>JAEEGK010002536.1_pt1 | contig 45793 bp, 38 predicted proteins | sample 8958771 | NCBI WGS metagenome assembly JAEEGK01 (sample SAMN16246547, study PRJNA631951) | gut metagenome | biome: gut microbiome; feature: rumen; material: SC-attached | host: Bos | place: Iran: Karaj | collected 2018-10 | reverse complement strand
GTTAAAGTAAAAGGCTGTGCCGGCATCATTCCCAATACAAAAGCAAGCCTCAATGTCGGAAGTGCGGGAACGGCAGCGAGATTCCTGACTGCAGTCCTCGGACTTACGGACGGCGGAGAATACAGACTCGATTCATCCGACCAGATGAAAAAACGTCCCATGGCGCCTCTCCTTGATTCCCTTAAGGAGCTCGGATGTGAAGTCATATACGAAGGAGAGGAAGGTTTCTTTCCATTCACTTTAAAGCCGCACGGCTTTTCCAAGAATGAAGTTACCGTGGATATCGAAAAGAGCTCTCAGTTTCTGAGCGCGCTTCTTATTGCGGGACCTTTGACGAAAACGGAACTGAATATCGGCATCGTCGGAACCCACGGTCTTCGCTACGTTGAGATCACAAGAAATATTATGCGTTCATTCGGCATCGAAACCGAAAAACATAGTTCTGCAGATGAATGCGTATCGGAGTTACGAAGCTCAGGTAATCTTTCATATCTTGTAAAGCACGGAACCTATAAAGCAGCTGACTATGATATAGAACCCGATGCTTCCGCAGCGGCATACTTCTATGCGATGTCGCAGATCATGGACATACCCGTGGTGATAAAGGGGTTGGATGAATACTCCATGCAGGGCGACATCCGTTTCCCCGAGATCCTCAGGCAGACACTGGATTCCGAAGGACCCGTTACCGTCGATATGGGAAGTCTTTCGGACCAGGCACTCACACTGGCTGCATCTGTCATCCATAGAAAAGCACCCACGACCATTACGGGAATATCCCATATAAGACATCAGGAATGTGACCGTATAAATGCGATCGTCACCGATCTGACAAAAGCGGGAATAAAGGTAAAGGAAAGCGGAGACGATATCACGATCGAACCCGGAAGTCCTGCTCCTGCCGATATCGATTCGTTCGGAGACCACAGAGTGGCAATGGCATTTTCGCTCCTCGGATTGTCACAGCCCGGAATAAATATCCTGGATCCATGCTGCTGTTCCAAAACGTTCCCCGATTATTTTGCATATTTTGACGAGATCAGGTTATTGACAAAGAGTCAATCTTGTTGAAGACAGCCTCGATATGTTAAAATGATATAAAGGTTATGTGGGGGCAAACCGTGCATTGATGGAGGCTTCAGATGGCCGATAAGCCTGAAGTTGTAAAGCAGGAAGAAATAAAGCGTGAAAGTGCTTTCATACGCGTGGTGACCGGAGCCGGCGGGGTAAATCCCCAGGAGATCCTCGAGATCCTTTCTGTCGCCATTATCATCATCCATGTGATCATGATGTTCATGTATCACATAATGGGTGTGTGGCAGCTTGCGCTTTATAACATAATCGTCATTGCATATTATTCCTATTGCTATACCACGGTCCGTGAGGGCAAGATCTTCAGGGGCTATCTCCTTACATTCATCGAGATAGTTTTCCAGATGGTCATAACGATGTTCATAATCGGATGGGAGTCCGGTTTCTACACATACGTCATATCGATCATCCCCGTGTACTATTACATATCCATGTTCGTCGGCGGCGCCGACAAGAAGAAAGGCGAGCATGTCTTCACCCCGATGATATGGTCGTTCGTTACGCTGGCTGTTCTTCTTGCAACATATATAACCGACCAGTTCGTAACACCCATGGTCACACTCGAAACGGCACCTCTCAAGGTTGCCTTTACCTTCAACGTATTCTTCGCATCCATGCTGATCATATGGATGTCGCATTTCTTTGTTCTCGGATATAAAAATTCCATCGATATCCTCGCGAAGAAGAATACGACCCTCGACGAGGAAGCAAGCCTCGATCCTCTCACCGGACTTTACAACAGACGTACCATGGAGACTCATCTCGAGGATGCACTCGAGGGAGCAAAGAAGACCGGTGCGCTCTTCAGCCTTGTTATGGGAGACATCGATTTCTTCAAGAGAATCAACGATACATACGGCCATGAATGCGGAGACGTTGCGCTTGTACAGGTTGCGGATATCCTTAAGACCTGCGTAAGAGACGGCGACGTCGTATGCCGCTGGGGCGGAGAAGAATTCCTTCTCCTTGTTAAGGGAAACAGAAATGTCGCTTCGACTGTTGCGGAGCGTATCAGAGCCAGGATTGAGAATAACGTTGTAGAATACGGCGAGAACAGGATCACTTTTACGATGACTCTCGGCGTATCAACATATGCACCCGGGTATTCACTCGAGTCGCTCGTAACCCAGGCCGATGAAAATCTCTATTACGGAAAGGAGCACGGCAGAAACCAGGTCGTGTCAACGAAGCCTAAGGTTACTTCCACTGTGTCATCAAATGTCTGAACAGAAACCCGAAAGCAACTTAAAAGAAAATAAGATGGGCGTAATGCCCGTAAAGAAACTGATCATCACCATGTCACTTCCGATGATGATCTCTATGATAGTGCAGGCTTTGTACAATATCGTCGACTCGGTATTCGTATCATGGCTTGATCCCGATTCGCTCGCAATGGCTGCACTCACACTTGCGTTTCCCATACAGAGCCTTATGATCGCGGTAGGTTCCGGAACGGGTGTCGGTATCAATGCGATGCTCTCAACATCACTCGGAGAAAAGAGATTCGATAAATCCGATGCTGCGGCTAACCAGGGAATCCTTCTTGCAATCTTCAGCTTTATCGTATTCTTTCTGATCGGACTCTTTGCGGTCGATCCCTTCTTCCTGCATCTGACAAGTGATGCCGCCGTAATAGAATACGGCGTGCCTTACCTTAAGATAGTGACCATGATGTCCTTCGGTCTCTTCATGCAGATGACCCTGGAAAGACTTCTTCAGTCGACGGGACTTACATTCTATTCGATGATCACACAGACAACGGGTGCGGTGATCAACATCATCCTCGATCCCATCATGATCTTCGGATACTTCGGATGCCCCGCTCTCGGAACCGCAGGCGCAGCTTATGCAACGGTCATCGGACAGTGCGTTGCCGCGACGCTAGCACTTATCTTCAATATCACGAAGAATAAAGAGATCCACCTGAATATAAAGAAGATCCTCGCACCGGACTTTTCCGCGATCGGAAGGATATATTTCGTAGGACTTCCTTCGATCCTTATGATGAGTATCGGATCCGTGATGAGCTACTTTATGAACAAGATCCTCGATGCATTCTCATCAACCGCGGTTGCGGTCTACGGCGTATACTTCAGACTCCAGAGCTTCTTCTTCATGCCGGTATTCGGAATGAACAACGGCATCATCCCCGTGCTTGCATATAACTACGGAGCTAAGAAGAGGGAGCGTATCGATGAAGCACTCCGCTTCGGTGTTGTCCTGGCGGTATGTATCATGACCGTCGGAACGATCATCTTTGAAGCGATTCCCGGAATACTCCTTGAGCTTTTCAATGCCAAGGACCAGGTTAAAGCGATCGGCATTCCCGCAATGAGGATCATAGCACTTCACTTCCCGTTCGCGGCGGTTGCCATTTCTCTCGGAAGCGTGTTCCAGGCGTTTTCCAAGAGTATCTATTCACTTATAATATCGGTGTGCAGACAGCTCGTTGTACTTATCCCCGTAGCGTGGGCACTTGCCTACTTTACGAATAATGTCGGCTCGGTATGGTTTTCGTTCCTCGTTGCTGAGGGCGTATCCTGCACACTTTCGATATTTTTCTTCAGAGTTGTATATAAACAAGTTGTTGAGCCGATTTCCAAAACCGACTCGAAGAAAGAGGGAAATTAAATGAACGACAAGACCAAAAAGATCACCACAGCCGCAGCACTTCTCGCAATCTGCATCGTAAGCCAGTTCTTCAAGAACTTCAGCGTTTACATCACGGGTCCCATCATCAACGCGTGCCTCATCCTCGCGGTTGTTTACTGTGGACTGTTCTGGTCGGTGATCCTCGCGATCCTTACACCTGTAACTGCATTCCTCATCACCGGAGCACCGGTCATGAAGGTTGTGCCTGCGATCATGCCTCTCGTAATGGCAGGAAATCTCGTGCTTGTGGTAGTATTCTGGCTCTTCGTGAGAAAGAAAAAGGATCTTCTCAAATTCATTGCAGGCGGCATCGTCGGAAGTGTTGCGAAGGGTGCATTCATGGCACTCACCATTTCTTACGGAGTTCTCGCAACCGTAACTCTTCCCGAAGCAATGCAGAAAATGCTTCCCAAGCTTCAGCTCACCTATTCCGTAACACAGCTTGTTACAGCACTTATCGGATTGGTCTATGCCTTTATCATCTGGGCTGCACTTAAGAAGGCTTTTCCAAACTCGGAAGGTAAGAAAGCAGAATAAGGCACGGGCATTTCCGTGCCGGGAACGGATCCGAATTAACGGTATCCGGAGCTATCTGTTTACACGATCTGTATGTCAGAAAAAAACGTAAAAGAAAAAATATGCGTATTATTAACGGGCGGAACAATCTGTTCCGTCCCGAATTCTAATGGGAAAAACACTTCCAATGCGGGAAAGACAAGCCTGATACTTATCGATCATTATAAGAAAAAGTCCGGCTCGGAATTCAGTAAAAAGGTTAAATTCGAAAAAGTCTCATTGAAAAAGGACATTCTGAGCGAGAACATGACTACGGATGTCTGGTTTGAGATGCTGAAAACTTTCAGAGAAAAAATCATCCCGAAAGGCTATAAAGGCGTTATCGTATTGCACGGAACCGATACTCTTGCATATACTTCTTCGTTCCTGTCCATGGCACTTGCGGGAATGGACATCCCTGTCATGATGGTCTCGGCACAGCTGATACTTGAAAATGAGAAAACCAACGGACATGCTAATTTCAAGGCTGCCGTGGAACTGATCATGAACGGCATAGCTCCGAATGTTTATGCGGTCTACAGAAACGAAGCAAATGAATACAACGGCCTGCACGAACCGGGAGAGCTCCTTGTTCACTATGGGTCGCATCTGCTCCAGTGCCCGAACGGAAGCAATAATTTCCACAGCAGGGATGAGATGCTCATAAAGGATGCGGGTAACGCGAAGCTTTCGGAATGCAAAAGGTCCGCAAAACGCTCCCATATCCCGGAGAAACCGATCGAATACAAAAATGGTGTTTGTCTGATCCGTCCGTTCACAGGTCTTGACTATTCCGAAATTAATCTTGAAGGCAAGAAAATCGTTATTCACGGAACATATCACTCCGAAAGCGTATGCATCGGAAGAACAATTAATTCCGGGAACCCGAAAGCTAAATCTGAAAAAGGCAAGAAAAACAACAGAGACGATTATCGCCTTGAAGAGATTCTTGAAAAGGACCGTAAGTACTCTGTTTTATATCTCCTCGACAAATGTTCCGGTAAGAAGATTCCCGTTTTCCTTGCTCCATGCGATAAAAAGGCGGCTGCTTATGGGACCACAAAAAATGCCATAGACAGAGGTGCGGAATCGTTAAAGGGGATAACCCTGGAGGCTGCTTATGCCAAAGCGGTCCTTGCATGTTTCCTCGGAAAACAGGGCAAAGCGCTTATTAACTTTATGTCAACACCAATAAATGACGAAAAACCACCTGAGGATAAGTCTTGAAATGCTACCGAAACAGTGCCTTTAATAATGCGGCCACATGATGCATATAATAAAGTAAAGAAAGATTGACCTATAATTCATTCTTCTGATATAATCTGTAATTGCTAAAAACTGTGAAGGAGACTCTGATCAAGGAAAGCACCAGGGAGACCGCGTCGTGGACTGGAAGCGCGGTTTGTAAGTAGAGGATCAAGGGAACGCTCCGGAGTTGGTTGTCTGAGCTATGTAGAGTAGTTAGGGCATCCCGTGCACACGCGTTAAGTGTTAAAGAGTGGACAGCGTACGGACGTTGTCAATAAGGGTGGTATCGCGGATAAGTAAGTTATTCGTCCCGGAGTGCTATTTTGGCACTCCGTTTTTTTCATTAAACAGGCAGTTTTGAAAAAGCAAGATAGAAAGGAAATACTATGAAGAACTGTTACAGAGATATGGATATGTCAAATATCGGAGAGCAGCTCATCGGCGAGAAGATAAAGCTTGCCGGATGGGTTGAGAACATCCGTGATCACGGAGGAGTATCCTTCATCGACCTGAGGGATATGTACGGAGTTGTACAGGTCGTCCTCAGAAAGGAAGGACTTCTTGACGGAATAAGCAAGGAGATGTGTATCTCTGTCGAAGGCATTATAGAAAAGAGGGATGAGGAGACCTACAACCCCAAGATCCCTTCCGGAACCGTTGAACTCAATGCCGATGTTATCACCGTACTCGGAAAGGTTTACCAGACACTTCCCTTCGAGGTTATGACCTCCAAGGAGACGAGGGAGGATCTGCGCCTTAAGTACAGATATCTCGATCTTCGTAACCAGAAGGTCAAGGATACCATACTCTTCAGATCCAAGGTCATCTCATTCCTTCGTGAGAAGATGACCGATATGGGATTTGTAGAGATACAGACTCCCATCCTCTGTGCATCATCACCCGAGGGAGCACGTGACTATGTCGTTCCTTCGAGAAAGTACAAGGGAAAGTTCTATGCACTTCCCCAGGCACCCCAGCAGTATAAGCAGCTTCTGATGGTGTCCGGATTCGATAAGTATTTCCAGATCGCACCCTGCTTCAGAGACGAAGATGCGAGAGCCGACAGATCACCCGGAGAATTCTACCAGCTTGATTTCGAGATGAGCTTTGCTACCCAGGAGGATGTATTCAGGGCAGGTGAAGAGGTTCTCTCCGCTACCTTCGAAAAGTTTGCACCCGAAGGTTACAGCGTAACCCAGGCTCCTTATCCCATCATCAGCTATAAGCAGGCAATGCTCGAGTTCGGAAGCGATAAGCCCGATCTCCGTAACCCCTTAAGGATCCGTGACCTTACCGATTTCTTCCAGAAGTGTACCTTCAAGCCCTTTATCGGAAGAACCGTCAGGGCTATCAAGGTTCATGCGGAGCTTTCCAAGGGCTTCCATGAAAAGCTTCTTAAGTTCGCAACCGACATGGGAATGGGCGGCTTAGGATATCTTGAAGTAATGGAGGATATGAGCTACAAGGGACCCATCGATAAGTTCATTCCCGAAGAGTACAAGAAGGAACTCGCAGACCTCATGGAAGCAGGTGTGGGAGATACCGTATTCTTCATCGCCGATAAGGAAGACAAGGCTAATTTCTATGCAGGCAACATCCGCAAGGAGCTCGGAGAAAAGCTTGACCTCATAGAAAAGAATGCTTACCGCTTCTGTTATGTCAATGACTTCCCGATGTTCGAAGAAGACCCCGAGACCCATCAGATTGGATTTACACACAATCCCTTCTCAATGCCTCAGGGTGGATTGGAAGCACTCAACACCAAGAACCCTCTCGACATACTTGCTTACCAGTATGACATCGTATGCAACGGTATCGAGCTTTCATCCGGTGCCGTCAGAAACCACGATATGGAGATCATGGTCAAGGCATTCGAGATCGCCGGATACGATGAGGAGACCCTCAAGAATAAGTTCGGAGCTCTCTATCACGCATTCCAGTTCGGAGCACCTCCTCACGCAGGAATGGCTCCCGGCGTAGACAGAATGATCATGCTCCTGACCAACGAGGAGAATATCCGCGAAGTAATCGCGTTCCCGATGAGCGGAACCGCGCAGGATCTTATGTGCGGAGCACCCAATGAGATCACGGAGCAGCAGCTCAGAGAAGTTCACATTAAGATCAGGGACTGAAAATATGAAGAATATAATCGACGATGCAACAATTGAATATGTCGGCATCCTTGCAAAGCTCAGCCTCACCGAAGAGGAAGCGGAGCAGGCTAAGACCGATATGGGAAAAATGCTGGATTACATCGACAAGCTCGGCGAACTCGATACTTCGAATGTCGAGCCCATGTCGCATGCCTTCAAGGTGCAGAACGTATTCCGTGAGGATGTAGTCTCTAACGGAGACGACAGGGAGAATATCCTGAAGAACGCGCCCGAGGAAAAAGACGGTATGTTTGTCGTGCCCAAAACTTTCTGATGAAGTTACGGAAAGGAGAAATGATTTGAGCAAGTTAAAAAATGAAATACTGTCGATGACAGCATTGGAATTAGGTAAAGCCATAAGCTCACAGGAAGTCGGTGTAAGGGAAGCGGTAGAGGCAACTCTTTCACAGATCGAAGCGCGTGAGCAGGAAATACATTCATATGTAACGCTCGATGCGGAAAGAGCTCTTCGCAGGGCGGATGACGTCCAGCAGAAGATCCTTTCAGGTGAGATCACCTCTCCCCTGGCTGGTGTTCCCGTTGCGATCAAGGACAACATGTGCACCAAGGGACTCCTCACCACATGCTCTTCGAAGATACTCGGAAATTTCGTTCCGACCTATTCATCGACCGCTGTTGAAAGACTTGAAAAAGCGGGAGCCGTTGTCATAGGCAAGACGAACATGGATGAATTTGCGATGGGTTCCACTTCGGAAACATCCGCATTCGGTCCCACTAAGAATCCCTGGAATACCGGACATGTACCCGGTGGTTCATCGGGAGGCTCTGCTGCGGCAGTTGCTGCAGATGAGTGCTTCTTCGCACTCGGCTCCGATACCGGCGGATCAATCCGCCAGCCCGCTTCATATTGCGGAATCGTAGGAATGAAGCCCACATACGGAACCGTCTCCAGATACGGTCTTATCGCATACGGTTCATCACTCGATCAGATCGGACCTCTGTCTAAGAATGTATCCGACTGTGTCGCGGTTCTCAGTGAGATCATCGCACATGATGAGAAGGATTCCACTTCCGTAGATTACGATATTACCGCTCTTAAAAATGCCCTTGACGGTGACGTTAAGGGAATGAAGATCGGTGTTCCCAGAGACTATTTCGGTGAGGGACTCGATCCCGAAGTAGCATCCGCTGTTAAGGATGTGGCTAAGAAGCTTGAAAGCGCAGGCGCGGTCGTAGAAGAGTTCGACTTAAGCTTAGTCGACTATGCGATCCCTACCTACTACACGATCGCTGCAGCTGAGGCAAGCTCCAACCTTGAAAGATTCGACGGAATCAAGTACGGATACCGCACCAAGGAATATGCGGGACTCCACGATATGTATAAGAAGACCAGATCCGAAGGCTTCGGTCCCGAAGTAAAGCGCCGTATCATGTTAGGATCGTTCGTCCTAAGCTCCGGATATTACGATGCATACTATCTGAAAGCACTCCGCGTAAAGGCACTTATCAAGAAAGCATTCGACGATGCTTTCGCTAAGTACGACGCGATCCTCGGACCCGTTGCTCCCACGACGGCTCCGAAGCTCGGTGACAGCTTATCCGATCCCATCAAGATGTATCTCGGAGATATCTACACGATCTCCGTAAACCTTGCGGGACTTCCCGGAATCAGTGTTCCCTGCGGTGTAGATTCAAAGGGACTTCCCATCGGTGTTCAGCTTATCGGCGACTGCTTCAAGGATGACAGAATCGTACGCCTTGCATATGCTTATGAGCAGATGAGAGGCGAATTTCCCACTCCGAAAGGAGGAATAGAATAATGAGCAAACAGTATGAAATGGTCATAGGCCTCGAGGTTCATGTAGAGCTTGCGACCAAGACCAAGATATTCTGCGGATGTTCGACAGCATTTGGGGGCGAACCCAATACCCATACCTGCCCGGTATGTACCGGAATGCCCGGTTCACTTCCCGTGCTCAACAAGCAGGTTCTTGAGTATGCGATTGCCGTAGGCCTTGCAACCAACTGTGAGATCACGAGGAACTGCAAGTTCGACAGAAAGAATTATTTCTATCCCGACAACCCTCAGAACTACCAGATCAGCCAGCTCTATCTGCCCATCTGCAGAAACGGCCGTGTTGATATCGAGACTGAGAATGGCGTAAAGAGTGTAAGGATCCATGAGATCCATATGGAAGAGGATGCAGGAAAACTCATTCACGATGACTGGTATGATGCCAGTCTTGTGGATTATAACCGCTCCGGAGTTCCTCTTATCGAGATCGTATCCGAGCCCGATATGAGAAGCGCAGAGGAGGTCATCGCATATCTGGAAACTCTCCGCAATACCATTCAGTATCTCGGAGCATCCGACTGCAAGCTCAATGAAGGCTCGATGCGTGCCGATGTAAACCTTTCAGTAAGAGAGGTTGGATCAGATAAATTCGGTACCAGAACCGAAATGAAGAATCTTAACTCATTCCATTCGATCATGCATGCGATCAAGGGCGAATCGGAAAGACAGATCGATCTTCTCGAGAGCGGAGAGAGTGTTGTCCAGGAAACCCGTAGATGGGATGATGCCAAGGAATGCTCATACGCAATGAGATCCAAGGAGGATGCCCAGGACTACAGATACTTCCCGGATCCCGACCTTGTTCCCATCAGCGTAAGCGATGAGCTGATCGAATCCATCCGTGCAAAGCAGCCCGAGATGAGACTCGAAAAGAAGAAGCGCTACAAAGAAGAATTCGATATCCCCGAATACGATATTGATATCATCACAGGTTCCAAGCACCTTGCGGATCTCTTTGAAGAGACCGTTGCTCTCGGAGCGCAGCCCAAGAAGGTATCCAACTGGATCATGGGTGAGACTCTTAAGCTCCTCAAGGAAAAGGAGATGGATCCGGAGGACATCTCATTCTCCGCAAGTCACCTTGCAGATCTCATCAAGATGACCGATGCCAAGGAGATCAACTCAACCGTGGCGAAGGAAGTATTCGAGAAGATCTTCTTTGAAGATGTAGATCCTAGGGCATACGTCGAAGAGAAGGGTCTTAAGACAGAGAATAACGAAGATCTCCTTCTCGAAGTCGCAAAGCGTGTGATCGAGGCTAATCCCCAGTCCGTGACCGACTACAAGTCCGGAAAGGAAAAGGCCATCGGCTTCCTTGTCGGTCAGTCCATGAGAGAACTCAAGGGTAAAGCCGATCCCGTTGCCGTCACCGAAATGCTGAAGAAACTGATGAGCTGACATATTCCGAAACCTTCTGTTAAGAACATATACTGATATGCCCAAGATTCTGGATTGGTTGAAAAAGAATATAAAGCTTCTGGTCTATACCGCATGTGGATTCGGACTCAGCTGGATCGATCTGTGGAGAGGGATAGGGCACGGTGCACAGTGGGCTTTGGCAGTCAACTGCATCGGATTCTGCATTTTTCCGATGATAGCGCTCAGGCTTGACTGGCGTATGCTTCTTCCTCATGCGGAGATCACCGAAAAGTGGCAGAAGGCATTCAGAATCGTATTTTTCCTGTGGATCATAGTATTTGCCGTATGTGCATATCCTGCTTTTAAGCACTTTGCTCCCGGTACGGATTATGATGCACAGATCGTGACAGCCGTTGCAAATGTCGGATTATATGGTGCCGTGGTTATCAGGATGTATTTCTGCCTGTTCTACGAAAGAAAAACGTCCGATGACAAAAGCACTGCTTTAAAAAGTTCTATATTCATTATCTGGCTAGCGTTTATGGTCCTTGCGATCATTTCCGTGAGCAAACTCATCTGGCCTCTGTGGTTCCTTGTGATGTTCGGATCCCTGTATCTGGCTCCTCTTAAAAGAACCGATATGGAAGAAATTATCCTTGGCATAGCTAACGGCATGATCATAGGATTCTTCCTGATTCAGAGCAGGGCATTTCTGTACAGACCGTACGACGGTGACTTCAGATATTACGGCCACTATACCAATCCCAACGTCAATGCCATGTTCTATCTGTATGCATATGTGGCATGGCTGGTCAAACTCACCTACTACCGAATCATCAAGGCTCCTAAGAGATATGTCTTTACCTTTATCCTGGCTTCCTCAATGTGGGTGTTCGAATTTCTGACAGGCTGCCGCAGTGCATGGCTTGCACTTGCAATGGTAACGGTCCTCTATTGGTTTGCCGAAACGGTCGCTGTGTCGGGGAAACTGAAAGCATACATATCTAAATTTGCTCTTATGGCGCTGATGGCGCTTATCACCTTCCTTCCCGTCTATGCGTGTGCAAGATATATTCCGCCTTTAAGACACCATCCCATCTGGTTTCAGGGAGAGTATTCCGAAGATAAAGTAATGTCTTGGGATCCGATAGATTCCCCTAAGTTTGTATCGCTTGATGAGGTGCTGCAGGGAAATCTCGGAAGACTTGCATTCTTTACAAAAAACAGAACTGCTGGCGAGTCTGTCACTGAGGACTTGGAACCTGAAGAGACATGCGAACATAGCGTTATATATACCGAAGACGGAGAACTTGTTTTATCGTACAGCTGTGGGAATATCCCGGGAAGCGATGAACTTCATCCGATGTACGGGGAGATTGATTATGAACGTGATCTCCTGCCGAGGACGTTGGGTATCAGGTATCATATATACAGATACATATTCGGAAATATAAAACTGTTTGGAAACGAAGAGCCGTATTTTAACGTATGGTTAACGAAGGATTTCCAACTGGTTCACGCTCACAACAGCATACTTATGATCACATACTGGTTTGGCCTTTTTGCGGGAATTGTGTTCGCTCTTATGCTGTTTTTCTCATTCATATCTGTGGCTTGCAAGGTTTACAAAAAGCGCTTAGGCGATGAAACGGCAATCGCCACATGGTTTGCACTTCTTGCTCTTACGGCATTTATTGTTTCCGGACTGACGGAATGTAATGTTTTCCCCGGCGAAATGTCATTGTCACTGTTCTTTATATCACTGTTTCCGTTGATCCGAACAGATTTTGAAAAATGTGAATGACATGAAAAATGTTCTGATTACGGGTGCCGGTTCCTATATAGGCACTTCCTTCGAAAAATACGCATATGAACATTATTCCGACAAGCTTGCGACGGATACCGTCGATATGATCGACGGCAGTTGGCGCGATAAGGATTTCTCCGCTTATGAGGCGGTTTTTCATGTCGCAGGAATAGCTCATGCCGATGTCGGAAATGTTTCCGAGGAGACTAAGAAAAAGTATTATGCCGTAAATACAGACCTTGCCATCGAGACTGCCGGAAAGGCACGGAAATACGGCGTTAAGCAGTTTGTATTCATGTCTTCCGCAATCATCTATGGTGACTCCGCTCCGTACGGTGAATCCAAACTTATTACTAAGGACACCGAACCTTCTCCGGCAAATTTCTACGGTGACAGTAAGTGGCAGGCAGATAAGGGCGTAAGAGCTCTCGCAGATGATAATTTCACCGTTACGGTTCTTCGTCCGCCTATGATCTACGGAAAGGGCAGTAAGGGCAATTACCCCGTTCTGTCCAAAATGGCGCGGAAACTTCCAATATTTCCCAATGTCAAAAACGAACGTTCCATGCTCTATATTGAGAACCTGTGTGAGTTTCTCTGTCAGGTTATGATAAATGAAAAGGGCGGTATATATTGGCCTCAGAATGCTGAATACAGCAGGACGAGCGAAATAGTCAAAATGATCGCTGAAGCTAAGAATCATAAGATACTTGTCAGTGGCCTTTTCAATCCTGCCGTAAAGCTTGCCTCACTCATTCCCGGCAAAACCCGCGATTTGGCTAATAAAGCCTTCGGTAATCTAACATACGATAAAAGTATGTCGGAATATGACTTTGAATACAGGGTAGCTGATCTGAAGACTTCCATCGAAAGGACTGAAAGATGAAAAATCCCTTGGAGGGAAAAAAGGTAATATTTGTCCCTGATGAGAATGAAAAGGAAAACGCGGATGGCGTAAGGGGACATCTTCAGGCTGTCGGTGATGTGGATCATAAACCCGGAATATATGAAACTGTCTTCAAAAGGCTGATTGATATCATCGTCTCTCTGCTCGGACTGATCATTCTTTCGCCGGTTTTTCTCATCATTATCGTGGCCATAGAAATAGATGATCCCGGTCCGGTCTTTTTCGCGCAGAACAGAGTAGGGCGTAATAAGAGATTCTTCAGACTTCATAAGTTCAGATCTATGAAGATGTCCACGCCTCATGATGTTCCCACGCATATGCTTGAAAATCCGGAGCAGTATATCACCAAAGTCGGGAAGTTTCTCAGGAAATCCAGTCTGGATGAGCTTCCTCAGATTGCTGATATCTTCGTCGGAAATATGAGCATAATCGGTCCCAGACCGGCCCTTTGGAATCAGGACCTGCTTACCGCAGAGCGTGATAAATACGGAGCAAATGATATTAAGCCCGGTCTTACCGGATGGGCTCAGATCAACGGGCGGGATGAACTCGAGATTCCTGTGAAAGCATCCCTTGACGGAGTCTATGCCGCGGAGCTTCAAAAAGGCGGATTTAAAGCCTTTTTATTCGACTGCAAGTGCTTTTTCGGAACCTTTATCTCTGTAGCCAAAAGTGACGGAGTTGTGGAAGGCGGAACAGGAAGCATGGAAAAGGAAAACAAAAAGGATTTTAATTAAATATCGAACGTTATTAATATAATATATATTTAGGTAAAGATACTCAATATATGGTATAATATATCGGATATTGAGTATCTTTTTCTATGCAAGGAATAAGGGTTTTATGGCAGTTTCTGAGAAGAAAAAAATAGACCATTGGAAAGTGATCGCAGCATACCTTGTGATATACGATATATTTGTCGTAAATATGTCGTATTTCCTGGCTCTCTGGCTTAGATTCGACACCAAGTTTTCGAATATTCCCGATCTATATCTGTTTTCATTCTGTAAGTTCGCGCCTTTTTATACCATCCTTTGTCTGGTTATCTTCTGGAGGCTCAGGCTCTATAACAGTATCTGGCGCTTCGCAAGCTATGATGAACTCTTAAGGTGCATCTTGTCCTCGGTTATCACAACTCTTATACAGATAATCGGCATTACTGTTTTCGTGCAGAGAATGCCGATTACTTACTATTTCATCGGGGCGGTTCTTCAGTTTGGATTTGTCGTCGGTATACGCTTCTCATACAGATTTGTGTTGCTTCTGAGAAGCCGCAACATTAATAACGATACAAATGGGATGAATTGCATGCTCATCGGCGCCGGAAATGCCGGTCAGATGATCCTTAGGGAGATCAGGAATTCTGCAGAGATTCACGAAAAGGTCTGCTGCATCATAGATGATAATCCCAATAAGTGGAATAGATTTGTAGAGGGTATCCCTGTAGTTGGCGGAAGGGATGACATCCTTGCCAATGTTGAGAAGTATGAGATCAAGAAGATCTATATAGCAATACCTACAGCTACTGCGGAAAACAGACGCGATATACTGAACATTTGCAAGGAAACCGATTGTGAGCTGAAAAACCTACCCGGAATGTATCAGCTTGCCAGCGGAGAAGTCTCGATCAAGGACATGAAGGATGTTGCGATTGAAGACCTCCTTGGAAGAGAACAGGTCAAGCTCGATCTCGAGCCGGTCTTCGAGTTCCTTCATGACAAAACCGTAATGGTTACCGGCGGTGGCGGTTCAATAGGGAGTGAACTTTGCAGACAGATTGCCGCTCATTCGCCCAAGAGACTTATCATTTTCGATATCTATGAGAATAATGCATATGATATTCAGAATGAACTGAGGAAGAAATATCCCGAATTGGATTTGGTAGTTCTGATCGGTTCGGTAAGAGACAGCGGAAGGCTTCAGGCCATCTTCTCTAAATTCAAGCCGAATGTTGTATATCATGCTGCGGCTCATAAACACGTGCCCCTCATGGAAGACAGCCCATGTGAGGCTATAAAAAACAATGCGATAGGTACATATAAGACAGCTTATGCAGCCATGAGAAACGGCTGTGAGAGATTTATACTCATAAGTACCGACAAGGCGGTTAATCCCACGAACATTATGGGAGCCAGCAAGCGTCTTTGTGAGATGGTCATTCAGACATTTGATTATATGATCAAGAATCATAGAGAATCCGAACTGGTCAAACTGTCTGCGCATATTGATTCACGTACTGCTGATGAAATAGCACCTGAAAATGAGTTTGTGGCGAAGACACAGTATGTTGCAGTTCGATTCGGAAATGTTCTCGGAAGTAATGGATCGGTTGTTCCTCTCTTTAGGAAACAGATTGCTGCGGGTGGTCCCGTGACAGTAACTCATCCGGATATAGTCAGATATTTCATGACTATTCCCGAGGCGGTAAGTCTGGTCCTTCAGGCAGGCGTTATGGGAGAAGGCAGCGAGATATTTGTTCTCGATATGGGATCGCCGGTTAAGATTGATACTCTTGCAAGAAATCTTATAAAGCTTTCAGGCTTCAAGCCGGATGTTGATATCAAGATTGAGTACACCGGATTGCGCCCCGGTGAAAAATTGTATGAAGAGAAGTTGATGGCGGAAGAAGGCCTGAAAACCACACCAAACAAGCTAATTCACATAGGAATGCCTATAGAGTTTAATAATGATGAGTTCATGCATGGTTTAAGAGAATTGCTTGAGACCAGTTTGCAGGAAGATGATGAAGAAATTGTATCCGTGATCAAAGACGTTGTAAAAACGTATCACGCACCGGAGAGTGTATAAATGAGTATAAAACTATTATGGAATAAGTTTCTAAAGAAAAGTCGGGGTGTTGCTATTCAGAATAGTACTGTTGATCGTAACGCCGCTATTGGATCCGGTAGTCAGGTTCTGAATTCTTCTGTAGATAGGTTTTCATATTGTGGGTATGACTGTAAATTAATAAATTGTAAGATAGGAGCTTTTTGCTCAATAGCTGATGAAGTTGTGATTGGTGGTGCAAATCATCCAATTGACCGGGTATCAACATCACCGGTTTTTTATAGGGATAAAAGTATTATTCGAAAAAAATTTGCTACATTTGAACGCCCGGAGGATCCTGAGATTGAAATCGGAAATGATGTTTGGATCGGATATAGGGCAATGATCGTGCCCGGCGTAAAAGTCGGAGATGGCGCTGTTATTGGAATGGGCAGTGTCGTGACTAAAGATGTTGGATCGTATGAAATATGGGCTGGAAATCCCGCAAGGAAAATCAGAGACAGATTTTCTGAAGAAGAGAAAAGTTGTTTGCTGGACATAAAATGGTGGAATTGGGACAACGAAAAAATAAGGCAAGAGAATACTTTATTTATTTCACCACAAGCTCTGATAAATGGAATTGTTCCGGATGAAAACAATAGATGAATATTTTAGTTTTGACATCGGTATATCCCTATACAACAAGCGAATCACAAAATGTTACTAAAGTTGTAAAGTATTTTGCTGAAGAATGGGCAAGACAAGGCCATAATGTGATAGTGATTCACAATGCGCATAGATATATGCGATTTATTCATGATTTACCTCATTTTATAAAAAATAAGATTGCATCACGAATAGATTTTTATATTCCTGATTTTAAAGATGTAAAGGAATATAGAGAGAAATCGAATGATGTATTAGTTTACAGATTGCCAATTTTAAAACTGATTCCTCATGGAGGACATTCCCAAGCTGTTTTGGCACGTCAAACTGAAAAAATTGAGAATATTCTTCGCGATAATAGTTTTTTTCCAGATGTTATAGTCGGACACTGGATGAGTCCACAAATACAGATAATAAGCAGGCTTAAGAATAGTTATTCCTGCAAAACGGCTCTGGTTTTGCACGGGCGAGATTATGTGGAAGGTAAACGGTTTGATTACTCAAAGTATATAAATATGGTTGATCGGATTGGCTGCCGATCTCAGTCTGACGTAAAATATTTGGTTGATCACATGAAGTTGTCGGCTCCTCCTTTTGTATGTTACTCCGGAATTCCGGATAAATACATTTCTGCTGATGCTGTGGCTGATAAGTTCACGATGCCTGTAGATGAATGGAAGATTGTTTTTGTTGGACGTTTAGTAAAGTATAAGAATGTTGATAAAACTATTATTGCACTTAGTAAATTTCAAAATTTGAATTATACCTTTGAAATAATAGGGGACGGTCCCGAAAAACAGCCCTTGATGAAATTGGCAGAAGAATTAGGTATATCTGGCAAAGTGGTGTTTAGTGGACAATTAAGCAGAGATGAGGTTAGGAATCATCTTGAAAGATCACATTGCTTTATTATGGTGAGCGATGGTGAGGTTTTTGGGTTGGCATATCTCGAAGCTATGGCTTCCGGCTGCATAACTGTTGCAACTAAAAATGGTGGTGTGGATGGCATTGTTGTGAATGCTGAAAATGGGTATCTGTGCGATTGCGGAGATGTTAACCAGTTATACAATTTGATAAAAATAATAGTTAATCTTCCATTGCAAGATATCAAATCGATTTCACAATCTGGATTTAATACAGCGAAAGAATTTACCGATTCTAAGGTTGCTGAAAACTATTTAAATATCATTACATAATTGATTTGGATAATATATGAACCGTTGAGGACTATATTATGGTTTACGTGATTACGGCCGTACATGATAGATGCGATATAACGAAAAAATTCATTGATTGTTTGAATAATCAAACATATAAAAATATTCATTTATTGCTTGTAGATGATGGAAGTACTGACGGAACAGCTGAAATGGTTAGAAAGACATTTCTGAATTCGACAGTTATTTATGGTGATGGAAATCTGTGGTGGGGAGGAGCTTTGGACAAAGCGTATAAGTGGATAAAGCAAAACCATTCGAATGTTGACGATGCTGTTCTGCTTTCAAATGATGATGTTTATTATGCTGATGATTATGTATCTAAAGGGATTGAACTTTTGGAAAAGGTTGGCTGTGGAATGGTACTGGGCAAAGGGTACAGTCGCGAGACAGGAGAATTGGCTGATACGGTCATGAATGTTGATTATTCAAATGATTGGAGAATCGGACCGTTTAGCAGAAGTGAAGATAATAACGGTGATTGTTCATCTACAAGAAGTTTATTTATGAAAATTTCTACTTTTATTGACGTTGGAGGTTTTCATCCCGTTCTTTTGCCACATTATGGCTCGGATTATGAATGGACTATAAGAGCGGCCAGAAAAGGACATACGATATACGCGTTCGATGAATTAAAATATGAGTTTACAACACAGAGCACCGGCTATAAAGATAAAAAGAAGCAGTCCATAAAGCAACTTTTGAGTAAAAAAAGCGTAAGTAATCCGTTTTATCGCTTGACGTTCATAATGCTTTCTACTCCGGTTAAGTATGTTTTTCGTGAATTGTTTTATCAAATAAGGCGTTGGGGTTGCAAAGTAAAAGATGCGTAAGATAAAGATACTATTTGTTTGTTCTACAGATACTTATGCCGGTGCAAACCGTTCGCTGTTGTTGTTGGCAAACGGCTTAATGGGGTTGGATAAATATGAATTAAGATTTCTTTTGCCTAAAAGAGATAAAACCGGAGATTTGTGCTCGGCTTTGAGTGCGCGAGAATATTTTTATACTGTAGAAGAGTATTCCAATTGCGTTACCAAGTGGGAAAAACAACGGATAATAGAAAGTGCATTGCGATATTCGTTGAATGTTTTTAGATATTTTAAAACTCAATCGAATTATAAGAATATTTTATTGAAAACAAGAGAGTGGCAACCTGACATCATACACACCAATAGCTCGGTGTGTGATTTGGGAATCCGTTTATCAAAAGATTTGAATATCCCTCATGTCTGGCATGTTCGAGAAGTGCTGGATCATTATTCAATGATATATTTGTTTCCTAATCATATGAGGAAATATATCAGAACGACTGCTCAAATAGTTTTTATTTCGGATTTCCTTAAAAATACAAGATCGGACTTCAATGAAAATAATAACCATTGCGTAATTTATAATGGTTTTACTACGGAAATAGGAATTCGAAAAACAAGAAAACTATCTGGAGTTATTAAACTGTTTCTGGCAGGGACGTTATCCGATTCCAAAGGGCAGTTAGATGCAGTTGAGGCAGTTGCTCTCCTGGTTAATAATTTTGGAGTGACTAATATTTCATTGCAAATATGTGGTGCAGATTCTATGGAGTCGGAATATGCCAAAAAAATCACGGAATGTGTCAAAAATAATAAGATAGAAAAATATGTTGAAATATTACCATTCCAAACCGATATAGATTCATATCGAAGAGAAGCTGATATAGCTCTTCAGTGCTCCATACTGGAAGGCATGGGAAGAGTGACAGTTGAAGCAATGATGGCCAAAGTATTAGTGATAGGTGCTGACTCTGGAGCTACTTCCGAATTGATCATAGATGGAGTGACGGGCTTTTTGTATCCTCCAAGAGATCCTGAAAAGTTGGCGGATGTTTTGTTGCATGTCATTAACTTTTCTGATTACGAAAGGGTTGTTGACGCTGCATATGAATGGGCTGTCACAAGTTTTGATTTTAAAAGGATTTCAAATCAAGTAGATCATATATATGAAACAATTTACAAAAGCCGGGAAGATAATTAAAAAACGTTTATACGATGTTTTTGGAGAAAACATCTGGATGGTGGGGTTTAGGAATATAGAATCATCTGGAGACTTGCTGTTTCTCCATAAAAATGGAACAAAATTTCAACTTGTAAATACTCCCTCAAAAATTTGGGTGGCAGATCCTATTCTTCGAAAAATAGATGATGCTATTTATCTGTTTGTTGAGTATTATGATGAAATAAAAAAACGGGGAAGCATTGCTGTTTCACAATATGATTCCCAAAACAATTTGTTCGGTACTTTTTCATCTGTTATTGTCGAACCGTTTCATATGTCATTTCCTGAAGTGTTCGAATATGATGGAAAATACTATATGATACCCGAAACACATGAAGTGTCTCAGTTAAGAGTTTACTCTATGGGAGCAACACCTTATGACTGGAGGTTTTATTTTTCATTTGATACAGATTTTCAGTATTCTGATACTGTGGCATATGTTGAAGAGCAGACGGTATATTTAATTAGTTCTGAAAAACCTGTGGATAATCCATTTTTATCCAGGATACATATGTTTAAACTGTTGCATTTCAACAATGAAGAAGAAAGGTTGCTCGAAGAGGTTCCGTTAAACTTTGACTATAATTATAGTGATAGGAATGGCGGGAGTATTGTGACTGATGATGCGGGCTTAATCCGAGTAATACAAAAAGCTGAATATAAATGGTATGGAAAAGAATTAATCTTTAGAAGAATTAAATCCATTTCTGATATCTTGTTTGAAGAAAGAAATGCATTTTCCACTGTAGACATCACTGAAATTAAATGTAATCGCCCGTTCTTGAGCGAAGTTCGAGGCGTTCATACATATGGTGTATGTGAAAATATAGAAGTGATTGATATAAATATTCAAAAGGTAACTGCCGGATCAATTAAAAAGGGAATGCTCCTTGTTGCAAGAAAGCTTATTAACTGTTTGAAACGTGCACGATGATGAATAATATAATCTGAAGATTATTCGGTTAGTGAGAGTGTTATGAATAGTTTTGTGGAAAGAATCAAGAATTACGGAAGGGTGGTTTTGGGCTGCCTGGAGAATAAAAAAAAGAATTATGTTTCTCCGTTGCTTTTGGATAAGCGAAAGAAAATATTCATTATGGCAACAGGCCCCAGTGCAAAACAGGCATGGAACAACGTGGACCTGCTGGCGCATAAAGAAGATACCGATTATGTGGTTTTTAATGAAGCTGTATGGCAAATGTATGACAGAATAACAGTGTTGAAACCCAAAATTATTATTTTGTGGGATTCGATTTTTTTCTTGCCGGAAGAAAAGAATGTTGGTCAGAAAAAACAAATAAGCAAAACAAAGAAATTGACCTTGGATAAACTAAAACAGATTAATTGGCCGGTAAACGTTGTAATTCCCAGTGGATTTGATTTGATAATTGATAATCCATATGTTTCTGTGGTGAAATTGAGAAACAGAATTGATAGATTGCATGATTCGAAAAAACGATTTGATTATTACGATAAAAATCTCCTAATTCCTGTAGCCAATAATGTGCTGCAGGTGGCGTTGTATTATGCGGTGCTAAATCAATATGATGAGGTTTCGTTTATCGGAGGAGAATATTCGTTTTGGAAATCTTGTTATATAGATGAAAATGATAATAAAGCTAAAGTTAATATACCTCATTGCTATGATGAGGAACGGCTATTTTCAGTGTGGACGCTTGAAGAAGATGGCGATATGTACAGGGATTCAAGAACAGGTGCTGTATCGCTGTTTCTGAGAAGAACGGCGGAAAGCATGGAAGGGTTCTTTTATATTAGAGAATATGCAGATTATAAGCATATTTGTGTTAACAACTATTCAGATGGCACAATGTTGGAAGCTTTCAAAATCATGAAGTTCTCGGATTATATAAAGGAATAATATACTGTGGATTGCTATGTTACAAGTAAATATATAAAAATTCCGACAAATGCATTTGCTATAACGGACGATCACGAAGCGTATGATCGTTATAATGGTGAAAATATACAGGTATTGTTCGTTGATGATGCATTAAATATTGATGTCAAACATATATATGAATTGCTGATTGATAATACGAATATTGTTCTTCCTAAAGACGATTTTTTGGATGAAGAAGAGATTCTTTGGACTATTACTTCAGGAGGGGTTGGTGGCGTAGGCAATAGAATAATTTGTAAATATCGATATTATCTGCAGCTGAAGTCAATAACAACTAGCTTTGATACATTACATATTTTCTGCAACAAACTAAATATTGATCTATGCAGTGTTGCGATAAATACACTGGCACATTCTAAGTATTGTGTTAGATGCGATGATCTATCCTTAAAAATTTACTTTCTTGCCAAAAGAAAAATACCTTTGGCGAGTTATCGTTTTTTGGTTTTTGCTAAACACATTAAAGACATACAACTGATAGTGAAGTATATAAATAGACATGCGACCTCGAGGAATAATAATACATACGATTATGGGTGCTGTATCGCATCTAATTCGGTGAGACATTATGAGTGGTTGCGCTTTGAACTCCCTGAAATGATAAAAGCGGGGGATTGCAGAATTGTTGTTCGAAATGGTGAAAAAACATATAAGAAATTGATTGATGAAGGATATCCAGCCGATGAGATTGAATATTGGATGGATGTTCGAACGGTGCTCAGAAGCTTAAGAAGATATTACCTGCTGAGTAAAAAAAGCAAAATGCAAATCATTCATCAAACCACTCCGAGATATTTGGACAAGTATGATTATTTGGAACATGTTGCCCGTATGGTTCATAATGCGTATTTAGAATGCGGCTTATATGAAAGTTATTTTAGATTCAACCGGTTTAAGTATCTTGAAACGTGGGGGCCTTCTGCTTATCCTGAGACTAGGGCGTGTTATCTAAAGGCGAAGGATGCTAAACTGATCAGATCATGTGGTGTGGAAACATTAAAGCCGGCTCATCCTGAGTTTTTTCCTAATCTGTTTTCGGAATTATTTGTGCAGAGCGTTGGCTTTGATGTGTCTGCTATATTTTTACAAAATGGATACAAGGGCAGAATAACCAGAGTCTCATTGGATGATAATATTTTTTATAAAAGATGGCTTGATTCGAGGAGTAAAGAAAATGCTGATGTCAAGTCGGTGATGGTTGGTATTTCAAATCCGGTCCCTGGTTTGAGAACAGAAAAGGATTGTCAGGAACTTGCTTTGGCTGTAAAAGAATTTGCCGACAAGAGTCCGCTTTTGAAATTTTATATAAAATTACATCCTTTATATGCCGGAACAAAACAGGAGGATTTTTATAGGCGTATATGCGATGGAACTAAAAATGTGGAATTGGTTGCTTCGGCTGAAAGCGGAATAGTTGTAGTTAGCAAATGCCAAATAATTATATCTAATCTTTCTACACTTGTTTTTGATGCACTTTGTGATTGCAAACCTGTAATGGTATGCGGAAACAAAACAGAGTTGGGGCAGGTTGATTATCTGGAAAATTATATTTATTCCACTTCGTCTTTTCCAGACTTGTATAATGAACTGAGTCAATTGACCGAGAATGAGGAGTATTATGCTGAGTTTTTGAGAAGACAAAATCAATATTTTACTAATGCCGGCAAAAACAAAGGCGTTGATAAATGGACTTGTATACATGAACTGATTCTCTCTGAATGAAATAGGCGGCGATTTGCTTGGGAGTGAAGTATGAAGGATGAACGATTAAATAATGTAAAGTATATATTTTATGATTTTGATGGTGTCATGACAGATAACAGAGTTTTAGTGGATGAAAATGGCACGGAGTCTGTCTTTGTAAATAGATCAGATGGCTTGGCTGTGTCAAAATTGAGAAAAAATGGTTTTTTTCAGGCGATAATATCTACGGAATCGAATAGTGTGGTCGAAAAAAGGGCAAATAAACTGCAGATTCCTGTTTTTCATAACGTTGATGATAAGGGGGAGTTTATACGCAATTATATAATAGAAAACAAAATAGATAGATCACAAACGGCGTTTGTCGGCAATGATATTAATGATATATCGGCATACCAAGAAGTTGCTGTAAAAATATGCCCTTCAGATGCATATGAAGAAATACTTGATATGGCGGATATAGTAATGGAAAGTAAGGGAGGGCATGGAGTAATACGAGAATTGATGAATTTACTTATTTAAGTGTTGATATTTGATTTCGGAAAGGAAATATAATGGCTAAACAGGAAATTATAATCGGAAACAAAATTATTAAAGAAGGCTCGAAGCCTTATCTGATTGCAGAGATTGGAATCAATCACAATGGTGACATGCAAATTGCTAAAGCATTGATGGATGCTGCTTTTGCCTGCAACTGGGATTGTGTAAAATTCCAAAAAAGAAATCCGGATGTTGCGGTTCCGGAGGCACAAAAAAACGTAATGCGAGATACTCCTTGGGGAAGGATGACATATTTGGAATATAAAAAACATGTTGAATTTGAAAAAGAACAATATGATTATATTGATAAATATTGTCTGGAGAAACCTTTAGATTGGACGGCATCCCCCTGGGATATGGACAGTCTTCGTTTTTTGTTGAACTATGATATTCCATTTATTAAGATTGCCTCGGCAACACTGACAAATGATGAGCTGTTAGTTGAAGCCTCGAAATCAGGAAAGGCGATTGTTATTTCTACGGGAATGAGCACCATTGACGAGATAGATCATGCAGTGGAGATTTTGGAAAATTATTCAGATGGTAATTATATTTTGATGCATACGAATTCGACATATCCAACCGATCATGATGATATTAATCTTAATATGATTAAATCATTAAGAGATAGGTATAAATGCTTAGTTGGATATAGCGGCCACGAGCAGGATTTGGAGCCATCGGTAGCAGCCGTCGTAGTTGGCGCTGTTATGATAGAAAGACATGTGACTTTGTCTCATGAACTCTGGGGCACGGATCAGGCAGCAAGTTTAACGGTTCCTGCGATGGGAATGCTGGAAGGAAGAATAAAAAATATTCGTTCGATGATGGGAAATGGCGAAAAGATATTAAGTGAAAAAGAATTACAGGTAAGAAAAAAACTTCGTGGTTGATTGAACAAGGAGAAATAAGATGAAAACTGCAATTTTTATTACAATACGAAAGGATTCGAGCAGACTTCCTAATAAAGCTGTTAGAAATATTTTAGATCAGCCAATAATGCAGCTTGTCGTTAAAAGAGCAAAATTAGCTAAAAAGTTTGATGATGTTATAGTTTGTACCACAACAAGAGATGTAGATGACGAAATTGAAGAAGTGGCGCTAAAAAATGGAGCTAAGGTGTTTAGGGGCAGTCTAAATGATAAACTAGATCGTTGGAACAATGCTGCGAAGCAGTATGGGGTAGATTATATTGTTACATTTGATGGCGATGATCTATTTTGCGACCCGGAATTGCTCGATATGGGTGCTGAACAAATACAAAACAGTGGATATGATTTTATTGAAGCACCACAGGGGCTGATTTGTGGAGCCTTTACGTATGCATTTACCGCTAAAGCTTTAGATGAGGTCTGCTCAATCAAAGCAAGTGATGATACGGAGATGATGTGGACATATTTTAAGGATTCGGGAAGATTTAAATGTGGAGTATTGGAGGGGGTAGACGGAGAATTTATTAAGGATTATCGAATGACTTTGGATTACCCGGAAGATTATGAGTTTTTTAATACAATATTTGAACATTTTGGATGTGTAAATAACGACATCCCGTTAAGACAGATTATTGATTATCTGAAGGAGAACCCACAGATTCCGCAAATTAATCTATTTCGTCAAAAAGAGTTTTTGGAAAATCAGAAGAAAAAAACACATCTGGTACTCAAACAGTAAAAAATTTAGCTTGAACGAAAATGGATATAGTAGGAGGAAAGAAATGAGTGAATTAAAAAATCCGTCAAAATATCTGGGAAATGAATTAAAGTATCTGGAAAAGGTTTTAGAGGGTGAATCATGGTCGGCAACAGGCGGCAGCTGGACTATAGGATTAGAAAGAGCGTTTTCACAGAGAATAGGAACAAAATACGGTGTGGCATTTAACTCAGGCACATCTACATTACATGCCGCGTTGGAAGCTGTTGGCGTGGGCGCCGGAGATGAAGTTATATCTCCTGCATTAACCGTAATTATGGATTCAACAGCCACAATACATGCAAACGCAATTCCGGTGTATTGTGATGTTGATGAGGACACTTTTAACATTGATCCAGATAAACTTGAAGAACTGATAACTCCCAAGACAAAAGCGATAATCGCTGTTGCATTATATGGACTTTCGCCGGATTATGACAAGATTTTAGATATAGCTCATAGACATGGCATTGCCGTGATTGAGGATAATGCGCAGGCTGTTTTAAGTACCTATAAAGGTAGAATGCTGGGGACGATAGGCGATATTGCCAGCTTTAGTTTCGAAAACACTAAGCATATTTCCTGTGGTGAAGGAGGAATGATTCTTACAGATAGCGAAGAATACGGTGAAAAATGTAGAAAACTAGGCGGGCATGGCTTTAAGAATCTTCGGGCTGAAGATGGAAGAGTCAGACTTAATGCCGATATGTTTCAAAATCCTGCATATAAAAGACATGATGCCTTGGGATGGAATTATCGAATGCCGGAATTTACTGCTGCAGTCGCTTTTGCACAGCTTGAAAGAGTGGATGAACTGGTTCAGCTCCGAAAGGATAGCGCACGCATTTTTATCGATGCAATTGGAGATTGCAAATTTTTGGCGCCTCAAAAAACACCGGACGGATGCGAGAATACATATTATTCCTTAGGAGTTAGATATCTTGGCGAAGAGCAATTGGGAGTTTCTTGGACAGATTTCAGAAAAAAATACGTAGAGATGGGCGGGGACGGATATTATGGCGCTTGGAGTGTGCCTTATCTGGAACCGGTTATTGCGGATGGAATATTTGCCAAAAGACTTCCGAGCGTTTATGAAAATGTAAAGTATAGCGAAGGCATGTGCCCAGTGGCGGAAAAGATCCAAAAGCAGATTATGCAGATGAAAACTAATTATCGCGATTTGGAACTTGCTAAGCAAAAGGCTGATATTCTTCATCAGTTAATCAGGCAATATGAAGGCTGATCGCTTTGATTATATAAGGAGATATTAAAATGCTCGATATAAATTTCTATATCAAATTTAATAAATTAATAAAATCTCTTGATCCGGAACGAGAGTACAGTGCGGATGAATTATTCAACGCATTGGAAGAAATAAGAAGTGAGAATCCTGTGATTTATAACATTGAAACAACGAACAGATGCAATATGCGTTGTAAAATGTGCCCTAGAACCACGATGATGACTAGGTGCATTGAAGATATTGATCGTGATACATTTCTTAATGTAGTTGATCAGATCAGACCTCACACTGCGGAGGAATGGAATGCCTGGAAAGCTTTTTGTGAAAAGGAATATGGGATTTTCGAAAATGAAATGAGTGAAAATCATTTCTTCCTATATATTATACCTAAGGTAATTCAGCTCCATGGATATGGTGATCCGCTTCTTGATAAGCATATGGCCGAGTATGTTAGTATTCTTCATGAACGAGGGTTTTATTCGTACTTTAGTTGTAATCCCGCAAATATAAATCTGGAAAGAACATATCAAATGTTGGATGCCGGATTAGATTTTATTAAGTATTCAATAGAAAGTGTTGACGATGTTGAACATAAGAAGATAAGAGGCGAGGCATCAAACTTTACGGAAAGTTATGCAAATATTCAAAAAGTACTTGATTATAAGCATCAGCATAATTTGTCTACTACTGTTGTGATTACGATGCTTGATCTAAATCGAACTCACCAAAAGGAAGACTTTGATAAGTTATTGCAGGCTTTTGAAGGACTGGATGTATATATTTACTTGAAGAGTGAAGATTGTCAGTGGTACAGAAAGGATTTTCACGGAACTAAATCCATCCATTGGTCTGAAATATGCAAGCATCCTTGGATGACGATGACGGTTAAGTCAAATGGCGAAGCGACGATGTGTATGGAAGACTTTAATAACGAGATAATACTTGGAGATACCAACAAGCAGAGTTTGAAAGAAATTTGGGATGGAGAAAAATATAAAGAATTTAGATACCAGCATTTATACGCTAAAGATAGCATAAAATGCGTAAAAGAGTGTGACATGAAATTGATGGGTGACTGTTATAAAGTGTTATAACAGTAATGATGAAATGTTGGGCTGGTTGATATTGAAATCAATCAGCCCAGAATGTTGTGATTAATTAGCGATATATAATCGATCTTTTGTGGCTTGAATCGTATTTGCTACCGAGTTGTTGGTTGACACTTATTAAGGGTATATATGTATTTTAGAGTTATTCGGAAATTTGGGAGAATATTATCATCCCATCAAAAATTTAGGATATTTGAGCTTGGGATATTGATGATAATTGCCGGATTCATGGAGATGCTTTCCGTTGCATTAATTTTACCTTTTGCAAAAGCATTGATGGATCCGGAAAGGATTATGTCAAATTCAATCGTAAAAAATTTATGCGATATTTTGCATATTAATTCCGGACGTTACCTTTTAATTGTATTGGCTTTTGCTATTGCTGGTTTATTTGTACTAAAAAATGTATTTTTGCTCTTTCAGATGTATCTTGAAAATCGTTTTGTATATAATAATTTATTCTACACACAAGTTAAATTACTACAGAATTATTTGAGCAGACCTTACGAATACTATTTAAATGTCCAGTCTGGTGAGATACTTCGTGTAATTCAAAATGATGCATTAGATACATTTTCTCTTCTGATATCAACTATTTCAATGACATCTGAACTGATTGTATCAGGAATGCTGATCGTCACCGTGTTGGTCATTGCTCCTGTTATTACTATTAGCATGGCTGCTGTTCTGTTTGTTCTTTTGGGGGTAATATTGCTGATGATGCGCCCCAAGTTAAAAAGAGCCGGTATTGATAATCAGAATGCGCATGCGGCTATGAATCAATGGCTGATACAGTCAATTCAAGGCATAAAGGAAATAAAACTACTAAAAAAAGAGAGTTTTTTTGAATCAAAGTATAAAACTCATGGAAAAATTTATGTAAACACAAATGCTAAGTATAAACTATATAGTAGTGCACCGAGATTTCTGATCGAAGGAATATCTATGGGGTTGTTTTTTATTGTTATTGCTATACTGATTATATTTGGCTATAAGATGGATGAAATATTTCCGATGTTATCCGGAGTGGCAGTTGCTGCTGTGCGATTACTTCCAGCTACAAATAGAATTGCGCAGAATATGTCAAGTATTGCATTTGGCGAACCTAAGTTAGATAAAATGATTGAGAATTTATCAACCATGGATATTCGATTAACTGAAAAGAATGCTGTTTTATCAGTTGCAGAAGAAAACAATCTGATTTTTGAAAACTGTATTCAATTTAATAATATTACATATAAATATCCATCTGGAACGTCGGAAGTGCTTTCTAATGCGTCGTTTAGTATACTTCGAGGAGAGTCCATTGGAATAATTGGAACATCGGGATCTGGCAAGACAACGGCAATCGATATTCTACTCGGTCTACTGATTCCCCAAAGAGGCAATGTATTAGTTGATGGAGTGGATATTTTTGATGATTTGGATTCTTGGATCAACCAGATTGGTTATATTCCTCAGACTATTTTTATGCTCGATGGTTCTATTAAAGAAAATGTCGCATTTGGTAGCGACCCGGAATCTATAGATGATGAACAGGTCTGGAAAGCCTTAGAAGAAGCCTCGCTTTTTGATTATGTAAAAGGACTTCCTGATGGACTTGATTCTCAGATAGGCGAAAGAGGAGTTAGGCTGTCCGGCGGCCAAAGACAAAGAATTGGTATAGCTAGGGCATTGTATAGGAATCCGTCCTTTATTGTGTTCGATGAGGCAACTTCTGCATTAGATGGTGATACGGAATCTGCAATCATGGATTCAATCAATAAACTTCATGGATTAAAAACAATGGTCATTATAACTCACCGATTGTCAACTGTAGAAAAGTGCGATCATATTTTTAAAGTTAATAATGGGACGATTATTAAGGAAAGGTGATACTGTATATTGATTTGATTGCTGTTAGGGGTGCGGTTTTGTTTTCACGAATCGAATTAATGAGAGGAATTATTATATGGATCTTCTAAGTAAGTTAATTAAAAAAGAAGAAAAGATATCTGTTATTGGCTTGGGCTATGTTGGTATGCCTATTGCTGTTGCATTTGCCAGATATTTAGATGTTATAGGTTTTGATGTTAATGAAAGTAAAATTGAACAGTATAAAAATGGAATTGATCCAACAAATGAAGTGGGAAATGATTTGATTTCTAAAACCACTGTCGATTTCACGACTGACGAGAAAAAATTATGTGAATCACGTTTTCACATTATTGCGGTTCCCACACCGGTAAACACCGATCATACACCTGATCTGTCCCCAGTGATTGGAGCTTCAGAAATTGTGGGTAGGAATCTTGTGAAAGGAGCATATGTTGTTTATGAATCTACTGTTTACCCAGGGTGTACAGAAGATGTATGCATACCTATTTTGGAAAGGTGCTCTGGTCTAAAGTGTGGAATTGATTTCAAAGTAGGATATAGCCCCGAAAGAATTAATCCCGGTGATAAAATACATAGATTAGAAAACATATGTAAAATAGTATCCGGAGTTGATGGAGAGTCGCTGGAGGTAATAAAATCTGTTTATGATTTGATTATTGAAGTGGGGACTCATCCTGTTTCGAACATCAGGACTGCAGAAGCTGTAAAAGTGGTTGAAAACAGCCAGCGAGATATCAATATCGCATTTATGAATGAACTTGCTATGGTGTTTGATCGAATGCAAATAGACACCAATGAAGTTGTTGATGGAATGAACACTAAATGGAATGCTCTGGGATTCAGACCGGGACTTGTTGGCGGGCATTGCATAGGGGTTGATCCATATTATTTCACATATCAGGCTGAAAGATTGGGATATCATAGTCAGATTATTCTTAATGGTAGAATAGTTAATGATAGTATGGGATCGTATATTGCAAATGCTGCAATAAGGAAAATGATAGAAGCAGGGCAGGCACCCAAAAAAAGCAATGTCGTTATCTTGGGGCTTACTTTTAAAGAAAACTGTCCCGATAGTAGAAACAGTAAAGTTGTTGATATTATCAAGGAGTTGAACCGGTATGGAATTGATCCGGCTGTAGTAGATCCTTGGGCATCGGAAAAAGATGCAATGCGTGAATACGGTATACAACTTATGAAAGTTGAAAACATTAAAGACGCTGACTGTGTGATAGTTGCTGTTGCCCATAATGAATTCAAAGATATGGGTATAGAAGTGATAAAGAAAATGTATAGAGAAACAATGGATAGAGAAAAAGTATTAGTGGATGTTAAGGGGATATTTAGTATAGAAGATTTATCTGATTCTGGTATGGTATGGTGGAGGTTATAAAGATATTGCGTTTTGGTTCGTTCTTTATTCGGGTATCCAAAGTTGTTTAGGGTTTCCCAAAGTTTTTTAGGGTCTAACTTTAGGGTTTTGTATCTAAAACAGGTGACTTGTTTAGGGTCTTTCATTAGGGGCTGGTTTTAGGGTCTGACTTTAGGGTCAGTCATTAGGGTCTGACATATGCCGTACCGATTATGCACCGTTTACGATATTACGGTGACAGATAAGCATAAGTTCTAGATGCCGTAAGATAGAGGAATATTATAATGTATGTACAGCAGCCCGGATGCCGGGCTGCTGTTTTTGATATCTCCAAATAAATGTGTCTCAATATCAAAATGATTGTCCCAATAGATTGACAATTCGATTTCAATGACATATTATATCTTCATAGAAAGAAAACCCCCAAGTTATTCCTAACTTGGGGGAGCCAAATACAAATCGTATTAGCCTGTGACAAGGATATTTTATATATGAATGGTCTATTTGGCAAGTTCTTTCTAAATACTTAAGAAAGGAGTGCCTTGCCATGGCTAAGACCAAGTCCAGCACTCGCGGAGTGCAGAACAAGAAGATTGTGGTGGTTAAGCCCTATATTCGTAAGGATGGTGTAAAAGTATCCGGACATAGGAAATCTACCCCCAATTAATAATCACAAAGGGCCTGCTTTCAGGCCCTTTCTGTTTTAGAGAGGTTTGTTATGAAGAAGAAAAGCATTGTTGAACTCGTTAGATATCATGCTGAACAGAATGAAAAGGCATTCCGTGAGACGGCGTATAGCATAGCCAGGGATTTTGAGACTGCGGGTGATTATCAACTTGCTGAATATATTATGGCGCTTATGTCTGATGCAAATGTGCTGTATCCGCAAAGTGCTGAAAAAAGTTATACCTTTCTGGATAAAATGGATCTAAACAATAATCCTCTTTATTTACCGGAAAACCTCGGATCAGAACTACTGGGGATAGCTAATGCTATAAGGAAAAAGGCGGATGTAAATAAATTTATATTTATTGGAGCACCCGGCACAGGAAAAACAGAGGCAGTCAAGCAATTGGCTAGACTTCTTGACAGGGATGTTTATGTTGTAAATTTCACTTCGCTTATTGACAGTAAGCTTGGACAGACACAGAAAAATATTGATGGATTATTTGAAGAGATAAATACATTCTCATATTTAGAGAAAGTAATTTTTTTGTTTGATGAAATTGATGCATTGGCTTTAGAAAGACTGGATGATAATGATCTTAGAGAAATGGGAAGAGTTGTGTCCAGTCTGCTCAAATCATTGGATAGTGTTAATAAACGCGCAATCATAGTAGCGACCACTAACCTATATAAAGCATTGGATAAGGCTTTAAAGAGGCGGTTTGACTATACTTTGGATTTTGATTGTTATTCTAAAGAAGATCTGCTGGAAATAGCTGGTAATTATATTGATATATATCTTAAGGATGAAAAAAATGTAGAGAAAAACAAAAAGTTGTGTTATAAGATTCTTTCTCTATATGAATTTATGCCTATGCCTGGGGATTTAAAAAACATTATCAAGACCTCAATTGTATTCAGTAATCTAGATGATAAATGTGATTATTTTCGACGTTTGTATAAATCTGTAACAGGAGAACATACTGATAAGGTTGAATTGGAGAAGTTAAGAGCACAGGGATTTACGGTCAGGGAAATAGAAATACTTACCGGAATATCCAAAAGCACTATAGCAAGAGTTTTAAAAGAGGATAATGCATGAATAATGTTTTGGAACTAAAGGGAAGATTTGAAGCGGGTAGATTTAAGGGCAGAGTCGGTGCACCTTCTTTAACCGGGGAAAAGACGGTAAATGCTGAACACCTGGAAAATCTTGCTGTGCAGTTAAAAAGTGTGCTTAACCATTGGAGTGAAGATACTCTTATTGATGGAGCATTGGTTAGTGTTCATTACAGAATGGTTGTTGCAAAATCTAACAGGATTAAGGTCTTGCTTAAAGAGAAAGGCAAAGATGCCAATGATGGTATAAGGGGAGCGAGGTTTGATGATAAAGGAAATGCTAAAGAGCCTAGGCATATTTTCACCTATTATGTTTCAAATAACACGATTTGTGATTCTATAAGTCTTTTGGAAAAGACTGCACGATTCATGAAGGAAAATTGTAATGGAGAGGTTAATCCGAATGAATTGGTGCTGATCAATCAGGGAAAGTATGCGTGCGAAGAATTATCTAAAAGTACCATTGCTCAGGTGATTGTGGATTCTTATTATGTTGAATCTTTTGCCATAGATCATTGGTTTACTCCAAAGGAAGAAGATGCAATCGTAACTTTTTATGAAACGAAGAATAAAACATCTGATCTGCTTCGAACTATAGGTATTTTATTGCCGGATACCAAGAAAATTGATGATAACACGTTTAGGCTTTCAAAGGGAGAACAGGAGATAGTACGCGACAGGCTACCATATTTGGTAGCCATGGGAGTTGTTGATGTCTGTGAATGGGATAAGGATATATTGGATGACTTAGATGATAGAGATATTATAGGTATCCCAGATCCAGTTAATGAACCGTGGGTTGGAGTGATTGATACCCAATTTGATGAGTCTGTGTATTTTCACAGATGGGTAGATTCCAAAAACGTAATGGGTGAAGATATACCTATCAAACCTGAAGATCGGATTCATGCCACAGAAATATGTTCAATCATAGTTGATGGAGGTAATATTAATCCTGATCTTGATGATGGCTGCGGGAGATTTCAGGTAAGGCATTTTGGAGTTGCTACAAGCGGAAGATCTAGTTCAATATCGGTTCTGCGTAGTATAGAACAGATTGTTAGGGAGAATCTGGACATAAAGGTATGGAATATTTCATTAGGATCTGCAAAGGAAATTGATGATTATTATGTATCTCCAATAGGTGCTCTGCTTGATCGGTTGGAAAATGAGTATGATGTTGTTTTTGTGGTGGCAGGTACGAATAAGCCGTTAAATGTAACGGGGAATATGAAGATTGGCTCTCCCGCAGATTCGCTTAATTCTATTGTTGTTAACTCTGTAGATTTTGACGGAAATATCGCAAGTTACACGCGACAGGGACCAGTGCTGTCATTTTTTCACAAACCTGATGTTAGTTATTATGGTGGGGACAAAGGCAAGGGGATAAGAGTCTGTGGCCCCATAGGTGAAATGTGGAAGACCGGTACATCGTATGCTGCCCCCTGGATTACCAGAAAAATGGCATACATGATAAATAAGATGGGATTATCCAGGGAAGTAGCAAAGGCTCTTTTGATAGATTCTGCTGCAGGCTGGAACAGGAAAGATGACAATTCATTCAGCGTTGGATATGGCGTTGTTCCCATAAAGATCGAGGATATTATAAAAACTAAAGATGATGAAATAAGATTTGTTATAACGAACAGAATAATGGATTATGAAACTTATACATATAACATTCCTATTCCTCAAAACGAAAAGGGATTTCCTTTTGTTGCTAGGGCCACATTAGTGTACTTTCCGAAATGTGACAGGAATCAGGGCGTTGACTATACGTGCACTGAACTTGACCTTCACTTCGGAAGGCTAAAGGAATCTAATGGTAAAGTCAGTATTGAACCTATAAACAGAAATTCTCAGGGAGATGAAGACGGAGATAAATTATTCGAAGGCAGTGCCAGAAAACTTTTCAGAAAATGGGATAATGTAAAGCATATCAGTGAAAAGATTAGCAAATCTCCAAGAGCAAGAGCTGTATATGGAGCAGGACTTTGGGGACTGATGGTTAGGTCCAAAGAGCGGTTGAATGAAAAGTCTGGTCAGGGTATGAGATTTGGTGTCGTGGTCACCTTGAAAGAGATTGAGGGAATTAACAGGATTCAGGATTTTATAAATCTATGTCAGGTCCGCGGGTGGATTGTTAACAGACTGGATGTTGATTTGAGGAATGAAGTATACGCTCTTGGAGAGCAGGAGATTGAGTGGGAGTGAAGATTCTGTAATCATAGACGCGGGTGAACCTAAAAAAAGACTTCGATAAAAGAATGTCTTAGGGTTTGTATCTAAAATCGGGTGACTTGTTTATGGGCTTTCAGTAGGGGCTGGTTTAGGGTCTGACTTTAGGGTCAGTCATTAGGGTCTGACATATGTAGAAATGATCAGGGTTTGGTTTTCACCGGACCCTGAATTATTTGCAGACATTTCTTGAGTTATTTAAAGTGTTATGGTTGGGAAGGGATGGTCTTCGTCATATACTTCCCTGGCATACCTACGAAAATATATATATTCGTCGGTAAGATTCATGTGGCTTATAAAAGCATCCATATATGAAGCTTCCTGTCCAATGTTCTGAAGATCCTGCTCCAGATCTTGGATATGTTCATGCATGGCTTTGTTGTGCTGAAGAAGGATGTCATAATCGATTTGTTTCATAAGACTTCCTCCTCTTCATAATACTGTACCTGAGAATGCTCCGTTGAATCATACAGTACAGGGTTGCTTCGTGTTGCGTAGAGGAAGCGGTTGCGCAGGTGTTAGAAATTCCTAAAGCCGCGCCCGAGTCTCTTCATATCTTTAACCTTGCGGTTTAAGGATTCTATTGGTCCGTTTGACAGTCTGCTGCTGTAAAGTCCTCCGGGCCCTTTCTTTTCCACCATTATGAAAGAATTCAGTATCTGTTCTTTGTATCTGCAGAGCAGTCCGACAAAGTCTACAAATATCGCATCACCACAGTGAAAGTACTGATCGATTATCTCTTCGATATCTGCGGTAGCTTGCAATGGCTTTCCTTCATTCCGGCTGTTAAATCGGACGTATACTTCCTTAAGATCCCTGAGTTCTTTAAGCCGTGGATCAACATGGAACAGAGCGTATTCATAATCATATGTGTTCATGAGCCGGTGGAAGTGAGGATCCATCCGGCGGTCGGTATGATAGGATATGTTGTCCTGGTTGGAAAGGACGATCCATCTGTACTTTTTCAGAAGATAAAGCTCATCTGACATGGGGAGTGATATGGGGCGTCCCTGCTCAGCAGACAGTCTTTCCTCTTTTTCACGGTCGCGTTTCCGTCACTGCTTTTCCAGCTGTCGGATGTACATGTCGATCGAATGCACGATCCACATGACTACATGAAATGAATCAACCACTGCCACGACATTAGGGAAATATTTATCGACATAGGCTATGTACTGGTTATACATATCGGACAGCAGGAAGTTTACCTTGCAGCGTTCCTCAAGGGGAATGGATGCGAAGTATGGCTCTGTGACTCCTGATCGTCTGTTGCGCAGGATGTCGATGGGATCACCTGTAAAGAAATCCTGTATGACCAGCGCATACTTGCCATCCTTATCCATGTCTATATAGACTTCATCCACTGATATGATCTCGGTCAGGGTCAGCCTTTCCATCTTCATGTAGCGGTCAAAAACATCCAGCACTTGTGTGTCGGATGTTTTGAACTTTCTGGCAATGGATGCAGCTGATTCATTAAGATCCCTGAAAGCCAGTACGATGAGCATGTCGGTAGCATTCGAGGTCCTTCTGTTCCTGTTCACAAAACGGAATGATTCATTGGTTTCGTAGCTGCATTCCGGATTCGTGCATCTCCACCGTCTCTGCTTCAACAGTAGGGTCAGCCTGTAACCGTCCTGAAGAATCGGGTGGGATATCTTTCTTGATTTGATCCCTCTGGAATACATGCGGAATCCGCAGGACGGACAGAAACGTGGTTCCGGATGGGTTTCCAGAACGATGGTCTTCTGATCTCCATTGATCCGGGTTTCCGAGATGAAAATATCGGAATCCTCCAGATCCAGGAGTTCTGTTATACTGTTCATGTAACCTCCTCTCGTTGAAGAAATGTCTGCAAACAAATCTTACGAAAAGAGGTGCGGGAAGGGCAATCAAAGCCCTTCCTTTTTTGTACTAAAAGAAGGACTACGGATAGTTCTTCGGAAAACGTGTGTTATATGCTGTAAACCCTAACGACAGACCCTAAAACCAGACCCTAAAGTTTGCCCCCACGGAATGCCCCTACTGAAAGACCCTAAAAAAGACAGACCCTAAACAACTTTGGATACCCCTTTATTCTGCGGAATAAAGAACGAACTATTTTTTTCTGATTCTAAAGAATAAAGTGTCACACATATTTTGCTTCTCGAGGATTTTTGAGTACAAAGAGTTAATTTCTTCATCATTGAAGAAAGGCCATTTATTTTGCCCTTGCGATTCGCCCTTTGAGAGCCAATACAAATGGTTGGCTAATGGATATCTTTGAACCTGTCCTTCATCCTCGATTAAGAATGCGCCATTATCGTCTATTAATTTTTTTAAACTTTCTTTTGTGAATAAATAAAGATGTGCACTCCAATATGTGAAATTCTCAAATGATTTGTTGTTATACAAAGATAACAACGCATCATTTGCATTAGGAACTTCAATAAATAACAACCCACCTTTTTTTAGTTTTTTAGAAATCACCGACAACCATTCGGATGGATTTGTTAGGTGCTCGAAAACATGAAACATAGTTACAACATCAAATTCTTTTTCATATTCTTCAATATGATTTTTTACATCATACCCACATTTATGCAAATATTTGATTTCATTAATCCCTAATTCAACTCCGGATATTGATCTGGTTATACCCGATGCATAACGTATAAAACCGCCAAATCCGCAGCCGAAATCCAAAACATCCTTATCCTTGATCCATGACTCTAACATAGACGCACGTCTCTTGTCGTCTTGATCACAGTCTTTTATGCGGGCTTCAATTTCCGCTGCAGACATACAATTACTTCCGTTCATAAAACCGTTACTATAATCGTTTTCTACAATATGATTTAGTTGCTTTGTGTGACATTTTGAGCATTCATATATATCAATAGATGGGTTATCTCGAGTTCCTTTATGAATAAAAAAAGATTCTCCGCCACATATGTCGCAAACAATGCTTTTCATCTTTTTATCCTGCCTATGATAAATTAAAATATGAATCTCAATACAATCAAAAATATAATAGTACGGTTTTATCTTTGGTATGCTTTTAACAAATGCCCTACAAGGTGAATATAGTTCAATGTCTCTTTATAACATCTTAATGTATCATATATTATTGTTACCATTTCTTGCAACCTATATGAGGGAAGGCGCTGATGACTCAAATTGTAAAAGGGTGAAAAATCGATGATTTTTCGCTTTTTTTATAGTAAAATAAATTATGTATGTGAGTAAATTTAGTGAAAGGGTATATTATGACCGCATTTAATGACAAAACGCTACTTATTACCGGAGGTACAGGTTCTTTTGGTCATACTGTATTAAAGCATTTTCTCGATTCTGATATCGCTCAAATCCGTATCTTCTCAAGAGATGAGAAGAAGCAGGATGATATGAGACATGAACTTCAGGCAAACCATCCCGAAGTGGCCGGTAAAGTTAAGTTTTATATCGGAAATGTCCGTGATGAGAGGGCAGTCCGTGATGCGATGGATGGCGTGGATTATATCTTCCATGCTGCGGCTCTTAAGCAGGTTCCTTCCTGTGAATTTTTCCCTATGGAAGCGGTTCAGACTAATGTTGAGGGAACCAATAATGTGCTCCATGCGGCAATTGATGCCGGGGTAAAGAGAGTTGTATGCCTTTCCACAGATAAAGCTGCATATCCTATCAATGCTATGGGGACATCCAAAGCTATGATGGAGCACGTGGTAAGGGCCAATGCCAGAGTTGCAGCAGAGCGTGGGGATACGGTCATCTGCTGTACGAGATACGGAAATGTTATGTGTTCGAGAGGCTCTGTAATCCCTCTGTTTATAGACCAGATCAAGGCGGGAAAGCCAATTACCATTACTAATCCGGATATGACAAGGTTCCTTATGAATCTTGATGAAGCTGTAGATCTTGTTAAGTTTGCATTTGAAAACGCTAATCCCGGCGATCTGTTTATCCAGAAGGCGGATGCTTCCACTATCGGAACTCTTGCCAAGGCTGTTCAGAAGCTTTTCGGTGATACCGGAACCCAGATAATAGGAACCAGACATGGGGAAAAGCTTTATGAGACTCTTATGACCAAAGAGGAAAGACTCAGATCCGAGGATATGGGCAATTATTTCAGAGTGGCTGCCGATAACAGGGATCTGAACTATGACAACTATTTTGTGAAGGGACAGGTTACTACTGAGGCAGACGAGTCATATACATCGCATAACACTAAACTCCTTGATGTAGATGGCACCGTTAATAAGATAATGACTACAGATTATGTAAAAGCTGCCCTTAAGGGAGAAGTTTACGGCGGCTTCTGAGGCTGGATATGAGAATTCTCGTAACAGGAAGTAATGGGTTTATAGGACGCAATCTTGTTTGGAATCTGCGTGAGATCAGGGATGGTAAGAATCAGACCAGACCTTCTCTTAATATTACTGAAATATACGGCTACGATCTTGAATCTACCGAAGATGAGTTGGAGAATGCCTGTTCAAGGGCGGATTTTGTATTTGATCTGGCCGGGGTAAACAGACCCAAGGATAATTCTGAGTTCATGACCGGAAACTTTGGCTTTGCCTCCAAACTGCTGGATACTTTAAGAAAATGCGGAAACACCTGCCCTGTGATGCTCGCAAGTTCTACACAGGCATCTCTTAAAGGCAGATTCGAAGGCTCCGAATACGGCAAGAGCAAGCTTGCTGCAGAAGAGCTGTTTTTTAAATATTCTGAGGAAACAGGCAGCAAGGTTCTTGTTTACCGTTTCCCCAATCTATTCGGAAAGTGGTGCAAACCTAATTACAATTCGGCTGTGGCCACTTTTTGTAATGCAGTGGCTAATGATCTTGAATATACCGTTAATGATCCTGATACCGAGCTGGAGCTTCTCTATATAGATGATCTGATCAAAGAGATGCTGGATGCTATGGAAGGCAGAGAGCATAGATGTGATTACCCTGATAACAGTTTGGATCCGGTTCCCGGAGAAAGCGGGAAGTATTGTTATGTTCCGGTTACCTATCGCGAAACGCTCGGATCCATAGTTGAACTTCTGAATTCTTTCAAGGCGATGCCTACATCCCTTATAATGCCTAAGATCCCTGAAGGCTCGTTTGCCAAGAAGCTGTACAGTACATATCTGTCTTATCTTGATCCGGCAAAGATGGCTTACGGCTTCAAGGCCAATGTAGATAACCGGGGAGTGTTTACGGAGTTGATCAGGACGGCAGAATGTGGACAGATCAGTATAAATGTTGCAAAGCCCGGAATAACCAGAGGTGAGCATTGGCATAACAGTAAATGGGAACTTTTTATCGTCGTGTCAGGTCATGGACTTATAAGAGAGCGCAGGATCGGAATAGATCCCGAAACTAACAGTACTTATCCTATCATCGAATTTGAGGTGACCGGAGAGCAGATGAAAGCCATACAGATGATACCCGGATATTCTCACAGTATAACCAATCTTTCTAAAACAGACGACCTGGTTACTGTTATGTGGGCTAATGAACCCTTTGATAAGGATAATCCGGATACTTTCTATGAGCCGGTAATACTCGATGAAAGAATGGAAAGGATCAACCCCGAAAAGGGAAACGTATAATTTTCACAGAGGAAAACGGATATGAGCAGTGATTACTCAAATATAACTTTTAAGAATAATGGAAAGATCAAGCTCCTGATAATCGTAGGTACAAGACCCGAGATCATCAGGCTTTCTGCTGTTATCAATAAATGCAGAGAATACTTTGATACGATTCTTGCTCATACCGGACAGAATTATGATTACAATCTGAACGGTGTTTTCTTCAAGGATCTGAATCTGGATGATCCTGAGGTTTATCTTGATGCGGTCGGAGATGATCTTGGTGCCACTATGGGTAATATCATAGATAAGTCATATAAGCTTATGGTGAAAATCCAGCCTGATGCAGTTCTTGTACTGGGAGATACTAACTCGTGCCTTTCGGTAATAGGTGCAAAGAGACTTCACATTCCCATCTTCCATATGGAAGCAGGTAACAGGTGTAAGGATGAGTGCCTCCCTGAGGAAACCAACCGCAGAATTGTAGATATCATTTCGGATGTAAATATGGCATACTCGGAGCATGCCAGAAGATATCTCGCAGGATGCGGTCTTCCGCCTGAGAGAACTTTTGTGACCGGCTCCCCTATGGCTGAAGTCCTCGCTAATAACGTAAAGTCAATAGAGGAATCTGACATTTTATCCCGCATTTCCGGAGAAATAGGAACCAAGGTGGAAAAAGGCGGTTACATTCTTCTATCTGCTCATCGCGAGGAGAATATCGATACTGAGGCTAATTTCCTGTCTCTGTTTAACGCGGTAAATGCCATGGCAGAGAAATATGATATGCCTGTCCTGTATTCCTGCCATCCCAGAAGCAGAAAACGTCTTGAACAGATGACTTCGGATGGAAAGTTTACCCTTGATAAGAGAGTCTTTGCCCATGAGCCCATGGGCTTCCATGATTACAATAATCTGCAGATGAATGCTTTCTGTGTTGTATCTGATTCGGGAACGTTGCCGGAAGAATCGTCTTTCTATACTTCCATCGGTAAAGCTTTCCCCGCAGTGTGCATCAGGACTTCCACGGAACGTCCCGAAGCACTTGATAAGGCATGCTTTGTCCTGTCCGGCATCTCCACGGAGGGACTTCTTCAGTCTGTTGATCTGGCGGTTTCAATGAATGCGAATTCGGATCTTGGTATCCCGGTTCCGAATTATGTTGATACCAACGTGAGCACCAAGGTCGTTAAGATCATTCAGAGCTATACCGGAGTTGTGAATAAATTTGTCTGGAGAAAATAGGTATTGTTGCCGGATGATCAAAGCCTGAATTATGAAGATTACGTTGAAAAATCGTTTTGAATATATCATTTCTTTCCTGACATCTGTATTTATCTCAGGTGTTTTCTTGTTCAACAGTCCGTTGCATCCCTGGGTCCATAGAGAACCCGATATTGATTCAAGTGTCTTTAAAACCGTATCCATGATGATGAGAGAAGGATATCTTCCATACAGAGATTCTTTCGATCATAAGGGACCGCTGCTTTATTTTTTTAATTTATGGGGCGATTGTTTATCGGAGGAATGCGGAGTTCTTTTTTTTGAACTGCTGTCACTTTCTATAACGGTTTTTGCTATGTATAAAATAGCAAGATTGTTTTGCGGAATTATCCCATCCACAGTGTCGGTTTTTGCCGCTTTGTCGATGCTTTTTGTATATTATGAAGGCGGAAATTTTACCGAAGAATATGCGATGCCTTTTATTTCGGTATCGCTGTTATATTTTCTTTCGTATATAAAAGAACGGGTAATTTCGGATTGGATGGGCGTTGTTCAAAACATACCCGCAATTTATAAGGATAGGAATTCTGATCATTTGAGCGCCACTATGACTGAAGTGGTGGATATTATTCAGGAACTTACGGATGAGAATGATTCCATATCCGTTTATGGTAATTGGAATGCTGTCTATGTTTTAAGTGCAGAAGGCATGCTACCAGATTTTCATTTCAATTTCCTATAGGAGGTATAGATTCTTCTTTGATGGATGAATATTGGAATGAATTACAGGAAGAATTACCACCGGTTATAGTTATTACCGGCGGATATTATCATGATGACATCAAGATGTTTTTGATGAACAATGAATATGAGATGATCTATGCTGAAAATGAAACGGATCCTGAATATGGAGCGTTGATTTATGCCAGAACTTAAAGTGTAATAACAGATACGGAGAAAGCTTTCGCCATGTATAATAGAGAAAAACGTGATTTCATTATAAAATTGATCATAGCAATCAGCTCTGTTCTGACATTTATGGTTATACTGATTGCGGTCATCATATTGGTTCCCAAGGCTGTAAGGCTTATGAACACGGCACAGAGAACCATTGACAATATGGAGACGGTATCGGAGGAACTGAAGGCTCTGGAATTGGCTGAAGCGATCAAAATGATCGAGGATAATACTTCACAGGCGATGTCAGATGTTTCGGAGGCCATGGAACAGGTTGAGAAGCTGGATGTGGAAACTCTGAATGAGTCCATACAGGAACTGAAGGAAAGTACCGAGAAATTCAGCAGCTTATTTGGTAAATGAGATTTTTAGAGGGAGATGATTTTATGAAAAAGCATATATTGGTCGTCTCCCAATATTTCTATCCGGAGACTTTTAGGATCAATGATATGTGTCTCGAATGGGTAAAACGCGGATATAAAGTCAGCGTTGTGACCGGAATCCCCAATTATCCCATGGGAAAGGTTTTTCCCGGATACGGACTGACCAAAAAGCGTCATGAGGAATGGAATGGTATTGATATCTGGCGAATTCCGCTTATTCCGCGTGGAACCGGCAAAATAGGCATGATATTTAATTATCTTTCATTTATGGCATCGGGAAAGCTGGCCGGAAGATTTAAGAAGATAGATGCTGATGTTGTTTTTTCGTTCGAAGTATCTCCGATGACTCAGGTGCTTACAGGAGTCGCTTTTGCAAAAAGGTTAAAGGTTCCGCATCTGTTATATGTTCAGGACCTTTGGCCTGAGAATGTGATCACTGTAACGGGGATAAATAACGGATTTATTATAGGCTGTATCGATCGTATGGTTGATAAGATTTATCGCCGTACCGATGAGATATTTGCAACCAGCCCATCGTTCGTAAATGCAATATGCGATCGTAAAGTTCCTGTTTCACGTGATAAGGTTCATTACTGGCCGCAATATGCCGAGGAGTTCTATAAGCCTGTTGAAAAGAGCCTGGCTGTTCCGGAGGCAGTAAAATATGGAATTCCGGAAGATGACAATTTTAAAGTTATTTTTACCGGTAATATAGGCACGGCTCAGGGACTGGATATCCTTCCTAAAACTGCGGAACTTCTTAAGGATGAGAAAGTTACGTTTGTGATCGTTGGAGACGGAAGATATCTGGACGGATTTATTAAAGAGATAAACGCCCGGGGAGTTTTGAATCGCTTTGTTTTCATTCCCCGTCAGCCTGCAGAGAATATACCTGTGTTATTATCTGCCTGTGACGCTGCATTTGTTTCCTTTGCGGACAATGATCTTTGGAAGAAGACAATTCCCGCAAAACTTCAGAGCTATATGGCCTGCGGAATGCCTATCATCGCATCCGCAGGCGGAGAAACCGAAAGAATTATTAACGAAGCCGGATGCGGTATCTGTTGCAAGGTCGGAGATGAAAAGGCGCTTTGTTTCGGAATCAAGCGCATGCTGACGGAAGATATTGATAAGTTCGGAAAGAACAGCTTTGATTATTGTAAAACCAATTTTGCTAAGTCAAAATTGATGGATGAAATGGATCGATATTTGTATGGTTGATTATGAGGAAATCTGAATTATGCGCGAATTAGAATACCCTTTCGATTCAGAAGGGCTGATCAGAAAGAAAAAATCATATAAAAAACAACTTATGGCCGATGCTTCTTCGGTATGTGTTGAAAAGAAAATAGCTATTCTTGGTGGCCAGACTACTGAGAATATTAAGCTGATGTTGGAGCTTTTTCTGCTTAATAATGGCATCAAACCGGTTTTTTATGAATCAGAGTATAATAAGTATTATGAAGATGGTTTTTTCCCAAATCCGGTTTTGGAAGAGTTTAATCCTGACTTGATATATATTTGTACTTGTATCAGAAATATCGTGGATTTTCCTGTTTTGTCTGACACAGACGAAATGGTACAAATAAAGAGAAATGCAGTCAGGGATAAATTCTATGGATTGTGGGAGGCGGTTTCTGAAAGATATCATTGTCCGATAATACAAAATAATTTTGAGTTGCCGTATTTCAGATTGCTCGGGAATAAAGATGCATCAGATAATCATGGCAGGGTGAATTTCATCACTTTGTTAAATTGTGATTTCTATGAATATGCGCGCACTCATGAGAACTTTCATATCTGCGATGTGAATTATATCTCTGCATCTTACGGATTGGATAAATGGTCCGCTCCTTTTTACTGGCATATGTATAAATATGCCGTTGCCGTTCCCGCAATACCCTATCTGGCATTT
>JAEEGK010002535.1_pt1 | contig 45795 bp, 38 predicted proteins | sample 8958771 | NCBI WGS metagenome assembly JAEEGK01 (sample SAMN16246547, study PRJNA631951) | gut metagenome | biome: gut microbiome; feature: rumen; material: SC-attached | host: Bos | place: Iran: Karaj | collected 2018-10 | reverse complement strand
AGGCTGATGACGAAAAGAATATGCGCGAAGGTATCTGGGGCTTTAAGGGAGGCATTCACTATGAGGCCGCTCCCTGCATTAACACTTGGCTGGATGAGCTGAAGGATCTTCCTCGTAATGAATTCTTTGCAGAACTGGCTCATCGTATAGATATGCAGATTCATGCTGGCTACAAACTATTCCCTGGCAACTACGTAGCTGCCGATATGCTGAACGGAACGACAGAGTATTCTGCTCAATATACAGAGGAGCAGAAGCAACAGTTCCTGAATTATCTGCAGCAGCGCCTTGACAAAGTAGAAATAGAGAATAAGGACGAAGCATTCCTTCGTGAGCGTTTGCTTACCATGTATGCCAACCCAGTCTTCAACAAGCAAAAAGCCCTGCAATCATGAGGCACTCATACCTGCTCATATTAGGCCTCATCTGCCTTGCATCCTGTAGCAGCAACGAGGAGCCCTATCCCAGCATCATAACTGAGATGGCGGATCTGTACACAAACAATCAGGGTGTTATGGAGAAGTTCACCACAGATGCAGGTATCACCTATCAGGTAATAAACGGCAAGGGAGACCTGAAGCCTAATGCGCTCTATCGTATCCTCTGTGGATATGTTCCCTCTGAAGGAAATGCCACCATTTATCAGGCTCAGAGCGCTTATTATCTGAAAGATAGCACGGCAATTGCCAAGACCGACCCTACAGGCGTGAAGAGTGCTTGGCGAGCAGGTAAATACATCAATATGTACCTCAGTCCTCTCACGCAGGGAGGAACGCAGTACTGGGGATTCATCACAGACAGTATAAAGGAAGGGCATGCTTGGATAAGTCTCTATCACAACCAGCATGCCGATCCACTTTCGTACACCCAGCCTACATATGCCAGTTTGCCCGTTGATAGTATCAAGGGCATTCTGGAGGGGGACGACATAACATTGCGTATTAACACCTTTAACGGCCCTCAGACATGGAACTTCAAGAAATAAAAGGCTCCGTTGCCGTACTGATCTCAGGAGGCGTGGACAGCGCCGTTGTGGTTCATCAGCTTTGCGAAGCTGGACTGAAGCCCGACCTTCATTATATAAAGATAGGTATGGAGGGGGAAGATTCTTCGTGCTCAGCCGAAGAGGACATAGAACTCTCTCAGGCTACCGCTCAGAAGTATGGCCTGAAATTAGAGGTTACAGATTTACAGAAGGAGTACTGGGAACAAGTGGTAGGCTACGCCATAGAACGCGTAAAGAAAGGTCTGACACCTAATCCCGATGTGATGTGCAACCGACTGATCAAGTTCGGTGCCTTTGAAGAGCGTATAGGTCATCAGTACGATTACATCGCTACAGGACATTACGCCACCAACGTCGAGAAGGACGGCCTAATGTGGTTAGGAACAGCCAAAGACCCCGTAAAAGACCAGACTGATTTCTTGGCTCAGCTATCCTACGAGCAGCTACGCCACACCATCTTCCCTATAGGACACCTGATGAAGGAAGAGGTGCGTCAGATTGCCTTGGATGCTAAGTTGCCCAGCGCCAGAAGAAAGGACAGTCAGGGAATCTGCTTCTTAGGCAAGATAAACTACAACGATTTACTCCGTAAGTTCATGGGTAAACAGGAAGGAAAGGTTATAGACATAGAGACAGGCAAGGTGATAGGTCATCATCGCGGCTTCTGGTTCCACACCATCGGTCAGCGCAAAGGTCTCGGTTTAGGCGGAGGACCTTGGTTCGTAGTTAAGAAAAACATCAAGAAGAATATTATCTTCGTGGCTCGTGGATGGGACACCCAGTTGCAGTACGGACATGATTTCCGTCTGGCCGACATGCACTTCATTACCCGCAATCCATGGGAGGAAACGCCCACAAACCTTCCCATCCAATTCAAGATTCGCCACGTGGATCATTTCCTGCCAGGCTTCATTACCCTCGACGAAGAAGGTTATCACATCCATTCCGACGAACCCATTCAGGGCATTGCCCCTGGCCAGTTCGGCTGTATCTACGATGCCGAAGCAAAAATATGCTACGGAAGCGGAGAGATTAGTATCTATAAAGACAAATAAGGTTCCACGTAAAAACGAGGAACCTTATTGCTAAGCGAAGTGACCAAAGCTGGGAGATGATTTTCATCTCTCCATTTTTTTCTTCCAGACAAAATATCCGTAAATTGCCAACAAAGTGTAGATGCCGTACAACAAGGAACGGCCATATACACCTTTATATATATATAGCCCCGTGGAGATGGCATCGCAAGCCAGCCATACCCACCACTGCTCAATATACTTCTTGGCAAGCATCCACAAAGCCACCAGATAGAAAGCAGTAGAGAGGGCGTCAATATAAGCTACGGTACTGTCTGTATGTTTCAGAATAAAGGCAATGAGTGCCCACAGCAACAGAGTAATGCCAGTAAGAATGTAACGCATACGAACAGGTGTCCGAGTAATCGGCAAATCCTTACCTGTCCTTTTCTTCCCAGAAAGCCAAACATACAAGCCGTAAAGACTGGCACCGAAGGCATATAACTCTGTAGCACAGTCGCCATACACACCGCTCTGATAGAGTACAAAGAAATAGACAACAGGCATAATACAGCCCACTATCCACATCCAGGGATTCTCCTTGAATTCAAACCAGATGTACAGGAAACCCAGCAGGGTTCCCAGTACATCCATCCAGTTTGTAATAATGTATTCCAGCATTTAAAACTTAAGTGTTATGTTGCCCATGCAAGTAAAGCCTGCCAGAGGAACGTACCCCAACTGATAATAGCGATTTGACTCTGGATAATCTGAGCCTACAATGGCAGAGTATGCCCATCCGCTGCTTGCATAGTGCTTATTAAAGATATTATTGAAGTTTACACCAAAAATAACGTCCTTCAATCCTTTCTTGGCTACCTTAAAATCATAGCTCAGAGCAATATCCGTACGTGTGTAACTGGGAAGAGAACGATCGTCGTTGGATGTATTATCAAGATACTGCTTGCTCACAAATCCTGTGTGCCAAGTAGCCTTGAACCCCTTATAATGGAAATCGGCAAACCCATTCAGGATAACGGCGGGTGAGAAAGCCAGCGTTTTGTTATCATAATGAACAGTAGTTGGAGGAAGGTCATTCCAATCTGCATCGTAGGTCTCTATTACCTCATCAAAATCGCTGATGGTATTCTTACTGATAGCGGCATTACCCTCAAGAGCAAACCACTTGGTAACATTTACGCCTGCTTCCAACTCCATACCCAGACGATAACTCTTGTTGACATTGGTAGTTAACTTCTCTCCGATGTCACTCAGCTGGCCCGTCTGTACAAATTGATTGTTGTAATACATAGCATATAAACCGATGCCGGCATGCCAACGGTTGTTGGCATAATTATAACCGAGTTCCACATCATGCAACATTTCTGCCTTGGGAGCAGGATAATTACCGTTGTCGGTAAAATTGTTACGCTCAGGTTCGCGATGGCTCAAAGCATAGCTAAGATAAGCATTATGGCCATCCTTATGATATGACAGACCAACCTTAGGATTCAAGAAATCATACTGCTCTTTGATGTTCAAGGGGTGAGCCTTATATGTACCATCGGTCTGCTTTACAAAGCTATCATGTGTTCCGTTGGTTATAAAGCCTACATGACGATACTGGATATCAGCAAAAACATCCCATGCATCTGTAATATGGTACATACCCTTGATGAATATCTGGCCATCAACCTTATTGGCGTCATTGTCGTAGTATTTATAACGTCCCTCATCGGTAAAGAGATCTGCGGCCAACTGATTATTACTGGTGTAAAGCAAGTAGCCATAATGGTTAGCCTCAAAGTTCTGCAGAGAAGCTCCGCCTAATACATCCCAACGATCATCCTTGTAATTGACATTCCATACTACTCCATAGCAGTCTTGCGTCATACCCTTACGACGGATATAATCTTCCTTACCCAGACTTGAGCCATCTGACAATACGGCTGGCAAACCAAACTTCTTGGGTTTGTTCTTGTAACGGAAACTATCATAATACCCATGACCATGTGTATAATGCAGGGTACCCGATGTACTCCAATGGTCAGAAATATTCCATGCCAAGTTCAGCAGGTTATGATTCTGCCAGAAATTATCCGTAGCACCACGGTAATCAGAACCATCCTTCAGTTTAAAACGGCTGATAGTCCATCCGCCGGCCCAATCTGGCGAGAAATTTTCGTATAGGTCGTTGTACTGTCCCAGTCCCTTATCATAAAGGTCCTTGTATGTACGCACACCCTCATACGAATTCATACTATACTCATCATCACCAGGGCAAACTCCGTTCCAAGCCTGACCTGTCTGCTCGTAATTACCTATATTCTTATAGCTGACTTTCAGCGTCCCATCAGAATTCAACCAGGTTAGACCACCATAATAACTACCAGAGTTGCCATCCGTACCATGAATGAAACCATCCGTACCTGTATGGTGCTAAGCACCATCTATAACCAGATGATTCAACAGCAGGCCTGAACTGAAATTCCCACCTACATTATATGTATTATAGGAACCATAAGAGCCTGTCAGTTCAAGTGATGGAGTCAGTGAAGGCACTTTGGTCTGCAGTGCTACTGTTCCGCCAAAGGCTCCGTCACCATTTGTACTGGTACCTACGCCACGTTGAATCTGCACATTACCCAACAGAGCTGCATAAGAATTCATATTGGCCCAAAACACGCACTGGTCTTCGGGCGAATTGAGCGACACACCGTCGAGGGTGACGTTGATACGCGAGTCACCGGCGCCACGGATGCGCATGTATGAGGTGCCCGAGCCTATGCCATTCTCACCCCATGCGATGATGCCGGGCGTCTTGGCGAACAGGAAGGGGAGCTCTTGGCCGGTTTTCGAGAAATCGTTGAGTTCCACCTTCTCGATGTTGGAGACGGCAAACGGTGCGTTTTTCTGGACACGCACGCCGCTGACGATCACTTCGCCTAATTCGCGTGCTTTAAGGGTATCATAAGGGGAAATATAAGGGGTGCGGATAACCGGAATTTCCGATTCGACAGGAGAATCGTTGTTCGGATCAATCCCCAAAGTGAAATTTACTGTCGCGTTGTCTTCAATCACAATGGTTTTGCTTTGTGTTGTGCATGTGACACACGATGCCGTAATGGTGTAACGTCCTGGTTTCACATCCTTTATAGAATAAAAACCGTCAAAATCGGCTACGGTTTTTATTCCGGAAGGCTCAAGACTGATGTCTACAAAAGAATAAGGAATACTATCGGTGTAAAATACCGTACCTGTAATGGTAAACTGTGCATGAAGATTCATCGCCAACAATGTGGCGAGAGCGAGGAGTAAGGTTTGTTTTTTGAGCATAACTCGTTGATTTAAAGATTAATAATTCAATAAATCAATAGAGGAATGATGAGGAACTCGATTCCCTGTTTCGGCATTATCCGTATCAGGTGCAAAGGGTTTGATCTCAGCCTGTCTTTCATTCCACCGTAGCGGAAAAGGCACCCCTATTGGTATCGGCGGCAAAGATAGGAGTTTTTTTAATACGTTGGTCAGAAACCAACAAAATAACACAGGTAACCGAACAACGCTGCCACCAAAGCATTGACAATCTTAGCTTTGGCAAAACTCCTTTTGCTTTCGGCAAGCAGCGGCAACGAGGCGTGGCCATCTTGCGAGATACTGCTGGCTAACAGCACCGAGAAAGGCACCGTGCCCGTGGCAAACAAGGTGACAAACAACAAATGCGGTCCCGACTCGGGAATGATGCCCACCAAGACGGCCAATAGGATCATCCAAGGGATGTTGTTGCTGATAAGCTGCTCAAGGTCAAAGTAATGCAACCCAACTTGGATGACGAACAAGGCGCCAAAGGTCCAAAGGAAGATACTCAGGAAATGCTTGCGGATGATGTGTTCCCAAAGGTGTTCCTTGACGACGTGCTCGGGGGCTGTGGCGATGAACCACACCACAAAGAGGCTGAGGAAAGCAAAGACGAGATTTATCCAGTATTCGTCGAAGATATTGAGTTGAGAGTGCGTCACTTCCTCGTGCCCATGCTCGAACATGCCGAAGGTTAAAGCCACGATGAAAAGGATGACACCAAGCAGCAGGGCGATGCGTTCAGCGCTGGCATGACGCATGTTGCGCAAGGTGGACTTGTCTTCGTTTTCTTCCTTTTCGTCTTCCTCATGGATTTGATAGCCGTCTTCACAGCCCTCGTGATGGTGGTGCTGGGGCTTGGAAAACCTATCCACCACAAGTCCCGCAAGCACAGCGACTACGAACAATATTACCATCAATAGCAACGCTTCCCTCGGAATCATGGCCAGCAAAACGAAAGCTTCGTCGCCCGACGAGGCAATCATCATGGCAATTAAAGCTCCGAAACTCAGCAACTTGTGCGAGTACATCGATACGGCAGCGAAACCGCCCATGCAGCCTGGAATGATGCCCAAGCCCGCACCCAAAACGACTTGTCCGAAACGGTTTTGGCGCAGTCGTGTGAACCATCTGCCGTGCGAATGGATGTTGACATACTCAATCATCAGCATCATGATCATTACCAAGCCGGTGATTAAGACGCTGTTTCTCAGTACATCCAAAAACAAATGCAAAAACTCGTGCATGACTCAAAAATGAGCGGCAAAAATAAAAAGTTTTATCTTTGCAGCCAAATAGGACAAGATGAAAAAAGAAGACTGTTTTTATCTGGGCCGCATAGCCAAGACCCATGGACTGAAAGGGGAAGTGACCATCAAACTAGAGGCCGATGACCCGTCAGCCTACCTCGAAATGAAGCATTTCTTCCTCGAAATCAACAAGGTGCTGACACCGTTTTTCGTGGAGAAGATAACCCCGAATGGCGACAAGTTCTTTGTCCAAGTGCAAGATGTGAAGACCCTTGAGCAGGCTCAAAACCTGGTTGGCAAGTCAGTGTATTTACCTTTGGAAATGTTGCCTAAACTGAGTGGCAAGCAGTTCTATTACCATGAAATTGTGGGCTTTACAGTGGTCGACACGGAGAAGGGTGAACTGGGTCCAATCAGCCAAGTGCTGGAATATCCCACCCAAGCCATCCTGCAAGTGATGAAAGGGAAAAAGGAAATCCTTATTCCCATCCTCGACCAGGTGATTCAAAAGGTCGACCGCGACAAGAAAATCCTCACCATCACTGCACCTGAAGGCTTGATAGACATGTATTTGCAATGACCGACGCGCGTCCATTCCACTTCAAGCATTTCAGCCTCTACCATCACCGCTCGACGATGAAGGTGGGGACAGATGCCGTATTGTTGGGGCGTTGGGTCGAGGTGCACCCAACCGATGTGGTTTTGGACATTGGCACGGGTTGTGGCATCCTTCCTTTGATGTTGGCGCAAAAGGGTGTCAGCCAAGTGGATGCGGTGGATTTGGATGTTGTTTCTGTCGAAGAGGCATCAGTCAACTTCAAGGCTTCGCAGTGGCGCGACCAATTGCAAGCCTTTTGCTCAGATATTGCAGATTTTCACTCGGATAGGAAATATAGCCTTATCGTTTCCAATCCTCCGTTTTTCATTCGTTCCTTCAAATGCGATGCCGACCGCAAAAACCAGGCGCGTCACACGGATGTGACTTTGCCGTTCGAAACCTTGTGCGAGGCTGTTGGCCGTTTGATGGACGCCAATGGGCGTTTCGCCGTGGTGTTGCCTGTCACAGAATCGATGGATTTCCTGAAAGTGGCTGATACATACGGACTTCACCTTTGCAAGAAGATGAAAATCATTCCGATTGAAGGGAAAGAGCCGAATCGTGTCAATTTGGAACTGCGTTTTGCGCAAAGTGCTGCTGTTCAAGAAGAAACATTCGTTATCCGTGACATCGACAACCGCTTTACGAAACAATACAATGAATTTCTGAAGGAGTATTACTTGGGTTTATGAGATGACTATTGATTATGACAATGACCGCTTCAACGCATTGTAAAAGCGGTCATCGTCATTGTCACAAGTCATAGTCAGATATTCATTGCCCTTTCTTCATCGCTTCCTTATTCGCCTTGCTTCGGTGCTCGTTGAAGATATACACCACCCTCAGCGTGATGGTATTGTTGTATTGCAGCCTGATTTGGTTGGCCAGGATGAGATTGGCGTCTTCATAAAACATCCTCGTGCGGATGGGTCGAAGCGAATACTGGTAACGCAGCTCGGCGTGGATGCCTTCCCAAATTCGGAAACGGAGGTCGGCACAGATATTGAAATCGTGGGCACGGTAGGTACCGGAATTGGCAACCACAGAGGAGATGTACGTTGTGTCAGGAAAACCTGCCGAGTATACGATTTCTGATAATTCGTTGAGCTCGCTCACCTGACTGATGTCGGGGAGATTCTCCTCGTTTTCTCTCCAATGCAGCTTGCCGTCACCCAGAGCGATACCTGTTGAAATACCATCGTTCTTTTCGTCAAGACCGACGATGCGCCCGTAGGAAACGCCAAGGCCGATGCTGTATTTATCTTTGTCGGTCAGATAAATCATGAGGGGAATCTCCGCGTAGTTGAGTTTCAGGTTGTAGGCGTAGGGATAGGTGCTGTTGGAAACGATGGCATCGCGCTTGTAGGCACCTTTTTGGTTGAAGAGCACCTCGAGACCAACGTCCATCCAGTTTGTAATGGGCACCAAAGCACCGGCTCCGGCATGGACACCAAATTTCTTGAAACCGTAACATTCGTCGCCGTCCACCTGACAGGCATTGCCGCCAAAAAACACCTCGCCTTTGATGACTTGCGCATGAAGTAAGGCGGGAGCGGCCAATGTGAAGGCCAATAACAGGGCTAGTATTCTGAATCTCTTCATTTCAACAATGTTTATATGATAAAACTATTTTGGGCTTGTTTTATTGTATTAGGTGTGAAAAAACATTCATTGTCCGCTCAAGTCGTGGTATCGGCGGCGGGCGGTAAGATAGGTGATTTGTCGGTCGGTGATGGCATTTTTGGCCTGTAACAATAGCGCATGGGCCTCAAGCACATCGGTGATGGTGTTCATGCCAGCGCGATAGTTGAGCTCGGCGAGACGGTAGTTTTCTTGGGCCATGTCCAAGGCAGCCTTGTCGGATTGCATCAAGGCTTCGGCTTCCACCATTTGGTTGTACGCCTGTTTCACCTGCAAGCTCATCTTCTCGGTCAGGTCTTTTTGCATCAATTCCGCTTCTTGGATGACAATGTCGTGCTCTTTCAGTTTGTGCGAGGTCTCCCACCATTGTGTCAATGGAATCGATACCTGTGCCAAGGCGATGGCATTACCTTTGTATTTTCTGACGAGGTTCCCGTAGGAGTATGTCCCGCCAATGGCGACTTGCGGTAAGGCTTCACCAATAGTCAATTTCTTGCGAAGCTTTTCGGCATCGATTTGAAGCTGAAGCAACTGATGTTCGGGACGGATGAAGTCCTCGCGCAGTGCGTTGGCATGACTATTTATCGCAAAGCTGGCAGTGTCGAGCGACAGACCGTCTTCAGGATAGGTGATGCCGATTTGCTGACAAAGCAGTTGTGAGGCCAATACGATGCCGTTGTTGAGCTGTAGTTGTTTGGCTTTCAGCTCGTTTTGTTTCAATGCAAGACGGAGTTTGTCGCTCTTGGTGATGAGCCCGGCTTTTAAGGCCACATCGACAATGTGGTCGAGCGTGTCGGTGAGGTTCAGGGCCGATTCCAAGGTGTTCACTTTGTCTTGCAGGCCGACCACGAGGTAATAGGTCGACTCGATGTTTTCAAGCATGTCGCGTTCCGATACCTCGGCCTTCAGCTTGGCGGCCTCGATGCCGACGTTGGCCAGTCGGTTGCCGTTGATGATTCGTCCGCCGGCGTAGATGGGCATCAGGGCGATAGCGTTCACACCATGGCCTTTTTTCATAAGGTTGATTTCGGTCGGCAATCCCATGTTTGCCCCTTCAGGGTCGTTCAATGCGTTGATGAGGTTCGATAGGAAAGTGCCTAAGTCGTCGTCTTGGATGTCGTTGACACCGTATTCGATGAGGGGATTGGCGGCATAATAGGCCATGTAGGAAATCGAGACCTGCGGGAAGTATTTTGTGAAGACCTGCGCCTTGACCTGCTGAGCTTTTTCGATTTCCAGTTGGTCGGTCTTGAGTTGTGCATTGTTGGCTTTAGCCAAGGCAAAGCAGGAGTCGAGGGTCAGCATTGTGTTTTGAGCCTTGAGATGCACGACCGCCAAGGCTAAGATGATGAGGATGAAATAGTTTTTCTTCATGATTGGGCGGTGTTTTCGTTGGTCTTGTTCTTCTCTTCGTTGCGTTTGTCGCGTTCGTCGAGGCGGTCGAGGAAGCGTTGGTTGGCTTTCTTCAGGCGTTTCTGGTCGCGTTCGCCTGCATCAAAGGCAAGGCAGTAGGCCACGGGCAGTACGGTGACGACCAATGGGAAGGTGAAAATGGTGCCGAAGCAGATTACCACGCCCATGGGCTCCCATAGCAGGGTCTTGGCGATGATCATCGGAATGACACCTAAGGCAGTGGTGGCAGAGGTGAGGAAGATGGGTCTCATGCGGCGTAAGCCGGCTTCAAATGCGGCATCGTGCACGGCAATGTGTTCATTGGCATGCAGCTCGCCGGCAAAGTCATACATGATGATGGCATTGCGGACGATGATGCCGATGAGCGAGATGACGCCCAACAAGGCTGTCACCGAGAGGTCGAGGCCGAACAACCAAAGACCGAACATGGAACCGAAGATGCAGAGCAGCGAGACGGAAATCGAAAGGAATGAGATGCCAATGCGCTTGTAGTGGATGATGAGAACCACAAACATCACAATCACTGCTGCCATGATGGACATGAGCAGCGATGGCATGGTCTCCTTGGTGGCTGACATGGAACCGCCTTCTTCGACGACGATGTCTGCAGGGATGTCGAGCGTGCTTAAGTATTCGTTGATTTTCGTGTAGTGTTCGAGCTGGCCACAGTCGGGCATTACGTCGGCCATTACCGTGATGCAACGGCGACCGTTGCGGTGGGTCAGGTTGTCGTGCTGGAAACGAGGATGGATGTCGGCCACTTGGCGCAGCGGCACCCAGACGCCAGGAAGCGAAGTGGGCACGAGCATGTCGCCGATTTTCTCGTAGTCGATGTCGTGTACCCCTTCCGTATAGATGGTGGTGGGCAGGTTGTAGCCGTTTTCCCACATGGAGACCATCTTGTTTCCCGAAAGTGCCCCCGACAGGTAGACCGAAAGCACGGCTTGGGTCACACCAAGGCGATTGGCTTCATCCATATTCAGGTTCACCTCGACAATCTCTTCCGTACCGTCATAGTCGGAATGGACGAAAAACAGCTCGGGGTTTTGCTTCATGTAGGCGATGAGCGAGTCCTTGATGGGCTCAAGCTTGTCGTAGCTGTCGCCCATGATGTAGTATTCAACGGGTGCGTTCACCACTTGATAGTCCATCTGCTTGAAACGGATTTGAGCCATGGGGAAATGGTTCTCGTATTTCTGCGAATACTCTTTCATCATTTCTTTGGTGGCTTTCTCCGATTCGGTGATGACGATAAACTGCGAGTAAGCCGAGGTAGGCATGGGTTCGGGTGTATAGGTCATGTGGAAACGCGGCGAAGCCATGCCAATGAATGAAGTGACGGATTTCACCCGTTTGTCATCCAGCAGGATTTTCGTCAGTGAGTCGGATACAGAAGCGGTCTCGGTGATGGAACTGCCAGTGGCCAGATGGATTTCGACGGCAAAACTGTCGCGCTCGGCTTTGGGAAGCATCTGGACCTTGATTTGGGTAAGGAGGAACATGCCAATGGCCACCGAGATGACGGATACAATGATGGTGCCCCATTTATGGCGGAAACACAGGGTAAGGAGCCGTTTGTAGGCTTTTTGAAGCATGTCGAAAAACTTCGCTTGGATCTTCTCTAACTTGGAGCGTTTATTGGGGTTCGATGGACCGATGACTCTTGCCGAAAGGAAGGGTATCACCCAGATGGCATAAAGGAAACTACACGACAGCGTGATGAAGATGGCCCAAGGGAACATCCCGATGAAATCACCCATGTCTGTGCCTTTCATCAGCGACAACATCGGGAAGAACATAAACGAGATGGAACAGGTGGCGATAAGCATGGAGACCATCAGGCTCTTGGTCGATACCGATGCCGAATACCATCGCGAATGCCCTGAGTTGAGCATGTCGGAGTAGCCGTCGATGACCACAACGGAGTCGTCCACAATCATGCCGAGGACGACAATAAGGGCCGCCAAGGTGACGGTGTTCAACTCGATGCCAAGGAGGTACATGATGGCCCAAGCCGCTGCAATGCAGACAGGCACCGAAGTCGAAGAAACCAAGGCCGTCCGCAAAGGGAAGAGGAAGAGCATCACCATGATGACGATGATGACAGCCTCGATGAGGTCTTTCAGGAAGGAACGAACCGACTTGTTGACCACCACAGGCTGGTCGGTGATGCGGTGCACTTTGATGTCGGGTGGAGCAGTGGCAAGGAAGGTCTCAATCTCTTTGTTGACTTCGTCGCCGAAAGCCACCACATTGTGACCGGGACGCATCTCCATGGAGAAGATGAGGCATTGGTTGCCGTTGACCAGACTATCGGAGTATTGGATGTATTGTGATGCCTCTTGGTAGCGTCGTTCCAGTCGGGCCACGTCGCGCAGGCGGATGATTTGTCCCGTGAGGGGGTCGGAGAACACGATGAGCTCAGAGAGGTCGTAGATGTCGCTGTAGGGTACGTTCACATGGATGACCGCTGAGCCCTCGCTGTTGTTGGCTTCGCCGGTGATGGTGCGCAAGCTGTGGGCAGCCAATTCTGCCGTAATCATCGAAGGCGATACCGCATATTGTGTCATGCGCGTTGGATCCATATAGATGGCAATCTCTTCCTTTTGTTCGCCCACAATCTTGATGTTGCCCATCGTTTCAATGTTGCGCAAGCGTTCCGAGAGGCGATCGGCGAATTCGCGCAGCTCGCGTGGCGAGCGTTGGTCACTCTCGATGGCGAGAAGCAGGGATGAGGCATTGCCGAAATCGTCGATGACGGCAGTGGCGAGTACACCTTGCGGCAAGTCGGTTCTTTGGAACAAAACCAGCCCTTGACGGATTCTCGACCAGGTCATCTTGGCATCTTTGGTGTCGTTAACCAGGGTGACGAAGACGAGGAGCGTGCCGTCTTTGGATTGTGAATAGGTCTTTTTCTTGTCCACGTCGCTGAAGGTGAACAGGTATTGCTCGATGGGTTTTGCCACGCGTTGTTCGATTTCGTCGGCAGTGGCACCCGGATAGATGACGGCCACCACGCCAATGCGGATGGTAACATCAGGGAACTCGTTTTTCTTGAGTTTGGGCAAGGAGATGAAGCCGAATACAACGATGACGGCCATGAAGAAGAACACAAGCTTGTAGTTCCGCATTGCCCCTTCAATGATGTTTCTTTTTTGAGCCATAGTTTTTGATTTTCAGTGTTTTAAAACGAAACCTTGGCTCCGTTGTAGAGTTTCTGGTAGCCAGCAGTAATGATAGTGTCGCCACTTTGGAGACCGCTTTCGACCACGACGCCGTTCTTCACGAAGCCTCCCACCTTGATGTTACGGCGGCAGGCCTTGCCGTTATTGAGTACCCATACGTCGGCGCCTTCTGGCATGGTAATCACGCATGACGAGGGGACGACTATACCTGAGAGCTCCGATAGCGATAGCTGGATCTTGGCGACCATGCCAGGAAAGATGTCCTTGTCTTCGACGGGCACCTTGGCCTTGATGGTGTAGGTGTGCCCTAGAGGGTTGGAGACGAATGACTTATCTATGATTTCGATGGTTTTCTTTCTATTGTCGAGGCCGGGGAAAGTGGCTTCTGCCTTGTCGCCAATTTGGATGACGCCGATTTCCTTTTCGGGAACGGAAAACTCAACGACCATTTTGTTCATGTCGATGATGTGGCAGAAAGGCTCCGATGGCGATAGAACTTCGCCGATGGTGCGCTCGCCCATGCTGATAACGCCGTCTTGGGGTGCACGCAAAGTGCATTCATCCAGGTGTTTTCGTGTGGTGATTTCAGTTTGACGGGCCTTTTCGAGGTCGGTTTCCATCTGCACCCAACGCACTTCAGGGATGCCGCCTTCGTCGTGCACTTGCTTCAAACGGTTGTAGCCGTCTTGGGCTTGGTTGAGCGTGGCCAGGGCAGCGTCGTGCAAGCTCTTGGCGGAGGTCGCGTCGATGCGTGCGAGCACCATACCGCGCTTCACGGCTTGTCCGTTTTTGACATAAATGCCTGTAAGCGTACCGCCCAAGGGGAAGGCTGCAGACAACTTCATCTCGCTTTTGATGGTGCCCACGTAATTGCGTAAATTGTTGTCGTTGGATTGCGAAATGACTCTAATCTCGACGGGAAGAGTGGGGTCGAAAACCTGTTTTTGCGCTTTCTTATTGCCACATCCTATCAAAAGCAATGCGGATAAAGCGAAGAGTAGTAAAGTGTTGTATTTCATAATGTTAATACTATATAGATGCAAAATAACTTGTCTTACAGTTTCATGGTTAAACTTATTCTGTTCCTGTTCGCGTCGACTTCCAGAACTTTCACACGCACTTTTTGGTTCAAGTGTACTACTTCGTTCGGGTCTTTGATGTAGTGGTCGGCCATCTGGCTGATGTGGACGAGGCCGTCTTGGTGTACACCGATGTCGACAAAGGCACCGAAGGCCGTGATGTTGGTCACGATGCCGTTGAGGGTCATCCCGACACGCAAGTCGTTGATGGTGCGGATGTTCTTGTCGAACTCGAAGGCTTCGAAGCTCTTACGAGGGTCGCGGCCAGGTTTGTCTAACTCGGTGAGGATGTCGTTGATGGTCTCCAAACCAAATTGCTCCTCCACGAAGTCTTTCGGGTTGATTTTCGCGATGAGTTCCTTGTTGCCGATGAGGTCTTTCACCTTCACATTCAGTTTCTTGGCCATCTTTTCCACGATGTGGTAGCTCTCGGGGTGGACGGCACTTTGGTCCAAGGGGTTGTCGCCATTATGGATGCGCAGGAAGCCGGCGCATTGCTCGAAAGCCTTGTCGCCGAGGCGTGGTACGCCATAAAGCTGTTGGCGCGTTTTGAAGCCTCCGATTTCGTCGCGATAGTGGACGATGTTGTAGGCCAGGGTGGGACCTACACCGCTGACATACGACAGCAGCTGCTGGCTGGCGGTGTTGAGCTCCACGCCGACCGCGTTGACGCAACTCTCCACGGTCTGGTCGAGGCTCTCGTTGAGTTTCTTCTGGTCCACGTCGTGCTGGTACTGACCCACGCCGATGCTCTTCGGGTCGATCTTCACCAATTCGGCCAAGGGGTCCATCAGTCGTCGCCCGATGCTGACTGCGCCGCGCACGGTGATGTCGTAGTCTGGGAACTCGTCGCGGGCGATTTTCGAGGCGGAATAGACCGACGCACCGCTCTCGCTCACCATTACGGCCATTAGGTCGCGGTCGAACTTGATGCTGCGGATGAAGTCCTCGGTCTCTCGTCCCGCCGTGCCGTTGCCGATGGCGATGACCTTGATGCGGTAGGCATCCACCAGACTCTTGATTTTGCGCATGGCACCTACCGTGTCCGACTTGGGCGGGTGAGGGTAGATAGTCTCGTTGTGGAGTAGGGCACCTGTTTCGCTCAAGACCACTACTTTGCAGCCCGTTCTAAAGCCTGGGTCGATGGCGAGGACGCGCTTCTGTCCCATGGGAGCGGCGAGGAGCAGTTGCTTGAGATTCTCGGCGAAGACGCGGATGGCAGTCTCGTCGGCCTTCTCCTTATAATAATTGCGGATCTCGGTCTCGATGGAGGGCTCCAAGAGGCGTTTCCATGAGTCAGCGATGGCTTCGCGCACGAGTTCCGATGATTCGTTGTCGTTCTTCAGGAAGATGCTCTCTAATGAGTTCAGTACAAAGTCGTCATCGACTTTGATTTTCAGCTTCACCATGCCTTCTTCCTCGGCGCGGAACAGGGCCAAAAGGCGATGCGAGGGCGCCTCTGAAATCGGCTCGCGGAAGTCGAAATATTGTTGGTAGGTCTTGCCTTCCTCTTCCTTGCCTTTGACCACGGTGGAGCTGATGTCGCCTTGGATATGGAAGATTTTGCGGATGCGGTTGCGCCCGTTGATGTTCTCCGAGACCCACTCAGCCATGATGTCCTTCGCGCCTTGCAGGGCTTCTTCGATGTCGTTGACACCCTTGCCCGCATTGACATAGCGTGCAGCAAGGCGGTCCACCATATCCACATTCTGCGCCATGATTTGTGCGGCAAGTGGCTCCAGTCCTTTCTCGCGGGCGATGGCGGCGCGGGTACGGCGTTTGGGCTTGTAGGGCAAATACAAATCCTCAACTTCTTGCAAAGTCTTGGCGTTCAGTATCTTTTGCTCCAATTCGGGCGTGAGTTTCTCCTGCTCGCGGATGGAGGCGATGACGCTTTCCTTACGCTTCTGGAGTTCAACGAGTTGTTCGAGGCGTTTCTGCACGGCGGCCACATTCTCTTCGTTCATCGTGCCCGTCATTTCCTTGCGGTAGCGGGCAATGAAGGGGATGGTGGCGCCTTCGTCGAAGAGGCGAATGACATTGGCCACATGGTGTGCAGCCAGGTTGAGTTCCTGCGCGATTTGCGGGGCAAAGTCTATGGTGTTGGGCATATTTTCAGGTTTAAAGATGCAAAAATACGGTTTTCTTTGAGTTTTTCACTAACTTTGCGGCAAAATAAGAACAATGATCAAAAACATAATCTTCGACTACGGCGGCGTGCTCCTCGACTGGAACCCGCATTACCTTTATGACCCTTATTTCGGCGATGTGGAGAAGGCTGAATGGTTTCTCACCAACATCTGCACCTACGAGTGGAACGCCCAGCACGACAACGGCAAACCCATTGCTGAAGGCGTTGCGGAACTCATCGCTGAGCATCCCGAGTGGAAGAAGGAAATCGAACTGTACTACGGTGACTTCATGAAGATGATGGGCGGACAAATCCTAGGCATGGAGGAATATGTCAAAGAACTGAAAGCCAAAGGCTTCCGTGTGTTCGGGCTATCCAATTGGTCGGTGGAAACCTTCGCCTTGGTAAGACCGGTTTATCCCGTCCTCAACCTTATGGAGGACATGGTGATTTCGGGAATCGAGCGGGTGATGAAGCCCGACCCGAGGATTTTCCAATTGGCCTTGCAACGCTTCGGTATTAAAGCCGAGGAGACGGTGTTTATTGATGATAATCCGAATAATGTCGCCGCCGCCAATGCATTGGGGATAACGGGGATATTGTTTGAGGGGAAGGAAAAACTTGAGGGAGTGTTGAAGAAAACTTGTAACTTTGCAGGGTAATAATAGCAGTAAATATCATGTATTGTCCGAATTGTGGTAGTGAATACGTTGTGTATGGTAAACGAGGATTCAACTGGAGAAACGGAATCCTTGGCGCAATGATTTTTGGTGACGACGGTATATTTGCGGGATTTATCGGTAGTCGTGATATCATCTGTGAGTGCAAAGAATGTGGTTATGTTTGGAAAGTGGAGGGATAATAATGAAAATCCTATCTGTTGAAAAAATCAGAGAAGCAGATCGCTACACCATCGAAAACGAACCTATCGAGTCCGTCGACCTGATGGAACGCGCCGCTACGAAAGTTTTCGAATGGCTCTATCGCCGCACGCCGCGCGACAAGACCATCAAGATCTTCTGCGGCATGGGCAACAACGGCGGCGACGGCCTCGTGGTGGCCCGACTGCTCAATGAGCAAGAGATTGTCCCGCAGGTGTTTATGGTGCGCTACAGCGACCGCATGAGCCACGACTGCGAGGTGAACTACTACCGCCTTGTGAACGAGACCAAGGTGCCGATGTTTGACATTCTCACCGAGGACGACTTCCCGAAAGTCGATGCCAACGATGTGGTGGTCGATGCCATCTTCGGATCGGGCCTCAACCGTCCGCCGCAGGGCATGACCGCCGACCTGATCGACTACCTCAACCAAAGCAAGGCCATCCGCGTGGCCATCGACATCCCTTCGGGCCTCTTCGCCGACCAGCCCAGCGCCTTGGGCTTCATCTTCAAGGCCGACTACACGCTGACCTTCCAAAATCCCAAGTTGGCTTTCCTGTTACCCGAAAATGATCCGTATGTGGGGCGCTTCGAGGTCTTGGACATCGGCCTGCACCCTCGCTATCTGGAAGAGGTGGAGACCAACAACCTGCTGACCGTCAAGGCGATGGTGAAGCCGATACTGCACAACCGCACGAAATATTCCCACAAAGGCACATATGGTCACGCTTTGCTGATTGCAGGCTCGGAAGGCAAGACAGGCGCGGCTTTGCTGGGCGCGAAAGCCTGTCTGCGCACAGGTGTCGGACTGCTGAGTGTTCACCTGCCTAAGGTGGCGCAACTGCCTTTGCAAACCTCTATCCCCGAGGCGATGATAGATTGCGACGACTCAGAAACTTGTTTTTCGACATTTGGCAAATTGGATGCCTATACCGCTGTGGGCGTTGGTCCAGGCTTAGGCAAGTACGATGACACCGTACGCGCCTTGAAACGCCTCATCCAAGAGGTGCAAGTGCCGCTCGTCATGGATGCCGACGCCTTGAACATCCTGTCCGACAACCCTACTTGGCTGCCGTTCTTGCCCGCCAAAACGATACTGACGCCGCATCCGAAGGAGTTTGAACGCTTGGTGGGCAAGACCTCGACCTCGTTTGAACGCCTTGAGAAACAAAGGGAACTGGCCACCAAATACAACCTCGTTGTCATCGTGAAGGGTGCGCACACCACCGTCGCGATGCCCAACGGCATCATCTTCTTCAATACCACGGGCAATCCCGGCATGGCCACGGCGGGCAGCGGCGACGTGCTGACGGGTATCATCCTTTCGCTCTTGGCGCAACGCTATTCGCCCGAGGAAGCCGCCGTGTTGGGCGTTTATCTCCATGGCCTTGCTGGTGACCTCGCTGCCGATGAAATAGGGCAGGAGGCTTTGATTGCTTCTGACATCACGGAACATTTGGGAAAGGCTTTCGGGGTGCTGTGGAGCAAATAATAACCAGGAAGTAGACAAGTATCCTATAAATGTTGTATTTTTGCAGTCAAATTAACTATTATGTGCACAGTTACTTTATCATACGACAAAAACAATGCCTTGGCGAGGCGCAAATTGGCAGCTTTGCTTGCCACAGGATTGTTTATCCGCATGGCTGAAGAAAACCAATCCCCCGTTGCCGAAAATGAAGAGGAACATCGCAAGGAAGTTGAGGCTTTCTTGAATGCATCCAAACACAATATGTCTCAAATCATTGCCCGTTATTTATGAAGTATCGCCAAAGAGATATTGTTGAAGTGAATTTTCTTTTTCCAGATGGCACATTGAAGGTACATCCAGCAATTATCGTTTCTAATGACCAGTTGCAAGAGGATGAATTTGGACTGGTATATTTGGTGTTAATAACTTCCAATTTGGATTTGAATCCTCAATATTCGTATCCATTAACGGATGATATGCTGGTATCACATTCTTTCTCGAAACCAAGCGTGGTCAAATGCCAAATCATTGCGGGATATACCAATCGCGATATTATTCGTCGACTAGGATCGGTTAAACAAGATTATTTTGACGAGATTGTGGATAAAGTAATTGAATCTGTGTTTTGATGTAAGGAACTATCTGACGACCACCTTCTTGGTCAAAGTGCCCTCTTTTCCAGTAGCCACAAAGAAGTAGATTCCTTTTGCGCGACCTTCCATACTGTACTCCAATTCGTTGGTGTAAGAGCCGTTATAGGTTTGGATATCATCGACCAAACTTCCCGTCATGTCATACACTTTGATATCCACTTTGCCTGTAAGATGGTCGAAAACAAGCTTCATTTGGCCGTCATTCGGGTTGGGGATTACATTGAATCCAATAGTCTCAGAGCTGGCCTCTTCAAGGCCATAAAACGAACAGACGAACCAGTATCTTTGCTCAATACCCTCAGGGAAACATTGGTTGAAAGCGCGGGCCTTTAGCCAAACGGTGTCGTCCACATGGTTCAACACGTACATTTTGCAGTGTTTGCCCTTTTCACCGAAAGGCTCAAGTACCCATAACAGCGGTTCCTCGAAACTCCACGTAACGGTGTCCCAGTAACATTTTGGGTTGGTGTCCCAAAGTTGGAAATCGTATGCGTTGATTTGGAATTCGGTAGCGGTGACAACCCAGTGTGGGGCTTTGTTTGTGGTATCCATGGGGTAGATTTCGGTGGGCTTAGGGGTGTAATGCACCGTAAGGTCCAGGTCAACAATGCTATCACATCCATCGTGAGTTTGGCCTTCAAATCTATAGTGGCCTGATTCGGTAAGATAGCCACCTGCTGCCGATGGCCAAGGATAGCCGTCGCACACCGTCTCATTCAAACTGGTACTAAAGTCATCCTCTATGGTCAGGTCAAGAACATAGATATCGTTGCATCCTGCGCCATCCACAATCGTGTCGTAATATACGCCGGTTTGCGAATAGTTGTGGCCATGCCATGTGAAGGCCATGCAGGCAAAGGCAGTGGTGTCGGTTTGGGATTCGTGGCCGAGGGTCAGATTCAGCACGAAGGTGCTGTCGCAAGCCCCTGGCGCTTGTACGAAATCGGTGTAAATGCCGCTTTCCGTATAAGTGTTGCCTCTCCAATAGTATTCATTGCATGTGGTTACCTCTTCCTCTGAACTATAACTGTCGCTAATGTCAAGGCTCAACACCAACAGACTATCGCAACCTGCCATATTCTGTTCAAGGTGAGAGTAAACACCTGGCTCGGTGTAAGTTGTGTTGTACCATTCATATTCATCACAAGCCGTGATGTTGAGATAGGTCGTGTCAACAGGGTTGATGGTCAGATGAAGCAGCAGCGTGCTGTCGCAGGCGCCGGGTGTCTCGATAACATGGGTGTAAGTGCCACTTTCGGTATAGTTGTTTCCTTGCCAATAATAGCTGTCGCAAGCGGTGGCGTATTCTTCTGACAAGGGTGTCCTCACTTCTATCACTTTGCTGAGATAAAGGGAATCCGTATCCCGATGGGGGTTGTGAAGGACATTGGTCACGGTGTAAAAACCATCGGCACTATAGGCATGAGTGACTTGTTCCCCTTGAGCCGAAGTGCCATCGCCAAAATACCACACCACATCGTCATAATTCCAGTTGGTCACCGTGCTGAAATCTATACCTTGGTTGGCGCAGAAATAGTGGTTTTCAGGAATTTCATTGTATAACCACTCGTCAATCGTCATGCTGTAGGAGAAGTTGGTGCTGAAACTATGTGCTTCCAGAAAAACGCCTGAATCATACATTTCATCAACCACATCACAAATGGCCATTTTGATATGGTAATTCGACATCGGCACGACATTGAAACTTACTTCAATCAAGGTGGTAAATCCGTCAAATTGAATGGTGGGGCCCCAAGAGTTGTCGACGTAGTAGTCGGAATTGTGGTTTAAGTTCACATTGTTAATGCTCACCACCTCAGTCGTTCCAGGTATCAAAGCCATGTTCTGATGGTCGTAATATCCTCCCGCCGGATTGATGCCTTCCACGAAAAAGCCAAAAACGTCATTGTAGTCTGTGCCGACAAATTCCATGTACTCTTCGGAGCCGAACACGAAACTGAAAGACACGATGTCGTCCCAAGGGATAAAATCAAACTCAAGTACGGCAACATCATTTGGGTCGCCGGAAGCGATGGAGGCCAAATCACTATCGTAATAGTTTGGACAGTTTGAGGGAACACTAAGCCCTTCTTCGTTGTTTGGGCCTACGGCGACACTTATCCCGCCTGAGGCCAGGATTATGCCGGATTCCATGCCTATGTTGGTTGGCGTCGCTCCGGTTTCGAATATTCCAATGCTGTTGCATTCGATGACCCTGTCGGAACCGTTGAACCTGGCGTTGGAAATGGTGACGCCATCGTCCAAAAGAACGTTCCTGACCAAGGAATCAGCATTCCAACCTTGTAAAGCAGATACTTCTGTCACAATGAGTTGGGCATGAAGTCTTCCTGAACATATCATGCTCAGAAGCAGGGTGATGAGGAGGGGTAAGCTATGTTTTTTCATTTTTTTTATGTTCCTTTTTGACAGGAGCAAAAATACATATTTTTGGAGATTGTGGATAAGAAATTGTTTGAAAAACAGGAAAAATGATTTTGGTGTCGGGAAGAAATGCTACTTTTGTCACATGATTAGAACCACCGTTACAAACAAAGAAATCTGGCGCATCGCTTACCCCATCATGCTGGGCAACCTTGCACAGACCATTATCACCTTCACCGACACCGCTTTCTTGGGTCACCTCGGCACCATTGAGCTGAGTGCTTCCATGATGGCGGGCTTGTTTTACTTTGTCTTCACCACTTTGGCGATGGGCTTTGCCGTTGGCATACAGATTTTCATCGCGCGGCGGTATGGCGAGGGCAATTTCAGCAAAATCGGTGTGGTGTTTCAGCATGGGGCGTTGTTTGTGTTGGGCTTGGGCATGTTGCTGTTCAGCATCTTGTTCTTTTTCAGTCATCGATTGTTGCATGTCATCATTGAGTCGGAAAACATCTATGTAGCGGCCAACGAATACTTGAAATTCAGGCAGTTCGGCATCATGTTCGTGGTGTTTAACTTTCTGTTCCGCTCGTTTTATGTCGGCATCAGCACCACCAAGGTCATCACTTTTTCGACCATCATCATGGCTGTGGTCAACATCTTCTTTGACTGGGCTTTAATATTTGGCAATGTGGGTTTGCCCGAGATGGGCATCGGTGGTGCGGCTTTGGCCTCGCTGTTGGCTGAAATCACGGCGTTTTTCTTCTTCTGGATTTACACCTACATCAAGATACCGCATGAGGAATACGGCATGTTCCGTTGGCACCAGTGGCAGCCTGCCTTGATGGGCGACATCCTCAAGGTGGCCTTCCCGAGCATGATACAGCGCCTGTTCTCTTTCGGTGCCTGGTTCATCTTCTTCGTCATGATTGAGAAGATGGGGGAGACCGCCATCGGGGTTTCGTCGGTGGTCCGTAGCACCTATATGATTCTCATCATCCCGGGCATCGCCTTCGCCTCGACCGCCAACACCTTGACGAGCCGCATCATCGGCGAGGGCAAGAGCAACGAGGTGATGTCGACCATCTGGAAAGTGGTGAAAAACAGCTTTTTGTGTGGTGTGGTTTTAGTTGCAGTAGTGGCGACTATCCCGCAACTCGTCCTCCAGATTTACACGGATGACCTCGCTTTGGCGCAGGCCGCCATCCCTTCGGTGTATGTGATCTGTGTCGCCACGCTGTTGGGCGCTTTTTCCATGACTTTCTTTGAGGCCGTCTCGGGCACGGGCAACACCACGGCGGCCATGGCTTTGGAGTTTGGCATCCTCATCATCTACATCATCTATGTCTTCCTGATGTCGAAGACCTCCACCATCGCCGGCGTTTGGACCGCCGAGTGGGTCTACAACATCTCCATCGGCCTGATTTCGCTGGTGTATATCTGGAAGGCGGACTGGGGGAGGAAGAGGATATAGGGGTTAGTTCCCTTATAAAATTGTAATTTTTTGAAATTATTCCCTCATAAAATTGTAATTTTTTGAAATAATCCCTCATAAAATTGTATTTTTGCAGCGGACTATTAAGGTAACGTACATGAAAAGAGCAATTTATAATCAACTATTGGAGTGGAAAATCAATGTTGATAGAAAGCCTTTGATACTTCTTGGTGCCAGGCAGGTCGGAAAAACATACATATTGAAGCAATTTGGCGCACAAGAGTTTAGCAACATGGTTTATATCAATTGCCATAATAACGAGTTTATGGCTAACCTATTCACAGATTTTGACATTGGTCGTATTATTTACCAAATCAGCATTCATACAGGACAGAAAATCACACCAGGAAAGACGTTGCTTTTTCTGGATGAAATTCAGGAAATTCACAATGGCATCGCCAGTTTGAAGTATTTTTGCGAGGATATGCGTGAACTTCATGTGGCTGTGGCGGGTTCGTTGCTTGGTATTTCACTCAAGGAAGACGAGTCGTTTCCAGTGGGTAAAGTGAATACTATGAGGATGTTCCCCATGACTTTTTCCGAATTTTTGGTTGCATCGAGTAGAGGACAACTTGCAGAAGCCATTGCCAATCTTGATTACGAAACCATGCGCTTGATGAACGATGAATGCACTGACAGGTTGCGGCAGTATTTCTTTACAGGAGGCATGCCTGAAGCCGTGGCAAATTGGCTGCAAAATCATGACCCGAAATTGGTCAGGAAGATACATGGTGAAATCCTTGAATCCTATTATCTGGACTTTGCCAAGCACTCGAAAACCATGGTTAGGCATATTCGAATGGTGTGGGACAGCATCCCGGCGCAGTTGGCCAAAGAGAATAAGAAATTCATTTTCGGGCTTGTCAAGAAAGGAACGAGGGCAGCCCAATTTGAGGGAGCATTGCAATGGCTTGTGGATGCGGGATTGGTTATTCGGGTGACTCGATGCAATTTGCCACGCCAGCCATTAAAGTTTTATGCGGATGCTTCGGCGTTCAAAATCTATCTCTTGGATTGTGGGTTGTTGGCCACGCTTTGCGAGACAGAGCCTGCCGACATTCTTTTGGGAAGCAAGGCCTTCGTTGAGTTCAAGGGTGCCTTTACGGAAAATTATGTATTGCAGCAATTGACCGCCAAACAAAACCTTCCAACTTATTATTTCAGTAAAGACAACTCTACGCAGGAGGTTGATTTCTTGGTGCAAACCCCAAAAAGAATTGTTCCAACAGAAGTGAAAGCAGAAGAAAATGCCAAGTCAAAGTCGTTGTCCACTTTTATTAAGGATGAGTTCAAGGAGTTGAACCTTAAAGGTTTGCGTTGCAGCATGAAACCATACATTGATCAAGGCTGGATGGAAAACATCCCGCTATATGCGGTTGAGGCTTATTTTACAACACTTGATTTATAAAACTGGGAATTATGAAAACTCCTGCTTTATTCAAGGAATACATCTGGTTGGTGAACACCATCCACAGCGCCAAGCGGATTTCGTTTGCCGACATCAATGAGAGATGGCTGCGGACCGAGATGAGCGAAGGCATCCCGTTGAGCCGCACCACCTTCAACCGCCACAAGGATGCCATCGAGGATATCTTCGGTATCTATATCGACTGCGACCGAAAAGACGGTTACCGCTATTTCATCGGCAACGAGGAAGTGCTGCACGAGGACTCGGTACAAAACTGGATGCTCTCCACGTTGACGGTGAACAACCTCATTAGTGAGAGCATGGGCTTGCAACGCCGCATCGTGCTCGAAAACATCCCATCCAACGGCGAGCTGCTGGAACGGGTGCTTCAAGCCATGAATGAAGGCAAGAAAGTCACGGTGCGGTATCGGCGATACCAAGCCAAGGAGTCGCGGACGTTCAACTTGTCGCCGTATTGCATCAAGTTGTTCCGGCAACGGTGGTATCTGTTGGGCCGTTTCGACGATGGCGGCTTTGCCATGTTCTCGTTCGATAGGATGGAAGACATCTCGGTGATTGAGGAGACCTTCAAAATGGACAGCGATTTTGATGCGACGGAATTCTTCGGCGAGTGTTATGGCGTGGTCATTGGCGATGGGAGCCAACCGGTTCGTGTTGTACTTCGTGCCTTTGGCATGGAACGGTATTATCTGCGCGACTTGCCTTTGCACCATACGCAAAAGGAGCTCCAATGCGATGAGCAACAAGACTTTGCAGACTTTGAACTCAATTTGCGACCCACCACCGACTTCAAGGGACAGTTGCTTTCGCGTGGGGCTTGGCTGAAAGTGCTTGAACCGCAATGGTTGGCCGATGAAATGCGGCAGTGGCATGAGGAATCCGCAAAAATCTACCAAGAAAAAAGAAAAAACTTTGAACCTGTACCATGATTTGGAACAGGTGGCTTCTATTTTTGCCTCGTAATTCAATGTTAAACCCTAAAAAAACAACACAATTATGGAAGCAAAAAAGAAGTATTTCATGGACTGCCATCTCGCGGGAAGGATGTATCACGAAGCCGACGAGGTTTGGGACAAGCTGAAGGTCGGGACGAAAGTGGAACTGGTGCGGGAGGCCGACAACCGCTACGACCCCAACGCGGTGATGGTCTGCTACAATGACCAAGAGAACGACGAGCAAGTCTGCCTCGGCTACATCCCACGTTCCCAAAACAACACCATCGCTCTGCTGATAGACATGGGCTACACTAACATCTTCGAGTGCCGCATCAACCAAATCGACGAGCGGGCACATCCTGAGCAGCAAGTGCATCTGGTGATTAAGGTGAAGAGAAATGAAAGAGTTTGATGTTTTTGCGTATTTTTGCAGAAACAGAAAACTCTTTTCTCATGCGACAAAAACTTGTAGTCTTCACTGGCGCAGGCATCAGTGCCGAGAGCGGAATCCCTACCTTTCGTGATGCCAATGGGATGTGGGGAAAATATGACGCCATGAAATTGGCCAGCGTGGAGGGTTTCGAGAAAGATCCTCAGGCAGTGCTTGAATTTTACAATGCCCGTCGGAAAAACCTGTTGGAAGCGGAGCCGAACCACGCCCATCGTGTTTTGGCCGACTTGGAGAAACGATACGATGTGACCATCATCACCCAGAATGTGGACAACCTTCACGAAAGGGCTGGTAGTAGCAAGGTGCTGCATCTTCACGGAGAACTGTGCAAGGTGACCTCTTCGCACAATCGCCTCGACCCCAAATGCATCAAGGAGTATCCGCTTGATGTCCCGATTCGGTTAGGTGACAAAGCTGCCGATGGTTCACAACTTCGGCCATATATCGTATGGTTCGGCGAGTATGTCGATGGTATGGAATTGGCAGAGTATTGGGTGCAACAAGCCGACATCTTTGTGGTCGTTGGCACTTCGTTGGTGGTTTATCCAGCGGCAGGATTGGTCGATTATGCTCCACGTGAGATTCCCAAGTTCCTGATTGACCCGAAGGATTTGAAAGGCGGCCTGCCAGCTGGATTCCAGCATATTAAGGCTAAGGCGGTCGAAGGAGTGGATGTTTTGCTGGAGAAGTTATTCGAGTTTGATGCGGGTTGAAAAAAAGCATTACTTTTGCACGAAGTTTTTCACTATAAGTTTAACCTATAATAGCCAATATGAGAATCCAAGAAATACTAAACCAAATTGACATCGGTAGTTATGCGTTGCCAGAGTTTCAGAGAGGATATGTTTGGAATCGTGACCAAGTCAAAAAACTGATAATGTCGCTTTATAAGGGGTACCCTATAGGAGGACTGCTTATTTGGGTGACGAAGACAGATCCAAGCATTACAAGAGGAGACGGACATCTAACTCCAGGTGTCGTGAATTTGATACTTGATGGGCAACAGCGCATAACGTCACTTTATGGTATTATTCGTGGCCATGCTCCCAAATTCTTTGACGGAAACGCGAACTCTTTTACTGGCTTGTATTTCAATATTAAGGAAGAGGTTTTTGAGTTCTACATGGCTACCAAAATGAAAGACAACCCTGATTGGATTAGTGTTACGGAATTGCTCCAGAAAGGGGCGAGCAATTATATTGGTGAGGCAGATGCCGAACGTAAGATGTATCTGTTCAATTATCTTGATGTGCTGAATCGTTTGAACAACATAAAAGACGTTGATTTGCATGTTTCCAATGTTACTGGCGAAGATAAGACCATAGATGTTGTAGTAGAGATTTTCAACAATGTGAACACGGGCGGTACTAAGTTGAGCAAAGGCGATTTGGCTTTGGCCAAGATTTGCAGTTTGTGGCCTGATGCCCGCAATGAAATGAAAAATTATCTTGCCCAGTTGCAAAAGGCTGGTTACGATTTCTCTATAGAGTGGTTGTTAAGATGTATTACCGTCTATATGACAGGTCGTCCATATTTCTCTGAATTAGGTAAGGTTTCTGTGGATGACTTTAAGTGCGCATTGATCAACACAAAGCAATTGATTGGCTTGTGCCTTGACCATATTGCCTCCAGACTCGGCCTTGACCATGACAGAGTATTGCCAAGTAAATTTGCTATTGCAACTATGATAGGTTTCTTGCGGTTGCATCCCGCCTCTGGGCTTGACAACTCCCAATGGAACAAGTTGATGTATTGGTATGTGCATACATTCCTTTGGGGCAGGTATGCAGGTTCAACTGAAAGTGTGATGGCGCAAGACTTGAATGTTATTTCAGAAGGCGAGGGGGTTGAAGGCTTGTTGCGCTTGATGCGTCTACAACGTGGCGACTTGGTGTTAAAGGCCGATGATTTCTGGGGGTGGAGTACGGGGGCACGTTTTTATCCGTTGCTATATCTTTTGACAAGGGTAAACCATGCCAGAGATTTCAGTAGCGGCATTGAGCTTACTCATAGCCTTTTGGGCAAAAACTCCACGCTTGAAGTACATCACATTTTCCCGAAGGATGTGCTTTACAAAGTAGGCAAATCAAAATCAATGGTTAATTCTCTAGCCAATTATGCTTTTCTAACCAAGGAAACGAATTTGGAAATTTCTAATGAAAAGCCGGAAAACTACATGCCGGTGTATTCCAAGAAACAGCCAGGAGCGTTAGAGTCACATTGGATTCCGATGTACCCGGAGTTGTGGAAAGTTGAGAATTATGAGGTTTTCTTGCAGAAGCGTCGTGAGTTGTTGGCAGTTGGAGCCAATGAGTTCTTGCAGTCGTTATACGAGGATGTTGTGGAGCAGGTAATCATAGAGAACTTTACGGACAGGCTTGCACCGAATGTGCAGGATGAAGAAGAAGAGAATCAGATTGCCGAAGTTGCACATTGGATGGAAGAGCAGGGTCTTTCGTCCGGCCAGTGTAATTATATGGTTCTTGACAATGATACAGAAGTTATTTTAGATCTCGCTTGGCCTGATGGAGTTCAAGTAGGTTTGAGTAAACCTTTGGCATTGCTTTTGAATGAATCAGATGAGGTATGTGCAGCAGCAAACCGTTGTGGTTTTACATATCTAACAGATGTACAAGGTTTTAAGGACTATGTCAAAGCAAATTATTTGGCTTAATCATGGAAAGTCGATTGGAATCATCTGAGGATTTGGAAAGAGTACATCAGTTTGTCGAAACACATGAGTGGCATTTTGCCAAAACAATGCCACAGATTCCTCATTGGTATTGCTTGTTGAAAGACAAAAATGACGTTGAAGAATTTCATTGGTTTGCAGCACATATACGAGAGTATAGCGAGCCAGGACAATTCTATGGTCGAACCTACTACTATTATTATTTGGATGAATACAAATATTGGTGGATGGACGAAGCCGTCGAAGAGTGCGATTTAATCAATCGGGATAGGGTGAAATAACAAGTGCTGTTTCGTGTTTACTGCATTTCCTATGGTTTTTGAAATAAACGTCATAGTCCTGAAAGGACGGCCCTATTATATCGGACGGTTTCAACCTCCGCAACTAGAGAAGGTCACAGGCATGCTGAGTGTGCTACACTAGTCTACAACCTCCGATGATAGTCTCAATCCGTCTCAAACGCCCACCGCTCGTCATACTCAACCCCAGCCTCGTCCAAGAGCTGCTTGTATTCGTCTCTCCAGTCGGTTCGGTGGTGATGCTCCGCTTGGGTGCGGATATATTGCGCAACCCGGTCTGTACCTCTGTAATCCACCGAGAAGGCTCCATAGCCTGCCTGCCAGCAGAAGCCTTCGTAATACTGTTCATCCAAGGTCTTGATCCACTTGCTGCTGTAGGCCTTGATCCTCTTCACGAAGTCGGACAAGGAGATGGTCTTGGGCAACGAGGTGAGGATGTGAACATGGTTGCCTATACCACCGATTTCTACGGGTACACCATTCATGTTGTGGATGACACCGCCGATGTAGGCGAACACCTGCCCGAGGTCTTCGTCGCGTATCTCCATGCTATGATATTTGATGTGGAAGACGATGTGAATGTCGTTTCTTGCGAGTGAGTTTCCCATGATGGTTGAGTTTGTGTGGTCAAGGGGATTGAAATCCCCGTAGAAGTCGGGTCGTCCTTTCAGGACTCTGAAGAAGGGCAATCCCCGACTTCAGAGTACAAAAGTAGGAAAACTAATTGAATTGAAGTAACCTAATGGAAAAAATGTCATTCTTCTGTCAAGGTTGATAAAGTCCTGAAAGGACGGGCCTAATACATCGGATGGTTTCAACCTCCGCAACCCAAGCAGGTCTCTACTATGTTGAAAGGACGATCCCAATACATCGGATGGTTTCAATCTCCGCGAACCAAAGAAGGTCTCAAGTAAGCAGAAAAAGGACGACTCGATTATATCGGACGGTTTTAACCTCCGAAGACTAAAGAAGGAAACTTCCAAAAAGTCACGCTCCGGATCTCATCGGACGGTTTCAATTATTGCAAGACAAAAACCGTAAATGAACAATTGTTCAAAGAAAAACACTATCTTTGCCCATCACTTTAAAACAATTATCCTATGAAACGTATTCTTTCTGCTTTAGTGGCTTTGGCAATGCTTTGTGCTTGCAATGACAATGTATGTACCATCAGTGGTACCTTGACGGATCCAGTGGATTCGGTGCGTTTGGTGAGCATTTCGGGCGATGTGTTGGACGTCGCGACTGTTAATAAAGGCTCCTTCACTCTGAAATGTGCAATTGATCCAGAAACGGGTGTCAGCATCATTAGGGGTGCAATGCCTTCGGAAGAACTGTATTATTCCGAGGATGCTGTTCAGTATGACCCCATTCCGCTCATCCCGGATACAAAGAGGATCAAGGTTACTATTGCTGATGGCCAGGCGGAGATAAAGGGAAGCCCGCTTTCACAAGAGATCCAAGATTTCCAGCAATGGGCAATGGATACTTATTTAAGTGACGTTGAAACGATTAGTGCTTTAGAGCAAGCCGGAGACTCGATAGGGATAATGAAAACAAGTGAAGAGTTGGCCAATAAGATGGCTACTCGCTGCCGTGAAGTCTATCAGGCCCATAAGAACGATGCCATCGGTGCGCAGGCTTTGGGCCTCTTGATTGAATTTGCTGACGAGGATGAATTCATCGCATTATACGAGCAAGGCGGAGAAGCCGTCAAAGACGATGCCAGTTTGGGTGGCTACTACGAGCATCTGAAGTCCTTGTCAGAGCAAGCCGTAATCACGCTTTTGGAAAGCGGCGAAGTGGTCAAAGAAAAGGGTACTTTTAAGGATTATGTAGGGACGGGAAACTACACCCTTGTTGACTTCTGGGCTTCGTGGTGCGGTCCCTGCAAGGCCGAGGCACCCAACGTGATTGCTGTATACGAGAAATACCGCGACAAGGGTCTGGTCGTCATCGGCGTGCCGGTGAACGACAAGCAGGAAGCCACGGAGAAGGCCATGCGTGATTTGGGCATCCATTATCCTCAAGTGCTCGACCCGTCGATGGAATTGGCCGAAAGGTTTAACATCACAGGCATACCCCACATCATCCTCTTTGCTCCAGACGGCAGCGTCGTCGCAGCGGGATTGAGAAGCGCCCAGATTGACGAGGCGGTGGGGAAGGTGTTGAAGTAATTCACCTTAACATCACTCGAACCACCAAAGGCCGATGGTCGGAGGCCGCGGGCTCGTCGATGACATGAGATTCTATGGCTTTGGCGCGGCCGTCGAATACGGCGACGTAGTCGATGCACTCTGTGGGCTCGTCGGCAGGGTAGGTGGCCTCATCGCCAGAAAGGACGGTGAAATGCTGTGTCATCACCTCGAGCAATTCCGAGTCAGGGGTGTCGTTCCAGTCGCCAACAAGAAGGAAAGGCTTCTGCCATTGTTGGGCTTCTTCCACGATGAGCGGGACCGATGCCAAGCGTTGCGCCTCGTCAAGGTCGAGATGGGTGCAAGCAATCACATAATCTTCCAGTTCCACCACTAATAGCACACGAGGCTCTTCACCTGGCAAAGGGATGCGTCTAATGCTCAGTGGGATTTCATGAGAAAGAATGCCCACGCCATACAAGCCGCCGTTGAATTCGATGGCAGCCCCAAAGACCGGATGGTAACCTGTACGGCTAGCCAACTCACCCAGTTGGTCACGATTTCCGCATCGTCCCGTCATGCTGTCCAGCTCCTGAAGGGCTACCACATCGGGCTGTTGTTGGACAATCACGCTGGCCGTGCGGTCGTAGTCCACCACTATGTCCATGCCCGCACAATGGCGCACATTGTAACTCATTACTTGCAACTGCCGATTTTGCCCTAATGAGTCCAATGCGATGCCCAATAGCAATACGATCAAAACGATGAGCTTTTTCATTCTTTGATGATGTTTTTCTGCGTCAAAAATACAAAAATTACAATATGGCGGTAAGTAACTACATTTTTGATATATAATTGCTTATTTTCCTATTCGTTGTAAACCAGAAATATACCCGACAGCAAACGACAACAAACGACTACTGTCGACTACAAACGTTTAATCAACGGCTTTTTCTTGACAAACTCCGTTACTTTGCAGCATCAAAATCGAAAGTGCTATGACGGACAAGAAACCATTCGACAAAGAACAATCAATCAAGATCCCGTTTTCGGAATTGGTGGAACTTATTAATCAAAAGTGCGACTACAAGTTTGCCATCATTGACAATGAGGTTGATGAGGAATTGATGGCTTTGGCCAAGAAAGAAGGTATTGATCTAACAGGCTACAAGCATGTGATTGAAACAAGTGGGACCAGCCATTCACAAAACCGACACGGGGAGAATAGTAAAGATAGGGTGCCATTAACAGTGGAGGATTATTTCCTAATCCCTTACATTATCAAAAACAGAGATGCGGTGATCATTTCTCCGTCTTTGACAAGGATACACAAAAACAGAGTCTTCATTTACGAAAAGAAGATTGGTAATCAATATGTCTATGTGGAAGAAATCAGAAGAGGAAGAAACAAGAGTTTGGCTTTTCAATCCCTTAGAAAGAGAAAAGCCCCCGAATAGGAGGCTTTAAAGCGTTATCGCGGGGGGTGTCATGCCGAAGCCAGTCCCTTACGTCTTGATAGTCCGCTGTTTTTCTATCCGTTTCCGCGACCAACTGTCTGCAAAAATACAACTTTTTCATAATATGCAAGTCTCTTTGAGAAAAATAACCCAAAATAACGTCATCATGTCAAAAATTACTATCTTTGTCCCTTTATTAATGAATCGCGCGATAAGCGTTCCACAACAGAATAATCTTGAAATCAACAATTAAACAATTCAACAAATAAACAATCAACAATCTAAAAACCCCCACAATCATGACTACAGAAAAAACACAAGAAGAAGCTGCAAAACTGAGGCAGGAGAAACTGAAGGCTTTGGAAGCCACATTAGGTAACATCGAGAAGAGCTTTGGCAAGGGAAGCATCATGCGCCTTGGCGCTGAGGCCGAGAAGATGGAGAGCATCTCCACCGGCTCCATCGGCCTGGACTATGCCCTCGGCGTGGGCGGTCTGCCCAAAGGCCGTATCATCGAAATCTACGGCCCCGAAAGCTCGGGTAAGACGACACTGGCCCTCCACGTGGTGGCCGAAGCCCAGAAGAAGGGTGGCATCGCCGCCTTCATCGATGCGGAACATGCCTTCGACCGTTTCTATGCCGCCAAACTCGGCGTGGACGTTGAGAACCTCCTTATCTCACAACCTGACTATGGCGAGCAAGCCCTCGAAATCGCAGAGAACCTCATCCGCTCCGGTGCCATCGACGTCATCGTCGTCGACTCCGTCGCTGCCCTGACCCCCAAGAGCGAAATCGAAGGCGAGATGGGCGACAGCAAGATGGGCCTCCAGGCCCGTTTGATGAGCCAAGCCATGCGTAAGCTCACCGCCACCATCAACAAGACGGGCTGCGTCTGTATCTTCATCAACCAGCTGCGTGAGAAGATCGGCGTGATGTTCGGCAACCCCGAGACCACCACGGGCGGCAATGCCTTGAAGTTCTACAGCTCCGTGCGTATCGACATCCGCAAGATCAGCCAAATCAAAGACGGTGAGAACGTGTTGGGTAGCCGCGTCAAGGTGAAGGTCGTCAAAAACAAGGTGGCCCCTCCGTTCCGCAAGGCCGAATTCGACATCCTCTATGGTGAAGGCATCTCTCGCTCGGGCGAAATCGTCGACCTCGGTGTGGAGATGGGCATCATCAAGAAGAGCGGCTCGTGGTTCAGCTATGGCGACTCCAAGCTTGCCCAGGGCCGTGACTCCGTGAAGAAACTCATCGAAGACAACCCGGAACTCGCCGACGAACTGACGGCCAAGATTTTTGAGGCTTTGGAAAAGAGTGAAGAGTAATCCCAATTGTTGCCGTCATTGCGAGGAGGTACGACGAAGCAATCCAGAAGACTTGTTTCCTGGACTGCTTCGTTCCTCGCAATGACGCAAAGCGGCAATAATAATGATAAACCAATTGACAATGAAGAAAAACCTCCTATTCCTCGGCCTGCTGCTCGCCCTCTTTGCCTGCAACAATACGCCGAAACCTGAAACGAACGATAACCCCCAAGAGCCTAAGGCGCCCGTTACGGTGACTGAGGCCATCCGCCTGCTCTCTGATTCCATCGCCATGGACAGCACCAACGCCCGCCTATATTTCACCAGGGCCAAGGCCTATTTCGCCAACGAACAAATCGGGCAGGCGATGATTGACATCAACAAGTCGCTGCAACTCGACCCCAACGACATGGACACCTATCTCTTGCTTGCTGATGTGTATTATGCCTTGGGCGACCAAGATAACATTGCTTCCACGCTTAATCGTGCCATAGAAATCAACGCATTGGATGCACGTCCTTTAGTGAAGTTGGCCGAGCTGAACTTGTTGCAGCAGAACTTCAATCTCGCCATCGGCTATGTCGACAAGGCTTTGGGCTTGTCCTCTTACAATCCGAGGGCCTATTTTGTGAAAGGCATGTGCTTCATGGCGGCCAAACAAGATACTGTCAATGCGCTGAAGAACTTCCAATTGGCTTCGGAACAGGATGCCAGTTTCTATGACCCTGTCGAACAAATCAGCCGCATTTATGCCGTGCAGCAGCCCCCGTATGCGCTCGACTACATCCGCAAGGCGCAGCAACAGTTCCCAGACATTCCTACAGCACGCTACGAGTTGGCGCTTTACCTGCAAAGTCACGGCGCACCAGAAGAGGCTTTGTTGCACTATGACACCTTGCTGATGCAGCAGCCCGAGAATTACATCGTGCTGTTCAACAAAGGCTACGTCAACTATGTGTATCTCGAAAACAACGAGGAAGCCTTGAAGTATTTCAACCAGGCCCTGGAGGTCAACCCGAAGTATTTGGATGCCAAATACAATAAAGGCCGTGTATTGGAACAGATGGGCAATTATTCTCAGGCGGCTGAGATTTACAAGGATGTCCTTGCCACCCAACCTGACTACCGTTTGGCTATCGATGCCATCAACCGCATCCAGAATCAGGAATTAGAATAACCTAAAAACCAATATCTTATGATTCAAGTCTATTGCGTCAATACCAAGACTACCAAGGAGTTCGCTGAAGGCATGACCTTGCTTGAAATGCTGCCTGAGTTTGAATTTGACAGGCCTTATCCCATCGTTTCTGCAAAGGTGAACAACGTCTCACAGGGATTGAAGTTCCGCGTCTACAACAGCCGCGACGTCGAATTTCTCGACCTGACGCATCATACGGCGCGTCTGGTGTATTTCCGGTCGCTGGGTTTCTTGCTTTACAAGGCAGCACAGGACCTCTTTCCTGGAAGCAAACTGAACATGGAGCATCCCATCTCCAAAGGCTTTTATTGTCGTATCAAGAAAAGCGACGGCAAGGTCCTTGATGGCAACGACATCGCCGCACTAAGGTTGCGGATGAGAACCATTGTGGCCGACGATATCCAGTTTCACCGTCATGAAGCCCGCATTGAGGATGCCATCAGTATGTTCAGTGGGTTGGGACTTGAAGATAAGGTAAAACTGCTGGAAACCAGCGGCAGAGCCTATACCGATTACTACACCTTGGATGACACAACAGACTATTATTACGGCCGCTTGGTGCCCTCGACGGGCTACCTGAACATTTGGGACATCGAAACCTATCGCGACGGCATCCTGATACGCATTCCCGACCGCGACCATCCCGACCGTCTGGCCGAAATGCAAGACCAGCCCAAGACTTTCGAAGTGTTTTCGGAGAGTCTGAAGTGGAACGACTTTATGGGCCTGAGTACGGTGGGCGATGTCAACCATGCCTGCCAAAACGGGATGGCACGCGAGTTGGTGCAGGTGGCCGAGGCTTTGCAGGAAAAGAAGATTGTGCAGATTGCCGAAGAGATAGACCACCGCTATCATAGCGAGAACCCTGTCCGCTTGGTGTTGATTACCGGACCGAGCAGCAGCGGCAAGACCACGTTCTGTAGCCGTGTCAGCATCCAACTGAAAGCCTGCGGATTGAAGCCTATTTCGTTTTCGACGGACGACTATTTCGTCAACCGCGAGGACACGCCCAAACTGCCTGATGGCAAATACGACTTCGACAACTTCGAGACCGTCGACCATGCCGCACTTGAGCGCGATTTGATTGCCTTGCTGAATGGCAAGGAAATCGAAGTGCCAGAGTATAATTTTGTCACAGGCATGCGTGAGTACAACGGGAAGAAGTTGCAGCTGAAGAAAGGTTCCGTCTTGTTGCTGGAAGGCATTCATGCCTTGAATCCCATGCTGACGGAACAGATTCCCGAATCGACCAAGTTCCGCATCTTCATCTCCACCTTGACCAGCACGGCTTTGGACGACCACAATGTCATCCCGACCGACGACAACCGCCTGTTGCGCCGTATCGTGCGCGATTATAATAAAGGTGCGTTCACTGCGCGTCAAACCATCAGCCAGTGGCATAGCGTGCGTGAGGCGGAGGAGAAGTGGATCAATCCCTATCAGGAAAACGCCGATGTGATGTTCAACTCGGCTTATCTCTTGGAGTTCGCCGTCATGCGCAACCATGCCGAAAGTATCTTGGCCACGGTACCGCACAACTGCCCAGAGTACACCGAGGCACACCGTCTGTTGCGCTTCCTGCACTATTTCATCCCCGTCTCCGACAAGGAGATTCCGTCAACCTCCATGTTGCGACAGTTTATTGGAGGCAGTAGCTTCCTCTGATGAAAGCGAAAACGGCCTAAAACGCTCTGAAAAGCCCTTTCCTATGGATGGGGCTTTTCTTTTCTCCTCATGCGATGGTTTTCTGGTGTTTCAAAAATTTGCCCATTTTCAGCCCCGTAGAGCCGTTTTGGACAAAAAACAAATTTTTCAACTTTTTTGAGCGTCGTGCCGAAAAAATCCGTACCTTTGCACCTTTAATTAAAAAAACCTAAAAATCAGAAAATGACTGAAGAAGAGAAAAGAGAATTGGCAAGTGAAGAATATGGTGCCAGTAAGATTCAGGTTTTGGAAGGCTTGGAGGCTGTGCGTAAGCGTCCGGCCATGTATATCGGCGACGTCCATTTTCGCGGCTTGCATCATCTAGTATATGAGGTAGTCGATAACTCCATCGACGAAGCCATGGCAGGCTATTGCGACAAGATTGACGTCCGCATACTGCCCGGCAACGCCATCAGCGTATTGGACAATGGTCGTGGTATCCCCACGGGTATGCATCCCAAAGAGCATCGCTCCGCATTGGAAGTGGTTCTGACCGTGCTGCACGCTGGCGGTAAGTTTGACAAGGGTTCCTATAAGGTGTCTGGCGGTCTGCACGGTGTGGGTGTCAGCTGCGTGAATGCCCTTTCGACGCATCTCACTGCAGAGGTTTATCGTGAAGGCCAGATTTTTAAGCAGGAATATGAATGTGGCAAGCCGCTTTATGACGTGAAAGTGGTGGGTACGACCGACATGAACGGCACCCGCATCACCTTCCAGCCTGATGCCTCGATTTTCCAGACTACGGAATACGACTACAGCACGCTGGCCAACCGTATGCGTGAATTGGCTTACCTCAACCATGGCATTACTATCCAACTCACCGACGAACGTCAAAAGGAAGAAGATGGTGAGTATCGCAGCGATACTTTCTATTCCGAGAATGGTCTTATTGACTTTATCGCTTACCTCGATGCCAACCGCGAGAAACTCATCCCCGAGCCGATTTACATTTCAGGCGAGAGAAACAATGTGCCGGTTGAGATCGCTTTGGAATACAACAACGAGTACAAGGAAAACTTACACTCGTATGTCAACAATATCAATACCATTGAAGGTGGTACGCACTTGCAAGGCTTCCGTTCAGGTTTAACGCGTTCGTTCAACGCCTATGCCGAGAAGAGCGGTCTACTTGAAAAGCTGGAGAAACTGAAGGTGAAGATTTCGCCTGACGATTTCCGCGAAGGCCTCACCGCCGTTATTTCGGTGAAGGTGCCGGAGCCGCAATTTGAAGGTCAGACCAAGACCAAACTCGGCAACGACGAGGTCATGGGTATTGTGAACTCCATCGTGGGCCAACAATTGTCTGATTATCTGGAAGAGCATCCCAAGGAGGCCAAGACCATCTTTGATAAGGTGACTTTGGCAGCCCAAGCTCGTCAAGCAGCGCGCAACGCCCGCGAGAAAGTGCAGCGCAAAGGTGCTCTGTCAGGCTTCAGTTTGCCAGGCAAGCTGGCCGACTGCTCCGAACGTGACCCCGCCAAGACCGAGCTTTACCTCGTCGAGGGTGATTCTGCAGGTGGTTCCGCCAAGCAAGGCCGTGACCGTAACTTTCAGGCTATCCTGCCGTTGCGTGGTAAGATTCTGAACGTTGAAAAAGCCATGGAGCACCGTGTATTCGACAGCGAGGAAATCAAGAACATTTACACCGCTTTAGGCGTGACCATTGGTACCGAAGAGGATAGCAAGGCTCTGAACCTCGAGAAGTTGCGTTACCACAAGGTCATCATCATGACCGATGCTGATGTCGACGGTAGCCACATCACCACGCTGATTCTGACCTTCTTCTTCCGTTACATGCGCGAGTTGATTGAGAATGGTTATGTGTATTGCGCTACGCCGCCTTTGTATCTCATCAAGCGTGGCACCAAGCCGATCCGCTACTGTTGGACCGACGAGGAACGCTTTGCCAGTATGGCTGAGTTGACCAAGAACGGCACAGTGAGCGGTTACGACGTGCAGCGTTACAAAGGTTTGGGTGAGATGAATCCTGAGCAGCTTTGGGAAACCACCATGGACCCGGCTCACCGCACCCTACGTCAAGTGACCATCGAGAATGCCATGGAGGCCGATCACATCTTCTCCATGCTGATGGGTGACGAAGTGGCCCCACGCCGTGAGTTTATTGAGCAGAATGCTACTTATGCGAATATCGACGCTTAATCGTTGAAATTCAAATGAATATTTTAAAAGGAGAACCGTATGGTTCTCCTTTTTTTTGATGCCTAATTTAATAAAGCCACCCTTCAACTCCTTCCGATGACACAGAATCCCAGAGTTTTAGAGGATGGCTTAGTGTGTTTTCCGCTGTTATGGGCCTCAATGGGGATTATTTCACAGAGAACGCACAGGACGGACAGAAAGACCTGCGTAGCGAGGTTCGCCGCCAGTGCCAACAGCGCCCGAACCGAAGCTCAATCGATTCCCACAATCCGGGTGCCAAAAGAGCGAACTCGACCAATAACCGCCTCCCCAATACTGACCATAGAGGAAGGTGTGGGTGGCAGGCAGGAAAATACTGTTGCCGTTTTCCGAAGTGAAGAGTCTACCATACACATCATTTTGCGTAGTCCACATGCTGGTGGTGTTGTTCTTTAGTTCTTCCCATTCCTCAATGGTGGGCATTCGCCAGCCCGTGCCCCAGTTGGCCGTGGCAGCGTCGTCTTCTGGTTGCAAAACGACCAGTTCGTCAGAATAACCGTTGTAACCATAGTTGGCGTCGTTGCAATACTTGGTCAATGTGTTTTCACTGCCGTTGCAATACTTGTAAGTGCTCCAATCGTAATCAGCCTTTGTCGTAGTTTCACCCCATGCGAAGTAACTACCTAAGCCTTCAGGTGTTTCGGCATATACATTACAGGTGGCCCACAATGTTCCACTTGGCAAACCAAGGTCAATGTAATCGTGCCCGTTGTAAGTCCCATTTCCGCTCGGTTTTTTCTCAGTGGTAAATGTTTTATCCGCACCATAATAATAGTCAGAGCCTTTCTTGGCGTATGCGCGCACATGATAAACCGTATTGTGATTCAGTTCAGTAAGTGTACAGGTGAAAGGCTCGTTCCATTGGGCGGTGGAAAGATGCTCTTCACTTGCCGTTGGGTTTTCTTGGAGACCCCAGCATACGCCCAACTCCTCAAGTGTAACTCCCTCGCTTACAACGACCTCAGCTCCACAAACCGCGGTTGTTGTAGTGATGTCAGAAGGCGTGATAGTGGTAACCGTTACCGTTACGGTCACGTCATTATTAGGTTCATCTTCTGGTTTGTTACATCCTGCGGTAAATACTACCGCCGTCATTAGCATTACGGCTGCTACTGCCTTCATCATTTTTTTCATATTGGTGTAAATTTAAAGATTAATATTTGCTCAAATTTGTAGACAATAAAAACGCTGTCCGCAACAACGTTGCAAAAATCGGAATACGAGAAAGAATGTGTACTTACAAATCGTCAAAATGGACTTACAAATGATATATTGTAAGCAAGTTTATGGATGATTGCTGCTTTTCCACTCGGAAGGTGTCATGCCGACGATGGCCTTGAAAGCACGGAAGAAGGTCGTCTCGTTCGCGAACCCCGTCTCCATCCATACCTCCGAAGCACGGGTGTCGGGCTGGCTGAGCAACTGCTTGGCATGTTCCACGCGATAGGTGTTGACGAATTTGCTGAACGAACAGTTGCGCAGGTTGTTGATACAAGCCGACAAGACATTGCGGTTGCAGCTTGCTGCCATTGCCACATCGGATATTTTGAGTCCGCTGTTCAAGTAAAGACGCTCTTCCTCCATCAGTTGGCAAACGCGCTGCAACAGCTCGTCATCTGTAACGCTACTTGTTGGTGTCATGGAGGCAGTCGGCTCTTCCGTTTCGTTGGCCTCGTCAGCCTTTTCCTCCAAGTCATCCTTGCGTTGTGTAGCCCTTCGCGCGCGAATAATAAGGTACACGATAAATGCAGCTAAAAGTACCAAGCCAACCCCAATCCATAGCCATGAAAACGATGCATGGGCAACAACCATTGGGGCCTCTGGATTGATACGCAACACCACTACAGACTTGAGTGGATAATAGTTGGAATTGTCGAGGCCACCGGCAAGGATGAGGTTGCCGTCATCGTTGAGGACAGGCCAACAGAGGCCAATGTTGGGCAGCGGGTCGGTATAATAGAACGTCAATGGTGCTGGATTCTCCGTATAATCCACGCGCAACACATAGACCTGTTTGCTTTGTCGGTTAAAGCCCACCAAATAGCCCCGTCCACGCTGCCTGTCCACCACGGGAAAATGATACTGGATGCTGTCGCCTTGGAACATCATGGGCACCGTGCATGTGGTAGAAAGCAGGCTGAAGTCGGTGCCACAGGTCTTGACGAAGCCTATTTGGTTTTCGGTGTTTTTCACGGGCAGCAAGTAAGCGTAGTCGCTGGCAGTCTCGTCGCCGATGAAAAATAAATCGCTTATTCGGGGAATGTCGTAGGCCAACGGACGCCATTCGTCAAGCAGAGGCGCGTGGAAAGGCTCACCCCATAGTTGGTCAACGATGATGCTGTCAGGACGAATGCCACTAGTGTGTTTCGTATCCAAGCTGCTGAATATCATCACATTGTCTTTGGCTGTGCGCAAAATATAGGGACAAGAACGCTTTGCAGCCACATCCTTGACTCGAACAAAAGTCGAGTGGCCGTCAAATAGTTCTATGCAGTCATCGCTAAACCAGTTACCTGAAATCACCATACGTCCGCTGTCGATTTCGGTGGCGGTGAAGTTGCAGCGCTTCATGTCCATGCTGCCAAAGCCTTCAAAAGTGTGGGTAGTAGGGTCGTACCATTCTGCTGGGTAGGTTTGCCCGATGCCTAACGGCTCATTGGCACCGCCACAAGCCAGCACTTTGCCCGATTTCATGGGAATAACTATGCCGTAGTCGTGCGCATAGACCGTATGCATCGTATGCCACATGCCGCCGCTGAAATACTCAGCCGTGGTCGTTGGAACGAAGCCTGTGGTGTGCCCCCCGATGACCGTCAGCTCGCCATTGACAATGAAGGTGCAATGGCCGTAACGTGGGATATTGAGGTCGGGTAGTTGCTCGGTTTCCAACTTTTTTTGAGTCAGGCCTACACTCTCCGATGATTGTACTGCATGCAAGGATGCCGATGCCAGTAAGGTGTTTATAATTATAATAAGGTATCTTTTCATCATTCTCGGAAAGAGTGTGCAAAAATAAAAAATTTATTCAACCCTTGCACATTTCAAATATTATCGTGACCTTTGCCCAATAAATTTTTCACTATGCAAACATTCAAAAAAGGAGAGAAGATTGGCAAATATGTCATCAACTCGTTCATTAAGAAAGGCATTGTCGCTGAATCATATACGGTGCTCGGCCCCGACGACATGATGTACTTCATGAAGGTGTTCGACCTCAGGAGCATCCCTCGTGAGCAGCTCTTCGAGGGCAAGGAGGTCTACGAAATCCAACTCTGCAAGGAACTGAATACGGAGGAGAACCAAAACGTTGTCCGTTATGTTGATAACGGCGAAGTGAAGAAAAGTAATGCGGTCTATCATTATCTGGTCACGGAGTTCTATCGTGGTGTGTTGCTTTTGGATGCTGTAAGACAGGAAGGTCGCTTCGACCTTGAGGATGCCGTACAAATCACGCTTTGCGTCTTGGGTGGCCTGTCGTTTATCCACTCGTGTGCGTTGATACACAATGATATACGTCCGTCAAACATCATGCTTCAGGAACTGGACGACGGTATGCTGATGCCTACCATCATCGACTTGGGACATATCTCCTACATGGTCAAAGGCCGCCCGACCTTCGTCGATGAAGACTTGATGCCGTATTTCCGTGCCCCCGAGACTTTCCGCGCTGTATACACGGTGAAGAGCGACATATTCTCGACGGGCGCACTTCTTTATTTCCTCATCTTTGGCAAGTCGCCGTGGGAGGGACCGGACTTGAGAGTCCTTGATGGCGACAAGCAGAAAATCGCCGATACGGTGAAGAAAGCGAGGAAACAAGACCTCGTTTTGGAGACGGACGAGGTGAAACTCCCTGATTATATGAAGGCTATCCTGCTGAAGTCCTTAGCCAAAAAGCCTGACGACCGTTTTGCTTCGGCGGCTGAATTTGCCCAAGCCTTATATGAGCAGGTGATGCCTGAGCTGGCGAAACGCATGGAGGAGGAAGAGGCAAGAACGCAGGCCGAACAGCCAAGTCAAGACAATAGCGGCCCTGTCATTACCTACAAGAAAGGTACTGGCAGTGGCTTCGACAATGTGACGGGTCGCGATGAACTGAAGGAACAGCTGCGTAAAGAGGTGCTTTTCGCCTTGCAGAATCCTGAGAAAGCCAAATTGTACAAGTTGCCGACCATCAACGGCGTGTTGCTCTATGGCCCTCCTGGCTGCGGCAAAAGCCTTGTGCTTGAGAGTTTTGCGGAAGAATTAGGCTTCAATTACACCATTATCAGAGGGCCTGAATTTGGACATATCTATCAAGAAGGTGTGCTCGACAACTTGCAACGAGTCTTCGATGCAGCTGAAATCAAGGCGCCTTTTGTTATCTGTGTTGACGAACTGGAGTTTTTGGCGCCCAATCCGAATGCACAGGGCGAGGAGAATGTGACGCCACAGATTTCAGCCTTATACGGTATGATGAACGAGTGCTCCAAGAAAGGCATTCTCGTTGTGGCCACCACCAACCGTCCCGACCTCATCGACCAGTCCATCATGCGCATCGGGTGCTTCGACCGCGTGTTCTTTGTGCCGCAGCCTGATTTCGAGGCACGTAAGGACATCTTCATGAATCACTTGAAAGACCGTCCCTGCGAAGAACTCGATTTCGACGAATTGGCCAAGATGTCGGACGACTTCAACGCTGGGGATATCACCGAGGCCGTCAACGAGGCTGCGATGACAGCTGCCTACAATGATGTACCGATTTCGCAAAAGATCCTTGTCGACGTGCTGAAGTACAAAAACCCGACCTATTCCACCAAGACCCGAATCGGTTTTAATAAAAAGTGATTGATATGAACACTAAAGGGTTGGTGTCGAAGTATTTGAAGTCGCAAGGAATCGCTCCGAAAAAGAACGACTTGGGACTGAATTTTACCTACGAAGGCTGGAATTTCCTCCTTTGGAATGATGCCGACGACCCGCTGTTTTTCAGATTGATTCTGCCCGGCGTTTTCGATGTGACTGACGACAACTATGCCAAAGCCATCATGGCTTGTAACAATGTCAATTGGAACTATAAAGTGGTGAAAGCGGTGCTCTATGAGTTTGAGGATGAGCATGATAGTGGGGCTTCGGTATGGATGTGCTTCGAGCAGGTACTGGATGCCAATCCACAGGTTGAGGAACTTGTTCCCCGTGCCCTCCACAGTCTCATCGCCGCCGCAGAGGCGTTTACAAAGGAAATGAATGACGAATGAGTTAGGGTCCCTGAGCCTGTCGAAGGGCCCGATTTAATACTATCTACCTTTATGAAAATCAAACTTTTACTCTTATCAATGCTCTTAGCAAACATCGCCATGGCGCAATATGCCCCTGCTGGCGACAAAATCAAAACAAGATGGGCGGCAAAAGTGGCGCCTGAAAACGCCTTGCCCGAATATCCGCGACCGATGATGGTGCGTCCAGAATGGAAAAACCTCAACGGCCTTTGGCAGTATGCCATCACGACGAAGGGGGAGAAGGCCCCGAAACGTTATACCGGCGACATCCTTGTGCCATTCTGCATCGAGTCATCCCTTTCAGGCGTGCAGAAAGAGGTAGGCCCCGACAACGCCTTATGGTATCAGAAGACCTTTGCTGTGCCTGGCAACTGGAAAAATGGTCGTATCCTATTGCATTTCGGTGCGGTGGATTGGATGACGGACGTTTGGATCAACGACATCAAAGTGGGCTCGCACACAGGCGGTTACACACCTTTCACCTTCGACGTAACGCAAGCTTTGAAAGGGAAACAAAACAACATGGTAGTTCGCGTTTGGGACCCGACCAACAGCAGCTATATCCCTCACGGGAAACAGGTCATCAAGCCACATGGCATATTCTACACTTCTGTGACAGGCATTTGGCAAACCGTTTGGCTCGAGTATGTGCCAGAGGATTACATCCAAAACTTGGTCACTACGCCTAATTTCGATAAGGCAACGGTCAGTGTGGACGTGGAATTCTCCAACCCGACGAAAGACGACCTCTATCAAGTGGAGGTAACGTATGAGGGTCAACCTGTAGCGACGGGGAAATCCATCAATGGACAGCCCGTTGAGGTGAACATGCCTGAGGACTTCCTGCGCTGGACTCCCGACCATCCTTTCCTGTATGACATGAAAGTCAAGGTGTTGCGCAAAGGTAAGGTGATTGACGAGGTGGGCAGCTATTTCGCCATGCGTAGCTTCGGAACCCAGCGCGACGACAATGGCATCATGCGTCTCACCTTGAACGGCCTACCGATTTTCCATTTCGGTCCGCTCGACCAAGGTTGGTGGCCCGATGGACTCTACACTGCACCCACTGATGAAGCATTGGCATACGACATTCAGAAAACCAAGGATTTGGGCTTCAATATGATTCGTAAGCATGTAAAAGTGGAACCAGCACGCTGGTATTACCATTGCGACCGT
>JAEEGK010002532.1_pt1 | contig 45806 bp, 41 predicted proteins | sample 8958771 | NCBI WGS metagenome assembly JAEEGK01 (sample SAMN16246547, study PRJNA631951) | gut metagenome | biome: gut microbiome; feature: rumen; material: SC-attached | host: Bos | place: Iran: Karaj | collected 2018-10 | reverse complement strand
GGGAACGGTGATAACAGCTTCGGTAACCTTCTCACCGAGATAACTCTCTGCATCATCCTTAAGCTTCTGAAGGATCATTGCGGAGATCTGCTGAGGTGAATACTTCTTGCCGTCGATATTGCGGCCTCTGTCTGTACCCATATCTCTCTTGATTGAAGAAATGGTGTTATCTGCGTTGGTAACTGCCTGACGCTTTGCAGGCTCACCTACAAGTCTCTCACCGTTCTTGGTGAAAGCTACGATCGAAGGGGTTGTTCTTGCACCTTCTGCGTTAGCGATAACGGTAGGCTTTCCGCCTTCCATTACTGATACGCAGCTGTTTGTTGTTCCGAGGTCAATACCAATTATCTTGCTCATATTCTTTTCCTCCTTAAGGAATAATTCTTAGATTTATTATTGAACCACCGATACCATGCTGTGTCTTAAAACGGTATCGTGATATGTATAGCCTTTCAAAAGCTCCTGAGCGACAACACCTGATTCGTATTCATCGCTCTCTGTCTGCATTACCGCATTGTGGAAAGCGGGATCGAATTCCTTGCCGACCGCTTCGATGGGCTTGACTCCCATCTTGTCCAGCTCATCCATAAGCTGTTTGTAGATCTTATCCATTCCTACGACAAATGCATCGTTCTTATCTTCTTCCTCAACCGCGGCAAATCCTCTTTCGAAATTGTCGACTACCGGAAGAAGCTTTTCAAGTACGGATGCCGCTCCTCTGTCAAAAGATTGTGCCTTTTCTTTTTCGGAACGGTTTCTGAAATTCTCGAACTCTGCAAGCTGTCTCTTAGTTTTGTCTTCCAGCTCTTCTACCTTAGCCTTGAGGGCCTCTTTTTCCTTATCGGCTTTCTGGGCTTTCTTCTCGGCCTTTCTCTCCGACCAGGATTTCTTACCGGCCTTTTCCTCTTCAGGGCTTTCGGCTTCTTCGGATTCTTCCGTGATCTCTATATCCTCGGCTTTAGCATCCTCAGCAGCTTCTTCAACCGCTTCTTCGAGTTCGGAAACATCCTCCGCCTTTTCCTCGGCTACGGTCTCACCCGTATCCTTATTGATCACCTTGTCTGTCTTTTCTTCACTCATTATATAAACAGATCCTTTCTAGTTATCTTTTTTATAAAGATCATCCAGACCGCTTCGAAGAGACTTCAAAGTTCCTACAACCTTGTCATAATCCATTCGCTTGGGTCCGACGATACCTATGGTTCCTTTCATTCCGCCTTCAAGTTCATAAGTTGCGGTTACGACGCTGCAGTCTTCCATACCGCTTACTTTATTCTCACTTCCTATATAGACCTTGATGGCTTCGTCTCCGTCCTCGCCTCCGATTATCAGTTCCTCCAGGCCTTCCCTTTCTTCGAAAGTGTTGATCAGGTGTCCTGCTTTTTCAGAATTATCGCTGAGTTCGGGATACTTTAATATGTTATTTGCTCCGCTGGTATAAACCTTAAGATCCTCTTCCGCGGAGATTGCCTCCGCTACCGCATCGATTACTTCGGAAATAACTCCCGAATGGGATCCCGCCTGCGCCTTGAGCCCGGTGATCATGGAAAGTGATATTTCATCCATGGTCATGCCCGATAACTGAGTATTGAGCATCAAGTTCAGTTTAAGGAGCGTCTCTTCGTTAACCGGCTCGGTGATATCAACCACCTTGTTCTTGATGACATTTCCTTCCTTAACGATAACTGTCAGAAGGTGTTCATCATCTATCCTCGACAACTGAATAAATTTCAGTTTGTTGCGATTTGCACTGGGTGCGGTGATCAGGGATGCGTACTGAGTATCCTTGGCTAGGAGCTTTACAACTCCCTTGAGCATATCCTCGAGCTTGTCCTGACGTTCCATGAGGACTTTCTTCATCTCGGATATTTCTCTGTCCTTGGCTTCCATCATGGTATCGACGTAAAACCTGTATCCCTTGTCGGAAGGAATACGTCCGGCGGAAGTGTGGGGCTGAAGAATATATCCCATCTCCTCCAGATCCGCCATCTCATTTCTGATGGTTGCCGAGCTCAGGTTCAGATCGGTGTACTTGGATATGGTTCTGCTGCCCACCGGCTCACCGGTTTCAAGATAGTTGCGGATGATTGCCTGAAGTATAGTGGCTTTTCTCTCATCCATTTCCATATCCGTACCTCCCTTCCCACTCTGTTAGCACTCGATTTAAAAGAGTGCTAACATCTACAAAAACTAAATTAGCACTCCTCACCTGTGGTGTCAACACATCATTTATGAAATATCATTAAAGAAAAATAAAAAAAGACCGCACCGGATGATCCGAAGCGGTCTTTATATTTATATGGATAAGATTAAAGGTTGAAATCTCCCTCGATATCGTTCATTACATAATAAACTTTGTTATCCTCGGGCTTAACATAGAGCTCAACCTTAGTGAGATCTGCAGTCTTCTTGCCAAGATCGTACTGCCAAACATTCTTAGCGTTGCCTATAAGATCTGCTTCAGTATATTCTCTTCCGTCACTAAGCTGAAGAACTACCTTGGCCTTAAGCTCAGCCTTCTTGGTGGCTGCAGGCTTCTTAGCTGCGGTTTTAGCTGCTGTAGCCTTCTTGGCTGCAGGCTTTTTAGCTGCTTTAGCTTCTGTCTTTACCGTTGCATCAGCCTTAACTTCGGGCTTAGCAATGGACTTCTTTTCGACTGCCATAATAATCTCCCTTCTGTCAATACCAATCCTTATAAAACTCCTCAGAGGACGCATCCTCAACAAAGTCGAGTTTAATATAACGATTATTATTTGTCAACGAAGAATGCCCATTTTACGGGAAATTTCACGTTTTGGCAAAACTTATGTTTTGCTATTATGACAACCTCAGCTTCCATGTTTGTGACATCTGTGTCACATTATAACTCGAAATATTCGACCAGTTTTTCGTAATTTCTCTCAGCTTCTGTATAGCCTTCGTTATAAAGATTCTTAAGATGTTCGGGGTTTTTATCGATCCTCTTGGTATCGCTTTTTTCCTGAGGACGGATTACGAAAGCCTTGCCGTCTTTTTCCATCTGCGATAAGAATTTCAACTGCTCGTTATATCTTATGTCCCTGTCCTGCATCAGTCTCCAGACCTGAGGATATGCGGCATATCTCAATTTAAGCATGGCCAGCTCATATGCAGGGATTGGCTTTCTCACATAACCCACTTCCTTGGTAAGAATAACCAGATTCTTGTCATTACCTGACATAACCGATCTTTCAATGGGAATTGCATCACTCAATCCGCCGTCCAGATATTTTCTGCCACCAACCAAGACCATATTCGCTACGAGAGGAAGGGATGCGGAAGCCCTGAGTTTATCCATGTTCTTGCCCCTGCAGCTTTTTAAGCGCATATACTCAGGCTTTCCGGTCTCTACATCCGTAACGACCGCATATGCACTTCCCTCGTATTTCTCATACGCTTCATGATCAAAGGGATTTAAGGTATTCGGAACCAGCCCGTAGGCTATGTCCGTATTGAACAGATTACCCGTTGCCAGAAGCGAGGGAACCCCGCAATACCATCTGGTATCCAGATAATCCACGCTTATATCAAATGCTCTGCCTCTCTGACCCGATATATAACTGGTCATATGACAGGCTCCGGCAGAAACCCCGTAGATCGATGAGAACATGATCTTTTTATCCATAAGAAAATCAAGGACTCCTGCCGTAAACAGTCCCTTCATTCCACCGCCTTCAAGAACAAGTCCTCCGTCTATCATCCCGATACTCCTTATTTTCCGTACTCTTCCTTAACAAACTTCTCCAAAACGGGAAGTGATCTCTTAACCTTCTCTGTATCTATGCAGTAAGCCATTCTGAAAAATCCGGGTGCACCGAAGCTGTCTCCGGGAACGAGAACCAGATCGTATTTAAGAGCCTTCTGACAAAATGCCACGGAATCCTCTTCAAGTGCCTTCGGGAAAATATAGAATGTTCCGCCGGGACGTACAACTGTAAAGCCAAGCTCTACCAGTTTGTCGTAGATAAGATTCATGTTTGTCTCATATACTGAAAGGTCCGCAGTAAGATCGATATTTTCCGCTATTGCCCTCTGCATTATGGAGGAAGGACAGTTGTGGCCGATTCCTCTGGAGATTTGAACCGCCATGTTGACCAAAAGATCCGCTCCCTCTGCGGCGGGATTTACAGCCATGTATCCGATTCTTTCTCCGGGAAGTGAAAGTGACTTGGAGAAAGAATAACAGCTGATGGTATTGTCATAGAACCTAGGAATCACAGGGGCTTCTTTTCCGTCAAAGACGATCTCCCTGTAAGGCTCATCGGAAATAATATAAATGGCATGAGAATACTTATTCTGTGCCTCCCTGAGGATGTCGGACAGCCTCTTTATTGTCTCCTCGGAATATACTATTCCCGAAGGATTGTTGGGAGTATTGATGAGGACCGCCATGGTCTTCTCATTTATCATCTTCTCGAATTCATCGAAATTGATCTGGAAAGTCTCGGTATCGGGACTTACAACCTTAAGCTCCGCACCCGTAAGATTTACGTAGGGTCTGTACTCGGGGAAGAAAGGAGCAAATGTGATGATCTCATCCCCTTCCTGAGCAACCAGCCTGAATGCGTGTGCAAGTGCGGAAGCTGCCGCACTGGTCATAAAGATATGCTCTCTCTTATAATCAATGCCGAATCTGCGCTTCAAGGAAGCCGCAACCGCATCTCTGGCCTCGGGAAGACCGGGGTTGGGAGAATATCCGTGAAGAGACCTGGAATCCAGAGTCTGAAGAAGCCTTATCATAGTCTCATTGATTGCATCCGGAACCGGAACCGACGGATTTCCCAGACTGTAATCGAACACATTCTCATATCCGATCTCCGCGCCCCTTGCAGCCGCCTTTCCCGCAAGATCCCTTATAACCGACTTTGCCCCCAACATATCAATATATTTCTGTACGAGCATACCTGTCTCCTCTCGAAAAGACTTCAATAAACAACACTTTCTTTATCTTAATCTGTAATCCAACGTATATCAAGTAAATCACAGGATAACTCACATATATCTGCGGTGGTTTCAAGGCGAAGCCGTATGTTTTTGAGAGTTTGTTCCGAGTGCCCGAAGTTCTTAGGAATGTAATTATTTTTCCAGCGGAACCGAGCCCGGATGGCGAGGTTAGCGAACGTGAGACAAGGATGTCTCATGTGCAGCGACGCGGTAACCCGGATTAATCCCCGTACATTCCTTAGAACTGCCAGCTCGGGACGCACGAACAAAAACATATGGCTTCGCCCTGAAATCACCATGGGCATATGGACTTATGCTTGACTTGCACGTGATTTATTTATAATATAGTTTCGTTGTGTGCAGAAAGCAGCTCATCATTCGGTCCTGCGCAGTGCGACACTGTGAACCGTGTCAGGTGGGGAACCAAGCAGCACTAAGCAGAACGTCCATGTGCCGCAGATCAGCCGGGTGGTGAGTTGCTTCCTGCACGCAACTTATTTTTTTGTACGATATGAATTTGCTGGATACAACACAATTCTATAAAGATTGCACCCTGTGCCCCCGAAACTGCCATGCGGACAGATATACCATGTCTGACGGATATTGCCGTATGAGTGCGGAGCTTTCCATTGCCAAAGTCTATAAGCATATGTGGGAAGAGCCCTGCATAACGGGCGAGGGCGGGTCCGGTACGGTCTTTTTTTCCGGATGCAATCTCTGCTGTCTGTTTTGTCAGAACTGCGAAATATCCCACGAAAACAAAGGTATCGCAGTTACAGCCTCCGTTCTTTCCGATTATTTCCTGGATCTTCAGGAGAAAAAAGCGTCAAATATCAATCTCGTTACCGGGGTATGTCATATACCCCTGATAGTCAATGCGCTTATCATCGCCAAAAATAAGGGACTGACCATTCCCGTAGTATATAATTCGAGCGGATACGAATCCACGGACAGCCTAAAGCTGCTTAACGGACTCGTCGATATCTATATGCCCGATTTCAAATACATGTCCGAAGAACTGAGCCTCAGATACAGTAAAGCGGGGGACTATCCGGATATTGCCAAAAAGGCTCTGGCAGAGATGTATTCCCAGACAGGGCCTGCCGTTATGGGCGATGACGGCCTTATGAAAAAAGGGCTTCTCGTAAGACATCTGGTTCTACCGGACGGTGTTCCCGATTCCAAGAAAGTCCTCAGATACCTCCACGAAACCTATGGAGATAACATCTATATAAGCATAATGAATCAGTACACCCCCGTATCATCCGTAAAGAATCATCCCGTTCTCGGAAGAAGAGTATCTGCGGATGAATATTCAAGAGTTGTCGAATTTGCAGATAAAATAGGCATAGAAAAAGGCTTCGTCCAGGAGGGCGAAGCCGTAAGTGAATCATTTATTCCCAAGTGGGATCTGGCAGAAGCTTAAATCTTGTCTTCCATCTTCTTCAGATAATTTTCAACCATAAGTGCGATCTTAAAGGTAACGGCATCATCAAAATTTCTCAGATCCAGTCCCGTTATCTTCTGAAGCTTTTCAATCCTGTAAACAAGTGTATTACGGTGGATGAAAAGATGTCTTGAAGTCTCGGACACATTCAGATTGTTTTCGAAAAACATCTTAATAGTGCCCCTTGATTCTTCATCAAGTTCCTCAAGAATACCACCGTTAAAAATCTCCTGTAAGAACATCTGGCACAACGGAACCGGAAGCTGGTAGATCAGTCTGCCTATACCGAGACTGGTATAAGCCGCTACTTCCTGCTCTGCATAGAATATGGATCCTACGTCCAGAGCCATCTTGGCTTCCTTATATGATTTGGAAACATCCTTCAGTTCCCGTACAACGGTTCCGTAGGAAACCTTAGCGGAAAGCATTGCTTCCGTATTAAGACTGGATACGATCATTCTGGCAACAGATTCCAGTTCTTCATCGCTCTGATCTTCCTTCAGACACTTGATCAAGATCAGAGTGTCTTCATCGACGCTTGTGATCACATCTCCGCTCTGGGGTGCAAAGAGTCCTTTGAGCAGCTCCTTGACGATACTGTCCTTATCTTTCTTAAAAGAAACCAGAAAAACACATCTCGGAACATTAACCTCTATCTTAAGTTTTCTTGCGCGGTTGTAAATGTCGACAAGAAGAAGGTTATCCAGTATAAGATTCTGATAGAAATTTCCCTTATCATCCCTCTCCCTGTATGCATCCATAAGGTCCGCCAGCTGAGCCACGCAGATACGTGCGGTCTGGTAGGAATCCTCCTTGGATGCATCACATGCAAGAACGAATTTGATATCGTCGCCTTCGTTAACCTTTACGAAGTATACTCCACCGGATTCCTGAGAATCGGCCTGAGAAGCAGCAAAATCTCTTACAATGCTTTCATCCGCCTCGGGGCCTTCCGCAGAAACAACCTGATTTCCCTGGGGATCATATAAAGTCATTCCGACCTTGGTTATAGCCTGAAGTCCACTGATACTCTTAAGTAATATCTGGTTTGTGATCATCTGTCTCTCCGCTTCGGAAAAAAAACATCCCGGGCCAGTACTCGGGCCCGGGATGAGGGTAATTGTAAAGATTAGTTGGTGATAACCTTCTCAGTCTCCTTATCGAATACGTGAATCTTCTCGATATCGATTGCGAATCTGATGTTATCGCCGGGTCTTGCATTTGTACGAGGATCGACTCTTGCGGTGATAGGGAACTCCTCGAGATCGAAGTAAAGGAATACTTCAGCACCCATAAGCTCGTAAACCTTAACAACTGACTCGAATACGCTTGCGGGTGAGGTCTCGATGTACATCTCTGAATCGTAAACATCCTCAGGTCTGATACCGAAGGTAACGATCTTTCCGTCATATCCGCCCTCGATGAGCTTCTTGCTCTTTGCGGGAGGAAGAGGGATCATGTGACCTGCGATCTCAAGGTTAGCAACATCGCCGTCAACAACTACGGTAGCATCAAGGAAGTTCATCTGAGGTGATCCCATGAATCCTGCAACGAAGAGGTTGCAAGGCTTGTCATAGAGATTCTGAGGAGAATCAACCTGCTGAACGATACCGTCCTTCATAACGACGATTCTGTCACCGAGGGTCATAGCCTCAGTCTGGTCGTGGGTAACGTAAATGATGGTGGTGCCGAGTCTCTGATGAAGCTTTGCGATCTCGATTCTCATCTGTACACGAAGCTTTGCATCGAGGTTGGAGAGAGGCTCGTCCATGAGGAATACCTTAGGATTACGTACGATAGCACGTCCCATTGCAACACGCTGTCTCTGTCCACCGGAAAGAGCCTTAGGTCTACGGTCGAGGAGAGAGGTGAGGTCGAGGATACGAGCTGCCTCTTTTACCATCTTGTCAATCTGATCCTTGGGAACCTTACGAAGCTTAAGGCCGAATGCCATGTTATCGTAAACGGTCATGTGAGGATACAGAGCGTAATTCTGGAATACCATCGCGATATCACGATCCTTAGGCTCAACATCGTTCATGAGCTTGTCGCCGATGTAAAGCTCACCGCCGGAGATATCTTCAAGACCTGCGATCATACGAAGGGTAGTTGACTTACCGCATCCGGAAGGTCCTACGAAGATGATGAACTCCTGATCATTGATCTCCAGGTTAAAGTCCTTAACTGCTTCGAAGCCGTTGGGATAAACCTTGGTGATATGCTTAAGTGAAAGACTTGCCATATTTTTTAATACTCCTTTCAGAATACCTGTTAAAGACGGTTTGACCGCCCAATACATGTATGAAGTATACTATCCGCGATTATCCTTGCAAATAACCGAGATAAACAAACTTTTGTCAAAGGTTTGGGCATTTTGCCATGGAAAATTAAAAAAGTCTAAATATATTGGCAATTTGTCCAAGCCTTCCGCTAATGGTTTCGTCGTTTTGACAGTAGTCAAAAAGACTTAATTAGTATCTCTTTTCATAGCTTCCTGCATAGCTTCTTCTACAGGATCCGTTTCGGGAGCAAGCTCGGGATGCTCTTCGTAGAACTTGTTCTCCACCTGTTCGAAGGCTTTTCTGTAGAGCATGGCCGAGACGTACCCGGGGGCACTGATACCGAACATGATGACAACCGGGATCGAAGCGAACCAATGAAGTCCCACATAAGGCGGAATAACATATAAAATACCCATGAGAATGGCCTTGGGGAGGATTGCAACCGTCATATGAAGACCGCTTCTTATGGTTCCCTTTACGGTATTGTCGAATCTGGCCAGCACGGGGAAGATCATTATGCAGGCCACATATACGAAAAATGCTACGGCGTAGATGATGGCGCGTACGATATTGCTGCCCGTTCCGGTAAGACCAATGGCAAATACTACATCAATTCCGATAAATACTATAACTACCAGCATAAGAAGCCAGATAATAGTCGCCTGCCTGAAATTCTGCCTGAATGAATGGAAAAAGCCCTTGGTTATGCCGGCTTCCTCATTTTTAAGAATCTTATAGCACATATAATCCTTGGCAGTCAGCGCCGCTCCGGCAGTGATCACGGGAATACACATGATCAGGGTCAGGATATTGAGCCACATAAGATCAGCTACCTTGGTCAATATGACCATTACTTTTGAATCTGGATTAAGAAAACGCACTTTTTACCTCTTCTAAAAGACCAGTTCCATGGTCGTAACTCTGATACCGGATATGTTTTTCTCCGGTTCAAGGGGCATAAAACCGATCTTTTTATAAAATTCCACGGCATAAGGAGCCGCTTTTACCATCATACAATCTTCGTGGCATACATCACGAAGATATCTGCACAGCCTGTCTATAAGCTCCGATCCGATACCGTGTCTGTGAAATTCCTTGGCAACAAACAGCAGGGAAAGACGGTTGCCGCTTCGAACGGATCCGACTCCGACTATCCGGCCATCCAGTCTGGCTACCAGAACCGGATATGTTCCTCTCAGGAAAGCCCTGTGAAGGTCGTCGTCAGTGATGAATTCAAAAAAATGACCGACACCTTCTTCTCCGTAATCCCGGGCCTCAAATTCCATGAAGGTTGTCCAAACCAAAGACATGGCTTCGGTCCAATCTTCGGGACCTGCCCATTCATAACTGATTCGGGATTTTAATGAAGCCTTTCCGTTATCCATTCAAGGATATCCTCTTTAACGGTTTGTTTATTATCCTCATTGAGGATCTCGTGCCTGTCGCCGGGATATAGCTTAACGGTAATATCTCTTACGCCTGCTGCCTTATAGGTCTCCGAAGCAGCTTTTACACCTTCACCGTATTCACCCACCGGATCTTCTTCGCCCGATACAAAAAAAAGAGGAAGATCCTTTGGAACGGCGTCGATATTAACATCTTTCTCCATCCTCTTAATGAGTTCGAACATTCCCAGATATCCGCCCGCGGTAAAACCAAATCCGCAATCGGGATCCGCTATATAATCATCAACGTTCTTTTCATTTACGCTGAGCCAGTCATACGGAGTTCTGGGATTCGGTATTCTGGCCGTATAACCGCCGAAGCTGATCTTGGTCACCAGGGCGGGGATGCATTTGGGGCCCTTAAAAAGAGCTGTCAGCTTGGCAAGTGCAACTCCCGCATTTACGGCTCCCAGACCGGGCTGACCGGTACCCATTATTATTGCCATCCGAATACCGGTCCCGTAGCGGTAAATATAATTTCTTACGATAAAAGAACCCATACTGTGACCCATCAGGATCATGGGAAGTCCCGGGAATTTCTCCTGGGTTATCTTTTTAAGTCTGTGAACATCCCTGACCAAAACGGTGGCGGGATCCTGCTCGCAAAAGTATCCTTTGGTCTGGCCTTCGGCAACGCTTCCGCCGTGTCCGAGATGATCCTCTCCGGTTACAATGAATCCGTTGGAAGTCATATACTCGGCGAAATCTTCATACCTGCCTACATATTCTTCCATTCCGTGGACAATCTGGATAATACCCTTTGCACCGGCCTCGCCTTTGTCAGGCATCCACCTTACTCCGTGTATACTCGATTTTCCGTCCCTTGAATCAAAATAGAATTCTTCTTTTTTCATGGAAGTACCCCTTCCGTAATTATCCTATTTCCGCACCGGCAGGCATATCCTTGTCTATGCTTAGAAGAGAAAGCCCGCCCTCTGCATTCTCCGCACAAAGGAGCATTCCTTCGCTTGTAAGGCCTGCAATCTGTCGGGGTGCAAGGTTGGTGAGTACAACGACCTTCTTTCCGACCATCTCTTCAGCCGAATAACCTGACTTGATGCCGGAAAGGATCTGTCTGGTCTTGCTTCCGATCTTAACCTGTGAGCAGAGGAGTTTCTTGGACCCCCGAACCTCTTCGCAGGAAATGATCTGTCCGACCTGCAGCTGAAGTTTGGCAAAATCGTCATAGGATATTTCCGCTTTGGGCTCAAGATCTATGCAGTCATCTGCGGCAGCTTCCTTGTTCTCTTCGGAAGAGATGCCGTTCTCTCTTTCATACTCGGCTCTCTGAGCGGCGCGAATTTCTTCTACCTTTTTCATTATATCCTCAAGATTAAGTCGTGCAAAGAGAGTCTCGGGATCTGAGGTGACCTTCTTTCCGGATTCGTAAAGTCCGAATTTATCAAGATCGTCATAATCTCTGAGATCGTTTTCACCGAGCTGAGCAAGGATGGTCTTTGAAGTCTCGGGCATATATGACACAAGGAGATTGGCTCCGATCACAATGGACTCGGTAAGGTTGTACATAACCTCCGATAGTCTGTCCTTACCGGCTTCGTCCTTGGCAAGAGTCCAGGGCTCGGTCTCGTCAATATATTTATTGGAACGCTTGAAGATCGCAAATACTTCGTCGATGGCATCCGCAACTCTGAGATCGTCCATCTTAGCACAGACCTTATCCCTTGCGGCGGTAACGACTGCCTTAAGATCAGCGTCCACATCTGCCTCGGCACCTGTCTTTGTGACTACGCCGCCAAAGTACTTATTGGTCATGGAAACGGTTCTCTTTACGAGATTTCCGAGGATGTTCGCAAGGTCGGAATTATATCTCTCGGTCATGAGCTCCCAAGTGATGGTTCCGTCATTTTCATAAGGCATCTCATGAAGTACGTAGTAACGTACCGCATCGACACCGTAAAGTGAGATGAGATCGTCTGCATAGATAACATTTCCTCTGGACTTGCTCATCTTCTCGCCGCCCTGAAGGAGCCAGGGATGTCCGAAAACCTTCTTGGGAAGAGGCTCTTCAAGAGACATGAGGAATATGGGCCAGTAGATCGTATGGAAACGGATAATATCCTTTCCTATAAGATGAAGATCTGCGGGCCAGAACTTTTTGTACATATCGGAATGGTTACCGTCAGCATCATAGCCGATACCGGTGATATAGTTGCTGAGAGCATCAAGCCATACATACACTACATGCTTCTCATCAAAAGTAACGGGAATGCCCCATTTAAATGAGGTCCTGGATACACAAAGATCCTGAAGACCGGGCTTGAGGAAATTGTTGACCATCTCGTTCTTACGGGAAACAGGCTGTATGAATTCGGGATGCTCGTCATAATACTTCATGAGTCTGTCGGCATACTTGCTCATCTTGAAAAAGTATGCTTCTTCCTTGGCAGGCTTTACCTCACGTCCGCAGTCGGGACACTTGCCGTCCACAAGCTGGCTCTCGGTCCAGAATGACTCACAGGGAGTACAATACATTCCCTCGTAGGCTCCCTTGTAAATATCGCCCTTGTCATACATCTTCTTAAAGATCTTCTGTATCTGGGCTTCATGGTCCGCATCTGTGGTGCGGATAAACTTGTCATAAGAAACATCGAGGCTGTCGCAGATACCTCTGATGATGCCGGCAATGCGGTCAACGAATTCCTTGGGGGAAACACCTTCCGCCGCAGCCTTCTCCTCTATCTTCTGACCGTGCTCATCTGTTCCGGTCTGGAAAAAAACATCAAAGCCCTGCTGTCTTTTGTGTCTGGCGATTGCATCGGCCATGACTATCTCATAGGAATTACCTATATGAGGTTTGCCTGATGTGTAGGCAATTGCCGTTGTAATGTAATAAGGTCCTCTATTCTGCATACCTATCACCTTCCTTTCGGCGTCGGATCACGAACGTCTTTCTTTTCTGAAATATAATAGAACTAATCTATCACAAATGGCATTATTCGTCCATTAATCGATTGTACTCATCGCATATGGCATTGAAGATCGCTTCCGAGCCGTTTCCGTTGTCGGGATGATAAACTTTGCAAAGATCCCTGTATCGTCTTTTTATCGCTTCGGGAGATTTGCACCCTTCAAAGAAACCGGTTGGAAGCTCCGGCATTCGTTCTTTTTCCTCTATGTAATCCTCATCGTCATATTCATCTTCATAACGGGATGATTCGATGCGTTCTCTTTCGTACCTGTCTATAGTCTCATTTCTTCCGCGGTAATATCCTCTTTCATATCCCGCATCATACCCTTCGTCATATCCGTGCACATTGTCGTAGATATCGTCGATCTTGTCTTTGAATTCCTCAGACTCTTCTATAACCTCACGCTTCATGTTCCTGTATCTGATGAATCTCAAAAGGTCCAGGACCGGTCCGCAGAATATCATGATAAGCAGAAATATTATCTGTCTGTCTTCGGTAAAGTTATCCTTTATGGTATAAAGTGCATATGCCGCAGCAGCTGCTACCAGAATTCCGATCAGATAATTATGAAAAAGCTTTATAAAAAAATACAGATAGGAAAGAACGCCATATATCACCAATAGCATTCCGCCGGCGTAGACGGGTGTATCCGTGATCTTGGCAAAAGTCTTTTCAAGGTCGGTATCCCAGAACAGGACGCAGACTACCAAAACCGCCAGCAGAAGCTTGGCGGGTATGACTGCAAGTTTAGCTCTGAGCTCCGCAACTTTTACTACCTTTAATCCGTTCATCCGTCCTCCGATTTATCCGGTATGACAGCCCACGCCCCGAACCCCAGGACCAGTGCAAGCTGTGATACATTAACCGCAGTTTGAAAACTGAAAATATTATTGATTATATACGCGAGAATGCATAATGAGCAAGCAAGAGAAGTTACCGTCTTTTTACGAAATCCCTTAATCATCACTAATATCATCAGTCCGTAAAAAGAAACCGTTCCGGCTATTCCGGTATTTACCAGCATTGTCAGGAGCTCACAATGCGTATTGGTAAGCCTTACCCCGCCAAAATAATCGTTGCATCTTTCCAGAGTATCCGGAAATCTTCCGCTCGTCAGGAACGAATAAAAAGTATCCGGCCCCTTACCAAATATCTTCTCAAAAGGACTCATTCCTCTGAATACTTCCACGCCTATGCTTAAAGTTGCACCTCTTGAACTCCCCCAATGATAATCGAACCAAAAAAGCGAACCCTCTTTGCCGAGATATCCCACTCTGCTTCCGGTGTTTGCGATAATAAGAAGTGCAAACACCAAAGCCGCGCATAATGTCATGACGGCAAGTATTATGCCTATATTTACCCTGATATCTACGCCCTTTTTGTTCAGATGCCATGTAATGCAGAAAAGCATCCCGGCTGCGATAAGCACTCCCAATGCAAAGGCAGGATCTTGAATCATCCAGCCTATCCGATCATTTGCTCTGATCACACCTCCCCCGGAAATATAGAATGCATGAACAAGATTGCTTATCGCACATAAAAGAATCAGACCTGAAACCCTATGGAACAAGTAGATATCTTTGCCCGATAAGATCATAAGTGCAAGCAAGACTGCCCATGAAGCCAGATACACCGATGCGGAGCCTTGCGAGATCATCATATAAAACGCCACAAGCAGGTAAACCGTGAGTATCTTTTCAATGCCGCTTTTCTCAATCCGGTTTCTTTGGGACGTGAGGAAATATGCGGAAACTCCGATAAACATTACGGTCATCAGGTATCCTGCGAACCAGTTTGCATTTCCTATGGTGGATACCTTATCAGCGCTCCATCCGTCAAAGCCGAACACATTTCCCGCAAAATCAAGGATCATGCCTATCACACAGACTGTAAAGGATGAAGCCATGATGAAGGGACAGAAGGGATTTTTGGCCTTGCCCAGTCTCGGAATCACCAAAACTCCTATCCCAACGGACAGATATGCGATCAGGCCGACATTCCATCCTCTTTCCCCGTACAGTGCTATCTGTTTTTCATCGGATAAGGCATAGGAAACCGTCACGGATATGATAAAGAGCACCGCCGGGATATCTGTAGGATATAACACGGGCCTTTTAATCGAACCGTTCTTTATAAGGCAGGCGATATAATAAAGAACATAGAACGCTATAGGACTCAGAAGAACCTTTCCGGACAGCAAAAGAATCTTTATCCAGAACTGTCCCCTTTCTGTTCCAAGCGTCTCGTAACCCGGAAGATACAACGGAAGCACCGCAGCGATCAGGATAAAATAAAAAAAGACCGCAAAGTACAGGAGAATATCCGCCGCATATTTTAAGGCGGAGGCTACTCCCCGATCTTTTGCATCTCTTTCTATTCCGGTTATTTTCTTAATCGCGTTAAAGATCATATATATCAAATGCCGTATTTTGCGGAACCGTGTCAAACTTCCTGATGTCTTTTGAATCCGGATCCGTATATTCCAAATGATCGGCACAAAGGGCTACCGTCCTTATCCCCATATCAGAGGACAGACTTTTGCTCTCCACGCTTCCGTATTTTAGATCACCCAGAATGGGAAAACCAAGATGCGAAAGCTGCGCCCTTATCTGATGGAAACGTCCCGTTCCTATCTTCACATTAAGGAGCGTCGTTCCGTCCTTTGAAGAAACAGGCTCATATGAAAGCTCTGCCCTCTTAAAATCATCTCCCTCTCCAATCTCACATTCCGAGGAAGCATTTTTTCTCATATAACAGATATCCGTTCCGCTCTCTTTGATCTCACCGAGCACAACCGCTTTGTAGGATTTCTTAAGTCTGCCGCTTTGAAGCTGTTCGGTAAGGGATGCCGCGGTCTTTTTATTTTTGGCAAATACAAGAAGTCCTTCCACGGGCTGATCGAGCCTGTGGATCACTCCCAGGTATCCACCCTTCAGATGATTCTTAAGCTTACTGCAAACATCTTCCTCGGAAGCCCTTGCAGTCTGTACGCTTATTCCCGCAGGTTTATATATAACTATGCAGTCCTTATCTTCACTGACTATCCTTATGTCCGGTTTCATCCGATAATCCTCAATCCCTTCGGATAATGATTCTTTATTCTGCCGCCGGAAGCTTTACCCCATCCCAGAGAATAACCGCATACTCCCACAAGACACCATCCGCTTCCTTCGCCCTCCAGCGTCATTCCCCGGACGTAAGTTTCCGCGGTATCTTCATCCTTATCCGCAAACAGCTTAACATCCTCTTTTCCCAGAACAAGGGCAAGAGCGTGGGCGGGTTCGAATCTGTCCTTTTTGAATGTGCCTATGCAAAGCCCGCATCTTAAGACCTTAAGTCCCGACAAAGAAGGAGTATCTTCGGGCATGATGTAGAGATTATCCCCGAAAAGCCTGAACCTGTCTTTGGCCTTAAGGATCTTATCTGCGGCAGCATCCGTCAAAGTTTCTTTAAGAAAGCTTTCGAGAGGTTTCATATCCTTTATCTTAGAGCACATCTCAAATCCGCCGAAAGGAAACGCATTTTCCGAATCACCGTCCTTGGAAAGCAGTGCGGAAAACTGTCCCTCTCCCTTAAATCCGGGCGGCATGAGTCTTACGGCTTTTTCACAGGGAGCCTCACCATCCAGACATCCGGAAGCTTTTTCTTTGATATAGGATATATCTTCGAGCTTCATATCAGGATGGGAACTCATCAAAAATATCACCCTGTCTTCGTTTTCTTCCTTTTCAAAAGTACATGTGGAATATAGGAGAACACCGCCGGGTTTAAGCATTCTGTAAGCATTCTCCAGGATATCCTTTTGCCTTTCCGCACATGTTTTGACATTTTCCGTACTCCACTGGGCTATGGCTTCGGGATCTTTTCTGAACATGCCTTCTCCCGAGCAGGGAGCATCCACAACCACCGCATCAAAATATCCTTCGAATCTATCCGCCAGCTTTTCCGTCGTTTCGTTTAATACAACGGCATTTGTGATACCCATTCTCTCTATGTTGCCGGCAAGGACATCCGCACGGGATCTGTTGATCTCATTGGAAACAAGAAGTCCCTTTCCCGCCATTGCCTGAGCGATCTGGGTGGACTTTCCTCCCGGTGAAGCGCACAGGTCTATAACCTTAAGGCCGCCTTTGCTGTCATTCAGCTTTTTGAAAAGTCCGCACTGGGTAAGGACCGCCCCGGGAATCATTGCGCCGGGATCCTGAATATAATAAACTCCCGCATCGTGGAAGGGTCTTCTGCCGGGCGTTTTATCCGCTTCAAAATAATATCCGCTTTCCTCAAAGGGAGTTTTTTCCAGGTTCAAAAGAGACCGGATATCCGCAGCATCTCCGGATGCTTTTTTCAAAGGATTGATACGGAGTGCCTGAACAGGCTCATCGGAAAATGATTCATCAAGGAGACGAAATCTTTCTTCTCCCAGCAGCGTTTTCATATTCTTTACGAATTCTTCGGGCAGCATGCTCATCATTCCTTAAAATGTTTCCTTATTGCTTCAAAAATCTTCCTGTCGGATCCTACATTACTGTTCAGTATATCTCCGGTGCATTCGGGATCGGACTCCGATATGCCTCCGCATATGTCGGCGCCCATAAGCGTTCTTTCTCCCACACACATATCTATAAGTCCGGTGAGTTCCGAAAGGGTTAAAGAACCCTGGTTCCAATTGGTGATACATTCTCCGGTACCGAGTATGTCTTTATCAACGGAGAGATAAACCGGATGATCTCCGCTCTCATATCCTTTACCGCGGTACATCCTTCCCGTAACAGTCTTCCCGCTAAGGGAAATATCGCGGGCCTCACCTTCAACTTCAAATACCACAGGCCCGTATACATAAAGAGTACTCAGGTTCTCATCCTTTTCAAGAACATCCAGAGCCCAGCTCCCACAGCTGAGTATCTCTCCCAACCCGGCTCTTTGCATATCATTGTGATTGTCAAAGAGTATAAGATCGTATTTGGCATCCGAAAACGAAGTAAAGATACGGGACATATAATGATAATTTCCCGTATCGATAAAATGAATGCCCGAATAAGGAAGAGGATGAAGGGAAAGCCTTTTTCTTATCTCGTCAAAGGCTTCGTCCGTGCAATACATGTTTCTTCCCGAAATATCTTTACAGGAAATCCTGATACATTCATCGCCTTCGGATAATCCCAGCATCCCGGGCATATCATCCGGATAAGTTTCGTTTAAGTCTGTAATGATTATTCTGATGCCGATAACCTCCGTTTTTTCCTGCGGGTAAATATCAGGATGACAGCTTCGATTGATACAAGGCTTAACAATTCCGCAAAACGCCATAAGAGCGGTTCCTTGAATCCCAGTTTCAGTTCGCCGGAAAAGCCGGAAGGAAGCTCTACCAGGATACGGCCGTCAGATGACTGAAGCGTCGTTAATCTCTCACCCGATGCAGAAAAAGCAACATAGCCCTTATAGTAAACGACGGGGAAAGTAAGTGTCGCATTCTCAGCCGCCTCACTTACGTTTACAATCCAGTCTCCGCTGTTTCTAGCATATGAATCAACAACACAGCCCGCAGCTTCGGGATACTCGGGATAATCCGCATCCCTGTTCCATGAAACGGGGAAGTACAATTCGTCGCTTACTATTCCTATTTCCTCTCCCCTGTTTATCACCGCATGATTGTTTTCGGACATGGCACGAACCTGGAGGATAACGCCGGGAACAAGTGCCAGGATTATGATCATTGCGGTGAATAATCCGGAGAAAGCTTTTGAAGATGCTTTGATGTCTCTTATAAGATATGCGCCGAGGATGCAGGCACTGACCGTTGCAGGTCCTATATATCTCCATGAAAACTGGACACTGCAAAATACGGATCTTAATAAGCCACCGTTTTGTTCGATAAATGTCCATGGAAAATACTTGCTTGAAATAAACAGCGATATCCCGGTAAATGCAAACAGGATGATTTCCGCAGAAAATGATGCGGGTAATCCCTTTTTTACATCCCCCGATCTCTTACCCTTTATCACAAGGATGCAGGTTCTTATAAACCATGCCACCAGGATTGCCGTTATGGCAGGGCCTATGGCCGTGGGCATTTTTATATCAAATGCGATACCCGATCCGCTTCCGGAGGGGATGATCTCCAAAAGATCTCTCCATCCCGGGTAAAAGCCCCTCATGATATTTGAAGATTCGCTTACAAGGTATGTATCGGATACCATGTAGTCTATCATCGGTACCAGAACATAGCCGGTAAGCCCCAGGAATATCAAAACGGAAAAGACAAGGGTTAATATCACATTCTTCCTGAAGGTCTTTTTGAAAAGAATTATCGCACATACCGAAAGCATTCCCGCCGCCATCATTGTGGTGAGAACATGTGATACCGTAAGAAGAGCCATTGACAGACCCAGAAGTGAAGCATTTTTTAATATTTCGGTAAAACCATCACGTTTATCTTCCCTGTAGACCCTTATGAAACCCCAGATCACAAAAGGAAGAAATGCCATGGCCGTATATTCGCCTGCCGCATCCCTTATATACACATCCGTCAGTCTGTAAACCGAAAGCACATATACAAAAGAGACCACCGCGGAAACAATCTTTTCTCCCTTAAGTATTCCCCTTACGGAAAAGAATGTAACCACTCCCGTTACCGCATTGAACAGGATCACATAAAAGTTATAAGAAATGCCCAGGGGAACACCCACATTTACCAGAAAAGCAGGAAGATACAGAAAAAGATCGGGATAAAAAACAGGCATCGCATACCCGGTGCCCTGATTCATCACAAAATATATCCTTACGGGGAAATAACCTGATTTAAGAGTCTGCGCAAGAGCTGCCAGTCTTCGAAGATGGAACAGTTTGTCGTGATAATCCGGAAGAATATCCCCACCGAATACGGCAGTCAGACACGAAAGCACAATCCCGGTAAGGACGATCATACATGCGATCGCCGAACGGGATCTGTTTTCCTCGGTCTTTTTTCTGTCAGCGCCGTTATCCGTCACTTGGATTCCTCCGTTTCTTTACCATAGTTCTTTTTTTCCGACAGGACGAAAGCCGTCATGATGGGAAGCGAGACTATGAACGGATATACATATCTGAAGTTGACCGTAGGGCCAAGCAGCATCGTGCAGAAATATAACAAGGGATATGCAAATACAGCCATACTGTATTTACTGCGCTTATAAAGAGCCGCAAAAATGGCAAGTATGAAAAGCCACATATAAAATGCGGGTCTCATCAGATATGAAATAACCGGCCATTTATAATATGAATTTCCGTTTACTATCTCGGAATACATTCTCTCAACTCCGGGGAGATAGGAATGTGATGCTATGCCTTCGGGAATATTTTCATTGAAGGAAGCATTAAAGGTATAGAGCAGTCCCATGTCTGATTCCGGCCCGTAATCAAGCATCTCGCAATGACTCTTGTCATCGATGAACCAATAGCCCAGAGTAAGTCCCAAAAAGGCATCAAGGTAATCATTGGGATATGCTTTTCCGAGGATAATATAATCCTTTAACAGAGCTTTGTAGTCGCCTGTCCATGCCTCTTCGTTGTAGAGAGACACCTGTCCCTTGGGTCCGTCGGCAATATAGGGATTGTAAGTTCCCCATACAAAATCCGTGATGTATTTCATAAGGATGGTGTATTGCTCTTCGGTCAGATTTTCTCTCTGATATTTAATAACCCTGGTCATCTGAACAATGGGAACGCTGAACATCTCCGTCTTTGAACCGGGTATTGCACTCATCGTGGTTCTGATAAGAGTCTTGCTTCCCAGTCCACAGATGATCGTAACAAGGACCATAAGTGACATAAGAAGTTTTTTCAAAAATCCTTTTTCGATGAGCATAAATGCGGGAACCAGGAAGATCATCGCATAGGGGGCATTGTTTCTGAACAGGATATTAACTATTCCGCAGATAAAAAAGAGTACGCAGGAAAGCCCCCTTACTCCGTCTTTCATATTGCAGACAAGTAAGATCACGAACGCAAAGAATGCGGAAAATATGATATCCTTGGTCATACTTATTGCAAGTACGGGATTAAAAGGAAGAAGTGCAAAAAGAACCAGCCAGAAAAGGGCAGGTTTTTTGCCTGATTTTTTATAGACATAAACAATTCCCGCAGAGATTGATGACGAAAGGATCATACTCTGGAAAAATGCAAGCACCGCCATTCCCTTAGCAAGGTCTCCCATCTTCAGCCCCAGCAGATATGCCATTCTTATGAGGAATGTATGGGAAAGCGGCTGATACTCGAAGAAAAAGAGATACCCTCTTACTGCCTCCCAGAACTGTCTGTTAAAATCATAACTCATGATGGCGGGATAATAAGCAAGGAAAGCAGGAAGCCAGAAAAGCTGGAGAACGATCAGACATATGAAAAATGCCTTGCCGGGCTTTATCTTCTTTTCCTCTTTAACGGTAAGTGAAGGATACAGTCCTTCAACGAATCTGAATATCCTGTAGGTTGCGGGAAGAAATGCAGCAGACAAAAGCAGGCCCGTAACGAAAATAATGAACTTACCCTTAAGTCCGGGAAGGGTCATTTCGGTGCGTGCAAACTGATATCCGGCATCTGTAGCAATTCCGAACAGAGTACCGAATACAAACGCATACTTTGCGATCCTCTTTGATACGCTTCCGTCCTTTTGCATAAGGGAATACAGATTGCTTTCCGCTATGAAAAGAAAACCCAATACCAATATGGAATAAAGGGTCCAAAACATATCCTGTCCATATCCGGAATCTTTAAGCAAAATACACAGACCGGTAAATCCGGCTGCGGTGAGCGAAAGTACAGGTATAAGTTCAGATTTTTTTTCAAATTTAATGTTTAGACGCATAGACAGATTATAGCATACAGGGTGCGGTAATTATATATGATAGGTGAACAGTACCATTATAAGACGCCATATTCCGCACAGGCAAAAAAGTGTTCCGGGAAGAATTCTTATATACAACACATTCTTATCATCCCTTTCGGAAACCAAGTATCCGAGGTACGGGATAAGAGCAGTGTAGCCTGCCGCAAACCTTGTTACTTCGGATAATCCGGGTAAACAGATACCAAGAACGATCAAACATGCGGCCTGCCCAAAGTACAAATACATCTTCGGAGCGGACAAGGCTATGGTAAATGCAACTATCAAAAACAGTCCGGGAAGAAATGATAAAAGCGCATATAAGGCATCCGATCTTTCAACGGACGAGCCCGTAAAAAGAGACAGTAATCTGTCAGGCCTGATATATGTATTTAACGCAGCGTTAGCCAGGAAAAACAAAAACGCATCCGTGAGCTTTCCCTTAAGGATGATCACGGGGATCAGGGTAAGTGCGATCACGGTAAGTACAAGCAGGGCATCCACCGCAAGATCCCAGAAAGTTCTGCCGAGAACATTAAACTTAAGCAGAAACCAGTATCCCGTTCCCGTTGCGGTATTGGTATCATGAATCGTCAAAACGGCCATTGCAAATACCGCAAGAGCCTCGGCGATCAGGATAATTCCCGTATTCTTTTTGGATGATAAGAATTTATCCATTATCACTAGACCAAAACATATAACAATACAAAAACAGATGAAAGGAGCATCACTATCGTCACCGCTTCAAACCGGTTTTCTTTCTCCTCGGAAAGGGCCCTTACCATCAAAGCACCAGATGCGACTTCGATCAAAACACAGGTACCGAATGCGGCGCGGTCGGGGTAATGTGGCGACATGATCATTGCTCCGTATGATAAAAGTGCACCCAGGAGCAGATATAATACAAATGCAGGTATCTTGTCTTTTTCGTTCGTTTTATAAATTATGATCGAAAAAACAAGTATCACGAGAGCAGGGAACAGATAATCACCTATGCCCTTAAGCATCTGAAGAAGTCTCTCGGGAAATGTCAGTGCCAGATCATCCACGCTGTCGAGAGTTCTGACGGAATTACCGGGAGCAAGTATGCAGATAGCAGAGCCTGCCAGTGAGGCTATGACGCCTTCGATCATCCAAACGAGCTTCATACCTTTTGCGGTGCCCTTTTTAAACATCATAAAGGTGATAAGACCCGCTACCGCACAAGCTGAGGGGCCCATATTTTCGGTACTCCACCCCGTTATAAGCCCCAGAGGCAGCATAAATATTACTGCCATGGGAAGATCCTTTTTATCAGGATCAAGCGCTCTTATATAGACGATGTAAAATGCAAGTATCCACACCGATGAATATACATAGTTTGCGCATCCCGCCTGCCAAAGCATGCTCATCCTGAGATTCGGACACAAGGCAATCAGCATTCCAAACATCAAAGCGTACAGCACCGGTTTCTTTTTACCGTATGAATTACCGGAAAGAATGCCCATCTCTAAGACCAGCACTAAGGTCATGATCGTATTGATCACATCCGCAGCTCTTTCACCGCTCATAAGGGAGAGCTGAAGAAAAGCATGGGTTATGGATCTTCCGCCCCAGTTGAGATAATGCCAGACCTGGGATCTGATAATATCCGAGAGGCCGGACAAAGGCTCTCCCGTCGTAAGATCGGTGGAATACCAGAAATCGTCCATCATAAAAGGGACGATGATATTTGCTGCAAACAGCATACAAACAGCCGCGACCGACAATAAGCTTATTGCGATCGCGGCTGCTGACTTATGATCTTTTGTTACGGCTATATCTTTCATATCCTACGTTTTCCGCAAATATCTGTATGCAGAAATATTATAAGATATCACCACAAAAAGTCAAAAACAGAAAGGTCAATAACCATCGTAGTATTCGTACTCATAATAATCCCATTCATTAAGTGAATTAGGATCGTACTTATAATCCTGAAGCCCCAGTTCCTCAAGAACTGCGATGGTACGTACATCAAGATCGGTTACATAAAGGTTCAGTGTGTATGTCCAGTAAGCGTCATCTCCTGCACGGGGAGATTTCACATAGTACTGACATTCCAGACAATAAGCCTCTACGCTGTTTTTCATTTCCAGATAATCAAGGGAGTAATTAGCCCTGAAATCCTCGATAGTCGCATCAAAAAGATCATGCATCTTATCTTCGGGAATTTGTATCTCATGGCTCATTCCGTTGTTTGATATCCAGATTGTTATGGGATACCCGAGTTCTCCTGCCCTGAAGGGATAGGCAGCTTCCATAAATCCGGGAAGTGAGACAACATCTGCCATAACATCCCTGTCAAATATCTGATAGCTTCTCCTGAATTCGCTTCCGGATTTTTTATCGATTATAATATCGAAATACTCAGTGGTATGATCCAATGCGGAATCGGGAAGGATCTCTGATCTGCCGTTGAGAGGATTGTATAAATACCTCTCTCCGTATCTCCAGAAAAGCCTCTCGGCTGTCATCAGTTCATATGCGGCTTCCGCAGGAATCTCTATGTAAGAAGCTCTTTCATCATATCCGGACAGCATATATTCTTCGTAGAGGACTCCATCGTTTTCCGGATCTTTGACATACCCCGATCCGTCCGAGCCCATTGCGTAAATATATGAATCAATCAGTGCGGTCTCAATATTGTTTTCGGAAACGATACGCTTATCAAATCCCGTCAGATCGAATATAAAGGTAACTAATATGGCTACGGTCACCCCGACAATCACGATCATCTGCTTCCAGTTTTTAAAGAATTCTCTGGCAGATCTTGTGTGAACCATATCGATAAGGCCGAAAACAAGTACACAGAAAACAGCCGCAAAAATAAACTGCCATACGATCAATGCTTTTTCGTCTATATAAAAGATTTCTTCGATCAGCATAGCTGCAAACAAACCTGCGAGAACAGAATTGAAAAAGCGGATGCACATTCTGTACGGCTTATTGGATACGCCGTTTTCGGATTCTTCGCTCTTTCTTTTGGTATACAGACTGTAAGCAAGGATCAGATTAACTATGGCAACGATTATGGTTGCGATAAGCACCAGCCAGAAAGAAGATTCCGTTCCGAAGCTTTGGATCGCATCATTATATTTATTTCCCGAAAGTCCGGTGGAAATGATTGCACCGAGGTACCCGCCCGATAAAGGTGCGGATAACCAGCATATATCAGGTATAGAGACCGGAAGACCGGCATAGGTGGTAAAACAGACTGAGCACAGTCCCCTTAAAATGTAGAAAGCAACTATACAGTCAAATCCGATAAACGCCACATTCAAAAGTGCATTGAATATGGTTCCGGATAAGGCCACCGCAAGGATCGTAAGATGCAGCATGCAGGCGAAAGCAAGTGCAGAGCCGATCAAAACGAAAAATGCGCTTCTTAATATCGCAGGAGCCCAGCCGTAGGAAGTAGCCCTGATAAGCATGATAAATGTTGTCAGGATGGTTGAAACCAGCTGAGGTACAAACCAGATAAGCCAGTTATTGTAATAAATGCTGTCAAACTGCTTACCCCTGGTAACGGGAACAGAATTGACCATATCGGTCATTCTTCTGTTAAAAAGGTGTCTGTATCCGCCTATGCCCACTATCAGTGCTCCCACCACGGCAATAAAAGCCATCATAATGGGAAGGTACGACTGGGTCATTCTCTCCACGGCATACTGCACGGCTCTTTCTTTATTACGCAGGAAATCATCACCGTAGTAATAATATGACTGAGCCTCAAGATCGATAAAAGTCATAAGAGTCGCAACGGGACCGAAAATGAGCTGAACAAATGCGGAAAGAACAAGCATCCATCTGCGGTGTCTGAGATCTTCTCTCATCAGCCCGAGTAAAGTAATTTTATTTTGTGATTTCTGCGAAGTCATAACCCAGCACCTCCGTTTCACTGATAAAGATTTCTTCAAGAGTAAGAGGCAGAACCTCGTAGAATATCGGAAGCTGTGATGTGATCACGGTTTCAACTTCTGTCCTGAGTCCCCTTATCGTAAGAGTGATAAGAGATCCCCTGTGTTCCTCAGCAACAACCTTACAGTTTGCTCTGACCGTATCAAGTGACGCCTGGTCTTTGAAAACAGCCTGAACTTTAAAGATCTCAAGCTTCATATCACCGAGATCCTTGGACAGGATAACCCCGCCCTTGTGGAGCAGTCCGACAAATTCACAGATATCCTCAAGTTCTCTTAAGTTATGAGATGCTATAACAGGAGTGATCCCGAATTCATCCATATCATGGATAAACAGTCTCTTAACCGCCTGCCTTACGACCGGATCGAGTCCGTCGAAAGTTTCATCGCACAGTATGTATTTACATCCTGATGAGATTCCGAGAAGTATTGAAAGCTGCTTTTTCATTCCTTTTGAATATGTCTGGATCTTGCGCTTTCTGTCCAGTGACAGAGCATTCATAAGCTTTCCGAACCTTTCCTCGGAGAAAGAAGCCGGATACATGGATGCATAATAATTCATCATCTCATCCGGGGTGCTTCCGGGAAAATAATACTGATCATCCGATAAAAAAAAGATCTTGGACTTGGCGATAGGATTCTCGTAAACAGGTTCTCCGTCCACAAGGATCTCTCCTTCATCGGGCTTACATACACCGCATATACACCTGAGCAATGTACTCTTTCCTGCTCCGTTTGTTCCGACCAGTCCGAATACCTGTCCCTCGGGCATGTCGAATGAAACATTGGAAAGAGCTTCTATATCGTCATATTTTTTGCTTATTCCTTTTATTTCGATCATTTTCAGTCCCTCTCGAATACTTCCCTGACGCAGGTTAGCGCCTCATCAAGCTTTATCCCTGCAGATTTTGCTTTTCCGATAACCGCCCTAACCTCAGTGAGCATTTCCGATTTGAGCCCCTCTTTCCAGTTTCTCTCTTCACTCACATAATTGCCTCTTCCGGTCACCGTGGTTATATAACCCTTCTCCTCAAGAGCAGAATAGGCTCTTTGAACGGTATTGGGATTAACGGAGAGGTCAACGGCAAGATTTCTGACGCTTGGAAGCTTCTCTCCGGGACTTAAACCTCCCTGTGCGATCAGATTCATTAATTTTTCCGCAACCTGTTCATTCAGCGGACGTTTATCCCTGTAATCAAGTACGATCATATCTCCTCCGATCCGTAACTGTATTAAGACATTTAATACACTTATGACATTAAAATAACACGGCCTTTAAGGCCGTGTCAACCGTTTATGGATTATTCAGGCTTTATTCATTACATACTCAACGAATTTTGCGGGAGTATTGATATCTTCCTTGGATACTTCCGAAGGAGAAATGGTGATCCCAAGGCTGTTTTCAATCTCCATGAGAAGTTCCAGATATGCAAGGGAATCGAGAAGTCCCGACTCGAAGAGATCCACATCCTCTTCTTCTTTAACTACTTCATCCTCACAAAGCTCGGCAAGGATCTCAAGTATATCTTCTTTCATATATGACCTCCGAATTAATAACGTAACACTGACATTATCCGACTATTTTTTCAGATATGCAAGAAGCGCCCTGCGGTCTGCCTTTCCGTTGTTTGTCATAGGAAGCTCTTCGAGGAAAACAAACTTCTTAGGGATCATATATTCGGGAAGAAACGATCTGGCCTCTGCTCTGAGTGCCTGTCCCGCCTTAAAACTGCTCTCGGGCATTTCTTCGGGAATGATAAATGCGGTAAGACTTACTATCTTACCCTCCTTTTCGATGGGGATGACCGCAGCCCTTTCGACGCCCCTTAGTTTCATCAGATTATTTTCCACGTCCTCCAACTCAATGCGGTATCCGTGGAGTTTTATCTGAAGGTCTATTCTTCCCTGATAGAAGAGCTGTCCGTCTTTCAAATATCCCTTATCACCGGTCCTGTATCCCCTGATACCGTCTTCTTCAAAAAATGCTTTTGCGGTCTGTTCGGGAAGGTTCCTGTATCCGATGCTGACCGAATCCCCAAGGATCACGATTTCTCCGCTTTCTCCCTCGGGCAGGCTCTGTCCCTGCTCTCCCCTGATCAAAAGCCTGCTTCCGGGCTTGATACTACCAACCGGGAGCGGATCGTAGGTATCGCACACTTCCGGAGTACACAGAATATCGGTTACGGCAACAGTAGATTCCGTGGGTCCATATGTATTGACAACCTCGGAACCGGGAAATCTATCATGAAGCTTTCTGACAACACTGACGGGAAGCGTCTCACCGCAGAACAGAAATCTATTCATCTCCGGAAGAAGGTTTCTTCCGAAGCTATCGTCCGACAGACAAACCTCTGCAAAAGAGGGCGTGGACACCCATATGTTAGCTCCGCTGTCTTTAAGGGATTCCATAAGCATCTTCATATCGCCCTGAACCTTCTTTGGCAAAACATGGAGCTTTCCTCCGCTGTACAGAGAAAGGTACAGATCCATTACGGACAGATCAAAGGAAAACGGTGCCTGGTTCAGAAACACAGGTCTTTCGTTTTCGCTTATTCCGCTTCCCAAAGTCATTCCCCAATGAATGAAATTATCAAGGCAGTCCCCTGTTATCTGTACTCCTTTAGGCGTTCCGGTACTTCCCGAAGTGTATATGATATAGCACACATCGCTTCCGGAAATACTCCTGTCTTCAGAAATGTTTTCTTTTCCGCCCCCTGTTATCTCAAGAAGCCTTTCATAGGACAAGCTCTTTTCCGATTCATATTCCTCACCGGCACATACGATCAGTTCCGGTGACAGATTATCGATTATCCCCTTAACTCTGTCTCCGGGAACAGATATATCCACGGGACAGTATCCCCTTCCCGACAAAAGAGAACCGATAAAACTGACGATCATTACCGGATCCTTATGTCCGTAAATAACAACGGGAGTTGAGGTCTTAAGATTATCGTTCATCCATGAAGCCAGTCTTACGGCCCCTCTCCACAATTCTCCCCAGGTCAGTGAAACGGTCTCGCCGTCCCCGGTGTAAACCTCATAAAAGACCGCCTCGGGCTGCGTGGTGGCATGCTGTTTTATTTTCTCCAGAAAATCCGTCATAAACTTACTCCAAGATAAAATTATATTCCTGTAATCCTTTTTCGGGATCGATATGAAGCCAGTCGGAATAATCATCACAGCCTATTCCCGATAAGGAAGGATTATATGTTCCGTGCACGGTTACGGAATATTTCTTACAGGTTTCCCTGATCCATGCTTCCGAAGCTTCGACTCCGGTAAAAAGATCCGATCCCTCTATGAATTCGTATATCACGGGATAGATGGCGGGAAGATATATTTCAACTTCAACACCTTCCTCTGTAAGATGGCTTATAAGTCCCTCGAGAAGCTCGCAATTTTCGGGAGACAGTTCCGAGAACTCCTCACCCAGAGCATCCAGATGTCCGCTTTCTATCAACCAGTTTGCATCTCCGTCTATCTTGCCCCTGGAATCCTTGGACAGACCGGTATGTCCGCCCGTGGGTAAGATGCAGGGGAGCCCTTGTGCTTCCTCTGGACTCACGCTTCTTACAAGCTCGGGAGAAGGAGTAAGGCAATACCTGAATCCCCATTTATGAATATATTCCACGGATGACTGAAAATACGAGAAGGATAAAAATTCTTTCCAGGAATCGTCTTTTCCGACTTCATCCAAAGCAGGAAGAGCTTCTTCACGGGATTCACCGGATAACATCATTGCTTCAAATCTTCCGTATTCGGCGATGCTGTCATGATGCCCCACTCCCTGATCTTTTCTGAGGATCCACGGATCTACGCAGATCACGATACGCTCGGGGAGATCCCCTTCCGCTTCAAGAAGTCCGACAGCGGCAAGATCATCCCACAGATAGGCCCCTGAAAGACCTACAACCTGATAATCTTCATATTCCCACGGAATATACAGGACAGAACTGGATCCGATTATCACAGTCTCCGGAGATTTCGCTTCCAGTATGGTCTTCTGTAAAAGACCTTCGTTGTAATCACCGGGGCTTACGACAATCTCTCCGTTGAGAAGCCTGTCAGCCATTTCCATGACCATACCGTCGCCGCCTATATTGGCAGGATCCGCTATTAAATTTGTTCCCACTACGATCCCATACACAAATATGGTAATAAGACCGCATTTTACCAGAAACCTTTTCATATCACCGTTAAAAACCGAAATATATAAATGAAGATACTCCGAATGCACCGAAACGGATTATCACATACACCAAAAGGAAGTACAAACTCCATCTTACCAAAAACGGTCTGCCCTTAATAAGCTCGGCATTGCTCTTCTTAAGTATAAGCCTTCTGTCCAGAAAGAGCTGTATCAGGATTATTGCGGCAACAACTATAAAAACCGAAACACCGCCGAAATTGTTCCAGGCAAGATCCTTAAGCCTCTTAGCAGGCTCGATTGGATTTCCAAGCTTTACGATATTTGACAGAATTTTCAATCCCTGAGGATAATCGGCGGCTCTGAAAAACAGCATACCTATACTGAAGAATATATATGTTCTTACAGTCTGAAAACAAATCCAGACCGGATTGTCATCCTTGATATGAAGAGCCGTTTTCTGCTTTTTGAAAGTACCGGCAAATGCCTGTCCGATGACTATGACAATCCAGTACCACCAGCCCTCGCCAAGAATATACTTCCAGGAATCTCCGTGCCAGAGGCCCATAACGCTCCAGAGAATAAACAAAGCCGGAAAAGTGGATATCCTTGCTCCGTCCTTGCCGAACTTTTTCTTACAGGATTCCTTCAGCTTCTTAAAAGGAGCGGTCTTAAGGAGGGGGTACAGAATATAATCATTGAGCCATGCACCGAGTGTGATGTGCCATCTCTGCCAAAACTCCTGAAGAGTCCTGGAGAAAAACGGTGCCTTAAAATTCTCGGTTAGAGTGATCCCGAAGCATTCCGAAATTCCAAGAACGATATCCATGCATCCCGAGAAGTCAAAATACAGCTGAACCGAATAGATCATGGGCATCAGAAGCACCCAGATCCCGGTGAAGATATCGGGATTGGCAAACATGCTGTCCACGGGATACGACATCCTGTCCGCGACAACCATCTTTTTGGCAAATCCCCAACCGACTCTCCGAAGACCTGCGGTCACCCTGTCATAATCAAAACGATGCTCTTCAAACAGCTTTTTACCCAGATCCCTGTGTCTGCTCATGGGCCCCGATACCATAAGGGGAAAATAGCAGGTAAAAAGAAGGAGTTTTAGAGGATTGTGCTCCACCTCCTTATATCCCTGATAACAGTCGATCAGATACGAAAGCAGGCTCATGGTATAGAAACTGATGGCAAGGGGAGCTGCGATATGAATATCGGGGAAGATTCCGCCTCGTCCGAAAAGCGTGCTGAAAGTATTGTATGTATGAATTCCCAGATTGAGATATTTAAGAACTATCAGGAAGAAAACATTTGTAAGAAGAGCCGTCAGAAAGATACACTTTTTAAGCCGCTTGTTATCCGGATTCTTCTCAAAAACCAAAGCCGCCGCATATACAAGCAAGACCGCAAGGATCATATATATGAACGTATAAGGTCTCGAATTGATAAAAAAGAAAACAAGGCTTCCCGCAAGGAGAAGCATCCACTGAAATTTCTGAGGGAGGTTCCAATAAATGAGCAGCAAAACCGCCGTGAATATTAGAAATTTTACTGACGTGATCACCATGAACTCTATTTTACCAAATCATTTTTTCAATTCAACAATAAAATGATCCCGAAGCCGTACGCTTCGGGATCATCGAATATATGTCGTTTAGATCAGAGCTTAAATCTGTAGCCTACACCCCAGATAGTCTCGATATACTTGGAATCTCCGCTTACATCACCCAGCTTCTCACGGATCTTCTTGATATGAACGGTAACCGTTGCGATATCTCCCACAGACTCCATACCCCAGATGGTCCTGAACAGATCGTCTTTGGTATATACCTTGTTGGGATTCTCCGCAAGGAATGACAGAAGATCGAATTCCTTGGTGGTGAAGATTTTCTCTTCACCGTCCACAAATACTCTTCTTGCGGTCTTATCGATCTTGATTCCTCTTATCTCGATAAGATCGTTATCACTCTTACGCTTTCCCGCACCCACAAGTCTCTCATACTGTGCAAGATGAGCCTTTACTCTTGCAACCAGTTCTCCGGGAGAAAAGGGTTTGGTCATATAATCATCTGCACCAAGACCCAGTCCGCGGATCTTGTCGATGTCGTCCTTTTTGGCGGATACCATGATGATGGGTATATTTTTCTCCGCCCTTACTTTTCTGCAGATATCGAATCCGTCGGTTCCCGGAAGCATAAGATCAAGGACCACAAGATCGTAATCATTATTCATTGCCGCATCAAGGCCGTCATCTCCGCGATCGAAGGTCTCGACTTCAAAACCGTTCATCTCCAGATAATCTTTCTCGAGATCGGCAATTTCCTTCTCATCTTCGATTATCAGAATCTTAGCCATAATTGTCCTCCTTGTATTTCCTGATCACGAAATGCATGCAGGTAGATTCGTTCTCCTTGGATGTGGCCCAAATATGGCCTCCGTGATCCTCAATGATCTTCTTTACTATCGAAAGTCCTATTCCGCTTCCGCCCTGTGCAGTGCTTCTTGCGGCATCCGCACGGTAAAATCTTTCAAATATTCTGGTGATATCGGCAGGAGCGATTCCCTTGCCGTTATCCTCGATCTCGACGATGATGTCCTCGCCGCCGTCGTAAACTCTCATGGATATGGTCTTAATGGGCTTATCCATGTATTTGACGCTGTTTCCGACGATATTATTGATAACTTTTCTGAGCTGCTCGGGATCGGCGATTATCATGGTATCGGAAGGAAGGGTATTTTTGTACTCAAAGGATATACCCCTGGTTTCCATATCGAGTCCCACTTCTTCGACACAGTCCCTGAAATAATCCGTTACGTTAAGCTTCAGGAAATTATATTTGATCCTGTCATTGTCCACGCTCGAATAAAGCGTCAACTCATTGATGAGCTTATCCATATCAACTGCTTTGTTGTATATGGTCTTAAGATATTTCTCCTGTTTCTCGGGAGTTGATGCAACTCCGTCCAGAATACCCTCAACATATCCCTTAATGGAAGTGATGGGAGTCTTAAGGTCATGACTGATATTGGACACCAGCTCTTTGTTCTTCTGTTCCTGTTCAGCGGTTCTCTCTTCATTCTCACGAAGTCTCATTCTCATGTCTTCGTAATTTCTGAGAAGTTCTCCTACATCTCCTCCGACTCCGTCATGTTCAATGACATAATCGAAGTTTCCTTCCCTGACCTGGGTCAGTCCCTTTGATATCTTACTGAGCGGGTCAAGGATACCTTTCTTGTTCCAGAAAGTTACGACAGAAGCCGTGATCAGCATGATAAGGACCATTGCGATGAACATATCCAGAAGAAGTTTGCGGCCTACTATCGCATTGGCTTTGACCAGGATAAAAACACTTCCTTCGCCTCCGTCCGAGAAAACAAAATCAAGCTGCTTAACGTATTCCTGAAGATCCCTGTAATAGATGCTGGATCTTTCATCCCGCCCCTGTGAGCCGTATTCCGGAAGCCTGTCCCAGATTTCCGATGACATGGACTCGTTTCCGCTGTAATACTCTTCTCCGTCTTTTCTGACTATCAAAATACTGGATAATGAGAAGAGCTCCTTGTTAAGGCTTTCAAGATAGGAATGATCTTCAAGGACAAGGCTGTTTGCATTCACATCCTTCTCAAGTCTCTCGTACAGAGCATCAACGTTCCCCACAAGTTCATGGGTATTATCACCGATAATATAGAAGTGCTCGTTAAAGGAATAGGGATCATAAAAAGGCCCGCACAAATAGAGATTGACGAGCATGAAGGTTACCACGATCAGCACAAGCGGGACAAATGCGACCGCAACGAATGTAATTATCATCCTTGTCTGGATCTTCATGGGCAAAAGTATAACATAACACTGCTTATTGATAAAAAACTCTGTATAAAGATTTTATTATATCTTTATTAAAAGAGGAACTCCCGTTAGCTCACGAAAGTTCCTTTTTTATCGCGTCAGCCGGTTCCGGTTGTACTGTCCGTTTCGCCCTCCGCCGCGTTCTTCTGTTCTTCAAGAAGACCGTAAACGTATGGGAAATATGAGTTGTATATAACGCTTCTGTTGAAGATGATCTTGTTGGAGACTATGGCGTTATGCCTGCTGATATAAGCCTCTCCGACCTCTTCATATCCGGGATTAGGATAAAATACCCCGCCCCTGTAAGTTCCGACTTCGGTCTTCCAGTTATATCCGCTGTCAAAATAAAGACCCTCGGCATCGGACAGGACATCCCTTCCGATATATAGTCTCGAATCCCACTCACATCCGAAAAGATTCAGGAGTGTGGGAAGGATATCAACCGGCGATGTGGGCTTATCTACGATTATGGGGTCCATATCCTCAAGAACTCCGCACCAGATAATGGCACGATTCTTATCTCTGTCAAGCTGGGTCTCTACCTTGTATCCATAGAGCTCATCAAGATATGGAAGGTTTCCCAGATATCCTCCGTCGGTAAGTCCGTAAGGGAAATGATCGGGAGCCATGGCTATGACCGTATCATCCGCAAGATCATTCTCCTCAAGGTACTCCAGGAGATATTCCATGGCATACTCAAGCTCCATGTTGCAGGCGATATATGCTTTGACGGGATCGGAATACTCAAGGCCCTTCTCCGTGCACCAGTTCTCGACTACTTCTCTGTTTCTGACGGACATTGCATTCGAATGAAAATCGTATCTGCTGTGTCCGCTCACGGTCATGTAATATATATTGAAAGGCTCATTTCCCGAATAAAGAGGAAGGGTTCCCTCCATCATTTCCTTATCGCTCTCGGGCCACGCCCTTGAAATGAGCTGTTCCATTCCATTTCCGAAGCCCATGAAGCCTTCGCTGTATCCGAGAAGGTTGTGGGTTATGTTTCTGCTGTAGTACAGATCGTCATTATCATGGAATGCCATTCCGTAATAACCCATATCCGAACTGAGCATGGCTCCCATATTGGTATAACTGCCCTGACGGGTCATGGTAAGCATCGAATCTCCGCCGGCCATGGGCAAAAGTCCGAATATCAGCTCAAACTCTCCGCCGGTTGTACCCGCGGTTGCCTGCTCATAATAATCGGTAAAGTTGATCCCCTTAGTGCTGAGTCTGTAAAGAGCAGGTGTAAGTTCGGGATCGATTATGCTTCCCGAAAATGCCTCGGCACAGATAAGGATAAGATTCTTTCCTTCGAAAAGACCGGTATATTCATTCTTGGATGAGGGAGTAAGAGATGCAACATAAGAATTGAGGTTGGCAAACTGTCCGCCCTCAGCCGCAAGTGCCGCAAAATCTATGTCATAAGCATTCACACCGTAAACAGGTTTTTCGGATGTGACCTCCTCCTCACTTGCGCCGGCATCCGCTACGGTAAGTTCGACTACGGGTTCCGGGACAATAAGCTCATCTCCCGCAGGAATCTCCACCATCATAAACTCTCCGTCAGTCGTCGGAACGGTTCCTGTATGTCCCGCATCAAGGATAAGTGCATTTACCAAGCCGAAAGAAGCCACCGAATTCTGGAAGCTGTATCTTTCTCCGAACGATCCCGTATCGATCTTCCCGATGGCGGCTGATATCCTGATAAACGAAAGACCGAGAAGAGAAACACCCATTATGACCATGACGGCAACATAACGTCTTGCCCTGTTGGAAAGCAGGCTTCCGGAGGGCTCTTCGATATATTTAACCTCCGGTTCCTTCTCTTCTTCACCGAGATCGATCATCTCGATCTCTTCACCGCCTTCGGTAACCGGATATGACTTTTCTATTTTTCTGGTTCTACTGATACCGGCAACGATCTTTCTTCCGGCGATCAGCCACAGTATAAGAGGAAGTGCAAACAGTAATATATGGGATATTCCGTCAACACTCTTGACCATGAACATAATGTCCCCGCCAAAACCCTTAAGAGCATCGGCAGCTGCATTGGTTATGGTATTTATGTCATACAGAACGCTGAACTGTCTCTGGATAAAAAATTCGATCAGGAAAATTACAGGTGCGATCAAAAGGACAAGAAAAGCAAGTATATTGGCGGGAACCTTGGGAAGTATAAAAACAGGAATTGCCACTATACCGCCTGCAAGAATTGAAAAAGCAAGCATGTAGATCACCGAATAATCCACCACCCTTGCCGAAACGGAATACTTAAACAATAATTCAAAATAAAAAAAAGACAATCCGAAAAACAGTGCCAGCAATGCAGCTGACACAGAATAAGATACCTTCTTTCCGGATTTTATATCTGTCCTGCTCATTTTCGAAACTTATCTCTTTCATCAAACCTACGCCGGACCAAATACCTTGGTCCGGCGTAGAATGATATAACTTTTTTATCAGCCATGCAAGCCTCTTGACTGACGATCCATATCCTCGACTACGATATCGTAGATCTCACCGAGGGATCTGCAATACTCAAGGATCTTCCAGGGCTCGTTGGTATGGAAGTGGATCTTAACGAGCTCCTCGTCGCCTGCTGCCACAAGGCTGTCTCCGACGAAATTCTCGGTTATGTAATCCCTGATCTCGTCCTCATCAAGATCTTCGTTTTCGCTTTCAATAAGAAGCTGGGTATCATAACGAAATTCGATTGACTGTTCCATGATTGATTCTCCTTGTAAAACCGGTATTAAATAAGTGTAAGCATATCAGCTACAAGCTTTGCACAATGTGCCGCTGCTGCTTTCTCAAAAGTGGGATAGTCCTGCTCCGCAGATCCGTCTGCCTTATCGGATATTGCCCTGATAATAACAAAGGGAATTCCGTTCAGATATGCTCCGTGTGCAATGGAAGCTCCTTCCATCTCTGCACAGTCGGCTTCAAAATTCTTAATGATACGATCCTTTACTTCGGAACTGGATATGAACTGGTCTCCGCTGGCAACTCTTCCTACACGATAGTTCAGATCGGGCTGCTTTTCCTTTATAGCCTTCTCTGCAGCCTCGATGAGTCTCTGATCGGCGGGAAATTCCCTTACTCCCAGCTGAGGAACCTCACCTATCTTATATGAAAAGATGGTAACATCCACATCATGATGAACGGCATCCTTGGAGATAAGGATATCTCCGATATTGAGATCATTATTAAGGGATCCCGCAACACCTGTATTAATGACATGAGTTACGCCGAAATCATCGCAAAGGATCTGAACGCAGAGCGCCGCGTTTACTTTTCCTATTCCGCAACGGACAACAACGACGTTTACACCTCCGATGGTTCCTTCGCAGAATTCCATGCCTGCTTTCTTTTTAACGGTAATGCCCGCTATCTGTCCCTTAAGAGCACTCACCTCGAGCTCCATGGCTCCGATTATTCCGACCTTGACCATATTTACCTCCGTCACTTGGGGTATACCATCCTGTCTTCAGTTATTCCGTACAGAACTTCTTTAAGATATTTATTGGCAAGATAATTTGCCATTCCAAGATTCTGATCCAGATAGTTTCCGCAATCCTTAGGGCTTGCTCCGGGAATCTCATCATCGAAATCTCTTATAAACTCGTACATCTCCGTAAGAAGAGGGATCACATCCCTGCTCTCAAGATCACCCGCAAAGATGACATAAAAGCCTGTCCTGCATCCCATGGGGCCGAAATAAACAACTCTGTCTTTCCACTCGGAATGATTTCTAAGGAATGTTGCTCCGAGGTGCTCAATAGTATGCATCTCGGCGGTGTTCATAACGGGTTCATCGTTGGGGCTGGTCATTCTGATATCAAATGTGGTGACCGTCTCCTGCCCGATATGATCTTTTCTTGATACGTAAACTCCGGGCTTAAGCCTGATGTGGTCTACCGTAAAGCTGGCTATTTTTTCCAAAACAGTGTCCTCCTGTATGGTTAAAGGCGGTTAGTTTGACGAAACCGCTCATAATTTTATCACAGATGTTTCTTTTTTTGAATATCCTTTATTTTTCTGCTTTTTTCTCGGTAAGTTTTACAACATATTCATCGGAAGGCATGGGCTTTGCAAAATAAAATCCCTGTATCATGTCGCACCCCTGCTCCGCCAGAAAATCTACCTGTTCCTTTATCTCAACGCCCTCGGCAACAGTGCGCATGTTGAGGCTTCTGGCAAGCTTGATGGTCTCGGATACGACAATCTTACCTCTTTCTCCCTGTGCCTCCCCGCGGAAGAATTCCGCATCCAGCTTGAGGATATCAAGAGGCATATCCTTTAGAGAATTAAGTGACGAATATCCCGAGCCGAAATCATCCATGGAGACCGCAAATCCGTATTCCTTCAACTTAGAGATAGTCTTGATGAGAGTATTCTTATCATCAAAGAACGCACTCTCAGTGAGTTCTATCTCGATGAGATTTCTGGGAGCCCCGGCCTTATCCACGGTATCCCTTATCTGTTCGGCCAGATCCGATTCTATAAAATGAGCTCTCGATATATTAACCGAGATGGGAACACACTCTATTCCCTGATCCAGCCATTTCTTCTGATCCATTGCCACATGCTCCAGCATGTAATGATCGATCTCGGTGATAAATCCGTTATGTTCAAAGATCGGTATGAACTTTCCGGGAGATACAAATCCCAGTGCGGGAGACTGCCATCTGATAAGCGCCTCAGTGCCCTTCATTATTCCCGTAACAGGGTCATACTTGGGCTGATAATAGACCAGGAATTCCTGATTGGTAAGAGCTTCCCTGCAATGTTCTTCAACCTGATCATGCCACTTTCTTTCTTCAACAAGCTTCAGATCGAAATAAGCGATACCGCTGTCTTCTTTTCCGTTAAGGGTATTTCTGGCAGTGACCGCATTATTGTAGTCCTGCTCAAGATCGATGTATCTTCGGCGAAGGATACGGCCGTTGGCATCTCTGGGAGGAAGAAGTACAGAAACTCCCAGATGATATGTAAATGAATGATTGACATCAATATTCTCAAGATCTGAGATAAGAGAATTCAATCTCGAATTCAGTTCCTCCTGATCCTTTACCCTGAGAAGCAGCATAAAACACTCGGGTGATTCATGTGCATACACTTCCCTGCGGGTTACATGCTTAGAGATACAGTCACTGACCTTTCGGATGATCATTTCACCCTCTGACACCGAATGGCACATGCAGAAGGTATTGTATTTTACGCTGAGCAGACTGACAACGGCATACTGATAAGAAGACGAAATTTTCTTTTTCAGAATTGCCTCACCCTTATAGATATACCAGAGCCGGTTGTGTCCGCCGGTTGCAAGATCCATGAAAAAGAGCTTCATTGATCTCTTCTGGTTCCTGATGTTTCCTATCATGTTTACCAAAAAGAGCATAAATATGATAAAGAAAAGAATACCTAGGATCATCGTAGTTATCATGATGATCGAAACGTCAGCCATCCTGATATAGATGAATCCTTTCCCGATAAAGGTTTCTTTTCCCTCTGCGACCTTCATCCCCAGCCATACGGGAAGTCTCAGATAACTGTCCGATACGAATATCAGCACATTGGAAATATCCTCATGAACCTCTGCATCATCTATCAAAAAGAACAGCTCGGGATCTTCCTGATGATCCCGGATATATTTAAGCAGGTCGTTCAATAAAACCGTGGCTTCGCCCTTTTCGTTCAGAGTAACGTAAGGGTATTGTTTATCAACGTATAATTCAACATTTTCCTGAATTGAACCCTGCATCAGAACATTGCCTTCTTCGGAACAGGTGTTGTCTTCTTTTCCTACAACCAGTTCCCCGGAATTATTCCTGATTATATATTCCCTGCCGTCCTGATCAAGGACCTGCCATACATCCCCTTCGTAGGCATCTGCAAGGCTCTGTTCATAAATCCTTGCCATATACGATATGGACTCGCATTCCGAAGTAAGCTTTGCTTCGAGCAAATAGAATACGAGGGAATAAACAAAATATGAAAGCATCATCGTTGCCACAAAGCTTGTCAGCAAAAATGCCAATATGGCAAGAACTCCGTGCTTTTTCTTTATCTTCTCTATTTTTCTTGTATTGGTACTTTTCATTACTGCTTATTACTCCTGATCATTTCATCATCGGTTCAGAAAACTGATGAATAACGGCATCAATACAGGTGATGGCTATCTCATAGTACATCCTTCTCTCGGATCTTTCGCTCGGATGTTTTGAAAGCTTTCCCTGAAGATATTTCTTGGCCTTTTGCATATCCTCGATGGAATACTTGGTTCCGGACAACATAAACGTAACGGCGCTGGTAGCACTGTCTATCTTGGAAACAATCTTTCCCTTTTCGGGACCGTCGTTTACATTCCCGGACATTTGTCTGGCAAGCTCATCCAGCAATTGTTTCTTTGCATCGTTATCCATAAATACTCCTTATTATCAGAATCGGTTCTCTTTGCGGGGTGTAAAAAGCATCGCTGCAACGGGGATAAGGAATACAAAGTACGGCAGGCTGTAACGTGCTTTGGCTTCCCATATAAGGCTAAACAGTATTCCGCCGATAAGAAAAATATGGAAAAACCATCCGTATATATAGCCTTTATCCTCTTTTATGATGACGATCAAATCCCTGATAGCAGCAATAAGGCACAGAAGATATATGAATGCCTGATATCTGTTCATGAATTTAAATATATATTCATGAAGCTTTCCTTTGTACAGACTCTCATAGAATCCGTTTAATACGGTCCCTTCCCTGAAGCTGTACATATGGGTATTGCACTCAAAGAGCGGATCGTTCCATTGAAACAGCAGTTTCGACTTATAGAACTCATAAGCCATATGGGGATCTTCTTTAAATTCCTCAAGCCTGTTACTAATGTAAAGCTTGGCTTCCCCGGAAGCCGCTTCCCGATTTCCGTTATATTTTTCATAAAGATCCTGATGGTACCTGTTATAAACTCCGGGACATCCGTCCGAAACCTGCATTCCCATGGCAATATATGCAGTCACGGGACTTCCCGTATGCCTGTCATAACCCGAAAGTTTTTCATATCTGATGTTAATCGCCGTAAGAGCCAGATATGAGATCAGCGCCACAAAAAGAGCACAGGCAAAGGGATATAATTTCCCTTTTTTCAAAGTCAGGAAAACGGCAGTGATGATAAGAGCCACTACTGCGATCCAGGCAGCGCTTCTGTTAAGTATGGCAAATGCCGCACCCGCCGCAGTCATCAGAACGTTAAGTATACTTCCGCCGTTCATATATCGGATGAAAAAACGGAACATGACCATTATCCCGAATATGGAAGGAAGATCACCATAAGCATAAGGTATCAGCCAAAAATACGGCACACAAGCGGCAATCAAAACCGTGTATAAAACTCCGGAAAACTCCCTTCCGCCCAGATCCTTTATAAGGCGGTACCCCATCAGTATGGTAAGAGCATTCATAAAAACTGTGACGATCCTGACGGGGGTGTATTCTAGGGGGCCGAAAAGCCTAAAACAGATCTCATAGAAAAACAACAGCCCCTTCTGGTGCGGACATATATCGATATAACCCAGAGGGCGGAACATCTCATAATTGCCTTCAAGAGCATACATTGCACCGGCGGTTGTATTTATCTGATCTCCTGAAGGGTAATAAGGATTTGTAAGTGAAAATGCAATTCCTCCGATGACATATACCGCCATAACACATACAAATATCATCTTCTCAAATCTCGCTGCCTTAGCCGGATATTTCCTGTCCAGCAGGGAAAAGAATAAAAGGACGGCAAGCCCGGCCCCGCAATAAAGTGCATTCTTGATCAGACTGTCGGGAATCGGAAAAGCCCAATTATACGGGATATACGTCGTCGGTGCGATCATCGACGAAACAAATGAGTTATAGGTGAGAAATGAATATATGAGTATCGCAAGGGCGAGCATTAAAATGCCCGCTGCCTTGATTATTCCGTTGGTTATGTGCCCGATCTTATTCATGTCTCATTCACCGTTTTTACAGCAATCGATAACAGCCCGTCATAGGATATCGATCAGTGCGTCTACGTCCGCATCAGCTGTACCCCAGTCCGTTGCCAGACGGATCACCGTATGGGTATCATCATATTTTTCCCAAAATGTATAAGCTACTTTTTCACCGAATTCTTTAAGGTACTCATTTTCCATGATACAAAAGATCTGATTGGTCGGAGAGTCGATCTTCAAACTATACCCTTTTTCCTTAAGTGCCTTTTTGATCCTCCCGGCAGCGGCTATCGCATGCTTTCCTATTTCAAAATACAGATCTCCGGAAAACAATTCGGAAAACTGTACCCCAAGGAGCCTGCCCTTGGCAAGAAGCGCTCCATGTTGCTTAATGATGGTAAACAAATGAGGAAGCGCATCAGGATCCGGTATTACTACTGCCTCACCAAGAAGAGCTCCGCATTTTGTTCCTCCGATATAAAATGCATCGCACAACTGAGTCAGATCCTTAAGAGTCACATCATTATCCGGACATCCCAAAGCATATGCAAGTCTGGCTCCGTCAACATAAAGAGGAATATCATGATCATCGCATACCTGTCTGAATGCCTTTAACTCCTCAAGAGTGTATAAAGTACCGTATTCCGTCGGCTGGGACAGATAGATCATCCCCGGCATAACCATGTGTTCATGTGAATCATCTTTATAAAAATCTTCCAGATACTCTCTGACCTGAGCGGCAGAGATCTTACCTTCGCTGTGAGACAACGTAATAACCTTGTGGCCCGAAGCTTCTATTGCTCCTGCTTCGTGTATACTGATGTGTCCGGTATCCGCTGCGATAACTCCCTGATAAGAGCGAAGAAACGCATCTACCATTACCGCATTTGTCTGAGTTCCTCCTATCAGGAATTCCACTTTGGCATCAGGGCATCCGCATGCTTTACGAATCTTTTCTCGGGCTTCTTCCGTAACTTCATCTCTCCCGTACCCTGTGGTCTCCATCATATTTGTCTCCGACATTCTCTTTATGATGGCCGGATGAGCCCCTTTCATATAATCACACGCAAAACCAAGCTTTTTATCCATTCTGAAATCCACCTTAATAAGACAAAATTACATATTTATATATTTTATCACAAAATCAAAAAGCCCGACATTACTGCCGGGCCACCGTAGTGCACGTGTATATCGTTACATTCCTGCTTACAATGCCAAAATAGTCGGCCTCTGCTACAAGTTTCGCATCATCTCGACAAACTCGAAGCTATGCACCCCAAATCATCTTGCCAAACGCCGATTCACTTGGTTCTCGGGGGTTTTAATGCTTTCTTCTTCATCGTCCAACCTAAAAAGCATCTATTTTCCTGATTTACGCGGGTTTTGATGCTTTCTTCTTCATCGTCCAACCTAAAAAGCATCTATTTTCCTGATTTACGTGGGTTTTGATGCTTTCTTCTTCATCGTCCAACCTAAAAAGCATCTATTTTCCTGATTTACGTGGGTTTTGATGCTTTCAGCTCTGATACTCTACAATCTGACAATAATAAAAAGATTGATCTCGACAAACACCGATTTTGTCATCGTCAGTAAAACAGGAAGATAATACTACAAGGAATGGTTTTAACGATACCGGTAAGTATCGATCATTTCTTCAATCTTTCCCTAAGGGCAAATATCAGCGCTATTATCACCAGTCCATAGAAAAAGCTGATGGACATAACCGCAAAGCTGGGACCGAGTGTAGCGGGATCCGAAAAATTATGCAAAAGAGTAATAAAACCGATAATGGCCGCAAAAAAACTTGATATGATCGTAGATATTATTGCAAATAAAAGATCTTGAAGATAATTATTTCTGGAATTGTCATCCAATTGATCGGTGTTTTTTATCGAAGCCAAAAGTGCCTTGAAGATTCTTCCGATTTTCCCGGAGATAAGCTCTATTCCGAACAGTATTCCGACTATTATTATAAGTGTCGGCAAATCCAAAAAACTGTATATTCCGGCAACTCCCGCCGCACCGGTTATACCCAATTCGATAAACAGTATAAACACAAGTATTCCGCAGCAAACACCTATTATCCCTGCTCTTTTCTTATTGTTTCTTCCTTCCTGTGCATCCTTAGCCAGATTCATCATATTCTCTTCCGCCTTTCCGCTATAACTCTCTTCCGAGAGTCTTTCACCGGACAGAAGTTCGTTCAGATTAACCGACAATTCCTTGCACAGAGGCTGAAGCAAGGATACGTCAGGCATTCCGTTTCCTGTTTCCCATTTTGAAACGGTCTTATCACTGATCCCAAGCCTGTCGGCGAGTTCCTTCTGAGTCAGATTTTTTTCTTTTCGTACCTGTGCGATAAATTTCCCGGTTAATTCCTGATTCATTTGATAACCTCCTGCCCGTATTTAATGGTTACGGATAAAGCGTATCAGCGAATATACCATAGAACTACCTACGCAACGCAGAATACTCCCTCTGCGCCTCTCTGTTACGTAGAATAATTATTCTCCTGCACTAAAACTTTCCTCTTTCTCGGAAATCTCATCCTGATCCAAATACATAACCCGCACTTCACCGGCAGAGTTTCCGTCATGGTAATCGATATCCGATACATTAAAGTATTCAGGATCAGCGTTTTCAGAGTTCAAGTACACATTGTTCTTCTCTGAAATAATCTGTTTTGCGAGATTGGTTTCATCTTCCGTGAAGATCACGGAATAATAGAGAACGAATTGTGATCCGAATACTTCCGCCAGCCATTTTCCCTCCATGGAATCATAGCTTCCATCATCAAACCACTGCGCATCGATCCCACTGTTTTGATATTGCACAAGTATTTCCGTAATTCCATCTTCTCTTCTAAGCAGTTCATAAAAGATGTCGGAGTGCAATTCCAAAAAGCGGAATATCATCGAATAGTCAATGTTCCCATCTTCTCCGTAGTATGTCAGCATCTGGGTCAGATAAGGGCTTTCGAACAATAAAGCTGCAAGTTCTTCGGACGGCATTGAAAAAAGGAGATCAAGCGGCGGATTGTTCGCATCGAGCACTTCATCCATATTATGCTTTCCCCATTCGGGATTGCCATAATATATGGGATAATAACGTGTTTCATACCATGTATTTTTTAGCGAGTCCACATTTGACGAAGGAGCCTGTGATTCGCCTACTAATACAACATCAGCATTCGGATTTCCTGCAAGATCAACGCCGATCTCATCTCCGGAATGTGAACGTCCGCATCCGGAAACAGCAAACGATAATAATGCGATCAGAAAGAATATTCCCCGATATGCTTTTCTCACGATATTTCCTCCTGCATACTAAGGCTTTACATAGATTACAAATTTCATATTTTCTGTTGTAATAATGTCTTCCGGTTTAAAAGACTATAGTTCAACTTTATCCAAAAGAAAGTCAAACAGATCAATAATCATAATCCCCTTTTCATCATAAGAAGGCTTTGATCCCGTTTTTGCTACAACTATCTTTTTAAAGGAATCATCAATATAATAAAGACTTCTCTTTCTTATTGCCCGAAAGGATTAAAAGTGAATCATTTTTGCAATTTCCCTCAACGGACTGATTATGATTTGAAGAATTGAAAAAAACTTGTCAAAAACTAATAAAATGCTTCAGGTTCTAAATTTATAAAACCTAAAGCTGTATAGAACGTTATATTCCAATTTTCCTTACTATAGCTCACTTCTTTTTCTTCGGGGCAGGTAGCTCTTCATACATCGCCTCTAACAGATTGCGAAGAAACTCTTTGTTCTCAACATTATCGACAAGGAGCATCTCCTTCGCTCCCTCGTATGGAAGTTCCAGACCGACTTCCGGCATCATTTTCACAGCAGACTTTACGGGCTTCACAAGAAAACGGTCATCATAAATGCCACCGACTACTTTTCCGCGATAATAGATGATGTATTCCCCCATCATCGCCCGGTAAGTTATATCATC
>JAEEGK010002531.1_pt1 | contig 45831 bp, 37 predicted proteins | sample 8958771 | NCBI WGS metagenome assembly JAEEGK01 (sample SAMN16246547, study PRJNA631951) | gut metagenome | biome: gut microbiome; feature: rumen; material: SC-attached | host: Bos | place: Iran: Karaj | collected 2018-10 | reverse complement strand
CTTGCAAATATCGCCGAAACCGGTGAGACCGGCGAGATCTATACACATATGGGACAGCGTGAGAGGTAAGCGAAATGGCATATAATCTTAAAGAGGAAATGAATAAAAAAGAACGCTTCAATCCCGGGCACAGACTCTGTGCGGGATGCGGAGCGGGAATCGTCTGCCGTGCGATGATGCGTGCGGTGGATGAAAATGACAAAGCTGTCATATGCAATGCGACCGGATGCCTTGAGGTTTCATCCTTCCAGTATCCTTACACCGCATGGGACGATTCATATATACATACTGCTTTCGAAAATGCTTCTTCCACCGCATCGGGTGTATGCGCTGCGGTTGAAGTCATGAAGAGAAAGGGCAAGATAAACCCCGACACCAATTACAAGATCCTTGTTATCGGCGGTGACGGCGGTACCTATGATATCGGATTCCAGTCACTTTCCGGTGCTCTCGAAAGAGGACATGACTTCACATATTTCTGCTATGACAACAATGCTTATATGAACACCGGAACGCAGAGATCGTCCGCAACCCCGAGATTCGCTGCGGCCACCACAACCCCTTCCGGTGTCGAATCGGTAGGTAAGAAGCAGGACCAGAAGGACCTTACACAGATAGTTGTGGCTCACGGCGTGCGTTATGCCGCACAGACCACACTCTTCGGCAATCTGAAGGATTTCAGTGAGAAGGCTCACCGTGCGATCTACACCGAGGGACCTACATTCGTTAATGTCCTTACTCCCTGCCCCAGAGGATGGGGATATCCCCAGGAGGATCTGATAACCATCTGCAAGGCGGCCATCGATACCTGTGTATGGCCTCTCTATGAGGTTGTTGACGGTGAATACAGACTTACATATGAACCCAAGAAGAAGCTCCCTGTTGAGGATTTCATGAAGCTTCAGACCAGATTTGCCCACTGCTTCAAGCAGGGCAACGAATGGACTCTCGAAGCGGCACAGAAGTATGTAGACAAAAAGTGGGAAGATCTCCTTTCCAAGTGTAAGTAAGGAGGCGGATATGTCAAAACAACTTTTCAGTAATGACCACATAATCAGCTGGCTCCAGTACTTTTCGGCAAATACCGATATCGACCTTGAACATGTCAAGATACTCGATATCACAAGAAAGAACAAGAATCTGATCCCCACCGTCGAGGCGCATCGCTGCACTCTCGTATTTACCGAGGCGGGAGATCAGGATATATTCTACCGCATGTGGAGCGTCGGACTCGGTGAGTGCGAAGTCATCTATAACGAAGGCTCCGAGCCGGTGGGCGAGATCAAGAGAAAGCTCGTCGCCGATATGATCGACCGCGGGATCAATGCGAGTGCGGGAATGATTGTTCTCAATCCCAATGCACGTTCCGTCATCAAATTCGGAATGGACAACAAGAATTTTGCGACCGGCTCCGTAAAGTATGTCGGCAGCGAGATCCGTTCCGTCATTCTTTCCAAGATGCAGGTTGCGGAAAATAAGAACTACTGTGTCATCTCGGGTGAGTCGATCGCCGTTGAGACCGCAATGCTCTGCGGAGAGGGTTCCGTCATCGCGGTTGAGTACAAGGAGAGTGACCGCGAGACCCTTGAGGAGAATGTGGGAAAGTTCGGACTTAAGAATATCTCCATAGTCGATCATGTCGATGCGAAGACCATGAAGGATCTTCCGGTTCCCGACTGTACGATGCTTGTCGCAAGCGCGAGCATGGAGCAGGAGATATCATATCTCACACAGATCAATCCAAACATGGAATTTGTGATCTATACACTCGATTTCAGAGTAGCTGCTTCAATGAGGGATATTCTTGCAAGATTCGGAATGAATGAGGTTAACATCATTCAGATCTCCGTTTCAAAGCTTAACTCCAAGAATCTCTTCGAATCACAGCCCGCTCCCTGGATCATATCCGCAAAAGCGGGAGAGTGAGAATCTTAAGAAAGTCTTAAGGCGTGACAAACAATATTGATGTATAATACCTTAGAAGATGTCGGGACCGGAAAAGCCCTTTATCCGGTCCCTATATTTTTGTGGTGGGGAGAAAGGTTTTTGTCGTGCTTTTTAATTCGATCTCTTTTATTGTATTTTTTCCTGTCGTCACGCTTTTGTACTTCGTGATACCGCATAGGTTCAGATATATCTGGCTTCTTATCGCAAGCTACTATTTCTATATGAACTGGGATGCGAGGTATGCCCTGCTGCTTGCGGGATGTACGCTTGTGACGTACGGCTGCGGTATTCTTCTGGGACGTACCGAAAAGAAAAAGCTCAGGAAGGCGCTTCTTGCACTTTCCCTTTTGCTCATCTTCGGTATTCTGTTCCTGTATAAATATCTCGGATTTTTTATAAACAATATCAATACGGCTTTATCTGCACTGCACGCGGAAATTCAGGTTCCTGCGTATAGTCTTGTTCTTCCTGTCGGAATTTCCTTCTATGTATTTCAGGCTGCGGGATATGTCATCGATGTATACCGCGGTGATCTTGAGCCGGAAAAGAATCCTCTCAAATATGCGGCATTTGTTTCGTTCTTCCCACAGCTTGTTGCGGGCCCCATCGAACGTGCGGGAAAGCTCCTTCATCAGTTTGATGAAAAGCATTCCTTTGATGCGGACAGAGTAAAGAACGGACTTCTTCTCATGCTCTGGGGATTTTTCCTGAAGATGGTCATTTCAGACCGCATAGCGATCTTTGTCGATGCGGTATACGGAAATTATGAAACATACGGTGGATGGTATCTGGTGATAGCATCAATGCTCTTCGGCGTGCAGATCTATTGCGACTTTGCGGGCTATTCGACGATCGCGGTCGGAGCGGCATCCGTTATGGGATTTACGCTCACCGAGAATTTCCGTCAGCCCTATCTAGCGGCATCTGTCAGGGATTTCTGGAGAAGATGGCATATATCCCTTACAGGATGGTTCAGGGATTACGTTTACATTCCGCTCGGCGGAAACAGAAAGGGAAAGCTGAGAAGCTCCTTCAATATGCTCTTTGTCTTCCTGCTCAGCGGTCTGTGGCACGGTGCGATGTGGAACTATGTTGTCTGGGGAGGGATAAACGGCCTGTATCTTGTCATCTCCGGTCTGTTCAAAGGAGTACGTGAAAGAGCGGAGAAGGTGATCGGCTGGAAGAGCGATGTCCTTTCAAACAGGATACTCGGAAGCATAATCACATTCCTGCTTGTTGATCTTTCATGGATATTCTTCCGCGCACAGGGAACCGACAAGGCAATCGAGATCATCAGACAGATGGTGGGCATCCGCAACATCGGGATCCTCACCGACGGAAGCCTTTATACGCTCGGACTCGACCAGAGAAATTTCTGGTTCATGCTTATCTCCGTAGGCGTTCTTCTTTTCGTGGATATACTTCACGAGAACGGGATCCATGTCAGGGCGTGGCTGGAAAAACAGAATCTGTGGTTCAGGGTGCTTTTCCCCGTTCTGCTGATCGAGGCAATACTTGTCTTCGGTATCTGGGGAACGGAGTATGATGCCGCCGCATTCATATATTTCAGGTTTTAGAAATGAAGAACAGAGTATTGAAAACAATCGTATCATGGCTTTTGTTCACGGTGCTTCTCCTGACATCCACCATAGCCGTGGACCGGTTACTTCGTGACAAGGAGAACTGCTCCAAGTACGACAGGTTCTATTCGGAAAAGGAAGATTTTGACGTTCTCTTTTTCGGATCGAGCCGTGTCATCGACGGTGTTGTTCCTCTTCAATTATGGGAAGAGTACGGCATACGCTCATACAATATGGCGCAGCATAACGAGAATGTCATCGCATCATACTGGCAGCTGCAGAATGCGATCAAGTATCATCCTCCCAAGGTGGTCTTTTTTGATATCTCACTTTTCAGTATTAATGTCGTAACACCGGATTCCGATAAGGGACTGCAGGCATATCTCCACAAATCGCTGGATCATATGCCTCTCAGCATGCTCAAGATCCGTGCGGTGAATGAACTTACAGACGGATATGACCTTAACGAATACCTCTTCCCGCTTGCGATCTATCACAACAGATGGAGCTCGCTCGGAGAAGCCGATATCTACGTAACAGCGAATGCATTCATGGGAGGGGAGGACCGCGTCGTTCACGAAGGACAGCCCTATGCCGAGTGGGGCGGGGATGAAACTCTTTCAAGTGATTCGTTCAACCCCGATATGCTTCATATCGGTGATGTGATCGACCTGTGCAGAGAAAATGACATAGATGTCGTATTTACATGTGCTCCCGCGCCCGGAATGAGATACCAGTCATACAACTATCCCGCGATCAATTCCTTTGAGGCATATTTTGAGGAAAAGGGTGTTCCCTTCCTGAACTTTTGCAGGGACGATACCTTCCTGAACAACAGGACCGATTATGCGGATTCGACACATCTGAATCCTTCCGGAAGCAGAAAGCTCACACACGAGATAGGAGAGTATCTTGTTGCTAATTATTCCTTCGGAGAAGTCAGTGACAAACTTCGCAGGCAGTGGGATGCAGCATACGATGAGTATCTGCTCACCAGGTCGGCGGAGATACTCGGCTGTATCGGAAGCGGAGATGTCGAAGGATTCCTTTCGCTCGTTTCGGGAACGAAGGAGTACGGCCTCAAGGTTGTTATTCCGTCAGAGGATTACAAGATCGATAAGCAGATCAAGAACTTTTTGTTCGACATGGGATACTTCCCGGATGATTTCATTGTAGACCCTTCCGCACATACCCTGATGTTCAGGCTGGTCGACCGGAAAAATGCGATGATAGTTGCGGAGCTTCGCTGCCCGTACTGATACGGTCAGGCAAAGCGGGAAGTGCCGGAGGCCGGGATTATGCGCGCCGAAGAGTCCGTATAGACATGAAAGGCACGCCGGAGAAATCCCCTGCAGGCTCTCTTTATGTATGAAAAAAAGAACAAGACAAAAGCCCTGCGTATGATATAATGCGCTTGGATGTAATAGTGCATCGGGTTGCGCCGTATCCCGCAAAAGCTTTCGCGACATGAACGGATGTCGTCTGAGCAACGGAATCGAGGAGCGGCAGCAAAGGAGTGAAAAATGAATATCAATAACAAGACACAGACTATCGTAGGACTCGGATTGCTCACAGCTATCGTTGTCGTTCTTCAGGCACTTTCGCTCAGCATTCCCGTGGGTATCTTCAGGATCACCCTCGTACTTGTACCCATCATCGTTGGTGCGGCTCTTTACGGAGTATTCGCTGGCGCATGGCTCGGATTCGTATTCAGCCTTGTCGTAATGTTCACCGACACGGCTCTTTTCATGGCGGTAAGTGTTCCCGGAACCATCATCACCGTTATGCTCAAGGGTACCATGGCGGGAATCGTTGCAGGCCTTGTCTACAAGGCTCTTGCCAAGAAGAATAAGCTGATCGCTGTTCTCCTTGCAGGTGTTGCAGCTCCCGTTACCAACACCGGACTTTTCCTTGTAGGATGTGCATTGTTCTTTATGGATACCATCAATGAGTGGGCAGCAGCCGCAGGATATGCGAGTGCGGGAAGATTTATGATCTTCGGACTCGTAGGAATGAACTTTGTAATCGAGCTCATCATCAATCTTGCAATGAGCACCACCATTGTGCAGCTCATCGGAATCGGCAAAAAGAGCGGAGCCGGAGCAGTTGAAAATAAGGCAGAATGATCTAAACAGGCGGAGCCTAAGGGCTTTGCCTGTTTTTGCTTTTATGAAAGGAGAAAGATATGATACTTGCATTTGATGTCGGAAATACCAATATCGTCATGGGCGTCATCGACGAAGAAAAGACATACTTCCTCACCAGATTTGCCACAGATCCCGGCAAGACCCAGGTAGAATATGCGGTCCTTGTCAAGAACATCCTTGAGATCAGGGGCATAGATCTGACCAGGATCGACGGCGGTATCATTTCTTCCGTTGTTCCTCCTCTAAACAACATCCTCAAGGAGGTAATCGAACTTCTGACCGGACATAAAGCACTGGTCGTAGGTCCCGGACTTAAGAGCGGACTCAACATCGCTGTCGGCGATCCCGCAGAGCTCGGTGCAGACCTTGTCGTAGGTGCCGTTGCGGCCATTGCAAAGTACGAAGCCCCCATGCTCATCATGGACCTCGGTACGGCAACGACCATTTCCGCCATCGGCAAAAAGAAGGAATTCCTCGGAGTCATCATCTTCCCCGGAGTCAAGATCTCATTTGATGCGCTCGTCGGAAGAACGGCACTTCTTTCAAGCATCTCATATGATGAGCCCGCACATGTCATCGGAACGACCACAACCGATTCAATGCAGTCCGGACTTATCTACGGAAATGCTGCAATGCTGGACGGACTCATCGACAGATGCGAAGAAGAGATGGGAGAGGTCAAGACGATAATCGCAACCGGAGGTATCTCATCAAGGATAGTTCCGCACTGCAAGCACGATATCGTATTTGATGACGATCTTCTGATCGACGGGCTGAGGATCATCTATTACAAAAATGCCAAAACGGCAAAAAAGAAATAATCTCTGCGCATTTTTGCGAAAACGCATGCGGTATGATAAAATCGCAACAGGAACGACATTAATCGATAATGTATTATGGTTGTAAGCGGCAGAGATAATATATGTAAAATGCGGTTCAGGGGAGGCAGTATGATCAAAAAATACGCGGTTTCGGCTGCACTGGCTCTCCTGTACAGTGTGTTCTATACCGTAATCGGACCGATGATCCTGTCCCAGGATATTTCCGCGGACCGTTCCATGATCATTCCGTTTACAGTCTGCTTTATCATAAGCTTTTTATTCATCAGGATTCTTCTTTTTCTTAAAGACAAACTCTGTATTTTCGATAAAAAATTACGTATTACTTCATGGCTTGACAAGTTAGGAAACCGCAGGCTTTTTTTTGTTGTATGGATCTTTATATTTCTGTCCTGGGTTCCTGCGTTTCTGATCACATTTCCGGGTGTGATCTCGTACGATATGATCTCGCAGCTGGACAGTGCGGTTAATGTTATCACCTCTAATCATCATCCGGTACTTCATACATGGCTTATAAGAGTCTTTCTGAGATTCGGTGAGTCATGCTTTTCAAGCTATGAAGCGGGATTGGGATTGCTTTCTGTTTTGCAGATGCTCCTGTTAAGCTATGCTCTTACAAGAATGATCATTCTTATAAGAAAGCACGGGGTATCCGATGCGGTCGTGATCGCGGTCACGCTTTTTTCTGCATTCTGGTTTGAAAATGCATGCCTGTCTGTCTCAATGATCAAGGATACACTTCATGCGGCATTTTTGATCCTGTTTGTGTGCCATTTTACCGCGATCGTCTTAAGCCCGGACGAATACAGGACTCAAAAGAGAAATTATATCCTGCTTCCGCTTGTGGGATTCTTTATGTTTGCATCCAGGAACAACGGACTCCACATATATCTGTTTTCCTTTGCGTTTCTGCTTTTGCTTCGCATCAGGGAGATCAAAAAGGCAGGACGGTTTATACCTCTGATGCTTATCGGTGTTTTGCCGGTCATACTTTTTAAAATATATACCGGGCCGGTGTTTTCGGCACTGAATATAGAACAGGGGCAGGTGAGGGAAGCACTCAGTGTTCCGATACAGCAGCTTCAGCGTGTTGCGGTATATAATATATCGGAACTTGATGAGGCTGACAGGGATAAGATGAATTACTATATAGACAGTCTTGAATGGATAGATCCATATCCCGGACGGCAGTATAATCCCTTTTGTGCGGATCCCGCAAAAAGCTGTTTTTATTCGAACAATTATAGCGAGGATCCTGCAGAGTTCTGGAAGTTCTGGTTCAAGCTTGGCAGGCGTTTTACGAAGCAGTATGCGGTGGCGTTTTTGTCAAACTCAGCCGGTTTCTGGTATCCGGATTATTACGGCTTTTCATATGTAATGTTCAATAATTATACTGTGGATGAGCTTACGGTTCCCGTCACCAGGAAGAGCATATGGGCTCCGGAAGGACTGACTGACGCTTATGAGAGCCTGTGCCTGAATTCAAAGTGGCGCGAGATACCGGTGATACGTGTGTTTTTCGTGCCGGCTTATATATCATGGGCTCTTCTGTGCGTTATAATATATGCCAGGAGAAAGAAAGCATATTTTACGAAAGTACTTCCTTTGTTCCTTCCGCATATCGCCCAGCTCGGAATAATGCTGTTATGCCCGATCTCATCTTTCAGATATGCATGGCCGCTTTATCTGATCTTCCCGATAACTTTTATAGGATTAAAAAATGAAAAAGCTTTATGAAGAGATAAAACCAAAGACATGTGCATTTTTATTCGCAGGGATAATTCTCCTCGCGATCGTCATGAGACTTGTTGGGATCAGCTGGGGAATGCCTTACGGAAATCTGCACCCCGATGAGGGAATAGTTTATTATCCTGCATATCAGTGTGCTCTTGAAAGGAATATTGATGTACACGGCTCTTATTACAGACCCGACCATGTTTCCATTAAGGCGAGTGCACTTATTTATATGGCAATACAGGATTTTTATTTTACGCCAAGGGGCATGGAGGATTTTGCTTCCAACTACGGCAATAATTTCAGCCTTTTCATGACCGCTTCAAGAGTGTTTGTTGCCATGCTCGGGGTCGGCGTTGTTGTCTGGACATTTCTTATCGGACTGTTCTGGGGAAGAAGGCAGGCGCTTCTTGCATCACTTCTTGCGGCGATTTTCCCGGGATTTATAGAGCATTCGCATTATCTTACTCCAGACATACCGCTTCTGTTCTTTTTGATGGGTGTTATGTGGGCGGCACTGAAATATCAAAAGGCTCCGTCGGTCAAGTGGCTGTTCTGGATGTCCTTATTCACATCCTTTGCAATATGTGAAAAATATCCCGGAGCATACGGCTGCCTGATAATAGCGGTTGCTGTCATTTCTGCACATACCAGGGATATCAAAAAGATCATATTGCAGGGGCTGCTGGCCATACTGCTTGTCTTTCTCGGGATAATGGCTGTCTCTCCGGTGCTGATCACGGATCTGAAAAATGTTTTGGAAGTAATGGCCGGTCAGAACGGTATGTATCATATCGGAGGAGACGGACTGAACCACTGGCAGATATTTATCTATTATCTTGTAAATGCCGCAAACCGCATGGGACTGGTTCTTGTCCTTGGCAGCCTTTACGGAATTGTCAGATCGTTTGGGAAGAAACCTAAGGAGACACTTATACTTTTCCTGCTTTTGGTGTACCTGTTACCTATATCCATGCTGAACCTGCACTGGGAACGTTATGATCTGCCCGTATATGAGGCGGGAGTTATGTTCGGAGCATTCGGACTGCTGTACTTTCTAGAGGATATGCGAGAGCGCATCAGCAGCAGGAAAATCTTCGCGGCAGGAGCTTTTCTGATCTTTGTTCTGCTTCCCATCGGAAATCTGTTTGCCGGATCCGTTGCGATGGATGCGCATTTCCTTGCTCCCGACAGCCGCATCTCATGTAAGGGTGACATAGACGCAATGGGGCTCACCCGTGAGAATACCGTTTGTGACTGCAATACCCCGCTCGATCCCGGAGGATATTACGGAGCCTGGGGGGATTACGAAAACGCCGATCCCTCACAATATAAATGGGGACCCGCACCTAAATTTGTCATGACATCTTCCGGAATGAGGGATCTTTTCCTGGAAGGTAATCAGGATATTTACGGCTGGATAGCGGAGTTTTACAGAAAGCTTGATGAAGAGTATCCGATGATCTATATTTACACACCCGAAAATCCGAATTATCATGTTCTGGAGGTTCAGAATATTTATTGTGCCGTAAGAACCGTGGTCCGTTATCTGAGAGGAACGTCAACGGGATGCGAGCTCAGAGTTTACGTGATGCATCCGTGAGCCTTTCGATATTAATTGCCGGAGTGAATGGAAAAGTTGAGATTATTTGCAGACATCCTAACCGAAATGAGAGTAAAGAGCTGGCTTAAGAACCTTTTTGTTCTTACGCCGATTGTATTCTCTTTGGAATTGTTTGAAACCGATAAATTAATCCGTGCACTTATACTTACGGTTTCTTTCTGCCTGATCTCTTCGGCGGTATATGCATTTAACGATATCAAAGACATAGAAAAAGACAGAAACCATTCGGTCAAGAAAAACAGACCTCTGGCCGCAGGACGTATCTCGGTCACCTGCGCATGGATCATGATCGCCGTGCTGGCTTTCGGCGGTCTGCTGCTTGCCTTCGCCGTCGATCTGACAGCATTGAGCTTTATCCTTTTGTATATCCTGATCAATATACTTTATACGGGATGGCTGAAGAAAAAGGCCGTGGTCGATTGCTTCTGCATCGCAGCGGGTTTTGTGCTTCGTGTTCTTGCCGGTGGAACGGTTGTTGAAGGCGGAGTATCCGATTGGATGTTCCTGACTGTGATCTCGTTCTCACTGTTTATGGCTTTCGGAAAAAGAAGAGGAGAGCTTTTGACACACAGTGACCGTGATACAAGGACGGTGCTGGACTCCTACGAGATCCCGTTCTTGAACGGTTCCGTATTTATGTGTGCCGGATTGACCATGGTATTTTACTCCCTTTGGTGTCTGTCACAGGGGGATCACCTTGTATATACCGTTCCTGTCATAATGTTCATAGTTATAAGATATCTGATGATAGTTTTTTCCGGATTGTCCGACGGCGACCCCACAACGGTCATACTGTCGGATAAGACCATTCTGGTTGCATGCGGTGTCTGCGGACTTGTCCTGCTGGCGATCCTCTATGCTCCGCTGATGCTGTGATCCCTTAAAAAGAAATCAAATATCAATGCAATGTTAAAGGCGCCACCCGATCTTCATCGAATGGCGCCTTTAGTGGATGGGTTCCTCAATATCCATTGGCAGATACCTCCTTTTTTATTTTATGGTCCGCTTCCCCGCTACTTTATCGATCAATTCAGCTTCATTCTTCATACGGCTTTCTCATCCGAAGGCATATATTAAACGGAGCATTCTGCGTTCATAGGATGAATTACACTTAATGTGCCTATGCCGTGTTTTCACTTCTCTTGATCTTCGTACCCCGGGTACTGTGGGCCGTGGGTAGGTTTATTAACTTCAGTACATTGGACTGCCCTCCAGGTTTGTTAACGGGTTGCTGTTTAGTTTCCCATTGGAGTGTACTTCCTTTCTAAAAGCTCTCTTTTATTCTTCGCTTTTGTTTTATGTGCCTATAATAATCTAAAAAATCACCTCTGTCAATATATTTTTCAAAAAATAAGTAAACAAACTGTGAACTTTTTCGATAACGTTTTAGAATAGAGAGAATTTTCAGAAAACTTATCGGAAGCCCCGGATCCAAAGTGCCCGAAACCCTTGAATTTTAAGGGTATCTTAAGGTTTTCACACCCCCTAAAAAGGTTCACTTTCAGGGCATTTTCTGTTATTCTATAGGTTGGGTTTAAAGGTTGATTTTACGGCAGTTTCAATGCTTTTTTCCCTAAATCGGAAACTGAAAGGAAAGTTTGACCATGTATATTACTTGTCTTGATCTTGAGGGCGTACTTGTCCCCGAGATATGGATCGCATTTTCGGAGAAGACCGGCATCCCCGAGCTCAGAAGGACCACAAGGGATGAGCCCGATTACGACAAGCTTATGAAATTCAGGATAGGGATCCTGAAGGAGCACGGACTGGGACTTAAAGAGATCCAGGAGACCATCGCTTCGCTCGACCCCCTTCCCGGTGCAAAGGAGTTCCTTGACGAACTCAGGAGCCGCATGCAGGTTCTCATCCTCAGCGACACCTTCGAGCAGTTCGCTTCACCCCTTATGAAAAAGCTCGGCATGCCCACCATTCTCTGCAACACCCTTGAGGTAGGCGAAAACGGTGAGATCACCGGATACAGGATGAGATGCGACAAGTCCAAGCTCACAACCGTCAGGGCTCTTCAGTCCATCGGCTATGAGACCATCGCAAGCGGAGATTCCTTCAACGACCTCGGAATGATCGAAGCCAGCAAGGCGGGATTTCTTTTCCGTACCACCGAGCAGCTTAAGAAGGATTATCCCCAGTACCCCGCATTTGAGGAGTATGACGAACTCCTTAATGCGATCGCTGAAGTTACAAAGGCATAAAGGTTGACCAATTACAAACTGATAATCAGATACGACGGAACCGGATACCGCGGATGGGAGCATCAGCCCGGTGAGGACAAGACCATCCAGGGCAAGCTCGAGACCGCGGTCATACGTATGCTCAACCCCTCCGGGGTAAAGGAAAAAGATCCTGATGATGCAGCCGGCCGGACCGTTACCCCTTCCGACTGTCTCGGAAGTTTTGAAGGCGAGATCCCCGATATCATTTCCGCGGGCAGAACGGACGGCGGAGTATCGGCCGAAGGCATGTGTGCAAACGTAAAGCTTGAGACATCGCTTTCGTGCATGCAGATAAGGGATTCCCTTAACCGCAATCTTCCGGATGACATATGTGTCATAAATGTGGAGAAGGCGGGGGACAGATTTCACGCAAGATACAATGCCACGGGCAAGACATACAGATATACCTGCTATGCGGGTGAACTTAAACCCGTCTTTGAAAGAAAGTATGTCTACGAGCTCGGAAGCATGCCCGACATCGCGGCGATGAAGAAGGCTGCGGGACTGATGATCGGCGAACATGATTTTACTTCCTTTTGCGGGAACCCGCGCATGAAGAAGTCCTGTGTCAGATGCGTAGACCGTATCGACATAGAGGAAAAGGAAGGATTCATTTCCTTCACTTATCACGGAAACGGCTTTTTGCAGTACATGGTCCGCATCATGACCGGAACGCTTCTGGAGGTCGGACTCGGAAAGAGAACACCGGAATCCGTGAGTGAAGTCCTGGAAGCAAAGGACAGGGCGGCGGCAGGATTTACCGCACCCGCAAGAGGCCTTAAGCTGGTAAGCGTCGATTACGACTGACCCACGCGACCTTAGGAGAGATAAATGCCTGATACTTTGTATATAAGAGCGGATATGAATTCCGAGATCTCCACAGGGCATGTCATGAGGTGCCTGTCGGTTGCGGATGCCGCAAAGAGGATGGGAAAGAAAGCTGTCTTCATCACTGCGGATGATCAGCCAAAGGAACTCATCGAGAGCAGGGGACATAAATGCATCGTCCTCGGAACTGAGTGGAACGATCTTGAAAAAGAGATCCCGGCACTTTCGAAGGTAATATCCTCTGAGAAGGCTGAGCGCATCCTCATCGATCACTACAGTGTCACCGCAGAATATCTGAGGAAAGTAAACAGCCTTACGGAGGTCATATACCTCGATGACCTTAAGGCATTCGATTATCCCGTAAGCGGTATTGTGTGTTACGCGGTATATGCGGAAGAGCTTTACCGGGATAAGGATCCGGACAGGAAATACTGCCTCGGATGTGACTACGCTCCTTTAAGGGAAGCGTTTGAAAACCCTCATCCGAAGAAGATAAAAGAAAGACCCGAAAACATACTTATCATGACGGGCGGTTCGGACCCCTTTGACATTGCGGAGAAAACGCTCGGTGCACTTGACTTAAACAGTTACAAAAACGTAAGCGTGCTCTGCGGAAGATTCAGCGGAAAGAAAGAAAAGCTCGAAGCACTTTACGGAAAGCACGGAAATGTTCATATCCTTCCGTTTGCGGAGAGGATATGGGAGCTGTATGAAGAGACCGATGTAGCGATATCCGCGGGAGGTTCTTCGCTTTACGAACTGGCTTCGATGGGCGTTCCGGTGATCACATATTCGCTTGCGGATAACCAGATCCCGAATGTGAGCTCCTTTGATAAGAAAGGCTTCATGCCGTGTGCGGGCGATGCAAGGACGGAAGACATATATGCGAACATTGCAAAGCTCCTGGATGAACTTGAACCGGCGGCAAAAAGAAAAGAGATCTCCGAAAAGCTTATGAAGCTTGTGGACGGAAAAGGCGCGGAGAGGCTCGCAAAAGCACTCATAGAAGATTAAATACCAAGCTGCCGGGGCAAACCCTGTGCAGAAAAAATACGCGGAAGCTTCCGCGGGAAATGCAATAAATGCGCAAGATATTCGGTAAATTAAATAAGATACTTTCCGCTTCGCAGAAAAAGAAGATGGCTCTCCTTACGGTCATGATGATCATCGGAGCACTCCTTCAGACTGCCGGAGTGGGAATGCTCGTATCCGTGGTCAACATAGTCATTGATCCCGTCAAGAGTGCGGAGAGCCCTTATGCACAGATCTTCTACGACGTGATGGGAACGGATATGGAACATGGTTACAAACTGTTCCAGTACACCGTGATGATAGTGATGATAGTCGTCTTCATAGTCAAGAACTTCTATCTCTATCTTCAGCAGAAGGCGATGTATGCATTCGTTTACAGAAACCAGTTCTCAACATCCGAAAAGATGATGAGGAATTTCGTCCGCAGGGATTATGAATTCTATCTGAACGCCGACACCGCTGTCGTGCAGCGTTCCATCACCTCGGACGTAAACAACATGTATGCGCTCATTCTTTCTATACTGCAGCTTATCTCCGACGGATTCGTCTCACTCTGTGTATGTGCATTCTGTCTTGCGCAGAGCGGACTTATGACGATCATCCTTGCAACGGTTCTCATCATTCTTCTTGCGATCATCAAGAAGGTGCTTAAGCCGATCATGTACAAAGCCGGCAAGGATAACCAGGATTTTTACAGCGGGCTTTTCAAGTGGATCTCGCAGAGCGTTATGGGGATCAAGGAAGTCAAGATCTTCGGACGCGAGAAATACTTTGTGGACAGCTACAACAAATGCGGAAACGGCTACGTGAATGCCGTTCAGAAGTACAGCCTGTATAACAGCATACCAAAGCTTCTCATCGAAGCCGTATGTGTTTCCGTGATGATGATCTATATGATCGTGATGATCGCACTGGGCAGGAATTCCGAAGCGCTCATCAGCGATTTCGCAACTCTTGCCGCTGCGGCACTCGTTCTTCTTCCCGCAGTCAACAGGATCAACAACCAGATCAACTCGATGTCATATTTCGAGCCCTTCCTCATGAACGTAAGCGACAACCTTCAGGAGGACATTGACGAAGCAAATACCGATATGTCCTATGCGAAGGAAGTTCCGAAGATGACCCTTAAGGACAGCATCGAATTTGATGACATCACATATTCTTATCCCGGATCCGAAGTGAAGATACTTGATAAGGCGGACCTTAAGATCCCCGTCGGATCGAGCGTCGGAATCGTGGGAACAACGGGTGCCGGAAAGTCCACACTCGTTGACATCATGCTCGGACTCCTTAAGCCGGGCGGAGGAGTCATCAGGGCTGACGGCGTTGATATCAGGGACAATTACAGAAGCTTCCTGAAGAACGTCGGATACATCCCCCAGATGATCTTCATGCTCGACGATACGATCAGGAACAATGTCGCATTCGGAGTGGCTCCTGAAGAACAGGATGAAGCAAGGATCTGGGAAGCACTTAAGGAAGCTGCACTTGATGATTTCGTAAGAGGCCTTCCCGACGGACTCGATACCGGAATAGGCGAAAGGGGAATCCGCATCTCCGGAGGACAGCGCCAGAGGATAGGTATCGCAAGAGCGCTTTACGACGATCCCGAGGTCCTTATCCTCGATGAAGCAACATCCGCACTCGACAACGAGACCGAGAATCTGATCATGGAATCCATCAACAGATTCATGGGAAGAAAGACTCTCGTGATCATAGCACACAGACTCCAGACCATCGAAAAATGCGATATGGTCTTCAGGGTCGGTGAAGGACGCATTACCAGAGAAAGATGAAGAGCATTTCCGCCAAAAACCTAATCCCGTGGATGTGCGGTGCCGTGCTTGCGGTGATCGCCTTAGCGGTGGCATTCCTTATCCTGAAATCGGGAGCTCCCGCCAAAGAAGGACATCACGTAGTCATATTCGGAGACAGCATCATCTCCTACGTGCAGGATGAGACCTCGGTTGTGAATATGATCAAAGACAAGACCGGAATGGATGTCTTAGATCTTTCCTTTGGCGGAACACAGATGGCGATGAGCCTTGAGACCGAGACGCTCGGCAATAAGAGAAATTACCTCTGCATGTATTCGATCGCACAGTCATTTTATACAGGCGATTTCTCACTTCAGAATTCATATATTTCGACCGATATCACCACGGATTATTTTCCGGACAGGATCGCACAGTTTGAAACGGTCGACCTTGCGGATACGGACATTTTGATAATCGAGCATTGCCTTAATGATTATCACAGCTGCACCCCGATAACATCCGATGACGGAAGTGAGTATTCGTATACCGGTGCACTGACTGCGGTCGTGTCATATATGAGGAGCATCAATCCCGATATAAGGATCATAATCCTTTCGCCCACGAAGAAATGGATCGAAGAAGGCGTAGAAGCTTACGATCACGATTACGGTTCGGGAACTCTCGCTCAATACCTGGATGCTCAGAGAAGGACCGCGGACCGGCTCGGAGTCGAATATCTCGATATGACCGGAATTTACGATGCCGAATATGTAAACGAACTCGGCGAAGTTATAACCGGCTACGGATACACGGCTGACGGAACTCATCCCAACTGCTACGGAAGGATGGCAATAAGCGATTTTATTTCGGAATATCTGAAGGAAACCGAAGATGACGGTAAGTAATGCAATAGAAAAAATCAAAGACAGGATAAGCCCGGAAGACCGTACTGCATTTATATCAGCTTTTATCTGCGGACTTCTGATCCATATTCCCGCAATGCTGATGGATGTCCCCAATCACGACGGACTCGACAGCATGTATTTTTCACAAAATATGATCATATCCGGCAGGTGGTTCCTTTCGGCCGTGTGCGCGGCATCATCTTTCTATACCGTACCCTGGATCATCGGACTTATCGGAATACTGGAGCTCGCGGTCACTGCGGTTCTGCTCGTGCGCATTTTTGAGACAAAGGAAAAAGTATCCATATGTCTTATCTCGGGACTGCTTGTCGCTTTTCCTTCGCTCGCATCGACCTTCGCATATGTATTTACCCTCGACGGCTATATGGCAGGCATGCTCTTATCCGTACTTGCCGTATATCTTGTCAGGAAGGATCATTTCATACTCGGCGGTATCTCACTCGCCTTCAGCCTCGGCGTATACCAGGCATACCTTCCCTTTGCGATGCTCCTTTCCGTTTACGGAGTGTGGGATGTTATGGCGAAAGGAGAAAAGGGCAGTGTCAGGAAATGCATGAATTATCTTTACATGGGCATCACAGGCTCGGTACTGTATGTGATCATCCTTAAGATCCTTCTTATGATCGAGGGAAAACAGATCGGAACGTACCAGGGCGGCGACGCCGCTGCCTCGGCCGGACTTTCGGACAGGTTTGCATCCCTGCCTTCGATGTACGCGGATTTCGTGAACTTTACATTCTCCAAGGGATTCCTTGCAGGATATGCTTGTGCGGCTGCGGTGCTTGTTCTCTCTGTCTGCACCGTGATCTCCGTTATCGCTCTCATTGCAAAGAGCGGAGTGTACAAGAAGATGTGGTTCTACTGGGTCGCACTTCTGACCGCTGTTCTCGTACCTTTGTCAGCGAACATCGTCATGCTCATCATTCCCGGCGTGAATTACCATCTGATCATGAGATATCAGTGGGTGCTTTTCCTCATCGTCTGTGTTGCAATCTGTGACAAATGTGTCACAAAGGAGATCGTAAGTAAGGGAAACGGAATTCTTTCCTTTGCGTTCGTGATCGCAGCAGCAGCGGTCGTCATTTCATACGGCGTCGCCGACAATATAGGTTACACCAATCTTCAGAGAAAATACGAGAAGACCTACGCCTATGCGCTTCGCCTTCTCGACAGGATAGAGAGCACCGAAGGATATTATCAGGGAATACCTGTTGCAATGATGGGAGTCATAAGCGAGGATGAGTATCCTTCAACCGACATAACCTCACCTGCGACCTCCGAGATGATAGGGCTCGGCGGAGAGTATGATTACCTGCTTTACAGGGCGGATAATTTTGAGGCGTTCTTCAAGTACTACATGGGTGCGACATTGAATTTTGTTTCCGAAGAAGAGGAAACACAGATCTATTACTCTGACGAATATATCGGGATGGAAAGCTTCCCCGGGGAAACAAGTGTGAAGCTTGTTGACGGAGTCATCTGGGTGAAGACGGAAAATGCGAGAAGATAAAGGAAAGGGACTGATATGATCTCTGTAATACTTCCGGCATACAACGAAGAAGAAAACATCGAACCTGCGGTAAAGGAGATCTCTGCAGTGCTTGAGGGCTGCGGCGAGGATTTCGAACTCCTTTTCATAAGCGACGGTTCCACCGATTCGACATATGAGAAGATCCGCACCATATCCGGATCCGATGCAAGGGTAAAGGGCGTGGAATTCTCAAGAAACTTCGGCAAGGAGGCTGCAATCTTCGCAGGACTTTCCGTATCGGGCGGTGATGCCGTGATCGTCATGGACTGCGACCTGCAGCATCCCGTGAGCGTTCTTCCCGGGATGATCGAAAAGTGGAAGGCGGGTGCCGAGGTTGTTGAGGGCATCAAGAACAGCCGTGGCAGGGAAAGCATCTTCCATAAGATGAGCGCGGGTATCTTCTACGGCATCATGAGCAAACTCGTCAAGATCGATATGAGTTCTTCATCCGATTTCAAGCTCCTTGACAGAAAGGCAGTCAATGCGCTTTTAAGACTTCCCGAGAGCAACACATTCTTCAGGGCGCTTTCATTCTGGATCGGTTTTAAGACCGACAAGGTTTACTACGATGTTGAAGAAAGAAGGAACGGAAAGAGCAAGTGGTCCACAAGGGGACTGATGAAATACGCGATCAACAACGCGACATCCTTTTCAACATTTCCTCTTAAGATCGTAACCGCGATGGGATGGATATTCATCGTATTTGCGATCGTGCTCGGCATACAGACGCTTGTCAGATTCTTTATGGGAAACAGTGCTGACGGCTTCACGACGGTCATACTGCTGCTTCTTATCATCGGCGGATTGATGATGGTCAGCCTCGGGATTGCCGGACACTATATCGCAAGGATTTACGAAGAGGTCAAGGGCAGACCCAGATACATAATAAGAGATACGACCGGCGAGCTTGCCGGAGACCTGAAAGGACAGTGGAAATAATGAAGATCAATTTTAATGTTCCTCCCTATGTTGATACTGCTATCGGCTATATAGAGGAATGCGTTAAGGCTCAGAAGATATGCGGCGACGGTGCATATACGAAAAAGTGCAACGAATGGTTTGAGAAAAGAACGGGAACCGCAAAATGTCTTCTTGCAACATCCTGTACTCATGCGACAGAGCTCGCTGCAATTCTCTGTGACATACAGCCCGGTGATGAAGTGATACTTCCTTCATACACATTTGTTTCCACGGCAAATGCATTCGTGCTCCGTGGAGCTGTTCCCGTATTCGTAGATATCAGACCCGATACCATGAATATCGATGAGCGCAAGATCGAGGATGCGATCACCCCCAGGACCAGGGCAATAGTACCCGTTCACTATGCGGGTGTGGGATGCGAGATGGATACCATCATGGATATTGCAAAGCGCCATAACCTTTACGTTGTTGAGGATGCCGCTCAGGGTGTCATGGCAACTTACAAGGGCAGGGCTCTCGGAAGCATCGGTGACTTCGGTGCATATTCATTCCATGAGACCAAGAATTACAGCATGGGTGAGGGCGGAGCTCTCCTCATTAAGGATCCTAAGGCTGCCGAGCGCGCCGAGATCATAAGGGAAAAGGGAACCGACCGTGCAAAGTATTTCCGCGGTCAGGTTGATAAATACACATGGGTGGATCTCGGATCGTCATATCTTCCCAGTGACATGAATGCCGCATATCTCTGGTCACAGCTTGAGGTTGCGGACAGGATCAACGACGACAGAAGGGCAAGCTGGGATCATTACTACAGCAGACTCACTCCTTTAAAGGATGCCGGAAGGATCGACCTTCCCTACGTTCCCGAAGAGTGCGTTCACAACGCCCATATGTTCTACATCAAGTGTAAGGATATCGAGGAAAGGTCAAGGCTCATCGATCACATGAAAGCAAATGACATCCTTACCGTTTTCCATTACATTCCTCTTCACTCCGCACCGGAGGGAAAGAAGATCGGACGCTTTAGCGGCACCGATGAATATACCACGAAAGAGAGCGAGCGCCTGCTCAGACTTCCCATGTTCTACGGATTAAAGCCTGATGAGGTGGATCTTATCTGCGATAAAGTCATGGAGTTTTATGCCGAATAATGCCGGTAAAAAAATTAGCAGGATCTTCGGATCGTGTGTTTTTCTGCTCCTGTCCGCACAGATCGTTATCGGCTGCGCGTGGGGTATATTAAATTTCACCTCTTTTCAGGAATTTCCCGAAAGTGCGAAGATGATCCTGCTCAGTTCCGGGCTTGCCCTTAAATCCGACACGAGTGTCATTTATCCCGCTCTGCTTCTGATCGTCAGGACGCTGACACTGAACGGTCCTATCAGATTCTATGAGGTCATGTACAGTCTTCAGCTCGTGCTGGCATTCGTGGCATGGCACACCTTTGCGGTAAAGCTCCTTCCGTTTGAGAAAAAATGGCTACGTATCTGGTTCACACTTGCGGTAGTGACCAACCCTTTTGCGATGCAATGTCATCTGGCGGTTCTGGAGTTTTCATTTGTTTCAAGCTTCCTGTGTCTTCTAGTGACGTTCACCGTAAGATTTTCACTTGAATGGAGAATGATCGGAAACCGCTTGGGTCTGAAGACGGCCGTAAAGCATATATGTACCGCATCCCTTTTCTGGATGCTTGTTTCACTTACGAGAAAGGAATTCGTCTTTATCGGATTCTTCTGTATCCTTCTGCTTCTTTACAGGATCTGCATAAATCTTAAGGCGGGCACAAAGCTTTCGAGGCTTTCTCCTGCGATAGTCTTTATTGTTTTCTTTGCCGCAATAGAATTGATCGACGGTGCATTCAGGGTATCAAAGCCGCTTCTTCCTTCCGATATCATCAAAAGAAGCCCATACATCAGGATCGCGTGGACCGAGGATCTTGTCGATAAATATAACTGGCCTGCGCATGTCATCAGCGCAGTCGGCGAAGATATGATGGGTCAGGCTATGTCCGATCCGGGCCTTGTAAGAACTGACTTTACCGACGCTGCTCAGGAGACATTCGGAAGAAAACAGATTTCTGTTTATTACCTGGAGTGGTTCCGTTACTCTTTCGGAGACAACAAAAAGGGAATCATCTTTGATGCACTTGCGGATCTTGCAGGATATGTATTTCCACCCGCAGAAAATGAAGCGGCTCTTTCGGGTATGGTCCTTCCCGGATTTGCAACGGGCAATCTCGACGTCATGAGAAGACATACTCCTTTGTTAACGGAGTTTTACCTCAGACTCTCCGCTGTCATTTACATCTTCCTTGCGGTCGCATCGGCCGCGGTACTTATCATCAGAAAAGAACTTTTGAGGAGACTTCGCGCATTTGCACCTGTGTGGATGATCGCGGTTCTTTCATCGGTTGTCTATACATTCTACGGAGCGAATGTATGGGATCATAAGAAGGCTCTCTTTGCTACCTGCATCTGGGTAGGACTCTTTGCGGCTCTTGCCGTAAGAGGCATCACCGGAAAGGAGGAAGCATGACGGGGGGCATATTGATACTTATCGCAATGGAACTTCTTCTTCCTGTACTCTTCGGAATGGTCTTTGCCCTGTCTGATGAAAATGTTACGGGAAGGAAGCATTTTTTCCTCTCATCACTCGTCAACGGTCAGATCGTACTCTATGCGGTCTTCCAGGTTACAACCGTCTGGTCGATACTTCACTCGGTTGAATTTTCTTATGCGCTTAAAAGATTTGTTCCCGTCGCCGTGGCGGTTCTTACGGTGCTTATCGTGATCGCTGCAGTAAAGTACAGGAAGAGATTTTCCGTGATCTTTAAAGGCAAACCCGAAAAGATCGGACTTTGGGGCGTTATCGGTTTCCTTATTTTCGTGTTTATGATGGTCATGTCGTTTTTTATGACATACACGGACGGAGACGATGCATATTATGTGACGACTGCGGTGGAAGCTGTATTTTCCAATACCATGTATATCAAGATTCCGTACAGCGGAGTCGGAACCATATCGTCATTCAGATACAAGGCTGCTCCTTACCCGATGTGGCTTGCTCTTTTATCCAAGACTTCCGGCATTCATCCCACTGCACTTGCACATACATTTTTCCCGTGGTCGATGATCCTTCTTTCATTTTCGGTGCTTTTCCTAATGGCAAGGAATCTGTTCGGAGGTGATACCAAAAAGCGCGGGATTTTCCTGTTCTTTGCTTCCGTTCTGATCATGTTCGGAGACTATTCGATCTACCCTGCGGAGAATTTCCTCCTTGCGAGGGCCAGACAGGGAAAAGCGGCACTTGCTGCGTTTGTACTTCCCTATCTTGTCTGCCTGATGATAAGGATTGCAAAGCAGCTCGGTGAAAAAGGAAAGTGCGGATTCAGGGAACTTGCCCTCATAACTTTCACGGGCCTTGCGGCATCACTCTGCTCGACTATCGGAGGTGCGCTTTCACTTGCACTCGTATCCGTTTCGGCACTGGTTATGGCCGTAATTTATAAAAAACTCAGGATTCCGGCACTGATGGTTCTGATGAACCTTCCGGCAGTGGCGTTTGTTCTTTTGTACATTGTAAAAGGATAACGGAGGACGGTTTTGTTTCCCAGGATACTTCTGATCATAAAAGAATACATGGGTTCGGGGCTCATAGCCGTGATCTTCGTGCTGAGTCTGTTTTACCTTGCCGTTACAGAAAAGGAAAAAGCAAAAAGGATCTGCTTTTTGTATGTTCCTATGGTCGTCCTGGCATTTTTCCTTTGCCCCTTAAGCTACAGGATTTACGGAAAGGTTACCGAGATTGTGACTTACTACAGACTTCTCTGGCTCATTCCGGTCACTCCCGTGATCGGGTACAGTGCGGTGAAGATCTGTACGAGATTTACCGGACTTAAACAGAATCTGTGCATCATTGCGTTTGCACTGCTGTTTGCCGTATCGGGAAGGCTTATGTACTCGGACATGTATATGGTCAGGGCACAGAATATCTATCATATGCCCGTGCAGGTTGTGGACCTGTGCGATGCCCTCCATGTCGAGGGGCGTGAGGTCATGGTGCTCATGCCGTACGAATTCCAGCAGTTCGTCCGCCAGTACGATCCGAATATCTGCATGCCTTACGGAAGAGAGTACATGATGAACATGTCCGCCGGAGAGAACCCCTTAAGGGATGCAATGATGGCTGAGGATAAGGATCCGGAGCTTGTGGGCAGACTTGCTACCGAGCGCGGATGTCACTATATAGTCGTTTCGCAGTTCGAGGACTTTGCCGAAGATCCGTGGAATTATGAAGAATTTATGAATATTGACGGCTATAAGATCTACAGGTATGTGGAACCGGGACCTAATATGTGGCCCCTTCAGGACTGATTCTGTGCGGGTTTCGGCGGTTCCGGCATCTGATCGCGCAAGACGTTTTCGGATTCCTCTGCAGAGGTGCCCGATTTGAGAAAAAGCCCGAAAAATGGTATAATTTATAAGATTATGGGTAAATTTTTCAACAACAGAAATAAATACAAAAAGGAGTCTCCGGACTCCGCTTTGGCTGCGTTTGAGGACGAATTCGTATCCCTCGAGGATGAACTTGTCTCTGATGATACCGCGTCGCTTGATTATACGGGTGAGATAGGCTTTGAGACCGAGCCCATCGAATTTGATGCAGTCTCCGATCTTACCGCCGCACTTGACCGTGAGGCCGTAAGGGAAGCCGCCGGTGAATACGGTGAAGCCGATGAGTACGATGAATCCGGTGAATACGAAGAAACCGAAGAGTACGATGAATCCGGCGAATACGAAGAAACCGAAGAGTACGATGAATCCTGCGAAGATGACGAGTATTACGATGAAGAAGCAGGTGACTCGGGCGATATAGAGTACGAGGATTCCTACGGCGAATATACCGCTCCCGGAAGAACCGTTGAGGAGCAGGAATATTACACCGAAGAACTCCCCCACAGCGAAGAGTTCTATACCGAAGAACTCCCCCGCAATGAAGAGTTCTATACCGAAGAACTCCCCCGCAATGAAGAGTTCTACACCGAAGAACTCCCCCGCAGCGAAGAGTACTACACCGAAGAACTCCCCCGCAGCGAAGAGTTCTACACTGAAGAAATCCCTCAGGATGCAGGCTACTACACCGGGGAGATTCCTCAGGACGCAGGTTACTACACTGAAGAAATCCCTCAGGGAGCAGGTTACTATACCGAAGAGATCCCTCAGAATACTTCTTCCTTTGACTATATTGATGATTATGATACTTCGCGATTCGGTGAGACCTCAGAGATCGGCTATGATACCGCATCTCTTGATTACACCGCGCCGCTGAATACCGACACCGCCGAGCTTCAGTTCGACGAGGTCAGGTTCGACACCGCATCGCTTGACATCATCGAGATCTCCAAGCATGCACGCGCAGGCGAAAGACGCAGAAGAAGGCTTCCGAGCGAAGATGAGATGGTCGATCTTGAACAGCCGGTAGACGAGGAAGAGGAAGAATCTTCCTCCGTTAAAGATATCATTCTCAAGATTGCCATCGCTTTGGCCGCATGTATTGCCGTCGGAATCCTCGGATTCGGTATCTGGAAGATAAAGAACAGACAGGATACCGGTGTCAGTCAGATAACCTATAACGAACAGGGAATTCCCGTTGCACAGGAAATGATCGGTTCCGGAAGCCAGCTCGGCGGGATCGATACCATCGGCGGAACAGGACTTCTTGCCGCTCTTGATGCAAGGAAAGCGGCCCTTATGGCTGTTCCCGAGGTTCACAACGAATATAACGAGACCACGATAATCAACAGCACAAAGGTTGCAATCGAGCTCATTACCGTTAAGTCCGACCTTAAGATCAAGTTCATTAATGCGGATACGGGAAAGCTCCTTCCCAACATTCCGTTTACGGTCACGATAACCGATCCTTCGGGAGGTACTCTCAGCTGGGCAGATGATGATCTTGACGGCATCATCTACAAGACGGATCTCAAAGAAGGAAAATACACCGTTCACGTCGAACAGCTCTCCGGCGACAAATACTCGGGCTTTACCTGGCCCTCCAATGACACGATAACCGTAAAGAGCACCATCGATTACGCAAGGGTCGATGTAAACGGTGAGGTCAAGGATGCATCCCAGGTCAACGAAAACGCCGAGGATACTTCCGGAAGAGGAAACGGTGAGGGAGAGGATCTTACCAATACCGTAACATTTGTCGAAAGCACCAATGCACCCATCTATTCGGAGATCGCAAAGAGTACGATCTCCAACCCCCTCGGAGCACTTACGGAGCCCGGAGGAGATTTTGTCATCCTCACCTCCCAAACCGTGTCAGGAAACGATGTATCCGGCAACAACGGTTCGGGCAATGAATCCGGCAATAATTCAGGCTCCGGCAACGGCTCCGGTACCGACGTATCGGGTAACAACTCCAATCCGGAACCTGCCAAGAAACCGAAGATAACACTCTCGCTTTCATCCACAACGCTTTCCCTTAAACAGGGTGCGACTGCGGTGATCACATATTCCGCAACTCTTGAGGTTGCAACCCAGTGGGAGATCACCGAGATAAAGAGCTCCAATGAATCGGTTGCAACGGTATCCTCAGGCTCACAATGCTTTTATATCAATGCAGTGAGCGGCGGAAGCTGTGAGGTGACGGTCAAGGCGGAAACCCAGCCCAATTCCGAGACCACAGAGAAGGCAACTACGGAAGCGAAGATCTCCGTTACCGTAACCAGCGTCGACATGACACAGGTTCTCAAGGATAAGTCCGGTAACGAAGTATATGTCTACGAAAACGGCAACTACCGTAAGGCTACATTTGCGGACTATGCGAAGTTCGACAAATTCTATATCATAACCGGAACCAAATACACCGGATGGCAGACGCTCAACGGAGCAACCTATTTCTACGATTCGAACGGAAAGCCCGTTACCGGAACCCAGGTCATCCAGGGGGTTACCTATCAGTTCGGATCCGACGGAAAAATGACATCAACGTCGGGAATCCTCGGGATCGATGTATCGAAGTGGCAGGGCACCATCAACTGGAGCGCGGTCAAGGCAGCGGGCGTTGACTATGTCATTATCAGAGTCGGCTACAGAGGATCGAGCGCAGGTGCGCTGATCGACGATTCTAAGTTTGCTTCCAACATTCAGGGAGCGAAGGCTGCGGGCCTCAAGGTCGGAGTATACTTCGTAACCCAGGCGATCAACGATGTCGAAGCCGTTTACGAAGCGTCGATGGTACTCGACCGTATCAAGGGATATTCGCTTGACCTTCCCGTTTTCATCGATGTCGAGGCGAGCGGCGGAAGAGGTGATACGATTGACAAGAACACCAGAACCTCAGTCATCATCGCTTTCTGCGAGACAATAAGAAGCGCGGGATATACCGCGGGAATATATGCGAACAAGACCTGGCTCACAAGCAGGATGGACGTTTCCAAGTTCGGCAATTACAAGATCTGGGTTGCGCATTATTCATCGGTCTGCGGATATACGGGCAGATATGATTACTGGCAGTACACCGAAAAAGGAACCATATCCGGAATAAACGGATACGTAGATATGGACCTCAGATATTCGTAAGGTCCCACAACACGTAAATAACCTTTAATACACAAAAAAGGAGAATGAAATGAGAACTTATCTTGTCACCGGAGGAGCAGGCTTCATCGGCTCCAACTACATCCACTACATGTTCAAAAAGTACGGAGATGAAATCCGCATCATCAACGTGGATGTACTTACATATGCGGGAAACCTTGAGAACCTCAAGGACATCGAGGACAGAGAAAACTATACCTTCGTCAGGGCTGACATCACCGATAAGGATGCCATCAAGAAGATCTTCGACGAGAACGATATCGACCGCGTTGTACATTTCGCAGCCGAGAGCCATGTTGACAGAAGCATTAAGGATCCCGAGACCTTCATCCGTACCAATGTACTCGGAACCGGCATCATGCTCGCATGCGCAAGGGATGCATGGGAAAAGGAAGACGGAACCTATCCCGAAGGAAAGAAGTTCCTTCACGTTTCCACCGACGAAGTTTACGGATCCCTTCCCGAGGATGAGAACGCATTCTTCTATGAGACAACTCCTTACAGCCCTCACAGCCCCTACTCCGCAAGTAAGGCAAGCTCCGATATGCTTGTAAGGGCATATATGGATACATACCATTTCCCCGCAAACATAACAAACTGCTCCAACAACTACGGCCCTTACCAGTTCCCCGAGAAGCTCATTCCCCTTATGATCAACAATGCTTTAAAGGGTGCAAAGCTTCCCGTATACGGCGACGGCAAGAACGTCCGTGACTGGCTCTATGTCGAGGATCACGCCAAGGCTATCGATATGGTTCAGGAGCAGGGAAGACTCTTTGAGACCTACAACATCGGCGGACATAACGAGAAGCAGAACATCGAGATCATCAAGACCATCCTTGAAGTTCTCAGGGAAGAGCTTCCCGACGGAGATCCAAGAAGAGCACATATCAATGAGGATCTCATCACTTATGTCGAGGACAGAAAGGGTCACGACAGAAGATACGCCATCGCTCCCGACAAGATCAAGAAGGAGATCGGATGGGAGCCTGAGACCATGTTCAAGGAAGGCATCAGAAAGACCATCAAGTGGTATTTCGATAACCAGAAGTGGATGGAAGGCGTAACGAGCGGAGACTATCAGAAATATTACGAGAACATGTACGGATCAAGGAAGGAGATCTGATATGAAGGGAATCATACTTGCAGGCGGAAGCGGAACAAGACTTTATCCTCTTACCAAGGCTATATCAAAACAGATCATGCCCGTCTATGACAAGCCCATGATCTATTATCCCCTTTCGACACTCATGCTCGCAGGGATCCGTGAGGTGCTCATCATCTCAACTCCCAGGGATCTTCCCGTATTCGAGGATCTCTTCGGAACGGGTGAGCAGCTCGGAATGAATTTCTCCTATGCGGTTCAGGAAACCCCCAGGGGACTTGCCGATGCATTCATCGTCGGAAAGGATTTCATCGGTTCCGATCCCGTTGCACTCGTGCTCGGAGACAACATCTTCTACGGACAGAGCTTTTCAAAGGTTCTTAAGTCCGCAGCAGAGCGCACTTCAAGCGAACCCGGCGCTACCATCTTCGGATACTATGTAAGGGATCCCAGAGAGTACGGCGTTGTCGAATTCGATGAAAACGGCAAGGCAATATCCATCGAGGAAAAGCCCGCAAATCCCAAGAGCAATTATGCCGTTCCCGGACTTTACTTTTATGACAATGATGTCGTTAATATCGCAGCTAATGTCAAGCCTTCCGCAAGAGGCGAGATCGAGATCACCTCGGTCAACAATGAGTATTTAAGCAGAGGCAATCTCCACGTGGAGACACTCGGAAGAGGCTTTGCTTGGCTTGATACCGGAAATCACGACAGCCTTCTCGATGCGGCTGATTTCGTAGCCGCATTCCAGAAGAGACAGGGACTTTACATCTCCTGCATCGAGGAGATCGCATACAAGAGAGGATTCATCGATAAGGATCAGCTCTTAAAGCTTTCCGAGCCCCTTATCAAGACTGCTTACGGCCAGTATTTAAGAGAGGTGGCAAATGGACTCTAGGTCCCGGATGCTGACAATTCTGGGAAGTATGGGCGCAGTACTTTTGATAGTACTGATTGTCATTCTCTGCGCTTTCGACGGAAGAAAACCTTCCGGACAGGCGCAGACAGATGTGAGCGTAAATGCCGTGACACAGACTCAGGCAAACCTTAGTGCCACATCACCGCTTGAGGGAAATCTCATAGGAGATAACCCCAAGGCATTCATGAACGATCCGACCTTCTTTGATCCTGAGCACAGCGCAGCATTTGAGGCGGCTATGGATCAGTCGGGCAATCTCAGTATCATGGTCACGAGCGTTGAGAAGGACTTGAGAGTTCTTGTGCTCGATATAAACGGAGAGCTTGTGACCGGTGTTCCTTTCAATATCAAGGTAAGGGATTCCGATGACATTACCGTTTCGTACAGGGACCTTGATAAGGATGGCATCATCTATGCGGGGACGATAGATCCGGGAGACTATGATGTAATGCTCGATCCCGTCGAAGGCTACAGGGTTCCCCTCCATTCGACAAGAGTGTCAGTCAAGGAGAAGGTCGAGTACATTCCCATCGCCGACATCAGCGTGCTGATCAGGACCGAAGAGGAGATCAATGCGGCACTTGAGGATACGGGTACGATGGACGATGCACTTGAAGATTCCGACAGGACTGAGATCGTAACACTTCAGCCCGGCGGAAACGATCACAAGGCAGGCATCGATGTATCGAGCTGGCAGGGTGATATCGACTGGGACAAGGTCAGACAGTCCGGCATTGAATTCGTCATCGTAAGAGCGGGCTACAGAGGATCCGTAACCGGCGCGATAGTCAAGGACAAGTACTTTGATGCGAATGTATCGGGTGCACAGCAGGCGGGACTTCAGGTCGGTGTTTACTTTGTGACGCAGGCCGTCAATGAAGCCGAAGCCGTCGAGGAAGCATCCGCGGTAATGGAAATGTGTGCTCCTTATGATCTGGAGCTTCCGATCTATCTTGATGTTGAAGGCTCGAACGGCGGAAGAGGAGATCAGATAGATAAGGATACGAGAACCGCGGTATGTGAAGCATTCTGCAGGACCCTGGAGAATGCGGGACAGGCCGGCGGTGTGTATGCATGCAGATACTGGCTTACGACCAATATCGATGCATCAAGGCTCGACAGATACAATGTCTGGCTTGCCGAATACAGGAGCACGCCTTTATACAACGGATACTATTCCATGTGGCAGTACACATCTAAGGGTCATGTGGACGGAATAAACGGAAATGTTGATTTTGACATCATGTATTACTAAGGAGATCAGAAATGGGTCAGATAAGCGTTGAAACTTGTGAGATCGAAGGACTTAAGGTCATCACCCCCACCGTGCACGGTGATGCGCGCGGATACTTTATGGAGACCTACAACTTCAATGATTTTAAGGAAGCAGGTATCGATACCGTATTCGTTCAGGACAACCAGTCCGCTTCCAAGAAGGGAGTTCTCAGGGGACTTCACTTCCAGATCAATCATCCCCAGGATAAGCTCGTAAGAGTCATCAAGGGAGAAGTATTCGACGTAGCAGTTGACCTCAGGAAGGGATCATCCACATTCGGAAAGTGGTTCGGTGTTCTTCTTACCGAGGAGAATAAAAAGCAGTTCTTTGTTCCCAAAGGATTCGCACACGGATTTGTCGTCCTTTCGGATTATGCGGAGTTCTGCTATAAGTGCAGCGATTTCTACACTCCCGGTGATGAGGGCGGTATCATGTACAACGATCCCGAGATCGGGGTAGAGTGGCCCATCCCCGAAGGAATGGAGATCACCTTATCCGACAGGGACAAAATATGGCCTCCCTTTAAGGAGACTTTCGGAAAGTAATGAAGCCTACAGCCATCAGAAGAAAAAAGATAATAATCCCGATTCTTCTTCTCGTATTCTGCCTTCTGGCATTATGCGTTGCTCTTCATACCAATCCCGCGGCGATAAAGAAGGATGAGATCATCAAAAAGTGCATCTCTCTTGCGGTGATAGTTCTCTCCGCAATCTTCATAGTCATAAAATATGACAAGATCGTCACTTTGCCTCTTGAGATCTGGCAGAACAGAAGACTGATCTTAAAACTTGCGGGCAATGATTTCAAAAGGCGTTATGCCGGCTCCTATATGGGAGTTATCTGGGCGTTCATCCAGCCTATCGTAACGATCGCACTTTACTATTTTGTATTCGGAACCATCATGAAGGGTGCGCGCTCCAGCGGCTCCGACGATGTTCCCTTTGTGCTTTTCCTTACCTGCGGAATGGTTCCCTGGTTCTTCTTCAGCGAAGCGCTTTCCACCGGAACGAGCGCACTGCTCGAATACAGTTATCTTGTCAAGAAGGTCGTTTTCAAGATAAGCGTTCTTCCCATCATTAAGGTGTTCGCGGCACTCATCACGCACGTTTTCTTCATCGTGCTTCTTATGATAGTTGCGATCCTCTGCGGCCGTTACCCCAGCATTCGCTGGATACAGGTTTTCTACTATACCGGATGCACCTTTGTGCTCGCACTCGGAATATGCTATACGACCTGTTCGCTCGTTGTCTTCGTACGCGATCTCGGACAGCTCATAAACGTCATCCTCCAGGTTCTCGTATGGGCAACTCCCATCATGTGGAATATAGAGATGATCCAGAATCCGACACTTACTTCACTGCTCAAGTTAAATCCCGTTGTTTACATTGTTACCGGATACCGTGATGCTATCTACGGTGATATATGGTTCTTCGAAAGATTCTATTCAACTGTTTATTTCTGGATCGCATGTGCAATGCTCTTCGGCTTCGGTGCGATCATATACAAGAGATTAAAGCCGCATTTTGCGGATGTTTTATAAAGCTATGTCAGAAGAATTTGCCGTAAGGGCGACCAAAATAGAAAAAAGATACAAGCTCTACGAGCGTAACCGCGACCGTATGCTCGACGCACTCGGGCTTTCGGGGAAGAAGGAACGCTTTAAGTTCCACTATGCCCTGAAGGGGGTCGACTTCGAAGTAAAGAAGGGCGAGACTGTCGGCATCATCGGAACAAACGGTTCGGGCAAGTCCACGCTTCTCAAGATCCTTACGGGCGTCCTTACTCCCACATCGGGTGAGGTCGAGGTAAACGGAAGGATCTCCGCACTGCTCGAGCTCGGTGCGGGCTTCAACATGGATTACAACGGTATCGAGAATATCTATCTGAACGGTACCATGATGGGCTTTTCCAAGGATGAGATCGACAAAAAGATCGACGACATACTTGCCTTTGCCGATATAGGTGACTATGTGTACCAGCCCTGCAAGACATATTCGAGCGGTATGTTCGTCCGCCTTGCATTTGCCGTTTCCATAAACATTGATCCCGAGATACTTATAGTTGACGAAGCACTCAGCGTGGGAGATGTCTTCTTCCAGGCAAAGTGTTACCGTAAATTCGAGGAGTTCAAGAAGAAGGGCAAGACGATACTTTTCGTAAGCCATGACCTCAGCAGCATCTCGAGATACTGCGACAGGGTTTATCTTCTTAACAGCGGTGAGATGATCGGAAACGGCTCTCCCAAGGAGATGATAGACAAGTATAAGCAGATCCTTGCCGGTGCCGGACAGGCTAAGATAGTCGAGACCAATGAAAACGACGTTCTCGAATACGGAAACGGCAAAGCAAACATCACCGAATACGGCATCACCGATTCAAAGGGCACGAAGACCAATGCTGTCGAAAAGGGAACGGAATATACCGTCTCAATGAAGGTGAAGATCGAAGAGGACATACAGGCACCTATATTTGCCTGCTCAGTCAAGAATGTAAGAGGCGTTGAGATAACCGGAACCAATACACTTGTCAGCAAGACCTTCGATGACAGCGTGAAAAAGGGAGACGAGATTGAGATCTCCTTTACCCAGAAGATGATGCTTCAGGGAGGAGAGTACCTTATCTCACTCGGGGTTACCGGCTTTGAGAACGGGGAGTTTACGGTTTATCACAGACTCTACGATATCCTGAGCATCAATGTCATATCCGATTCCGATACGGTGGGATTCTTCGACAGCGATTACAGGATCAGCGTAAAGAGATAACGGCATACCCGTTATCCGGCATGTAATTCCGGATGATATCCCCGGAATCCGCTTAATCTCATTTAATATAGAAAAAGCGATTTTAAAGTTGTATCATTAAATCAGTTTCAGTTCCTTTCCGGAGATCTGACCGGAAGAAATAATAATACGAATATTTGGAGGCGCACATGGGTTACAGGGAAGAGTTTGAAAAGTGGCTTAGCGACGATTATTTTGACGAGGCTACAAAGCAGGAACTTCTTGCGATCAGAAACGATGAAAAGGAGATCGAGGACCGCTTCTACAGAGAACTTGAATTCGGTACCGGAGGCCTCAGGGGCGTTATCGGAGCCGGAAGCAACCGTATGAACGTCTATACCGTAAGAAAGGCTACCCAGGGACTTGCCAATTACATCATCAAGGCGGGAACCCAGGCCAAGGGCGTTGCTATCTCTTTTGACTGCAGACGCATGAGCCCCGAGTTTGCCGATGTTGCGGCTCTCTGCCTTGCAGCAAACGGCATCAAGGCTTACGTTTTCGATGAACTCAGACCCACTCCCGAGCTTTCCTTTGCGTTAAGGGAGCTTGGATGCACCGCAGGTATCAATATAACAGCAAGCCACAATCCCCCCGAGTACAACGGATACAAGGTTTACTGGGAGGACGGCGCTCAGGTAACACCTCCTCACGACACCGGCATCATCGGCGAGGTTTTCGCTATCAAGGAGTACAGCGACTGCAAGACCATGGACAAGGATGATGCGGTCGAGCAGGGCCTTTACATCTCCATCGGAAAAGAGATCGACGACAAGTACATGGTCGAGCTTAAGAAGCAGAGCCTTCATCCCGAGATCATTAAGGAAGTTGCGGGCGATATCAAGATCGTCTACACACCTTTCTGTGGAACCGGCAATAAGCCCGTAAGACGCATCCTCGAAGAGCTCGGATACAAGAATGTTTACGTTGTTCCCGAGCAGGTAGGACCCGATCCCGAGTTCACCACACTTGCTTATCCCAATCCCGAAGATCCCAAGGCTTTCGAGCTTGCTCTTAAGCTGGCTAAGGAAAAGGATGCGGATATCGTTCTTGCGACCGATCCCGATGCGGACCGTCTCGGTGTATATGCCAAGGACAGCAAGACCGGCGAGTATGTCGCATTTACAGGAAACATGTCCGGAATGCTGATCGCAGAGTACATCCTCAGGGAGCGCACCGCACTCGGAACCATGCCCTCGAATCCTACTCTTGTAACCACCATCGTTACAACCAACATGACCTTCCCCATGACCAAGGCTTACGGCGTTAAGCTCATCGAGGTCCTCACCGGATTTAAATACATCGGAGAGCAGATCAAGATTTTCGAGCAGAACGGAAATAAGGACAATAACTACGTATTCGGACTTGAGGAGTCCTACGGATGCCTTGTCGGAACACATGCAAGGGATAAGGATGCGATCGTGGCGGTCGAGATGCTCTGTGAGGTTGCTTCATGGCTCAAGAAGCAGGGCAAGACCCTTTGGGATTTCATGATCGAGGTTTATGAGAAGTACGGATACTTCAAGGAGACCCAGTTCACCCTTACCATGAAGGGTGCGGAAGGTGCCGAACAGATCGCGGCACTTATGGACAAGCTCAGAAACGATCCTCCCAAGGCATTCGGAGAGTTCGAGGTTCTTAAGTTCAGGGATTACAAGAAGGATGTCGTCATCGATATGAAGACCGGCGAAAAGGGAACCACAGGCCTTCCTTCATCCAATGTTCTCTACTTTGACCTTCCCGATGACAACTGGTGCTGCGTAAGACCTTCCGGCACCGAGCCCAAGATCAAGTTCTACATGGGCGTAAAGGGAACGAGCCTTGAGGATGCCGCAGCCAAGTCCGCTGCTCTTACCGAAGGCGTTAAGGCATTCGCATAAACCAGTCATTATGTGGGGCGGTTTTCTTACCCGAAAACCGTCCCTTTTTTAAAATATTATGGATATCATATCAGTAACTAAAAGAAGTTTAGGCTACATTAAGAGAAACGGTGTCAGTGCCGGAATTCTGGAGATTGCAGAGAGCATGTCCGGGCGTGATTCGCGCGGCTCGGATTACCGCAGGCCCACGGAATATGAGATATCTGTCATGAGGAGACTGTCGGAGAGGCTTTCCCGCACTCCCCTTATTTCCGTGCTCGTTCCCGCATATAATACGGATCCCGTATTCTTCAGGGAGATGGCGGAGAGTGTCCTGGCACAGGCATATGATAAGCTCGAGCTCATAATCGCCGATGCTTCCGAGGATAAGAGCGCCCTCAGGTCGATCTGCGACGAATTCGGGGATATCAGGGTTAAATATATCTCCCTTCCCTCCAACAGGGGCATTTCCGAGAATACCAATGAAGCCCTTAAGGAGGCTTCGGGTGAGTATATAGCTCTTTTGGACCACGACGACCTTCTTACTCCCGATGCCCTTTTAAGGATCGCAGAAAACATAATCAGCTATTCCAAGAGGATCGGCAAAGAGCCGGATGTCATATATTCGGACGAGGACAAGACGAATGCCTCCGGCAGGGATTTCAGTGAAAGGAATTCCAAGCCCGATTTTGACCCGAACCTTCTCCTTAACAATAACTATATCTGCCACCTGACCGTGATGAAGGCTTCCCTTATGAAAAAGCTCGCCTTCAGGCCCGAGTATGACGGTGCGCAGGATTATGACCTGCTCCTTAGGGCAATGCGTGAGGGAGCGGGCTTTTCCCATGTTCCCCAGATCCTTTACCACTGGAGGATAAGTCCCGCTTCGACCTCCTCCAACACATCGGGGAAGCTCTATGCCTATGATGCCGGTATCAGGGCTCTCGAAGACCACGCGGCTGCCTTTGACATCAAGGCGGATATCTATAACCTCAGAAATGTGGGATATTACGAATTCCGCTATCGCGGAGATATATTTGAGAGCAGACCGGATCTCGGAGCCGTCGGCGGAAGGGTCGTTACCGACGCCCACAGGGGCAGGATCTGCGGTGGTATCATGGATAAGGAGGGAAAGCTCCTTTATGAGGGGCTGCCGGTCGGATATACCGGATATTTCCACAGGGCAATGTGCCAACAGTCGGCCAGCGCCCTCGATATCAGATGCATAAGGCTGAATCCCGAGTTCCACGATGATTTTTATAAGATCACCGGAGTCAGATATTCCGAGCACAGGGTTCCCGGAATCGTATCACTCAGACCTCACGAGACGGGCAGAGCGCCCCAGGACGGAGAGAAGGTATTCGATGCCAAGAATCTGCTCCCCGAAGGTGATGTTATAGAGATGAGCATGGAGCTTTCGGCCAGGATAAGAAATGCCGGATACGGATTACTCTATTATCCCTGCTGGCAGGTAGTTAAATGAATAAAGTAACTATAGTTATTCCAAATTACAACGGCGAGAAATTCCTTAAGGGCTGCCTTGATTCTCTGAGGCCCTCTGTTCAGAATGCAGCGATAACATATGATATCGTTGTTGTGGACGATGCTTCGACGGACAGCAGCAGAGAAATCGTAAAAGGCTATCCGGAGGTCAAAATAATAGCCCTTGAGAAGAACGGAGGCTTCCCAAATGCAGTAAATACGGGCATTCGGGCATCTGAAACACCATATGTTATTTTATTAAACAACGATACGAAGGCAAAACCCGGATTTGTCCAGTCTTTATATAATACCATACGAAATGATAACAAGTGTTTCTCTGTTTCCGCATCGATGAGGATGTGGGATAATGAGGAGCTGATGGACAGCGCCGGGGATATTTACTGTGCACTCGGATGGTCCAGATCGAGGGGGAAGGGAAGGAGAGCTTCAGGCTACAGCAAACCCTGCAAAGTCTTCTCATCCTGCGCCGGTGCTGCAATCTACAGGAGAGAGTTGTTCGATATCGTAGGTTATTTTGACCCCCTGCACTTTATGTATCTGGAGGATCTGGACATATGCTGGAGAGCACTTCTCCATGGATTCAATAACAAGTATGATCCTAATGCGGTAGTGGTTCATTACGGTTCTGCGACCACCGGATCGAAATATAACAGTCGTAAGGTAATTTTTTCAGCTCAAAATAACATCTATGTTGTATTCAAGAACATGTCAGCTATACAGCTGTTATTTAATTTTCCGTTCCTTGTCGCAGGCTTTGTTGTGAAGACCGCATTCTTCGTTAAAAAGGGTCTCGGCAAGGATTATCTGAAAGGGCTTTCCGAAGGCATCAAAAAGTCTTTCGGAAAGGGCCGGGGAAACAGATTTAAGGGTTTTACGAAGATCATACCCAGGCTCGCCCTTATCGAACTGATACTTCTTAAGAATATCTTCTCGGTCCTCAGGGATACCTGAGTGAAACAGGGGGACGGTTCACCTCCTGTTTTCCATTTATTAAGAAATGTTTAAAAAATCCCCCTGAACTGTCTTAAGTCCCCTAAATGTTGTAAAATCGTTAATGGATTGGAGTTAGGGGAATGATCAGAGATAACCAGCATATCCTCAATAGGATCAACGTACTGATTGATGCGGTCATCATAGCCGTATCACTGGTCCTTGCATTCCACTTGTATTTCTTTGTCAGGCCACCCGAGTGGATCTATTATCTGGGGATCGAGTACTACTACGAGATCCTTCCCTTTGTTGTTCCCGGATACATCCTCGTATACAGCTTCTGCGATATCTACACCTCCCGAAGGACCGGAAGGCAGCAGTGGGAGCTTTTCGATCTTATCAAAGCCAACATCATTGGCCTTCTGGCCCTGATGCTTTTTGTATATAACATTGCCCGTGACATCAACTACTCCCGTGGCGTTCTCTGCACCTTCTGCGTCCTCAATATCTTCTTCTGTTTCTTCTACCGGATGATCCTCAGGTCCATCCTCCGGACATTCAGAAAAAAAGGATACAATATCAAGCATGTGCTCCTTGTCGGATATTCCAGGGCAGCGGAAAACTATATGGACCGCATCAGGGAGAATCCCCAGTGGGGCTACAATGTCGTAGGTGTTCTCGATGACCACGTTCCCGCGGGTGCCGTTTATCACGGGGTCAAGGTTCTCGGAACCCTCGGAAATCTCGAATATATCCTGCCGGAGCATAAGCTTGACGAGATCGTCATAGCTCTCCCCCTCGAGGATTACGAAAAGCTCGAAGAGACCGTAAGCATATGCGAAAAATTCGGTGTACACACCAAGTTCGTACCCGACTATAACAGCGTCATCCCTACCAAGCCCTATACCGAAGATATCGGCGGCCTTCCCGTCATCAATATCCGCTACGTCCCCCTTACCAACAGTGGCAACAGCTTCGTAAAGAGGCTTTTTGATATTTTTGCCTCATTTATAGGAATAGTGATCACCTCGCCCGTAATGCTCATCGTCGCAATCCTTATTAAGCTGACGAGCAGAGGTCCTGTCATCTTCAAGCAGGAAAGGATCGGCCTTCACAATAAGCCCTTCAAGATGTACAAGTTCCGCTCGATGAGGGTCCAGAGCGAAAAGAAAGAAAAGAAGGGCTGGACCACCAGGAATGACCCCAGGGTCACATACGTCGGAAGATTCATCAGAAAGACCAGCATCGACGAGCTTCCGCAGCTTTTCAACATCCTTAAGGGAGATATGAGCCTCGTCGGTCCCAGACCCGAGCGTCCCCAGTTTGTCGAAAAGTTCATGGAAGAGATCCCCAGATACAACGTAAAGCACCAGGTCCGTCCGGGACTTACCGGCTGGGCTCAGGTCAACGGCCTCAGGGGAGATACATCCATCCGTAAGAGGGTTGAGTACGATATCTACTATATAGAGAACTGGAGCTTCTTATTCGATATCAAGATAATCCTGATGACGTTCATAACGGGATTCATCAATAAGAACGCTTACTGATACGGAAAGTTTAGGAGTGAATATGGCATCAAATCCCGGGTCCGGGAGACCCGCAAAGAAAAGTAAAAATTCAAGCGCAAGGACCAGACGAAAGATGGTCGTATTTGTCATCGAGGTGATAATCATCCTCGGTATGATCGGCGTGCTCTGGTATGTAATGAAGCACACTCAGACGACCGATGACGAAGGTCCCATCTATGCCGATGTGGCTGACCTTTCTCCGTCCGATATCGGTATTTCCGAGTCTGTTCTGAGAAATGCCGACGGCGGTGCAATGGACGGATATACCAATATCGCCCTGTTCGGCGTGGATGCACTCTCTTCCAAGGGAAGCGATCTTCTTAAAGGCTACAGGAGCGACACCATAATGATCGCGAGCATCAATAACGCGACAGGCGAGGTAACGCTCGTATCCGTTTACAGGGACACCTTCCTTAATCTCGGAAATGACAGCTACAACAAATGCAATGCCGCATATGCCAAGGGCGGAGCAACGCAGGCCGTTACGATGCTCAACGCAAACCTTGATCTTAATATCACCAACTGGATCACGGTAAGCTACAAGGCGCTCGCGACTGTTATCGACGATCTCGGCGGTATCATGATCGATGTCGAATCCAATGAAATAGACCATCTGAACAATTACCAGATCGCGGTCGCACAGGCTATCGGAATTCCCGAGGACAGCATCACTCCCGTAAGAGAGACGGGTTACCAGCTCCTTAACGGAATGCAGGCTGCCGCATACTGCAGGATCAGATATACGGACGGCAACGACTTCAAGCGTACCGAGCGCCAGAGAGAGGTTCTTGAGGCGATACTTGCCGAGGCCCAGACCCGTGATGCCGCAACGCTCACCGGTATCTTTACCGATGTAATGAACTACACCTACACAAGCTTTGACGAGAAGACACTTCTCGATATGGTACTTAATGTAAAGGGTTATACCATAGTCCGCGACGGAGGTTTCCCCTCGATGGATATGATGGCGGGTGCAAACCTCAAGGCATACGGTGACTGTGTCGTTCCCACCACCCTTGAAGATAACGTCATCTGGCTGCACGAGTATCTTTTTGACGACAGAAATTACGTTCCCAGCGACCAGGTAAAGGCATTCTCCATGTATATAGAGACGGAAACGGAAAATTATATCAGGAAGTAGATTTGAATATTCAGGTAATAATCCCGGTCTATAAGCCGGATAAAAAGTTAATAAAGCTCATCGAAAGACTTAAAAACCAGACTCTTACGCCTCACGGCATAAACCTCATCCATTCGGCGGGTGATGAGCCGGATGAGACAGTGGAGCTGGTGAAAAAGGAATTCCCCGATATTCGAATCATGGAGATCAGGGTTTCCGAGTACGATCACGGCGATACCAGAAGAAGAGCGGTAAGGAACACACCCTGTGATATCTTCGTTATGATGACCCAGGATGCGGTCCCTGTTTCCGACGATCTTATCGAAAAACTCGTAACTCCCCTTAAGAATCAGATGGAAAAGGAAGAAGCGGATAATCCCGGATCCCATGCGGGAGCGATCGCCTGTGTCTTCGCGCGGCAGATGCCCGGAACGGGATCGTCTCCTTACGAAAAGCTTGCAAGGCTCCATAATTATTCGGAGCTTTCCAAGACCAAATACAAGTCAGATATAGAGAAGATGGGCATCAAGGCCTTCTTCTGCTCGGATGTGTGCTGTGCATACAGAAGGGATATCTACGAGGAAGCCGGCGGATTCATCAAGAGCACGATCTTCAATGAGGATATGATAATTGCAAGGAAATTCCTTGAGCTCGGCTACGGCATAAGGTATGAAGCCACGGCCAAGGTCATCCATGCGCATAACTATACCGCTAAGCAGCAGTTTAAGAGAAACTTCGATCTCGGTGTGAGCCAGGCGATGCATCCCGAGGTCTTTGCGGACGTAAGCTCCGAATCGGAAGGATTTAAGTTCGTTGGCGGCAGCATAAAGCTTCTTATGAAAAAGCGTGCATTTCTGCTGATCCCGGGCTTTATCACCCAGTGTGCATTCAAGCTTGCGGGCTTTAAGCTGGGCAGAAATTATGAAAAATTGCCCGAATGCTTTATAATGAAATTTACGGCTAACAAAAAATACTGGCTGAAGATGAAAGAGAGTAACTAAAAAATGTGCGGAATTGTCGGATACGTAGGAAAGAAACAGGCTGCCCCCATTCTTCTTGAGGGGCTTTCAAAGCTTGAATACAGAGGATATGACTCTGCGGGTCTTGCCGTAAGGGACGGCGATAACCTTGCTGAGGTAGTCAAGGAAAAAGGAAAACTCAAGGAGCTTTCCGAGAAGGTTGACGGAGGAAGAGCCCTTAAGGGAACCTGCGGAATAGGCCATACCAGATGGGCTACCCACGGTGAACCCAGCCAGATCAACGCCCATCCACATGTCAGCGGAAACTGCTCCCGTTCCGGATCCGGTGCCGTTGAGAGTGAGGTTGTAGGTGTTCATAACGGTATCATCGAAAACTATCAGGAGCTTCGCGACAAGCTTTCCAAGCACGGATACCAGTTCTATTCACAGACAGACACCGAAGTAGTCATCAAACTTATCGATTATTACTATAAGAAATACAAGATCGGCCCCGTTGATGCGATTGCCAAGACCATGGTCAGAGTCAGGGGTTCGTACGCACTTGAGGTTATGTTCAAGGACCGTCCCGGTGAGATCTGGACTGCCAGAAAAGAAAGCCCCATGATCATCGGTATCGCAGACGGTGACTGCTATGTTGCATCCGATGTTCCCGCTATCTTAAAATACACAAGACAGGTGTACTACATCGGAAACCTTGAGATGGCATGTCTCGCAGACGGAAAAGCCACTTTCTATAACCTTGACGGCGATGTCATCGAGAAGGAACTTACCGAGATCAAATGGGATGCCGAGGCTGCGGAAAAGGGCGGTTTCGAGCACTTCATGATAAAGGAGATCCATGAGCAGCCCAGGGCTGTCGAGGATACTCTTTCAAGTGTATGCAAGAACGGAAAGATCGATCTTTCATCCGTCGGACTTACCACCGAAGAGATCGAAAAGGTTGACCGTATAACCATCGTTGCCTGCGGAAGTGCATGGCATGCCGGAATGGTCGGCCAGTACGTAATGGAGGACCTCGCAAGGATCCCCGTAAGAGTCGAGCTTGCATCGGAATTCAGATACAGAAAGCCCATCCTTACTCCCGACCAGCTTGTCATCGTAATAAGCCAGTCCGGCGAGACCGCGGATTCACTCGCGGCACTCAGGGAGGCTAAGGCACAGGGCATCAATACCCTCGGAATAGTCAACGTAGTCGGATCATCCATCGCAAGGGAAGCTGACAATGTCTTCTATACAATGGCAGGTCCCGAGATAAGCGTTGCGACCACCAAGGCATATTCCGCACAGCTCATCGCTATGTACTGCCTTGCGATCGAATTCGCCAAGGTAAAGGGAAAGATAGATGACGAGCAGTATGCACATCTTATAGAAGAGATGAAGACCATCCCCGACAAGATCGGAAACATCCTTCTTGACAAGGAAAGGATCCAGTGGTTTGCGGCAAAGTATGCAAACGCTCATGATATCTTCTTTATAGGAAGAGGGATCGATTATGCCGTAACTCTCGAGGGAAGCCTCAAGCTCAAGGAGATAAGCTACATCCACTCCGAGGCATATGCCGCCGGCGAACTCAAGCACGGAACCATAAGCCTCATTGAGGAAGGAACACTTGTTGTAGGTGCTCTCACACAGTCCGACCTTTACGAGAAGACCATCAGCAACATGGTTGAGTGCAAATCCAGAGGTGCATATCTCTACGGACTAACGATGGCGGGCAATTACAAGACAGAGGATACCTGCAACTTCGTATCCTACATCCCCAAGGTTGATGAGCACTTCGCGGCAAGCCTTGCGGTAGTTCCTCTCCAGCTCCTCGGATACTACGTATCCGTCGCAAAGGGACTCGATGTTGACAAGCCCAGGAACCTGGCTAAGTCGGTTACAGTGGAATAGATCGGAAAAGAACAAGAACTCCGGCAGGTGCCGGAGTTCTTTTAGAATTGAAAATATTCGGCAAGAGCATCCCTTCGCAAATGAAAACAATCATAAAAATCTGAATTATCGACTCCTGTCTTGTACGGATCATAGGAACCGACAACATTGAGGTCATATTTTTCGGCTATTTCCCCGGAATACTGTTCCAGTTCATACAATAAAAACCGATCTTCGCCGGATTCCTGCAGCCTGTCCCATAAAGCGGGACATATCGGACAAAGGAAAAATTCGACTTCGACACCTCTTTCGTCAAGATATCCGATCAGCATTTCAAAGTGCTCTTTGTAATAATCGCTTATGTTTCGTTCAGAGCCAAAGCGTTGTTCTATGTCAACAGAGTTTGAGTTGTCGATCACATCCTCGACAGTCCGGCTTCGGTATGACAGTCCGTATTCCCAGCTGCCGTCCGGTAAATAATGGTCAACATCGGTATTTTCATCGGCTATACCCCATCTGGTTTCGGGAGGGATGATCGAACCGTTGCTCTTGATGAAATCTAACGATGATTGGAAATATGATACGGAAAACATAAGTGACAGTTTGTTCTTGAGTTCCGGAACTGTAATGCCGTTTTCCGGTAATGAGTATTCTTTCCCCTCGAGTTTGCCGATCATATACGAAGCATAATTCATATAATCCGGATTCCAGCTGTCGGAAACAAAGTAATCGTCGAAGAAGTACGTGTCCACGCAGATGATCACCTTGTCATATTTTATTTCATTAAGATCGAGCAATCCGAAGATCGCCATGTAATCGTTGTAATTCATGGCTGAAACGGAAAGATTATAATAACTGTCGGTTCCGACGTGTTCGTGTCCGATCTCCATACTGAGACTGGGCCCCACGGTTATGCAATCGACATGCTTGTCAATGTTTTCGATCAGGTACTTCTTTACTTCTCTTTCGTCACCGTTAGCACCGGCGAAATATGGTTTTTTTCCGTCGAGAATAGCCTGAGCTATCTCTGTGCCGGGATCATGGAACATATTGGCGGGATCTTCGTAAATGTTCACAAAAACGAGAACAAGCAGCATCGGAAGAACGACCAGCAGTTTTAATCCCTTTTTTATTTTCTGCATAACTTCTCCTAGAATTGAAAATATATGAAGGGAGATTGTCCCACAAGTCCGAATGCAAAAATGATAAATACTTCGATATAAACGGCAATGATCCTGAAGGGTTTCTTTAGCTTATCCGTAACTGAGAAAATAGTATATCCTTTATAAACGGCCAGATCGGATATGAATAAGAGGATCAGACCGAATGCCATAAGGATAATGTCACATGCTGTCAGACCGAAAGCTGCAGTGGCAGTGAAAGGCGATGTGAGAGCAATCGGATGTGTAAATGCATGTTTGATTATATTAAGACAATTATGTATTTCTCCCGAACATACGACCATCCATATGGTACACACCAATATGAACGTTCTGATCATCCGGAACACTTTCCATCCGGGATTCGCTGTGTTGATCCTTAGTTTTTTTACAATGACTCCGAAAAGGGGCTGGCAGATGTCACTCAGGGTGAGTAACAAAAACGGCATGATGCCGGATGCAATCATGAATATAATAGTCCCCCCGTGCCACAGCCCGAGCAAGAACCATAGACAGAACATTGATATGTAAAGCGGAATTTTCTTTCCTGCTTTTTTTCCGAATGCTTTTTTTGCTTTCTTTCCGATCTTCTGAACAAATGCCGTTCTTTGGATGGGATACATCAGGTAATCTTTAAACCATAATCCGAGAGTGATGTGCCATCTTTGCCAGAATTCCTTTATGGTTTCCGAAAAGAACGGAGCATTAAAGTTTTCGGGAAGATCGATGCCAAATAATGATGCCGCACCCATGATGATATCCATGCAGCCGGAAAAGTCCGTATATAACTGTATGGCGTAGCAGAAAGTGGCGGCTGTAAGCCCTGCGAAACTGAAATCGGAATAATTGGAGTATACCGAATCAACTATGATGGAAAAACGGTCGGAGATCACCAGCTTCTTGAAATATCCCCAGCACATTCGTCTGATCCCGAGCAGGATCTTGTCCGGATCCGGGGTCCTTACTTCGGAAAACTGAGGGTTCATTTTTCCGAATCTGGTTACCGGCCCCGAAATGAGCTGAGGGAAAAAGAAGATAAACAGAAACACGTTTGCGGGATTGGTTTCTGCCTTGGAATTCTCCCAATAGACATCAATAAGATATCCGATGGCAGACAGGGTGAAATATGACATTCCTATGACTGATCCGAGTTTCAGGAATGAAAAATCCGAGTGGTTGGAAATCAGGATAGCTATGGAGCTGACTATATTAAACAGATATTTGAAAGAAAAAAGGAGCACCACAAGTATGGAAATGCTGCCCCAGAAAACGAGTTTTCTGAACACTCCTTTTGATCTTTCGATCAGAAGTGCTCCAAGAAATGATACAAGTCCGATGATAACGATCAGAGCTGATAATTTGATAACGTTTATTGACGATATGCAAAAATAAAACCAGATACTTGCGGTAAGCAGAATATACTTCTGTATTGGCCTGAATACATAGAATAAAACCAATGTAACCAATAAAAAAGCAAAAAAGCTTGAAGTCGTCAATGTCATCGGTAACTTATCTCCTAACGGAATTAATGTCCAAGTTCAAGAATGATATCGACCATTTCACCGACGTTTGCCATGGTGACAACTTTTCCCATGGGAATCTTGAATCCGAATTCTTCTTCAACACCTACTATCAGATTGATGTGCTCGAAGGAATCCCATCCGTCTACATCATCTGCAACAGTTTCATCATGGAGTTCGATCGAATCATCATCCAGTATTTCTCTGAACACCTTATTCAATCTCTCATAAACTTCTTCTCTGGTCATAACCATATCTCCTTATTTCATTACTAATACTTTCATTTTGGCTTTGGAAACAGTTTTACCCAAGCCGTTTTTGATGATCACTTTGAGAACAATCAGTCTCAATGCTTCATTTTTATCTATAACAGTTCCCGTTACAGTCAGTTCATCTCCGGAATAAACGGGATTGGTAAATGACAGTTCATCAATGCTGTGGATCAGACTGTATTTGCCGGGAAGATACATACCTGCCATTGTGGAATACAGGGAAGCAGTAAGCATGCCGAATGAAACATGCCCTTTGAATTTAC
>JAEEGK010002528.1_pt1 | contig 45854 bp, 22 predicted proteins | sample 8958771 | NCBI WGS metagenome assembly JAEEGK01 (sample SAMN16246547, study PRJNA631951) | gut metagenome | biome: gut microbiome; feature: rumen; material: SC-attached | host: Bos | place: Iran: Karaj | collected 2018-10 | reverse complement strand
AATGTATAATTATTGAAAATTTGAAAATGGTTTTATTATATAAATAATATTAATAAAAAAAATTAATCTTTTTATTAAAAATTTATAAAAACGATAATTTTATTTTTTTTCATCAAATTTGAATAGAATATGATAAATTTTTTTTAAAAAAAATAAAAATGATATAATTTAAGATTTTAAATCTATTCTAACTAAAAGTTTTATTTAGAATAAAAAAATTCTTTTTAATATTAAAACTTTCCTTTATAAATATATATAAAAAATTTTTAAATTACTTTTCTGTATGAAAATGAATTAAAAAAAAATAAATATAAAATAAAAAAATTAATATTTATACATCCAAAATAAAAAAATAAAATAATAAAAATGAAAAAAATTCTATTAGTATCATTCCTAATATCAATAACTTTATGTAATGAAATAGTCACAAAACCAAAAATAAAAAAAGAAGAAGTAAACCTTCAAGTAGCTCCTTTATTAGCAGCAGCAGGTGTTTTTGTATTAAAAGCAGCAGGAACAGCAGCAATATCATTTTTAGTAGAAAAAGGATTAAATAAAGCATATTACTTACTTACAGAAGGATACTTTAAAGATAGACTTTTAGAAAGAGGAAATGCTCGTTGGATTTCAAATATTAAAGGAGGTTATGTTGTTTCTATGTATTGGCATAAAAAAAGAAGACATTCTGCTACTTGTAATGGAGGATTTTTAGGTGGTGGACAAAAAAGAGTTATTGCTCCTCCTGGACATTGGGCTATTGCTTATTGTAAAGCTGGTATTTCTGGAAGAAAAACTTATTACAATAACTTATAAAGGATTTTTCTTTTTTTTTATTTAGTTTTTAATAGTTTATTTTGAATTTTATAAAGCTGGATTTTATGTTTTTAATTTTTTTTAAATTAATAAATTATTGATTTTATTTTTTGAATAGGGTGTTTCTAATTGGTTTAATTTTTTCTTTTTATTTTTTTGGAATAATCTTTAATCAATTTTTATTTGGTTTTGATTCTAAAAGACTATTATTTTAAATAGTAAAAAATATATATTATCATTTTTAAAAATTATCTCAACAAAAACTTAAAAAAAAAAATTAAAAAACATAATTTAATTAAAAAAAAAAAATATGTACATATATTAAAACAAAATCAAAAGATTTCAATAATCTCATTAATAATATTTTGAATTATCTTAAAAAGAATAATAAACTTCAAACCCTTAATAGAGTAAGATAATATATATTATAATATTAATTATTAAAAGTTAATATGCTAATTTCTTTTTTTCAATTAAACATTATTAAAATAAAATCAATATGTAACAAAAAAATTATTACTGATGAAGAAAAAGAATTATAAAAATTAAGCAATAATATAATTAAATTTTATCATTAATTAATAAATATTATGTCTAAGTATATAAGTATGAATTGAAAAAATTAAAATTTAATAACTTTAATATATTTTTACATTATTTTTTAATAAAAAATGTATATTAATATATATAGTTAATGAAAATAAAATAATAATAATATTTAACAATGATGAATTTATTTAGTTAAAAATAATTTATTTAAAATAAAAATATTTTTATAAAAAAAAGATTAATTATATGAATAATTATGAAAAAGTTAATAGAGCCAATTCATGTGAAAATTTAAAATTGGATAAATACAAAATATTATTAGATAATATAAACAGAAAAAAGAATTCAAGTTTAATTTCAAAAAATAAACTTCATATTTATCAAACAAAACGAAATCCTAATAAAAATTTATACCAATCTAACTCATACTCTGCATTTATAGAAGAAATGTATATTAAATATTCAAAAAATTTAGAAAAATATTTCAAAAATAATCGTTATGGAATGAGACTAATAGGAAATAGATTATATAAAAATACAAGTATAGACCAATATTTAAAAGAAAGAAAATTATATCAAAAAAAAAAGTTATCTCAATTAAAGAATGAGTCTTTTAATTTAAATGAAAATTATAATAATTATTCATTAGAAACAAAAAATGATTTAAATAATGATTTATTTTACTTAACACCAATTCCAAATAAAAGTAGAAAATTATTAAATACAAATAAAGAAAAAGATGAATTTTTATCAGCAGAAAGATCAGCAGTAGTTATAAGAACTTTTGAATATACTCATGGATTAAGATCTGATATTGGAATTAAGGAATATAATGCTTTAATTAAAGATAAAAAAGAAAAATTAATATCATATATGTTTGAATCTGCCAAAAAAATTCAAAATTGGTGGAAAAAAAATTTTAAAAAATATTCTTCATTTCAAATTAAAAATTATAATAAAATAAATACTGAAAAAATAAGGGGAGAATATAATAATTTTTTGTTAAAAAAAAAATTTGAAAGTTTTGCTGATTTAAATAGGAAATATTTATTATTGAAGAATAAATTTATTTTAAAAAAATGTTTTAATAAATTAAGAAAATATGCAAATATTCAATATAAAAAAATTTATTATTTATTTGATTGGATAAATAACTTAAAATTTTGTAAAGTAAGTAATTTTGAAATTAATTGTTATAAACGATTTGTAAATAAAATTAATTTAAACAGAAAATATTTATTTACTAAAACTAATTTTTATTATAATTTTGAAGAAGTGGAAAATAAAAAACAAATAAGTATTAATGAAGAATTAGCAAAAATAATTTTGATTCAAAGATATATTAAAAATTATTTAAATTATCAACAATTCAAAAAATTAAAGGAAAATTTTCAAAAAGAAAAAGGTATAGAATCTACTAATTTAGTTAATAGTTTAAATCAAGATAATTTTGCTAATTTTGTCAAATACAATTTACAATTAAAAAATCAACACTTTTCTTTCACTAATTATAGTAATTCAGATATTATAAGTGAGAATGAATCAAATGAAGATGATAATAGGTCAAATGAAATATATAATAATATTAAAAAAAATAATCAAAGTTTAAATGACAAAAATAATATATCAAATAAAAGAGATAAAAATAATTTTCATATATATAATGATTACTCCACAAATAAGAATAATGAAAACCAATTCAATAGTTCTATAAAAGGGTCTTTAAATTCATTAAATCAAAACAATAATTTAAATGAAAATCATTTTACTGTTCCAAATTCAAAATATAATTTAATGTCACATTTTTCAGATTTTCAAAATATTAATAAAACTATGAAAAAAAATAATAATTTATTCCCAATTTCAAAACAAGAAAATTATAGAAATAACTCTTCTAATGAAATTTCATCATATTATAATTATAATTCTAATATAAATAATCAAAGAAATATAAATATACAAGATATGAATAAAAATGTCAATAATTCTCCAATTAAAAATAAAAATAATTCGATTATAGAAAAAACTAATCAAATTTTAAGATATGATAAGAATAAATCATTTAAATCAAAAGCTATATTAAAAAATAATATTCAAAATTCTGGGAATATAGTAATGAAAAATATTGAAAAAAATCAAATAATAAATAATGATTATTTTGGAGAAAATAATTTAATTAAAACAAATGAAAATAATATAAATCTTTTATCAAGATCAAATAATATTCTACAATTGGATGAAGAAAAAGAAAAAGACTTTTCAAAAAATAATAAATCATTAAAATATATTAAAGATGATTTAAAAAAAGATATTAAAAATTCAAAAAAAAATAATAATAAAATAAATAAGGAAACATCAATAAAATCTTTATATGGAAATAAAAATGAAACTCAATTAATTCAAATGAAAAAAAGTATATATAATATAAAATATCATACAGAAAAAAAAAATATGAAAGATAATTATAAATTAAATGTAAATAAAAATGAAATGAATCAAACAGAAAATCAGCCAAAAAATTTTAAATCACAAGATAATAATTTAATTAATATTAACATATCCCCAGATAAATCAAATAAACTTTTTAATGATAATACTTTTAATATAATAAAAAACAAAAAAGAAAACTATAAAATAGAAGAAGATATGATAAATAAAAACTCTCATAAAAAAGAAAGTTTATCTAAAAGAAAAAGTTATTTTTCTCAGAATAAAATTAGATTTAGTTTTCTTCATTCTAATCCATATAATAAAGGTAAAATTGATGACATTTTTCCAAGATCAAATTCACTAATTCCTAATTATCTGTTTGAAGATATGTTTTTTAATATTATTTATAAACCAATTATAACAGGTACTAATTTAATTACAAAAACAAGAAAAAATTATTCATCAATAAATATTATTTCAAATTTAAAAAATTTAATAAAAATAAAAAAGAGAAATGAAAATACTTTTGAGCCAATAATATATTTTGAAAAATGGAAAAAAATAAATCAAAATAAAAAAAAATTTTATAGTTTAATAGTAAAAATATATAATAAAAAATGTTTAAAAGAAAAATTTTTCTTATGGAATAAAATAATAAAATCAAATCAATTAATGTCATTTAATTATTCTAGAACTGTAATTAGTATAAGTCATGATAGAGTTAATCAATATTCACAACATTTTAATTATTATGGAAAAATAAATAAATCAAATAATGAAAATGATTTTTTATCAATAAGAATGATATTAGGATATAGATTATTAAAAATGGTATTTTCAAGAGGACTTCGACACAAATTTTTAAAAAAATTAAAATTAAGGAGAAGAAAAAACAAATCTAAAACATATTATTTAAATAAAAGAAATCAAAGATTTCATTTAGAGTTATTAAATTTAAATATTAAATTATTTTATTGTTTGAATAAAATTTTTAAAAGAAAATTTTATGAACGTTTTTTTTATAGATTTTTATATTTTTCTCTTAATAATGATGAAAATATTGAGTATGATTTGGATAATAATTTTTCTTGTCAATTAATAAGAGAGGGATATATGAAAGGTTATTTTTTAACATTATATAAAATTTTAAGAAGTAGATTTAATTATATTTATGTTGACACTGGAATGAAATTTAAAGATTTTATAAAAATAATTTTAAATATGAAATATGAAAATAAGTGTGTTATAAATACAAAATAAAAAAAACCCTTTTATTTTGTTAAAAAATATAAATATATACAAAAAATATAATTTATTTATTTATTAAATTATCTTATTATTTATATAATTAAATTGAAAATTTATTTATTTATAAAAAATATTATTTTCCTTAATTATTATCATCATTATTTTTCATATTTTGTGCTTTTTTACTTTCTTCTAAATGAGTTTTATTTTGAATTTTAAACATCATAATATTAGCAGTAGTTCTAGTCATATAAGGATTTTCATTTCTAATTTTATGTTCTTGTGCTTGTTTTTCTTCTTTTTTTCTCTGTTCTCTAATTCTTTGTACATCTTGAATATTACCAAACAAATCTGGTCTTGAATGTGAAAAATCACTTAAATAAGAAATAAAATCTGAAGTATTTGCAAGTGGAGATTCTTTTGATCTTTTTGCAATATCTTTTTGTATTTCTTTCCATTTTGGATCTAATAATTCTAATTTAATATGTTCTTCAAATTTCAATGATGATATCATTATTTGACATAAAGGACATTTAATTTCTTCATTATTATCATTTATTTCTGATTGTTTTTGTCTTACATAATTTTTAATTACTTTTATCCCATTAACTGATATTTCTGATTGAATATTTGATTTTTCTATATTTTTCATTTGATTATCTTTATCTAATTTTTCATTTTCTTCATTTTCATTTTCATTATTTTTATTTGTATTAATTTCTTCTTCATTATTTTTATTTTCATTTTCTTTATTTATATTTTCATTTGTATCAATATTTTCATTTTCTATTTCTTCTTCATTAAAATCAATTGTTTCTACTACAATAAAATCATTCCAATCAATATATTGTGATTTTTTCTTTTCTTCTTCAGTCATAAAATCATATTCACTTTTTTTACTTCTCATCATTTTTTTAATTTTTTGTTCATATAAAACTCTCTGATTAGCATCTCTTAATAATTTTTCTTTATCACTTGCTTTAGAAGTTAATATTTTAATTTTTTCTCTATTATCACCTAATATTTTAGAATATGATGTTATTAAATATGAAAAATAATCAAATAAATTATGTTGAGGTTTCATAAAATCAAATTGAGAATTTTTACCTTCTCTTTCATTTAAATCTAATAAAAAATTTTCTCCATTTTTTGCAATAAATTGAGCAGTTATTTTAATAATATCTAAATCCATTTCTGAAATATTTGGATGACTAATTGAAAATTGATCTGGTTTTGGTGCTTTAACTTCATTATAATTTATTTTTGATGGTACATTTGTTAAATTTTCTACATTTGAATTTAATAAATTTCTCAATTGTTCTACAAATAATTTTCCTTGTTTATTATTCATTGGTTGTTGAAGTGATAATTCACTTTCTCTTTTTTTATTAAGAAATTCTTCTTTTTTTTGTAATTCTAATATTCTATTTTTTTCTTCTTCTTCTTCTTTTTCTTTTATTTCTTTTTTATAATCTAATATTTTTTGTTCATAATATTTTCTATATGGATCACCTTCTTTTAAAAAAGAAAAACTTGGATTTGGTTCTTCTTTCATTTTTTCTTCTATTCCATCTCCGTAATTTGCTACTAATGATGCTGTTTTATCTACTAATTTTTTTATTTCTGGCGGAGGATATATCATTCCCATCATTCTATTTAATTGTTTTGAATTTAAAATTGCATCATTGTCTACCATTAATTTTTTATTTATTAAATATTTGTTTTCTAGGATATTAATTAGTGAATCTTAATTTAAAAAAAAAAAAATTAAAAACAACACCTATTAATTTTTAAAGAATAATATTATATTTAATATTAATTTTAATTTGCCTACTCCTAATTACTAAAATTTTATTTTTTATTTTTTAAAATATAATTTAAAACATCATCTTCTTTACATAAATAATATTTTTCATCACTTTCTTTTATTGGAATAAAATCATGTCTTTCTAATGATCTTGATAAGAAATAAATAGGATCATTTAATTCTAAAAGTCTAAATTCTTTTAATAAAACTGCACTTGCAGAATCATCAAAATCTGCTTTTGCACTAGATAGAAATATTGTAATATGTCTTTGATTAAATAAACCTAATAATTTATTATTATTATCCAAATATAAAATACATTTTGTATTTTTTTCCTTTAATAAATTTAAAATATCTTTAACTTTCATATTTTCAATATTTTTCACAATATGAGCAACTTCTAAATTTGGAACTAATTCACTTATTTTCCCTGGTAAAATTTTTTTAATATTATCCTTTCCATCAAAATTTTCTTTATCATATTCTTCATTACTCATAAAATTATTTTCAACCATCCAATCATCAGAAATATACTTACTCATATAATTCCTAATTCCATCATTAAAGAATACAACAACTCTTTTATCTTCACTTAATCCTTTACAAAATTTAATAGCACCAGCAAGTGCTAAACCAGCACTTCCTCCAATTAATAAACCTTCTTCCTTAATAGCTCTTCTTGCCATAGTAAAACTTTCTTTATCATCAACTTTAATCCATTCATCAACAATATCTCTATTAACATTTTCAGGAACATAAGGTTTCCCAACACCTTCAACTTTATAAGGATAAGGAGCATTTTTATCTAAACTAGAAGGTACAGCTAAAATACTTCCATAAGGATCTATACCAATTACTTTACAACCAGGTATTTTTTCCTTTAATTTCTTCCCAACACCAGAAATAGTTCCTCCAGTACCAGGACTACAAATAAAATAATCAATTTTACCATCACATTGGTCAATTAATTCTTCACCAGTTTGATCATAATGTGCTAAAGGATTACTTAAATTACCATATTGATCTAAATTAATTGCTTTTTCCATTTCTTTTGATAACTTAATAGCAATTTGAACTTCATTTTTAGGATCATTAATAGGAGCATCATCACATCGAATGACTTTAGCTCCTAAAACTTTTAAAACATCTTCTTTTTCTTGAGACATTCTTTTTGCTAATGTACATATCATATTATAACCATTACATATTGACATAAGTGCTAATCCTATTCCTGTATTACCTGATGTTGGTTCTACTAAAGTATAATTATCATTTGGTTTTATTTTTCCCATTTTTTCAGCATCTAATACCATTCTACGTGCTGCTCTGTCTTTTGCTGAACCCATTGGATTCATATAATCACATTTTCCTAGAAGTTGACATTTTATTCCTTCACTTTTTGTTATGTTGTTTATTTGAACTAGTGGAGTGAAACCTACTGCTTCAGAAATATTTGAACATATTTTTTTTGGTTTTAAATATGGTTCATGAATTAAATCTGGAGAATTCACATTTGCTGCTTTTGACATTTTTATTTTTCTATTTTTAACAAAGATTTTTATTCAAATTAGATATTTTGTTTATGTATAGTTTTTCAAATTATGTTTTTTTCTTGGTTAAGATAAAAATTATTTGTTATAAAAAAATATTTTTAAAAAAAAATATTTATATAAATATTATTTGAAATTATAAAAATTATAAAAAATATAAAAATTAGTTTTTTAATTAAAAATAAATGAAAATTAACTAATTTATATGTTTTAAAACAATAATATATTGTATATACTTTTATATTTTTTATATTTATTGTTGAATAAATTGGAAATTCAATTCCATATCTCTAAAATTTCCTTGTGTTCTATAACTTTCAAGAACAGAATCTTTTTCTTCAGGTTCATAAGAATTTGGAATTTCTTCTTCATAAGTTTTCCCATTTCCACCACTTTGAAATGGTTGATCAGCATATCTTCTACAACCTAAATACATATATTTCTCTTTTTTTTTTAATTTCAAAGGTGGAATATCACCTTCAAGTGATATAATATTTTTAAAATATATTTTTGGTTCAAAATAAAGAATATCCTTTCCTTTATTTTGAATATAAAAGAATGATAATGCTGAATTTTCAAATCTATTTCCAGTAAATAATACAATTTTATTATCAAATCTAGCTTTATATTTTTTTAAACTTTCAACTTTTGGAATCATAATAGATTTTAATAAAGAAAAATCAGTATCAGATTGCATTTCACATAATTGAATAGGATCAGAACAAGTTATATTAAGTGCATATTTTCTAGGAGGTACCTCACAAATTTTATAACTAACATTATATATACAAACATATTCTCCTGCAATTAAATTAGTAGAAATTGATTCATTATAAGCAGAGTCAACATATGTAAATTGATCATCATCAATTTTTGCTAAAATTAAATTCTCAATTACATTTTGTCCTGATGTTATTTTTCTATGAAAACGATAACTTTTTGAACAAATACAAAATGAACAAATAATTTGTCCATTATCAGTTTTTGGAACTTGAATTTTCAATACATTAAATTGATCAGCATCATCTTTACTTACTTTAATAGATGTTGAATATAATGGATTTAATGGAACACAAATAGAAACTTTATTAAAATATTTACAAAAATTTTCAAAATCAATCCAAAATATACCATCATTAATTTCTTGATCATTATAATTAAATTTTTGTCTAGTATCATCATTCCATTTATCACTTTGATCACTCCAATCTCCAGTCCATTCTCCTTTTCCAAAAGGATTTCTTAATTTAATTAATTTAACAGTTTCTCCATTAACTTCTCTTTCAAAAGCAGAAACTAAAGAAAAAGTATGATTAGCAATTAAACCAACACTTTCAATATCATTATTATTATCTTGATCAATAGTAGCAGTCATAATACATTTATAAGCATCAGCTTCTCTTATATTTTTCCAAAAAGAATTTTTATTCTCTTTTTCAATTTCAATTGGTATAGTAGTAAAAGGAGTAAAAGCTTCAAAAACTTCTCTAGGATAACCAAATATAATATTACCATAACCACCATTAACTTTAGCCCAAACTTTTTCTAAAATTACACCCCAAAGTGCTTGTGTTTCAGTATCAGAAAAAATTGGTTTATTTGTACTTTTTCTAACAGGAAACATATCATCAATAGGTATAATTTTCCAAAAACCATCAATTTTTAATCCTACTTCAATTGCTGAACCATCATTTGGTAATTCTACAGTTTTAAATAATTGAAGAATTAAACGAGGAAATTCACTCATTGCTGCTAATGTTGCTACAAAATATGCATCTGATACTTCTCCTATTTTTATATCTTTTATTGTCATTTTATCATTGAAGATTCTACCTTCTGGCCAAATTTCTTTTGCATGTTTCCATACTATGTCTCCTTCTGATAAATTTTGTTGTCTTATTATTCTTTGAGATTTTTCTTTTCTTTCATTATCTTCGTCTTTTCCTATAAATGATTGATAATTTGGAGGAAAATTTTGATCTGTGAATGAACCTGGATTTGGTTTTTGGTTTTTATAATAATTTTCATTTTTTGTTATATATGTATTTAAATTTTGAGAAAAATCTACTTGTTCATCTTTGTCGTAAGCTATTCCATTTTTTATTTCGTGATCATCATCATCATCTAATGTTTTACTACTACCGCAACCCATTTCAGTTATATATTAAATTAATTTTTTATGAACAAATATTATTTGATTTTTTATTTTTTTTTTACTTTTTTTTTGGGTTTTTTTTATTTTTAAGTCGTTTTATAGTGATAATTTATTTTAAATAAATTTTATATTTTTTTTAAAAATATTTAAAATAATAATAATAATGATTTATGAAAAAAATTTTTTTTAAAGATTTTTAGGAAAGAAATCAGTTTTTTCTTGTTCCATTTTTTTCCAAATAACAAAATCAAGAGAATTCAAATCTAATTTATTTTGTTTTTGTATAGTAATTAAATAATCAAAATAATTTCTATAAGAATGTTTTTCATACATATGAATAGAAGAATTATAACCATTTTTTTCAATATACTGTCTTTCATGATGGCAAATAAAACATCTATTTAACTTAGCATCATTCCTAATATTATTTTTTTCTCTTTGTTCCTGAAAAGTATCAACAATAATACCATTAATAATATTTAACATAACTAAAATAATAACAAAGAAAAATAACCATTCAATTAAAAATTCAGTAAAATATCCTTTAGAATGAATACTTTTCATAGATAAACCTAAACCATTTCCAGCACGAATTCCCAAAGTTATCATTGAGAGATAACAATTACTAAATCTTTCACATTCTTCTGTTGTTGGATCACAGAAATAATAAAATTTAATTCCAGTGAAAAATAATGAAAAAATTAATATTAATAAACCTGCACCCATAAATTGTTTTCCTCTCATTTGAATTGAAGTAAATACTGTACTCATTGTTTCAAAACAACCAAAAATTGAAAATAATTGAAATGAATATGCAAAATGGAATGTTGGTGTAAATGCTCCTATTATTCCCCAAAAGAAATTCCATATTAATAAAGATAAATTTATATCATCAAATAAAAACGAATGTAGTAATTCTTTTCTTTTTATTGAATATTGTTTTTTTATTGTTCGTAAGAAAAATAATTTGAAAAAAAACCAATTATAAAATACTAAAAATAAGAAAATTAAATGAATTAATTGAATTATAAATATTAAATTTGAATGTCTTTCAATTATCATTTTATTTACAAAGAAAGTTTTCATATCATAATGAACAGAAATTAATAATAAGAAATTAATAATTAAAACAAGTATAGCAGAAATTTGTAAAATTTTAAAATTATCAATATTATACAAAACCTCATATAATTTACTATTTTTTTTAAGAATAGTTTTCTTATAATCAATTTTTTCAATTAAAGTAGGAATATATTTAAGAAGATAAATTAATTTTCCTTGTTGAGAATCATAAGGAGCAAAATTTTCAAAATCAATAAAATCTTCTTTATCTAATAAAAGAACATCAGGATGACAAATAAAAATAGTAGTCATAGAAGGAGCAATTTTATTTTCATTAGTTCTAATACCAGAATCTTTAATTTTAATATTAGCAATAGTGGAATTTTTTCTAAAAGTTTCAATATAAGTAGTTGTTCTTGTATTTAAAGTTAAATCACTTTTTTCTTCTTTATGATGTTTTGCTTCAAATTCTTCATTTGAACCATCATCTCTTATATCAATCATATCTTCAAAAATAGAATAACCACTATCAATCTCTTTTTCTTCAGTTGGTTGAATATATGTAAATACTTGATTAATATATACTTTTCTTAATAATTTTGAAAAAAATATTGTTGATTCTCTTCTCCATAAAGCTTTTTGATCTAATTTTTCTTCATTTTTTACTCCTTCAAATTCATTTAATAATTTTGCTATTTTTATATTTCCAAATGTTGCTGCTAAATTTAAAAATTTACATATATAACATGATATATTGAAATATTGGTTATTATTAGTGAAAAAATTTGTATTTAATAAAAATTCTTCATGGAGAATTTGATGAATACTTTTTGTTTTTTCTGCTTCTTTTAATTCTGGTGTTTGTGGAAGATTTTGATATAACATTTTTACACAATCTGCTAAATAAAATACTAATTTTCTTGCATTAAATAAATTAATAACTTCATTTTTTTCTTTTACATCAATTGCATTTTCTTCAACAAAACAAATCATAAATCTAAAAAATTCAGATAAATAATTTATATTTGTTTTAATATCATTATCCATCATTAAATCACCCATAATTAAATAAAATAAAAAGTATAAATTTGATGTTTTTAAAATTAAAGAACTTTTTGAACCTTGAATCATTTCAATTAAAAAATCAGTAACTTTATTAATAATAGAATCAAAAAAGTTAGTATTATGTTCTTTTAAATATGAAACATATTTATTTTTTGAATTACTAAAATCAATACTTTCATTACTTAAAGGAGGAACTTGGAATAATAATTGAGGAAGAGTTATTCCATATATTTTATTTAGTTCTTCTTCATTTTTTATTACATCAATTGGATATTTTGATAAAAGTAATTGATAAATTTGATTATGATTTTCACATAATAATCTTAAAAATTCAATTAAATTATTAAAACATTTTACTGAATATGGTTCTTTTCCTCCTAAAAATTTATGATAATCTATTATAACATATTGATATAAAATTTTTAATTGAGATATTATTTCTTTAATTATATCATTTGATATTTTATGAGATATTATATCATCACTTTCATAAATATCTTCTGTTTCTAATTCTACATTTTCTTCTTCTTCTTCTTCTTCAATAACATCATCATCTTTTGTTAATCCTGATTTTAAATCTATTTTTTGATTCTCTATATATTTCCTATCTTCTTCAAGTAAAAAATCTTGGAATAAAGAAGGATTTTGAATAATAATTTCATTAAATGATTCAAAATTTGTTAAATATTCATCTCTTAAATAATATGGTTGATTATAAAATATTTTTTCATTTTCATTTTTATTTAAACATTTACATAAAATATCATTAAAAATACTATTAAGAATTTCATTTCCAGTTTGAGATGACTCTCCAATACTTTCAAAAAATATATTTTGTGATTTATCAGATTTTAATTCTTTATATATTTCAATAAATGAATTCATATGATTTAAAAATTCTTTTCTTTCTTTTACTTCTTCAGAATCTTTTTGAATAACTTTATTTTCTTCAGAATTAATAAAATAAAGAAATATTTGTTCATTATCTTTATTTATTTGAGTAAATTTTATTTTTTTTAATTTAACCAAATATTTTGTGAATTTTCTTAGTAATAAAATAGTATCTAATGGATTTTTTCCTATTAAATCAATATCAATATCAACACAATCTCTAGTATTTAATAAATATATTTTAATATCTTGTTGATATTCATCAATTACAAAAAAATCTTGAATTAATAATTCTAATTTTTTTTCATTTTCATGAAAAAAAAAGTTATTAGATTTTCTTATTTTATATTGTCTATTATATTTTAAATAGATATCTTTATTTGAAACAGCTCCTCTAAATTTTTTATACCTATTTTCTTTTGCAAAATCCATAATTTTATCTATTATTAATTGAAGAAATTCTTTATAACATTTTAAAAAAAGGATTAATATTTTATAAATAATATATTTTTGATTTGAATTAATCTCACAATAATATAAACAATGATAAATCATATAACATGTAGGTTTTAAAATTACATTTTCAAAATGTTTAAAAAGATTTTTGGGTTCATTTTTTAAATTTCTTAATTGAATACCTCCCATTTCCAAATTTTCAATTAAAATATTTAAAATTTCAGTATGTTTTTTATAATAAATACCATTAGTTTCCTTTGAAATAGTATAAATTTGTTCATTATTCCAAGCATCAATAAAATTATCTTTTTCAGTAATAAATTCAAAAAGTGTTTCTAATTTAATTTTTTCATTAACTCTTGTTACTACTTCTGGAGATAATCTCCAAAAATCAAAACTAATTTGAGGTGAAATATTTTTATCCATAAAAACCATATTATCTAATTCTTCACTTAATTCAAATTTAATAATTGGTTTTCTTACTAAATTATGTAAACCTTCTTTTTCAAAAACTATTGGATAACCACTTTCAATATATTTATCATATTCTTTATTTTTAAATGTATCAATATATACAACAAATGGAGTTATTACATAATATTTTGCATATGTATATGAACAAGTTCTTAATATTTTTTCATAAAAAATTATTGTTTTTTGTTCTGTACAATTTTGTAATTCTTTTCTATATCCTATAATCATTTGTTTTATACTATCAATTGGAAATTTCTTTATAAAAATACAATAATAATAATCATCTAAAAGATTTATTATTTTTAAAATTCTTAATAATAATGTAATTTGATTTGTTTCTAAAGGTTTAAAAGTCTCAACTGTTTCTTCAGTATATTCTTCATCTTCAGAATATTTAGGAAAATATTTTTGATATTTATTTGATTCTAAATAATAACAAATTAAATGACTTATTTTTTTAGAAGTGTCTTTACAATTTAATTTAATTATATATTTCAATAATTTAAATAATAAAACCATTTTTTCAAAATCGTCATCAAATATAACATTTAAAGCAACTTCAATTAAATAAGAATAATCATTATTTAATTTAAGTGGAGCAATTTCTTTTAATAATTTACAATAAAATATTATTTCTCCTGTTCCTAAAAAATATTTTTTATGTACTTTATCATATTTAACAATAATTTTCAAAAATTTCTTTGTTAAGAAAATAGGAAATATGAAAGCATTATTAGCAAAAGCAACAGATATATTAAATATTTTGTCTTGAACATCTTTATAATCTTTTTTTCCATCATTGTGCATTTTTTTATCTAAATGAAAAGCTTTTTTATAAAAATCATAAATTGATAATAAATCATTAAAAAATCCAATTTTAATAAGATGTAATTGTTGAAGTGTTTTTGTATTAAATTGAAATAAACTTGAATTATCCAATTCATCAATATAATTTCTATATTTTTCAACTTCAATTAAAATTTCATCAAGATTATTATTAAAACTCTCAGAAAAAGCCATAAAATCACAATGTCTATAATATTGAATTTTTGCATCTTTTAAAGTTTTGATTAAATTTGATAATTCATTTAAATTATTTTGTTTTTCTTCATATACATGAGTAAATAAAGTATATAATTTTGTTGAAATTTGTTGTTTATTTTTTGTAAAATATTCTAATAATGTTATATAATGATCTTCAGTTCTAAGTAATAATTTATATATTTTTGAATTTATTTGTGCATGTTTTGTGCTTGAAAAAAATAAAAGCATTTTTATTATTTTGGGAAATTCATTTTTCAAAACTCCATTTTTAGAGAAAAAAAATTTTATATTTTTTTTTTCTTTTTCTTTGTCTAATGGAATTCCTTTATCTCTATCTATTATATAATCTTTAAAAACTTTATCATTTACTGATAAAATAATAGCAATAACAATTTTTTGAATATATTTACTTATTTCTTCAATATAAGTTTTATTTTCATCTTTTTCAAAAATTTTATTTTCTTTTATATTATCTAAAATAAAAATTATTTTATTAATTATAGTTGAAATATACTTATCTCTTTCTTCATTAGTTGAATATTCAATTGATACAATTAATAAATACCATTTTAAATTTTCTTTAATATAAAGATATGTTTCTTCATTTGGAAATAATATTGTTTTTGTAGTTAAATGATTAATAATTTTATCAAATAAATCATCATCACAATCATAAGGAAGTAAATTATCAAAAAATTCTTCTTTTGTCATTCTACAATATAATCTATGAAAAGCAGTAATAATTTTAACTTTATTTGTAATTGAATAATTATTCTTTATTCCTGAAACAGGAAGAATAAATAATTTTCTAAAAAAGAATAATGCATAATATTTGATACTTAAAATATCAGAAGAATTGTCTTTAATTTCAAGAAGATTAAAAAATTTTAAAAAAGGAGAATATAATATTGCATTAGCATTTTGATAAGTTTTATTATCAGTTTGAGAAATAACATCAGAAATAATAATATCAGATAATTTATCAATAATCATAACATCATCTATATTAAATCTTTTAATTAAAGCTTTCAAAACTTTTAAATTAATTTCATTACTTTTAATAATATTATTAATAATTCTTGTTTTAGGAAAATCAACATTAGATAAAGTACTAAATAATATAATAAGAGGTAAAATAATCATTTTATTCATTTCAGGATTAGTGATTAAATTATATAAAGCACCAGATAAATCACAAGTATTATTTTCATCAGTAATAATATCATATAAGACTTCAATTGGTTTTGATTTAGGAAGATGCATACAAGATTTACAATAACAATTTTCAAGTATACCATCAACAATAACAAATTTATCTTTATTTTTTGAATTTTTTAAACAATAATTATAACATCCTAAACAAAAAGTTTGTTCTTCATATTTAATATATGTATTTAATCTTAAAATTTGATGAATATTTATAAAAAAGCAATTTTCACTAATTGATTTTTTAAAATATTTTTTTTGAAAATGAGATAAATTATGATTATTTCTTGCACAAGAACAAAAATTATCATTTAAAGTATAAAATAAAGGTTCTAAATCATTAATATTTCCATGACCAGAATGACAATGTAAAAAGCAATATTCGCAAACTCTTTCTCCTTCTGGAGTATATGAACAAAGAGGACATCTATAAAATTTTACAGGAGCTCCTGAAAATAATTTTTCTTTTGACATTACACATTCTTCTTTATCATTGTACTTTATTTTAGGTGATATTAATGGAACATCTAATGTAAAATTTATTTTTCTTTCTGTTGATAATGGAATTTCAGGATCTTTTAAATTTTCTAATCTATTAAAATCAAATTTTTGAATATTTTCTTTTTTAATTTCCATTTGATTTATTTTTTTAAAAAAAATTTTTTTTTTTAATGTTACTTGAATAATTTTTTTAAAATATAATTTATTATTAATTTAATTAATATATTTTAATTCAATTATTAATTATCTGATTTATTTTTTTCTAAAGCTTTAATTAATTCTTTATCAAGTGTCATAATTTTATGATCTAATTTATTAAGTTTTTCAATAATCATTTTACCTTTATTATCATTTACATGATGATTTAAAATAATTCTTCTAATATTATCAGTATCATAATCTAAAAGTCTTCTTTTAGTTTTAGCAATAACTTTCAAAAAATCATTAATTTCTCCTGTAGGCTCAGCTAAAGAATTAGAAATTGAATTAATAGTATGTTCATTGTAATTAGTACTTGAAGTTAAATTCATTGAATTAATATCATGTAATATAGGTAAAGATGATCTTTTAATTTTTGGTTTTTTAACATTCATATATTTATTTTTATATTTTTGATAAATTTTTTTTTTCAAAATAGTTCCAACATTAATACTTGATTGATGTGGATGAAAAAATGATTTACTCGATGTATAAGAAGTATTATTTATTTCTTTAGAGTCATTACTTTTTTTATTTGGTGATAATCCAAATTTTATTTTAATTTTATTTTTTGCTTGAGTTGATGATGGGAAAATAAAACCTGCTTTATTTAAATTAACCTTTGTTTTTAAATAATCTTTTTCTACTGAATTTATTACATTTTTTACAAATGTATTATATGCTGTTAATTCATTTCTTTCTTTTTCTTTATCTTCTTCTTCTTTTTCTTTTATTTTTTTTTCTACAGGAATTGAAGGTAAATCTTTTATTTTTTCTTTGTTTAATAAATCTATAAATTCATTTATATTATTTGAATTATTTTCTGAATCAATTGTTTTAGCTTTATCATTTTTTTTTATATTATTTTTTAGATCTTGTATTACATTTATATTTTTCTTAAATCTTTGTAAAAAATTTAATTCATTTATTTCTTTTTTTGATAATTTATTTATTTCAAAATATTCTTTATAATATTTTGGATGTTCTATAAGAAGAGATCTTTTAAAAATATTTTTATTTTCTGATGTTAAATTTGGTTGTTTGTATCCTCTTTGAATATATTCATTTATTAAATCAAAAAATGGATTCATTGCGTCATTCATTTTTTTCATTTCTTCTTTTTTTTTTTTTTTCAAATTCATATATGTTGTAAGGAATTCTGTTGAATTTTGCTTTAATTTATTATATTCCTTTAAATTTATTTCTTTTGTTATTTCATAATTTTTTAAATCCTTTAAACATGTTTTTCCTATTTCATCATAGTCTATAGTTTGAATTATTTTTGTAAATTTTGAATTTTTATTTACAAATCTATATGCTTTTCTTTTATATTTTTCATCTTTATCAAATTTTTTCATTAAAATTATTTATAAAAACGTAAAAAAATTATTTAATCATATTTAATAATTTAATTTAATAATTTTTAATAATTTTTTAATATCTAAATTATACAATTTATTCTTTTTTTTCTTCTTTTTTCTCTTCTTTTTTTTCTTCTTTCTTTTCTTCATTTTCTTTTTTATCCTTTTCACTTGGATCTTGTTGTCCAGAAAATCTCTTTTTAAATGCAGCAATTTCTTCTTCAGAAATATTTTTAAACAAAGGTAAAGGATGTTTAATTTCATGTCCTTCATCTAAAATACCAGCTTTAATTAAAAACATATATTCTTCATCTTTATTATTTTCAATAAAATCATTAATAGTTTTAAGTAAAACACATTCTTTTCCTTCATATTTAATATTCATAATTTCATATAATTTAGCACTGAAAGAAGGCATAAATGGTTCAGCAATGCATCCTAAAAATCTAATAAATGAGCATAAAACATAAAAAACAGTTTCGGCTTTTTGAATTGAATCAGTATCATCTTTTTTCTTTAATAAAGTCCAAGGAGCACTAATTTGTAAGAAACCATTTCCTAATGATGATATATCCATAAATACTTTTAATGCTTCTTTAATTTGAGTGTTTTCTTGTAATGTAACATATTCATGATATGTTTTAGTCACATCTTTAAGGAATTTAATATCATTTTCTCCTGTAAATTTCTCAGCTGTAAATTTAGGTATTTTACCATTAAAGTTTTTATGAGTAAATACTAAAACTCTATTAATTAAATTACCTAAATTAGCAAGTAATTCATTATTATTTTTAGCTCCAAAATCATCCCATTTAAAATCAGTATCACTCACTTCAGGTCTCATACTTAATAAATAATATCTCCAAACTTCAGAAGGTATTCCAGTACTTTCAGCAGCATCACCAAAAACTCCAGTACCTTTACTTTTACTAAATTTCGTTCCTTCATAATTTAAATATTCAGTAGTTGATAAATGATATAACATAGTATAGTTTTTACCAGTACCAATTAAAGTCGATGGGAAAATTACAGTATGAAAAGTAACATTATCTTTTCCCATAAATTGATATAATTTAACATGTTCTGGATTCTGCCACCAATCTCTCCATTTATCTTCACCTACAAAATTAGCTGTTATACTTAAATAACCAATACATGCATCAAACCAAACATAAAAAACTTTATTTTGTAAATCAGGATCATCAGTTGGAACAGGAACACCCCATTTTAAATCACGAGTAATGCATCTTTCTTTCAAACCTTCATTAATAAAACCATGAGTAATTGATTTACTATTTTGACTCCAATTTCCTTCAACTGATGTTTTTTCAAACCAAACTGTTAATTTATCAGCAACATCAGGTAATGAAAGAAAATAATGAAAAGAATGTACTTTTTCAGGTGTATTATTACATAATTTACATTTAGGATTTATTAATTCTAAAGCATTACATAATTTACCACATTTATCACATTGATCACCTCTTGCTTCTTCATATTTACAATCACCATGATAACAAGTTCCATAAACAAATCTATCAGCTAAAAATCTATTACAATGAGGACATTTAAATTGTTCAACTTCTCTTTTTTTACAATAACCATTTTTATTTAAATCATTAAAAATTTCTTGAGTAATTTTAGTATGTAATTCAGTAGAAGTTTTACCAAAATAATCAAAATCAATATCAAACCATTTATAAATATCATAATGAATTTTATGATATTTATCACATAATTCTTTAGGTTCAATTCCTTCTTCTAAAGCTTTAGTTTCAGTAGCAGTACCATATTCATCAGTACCACAAACATATAAAGTATTATTTCCTTTTAAACGTGAATATCTTGCAAAGACATCTGCTGATAATACACATCCAATTAATGTTCCTAAATGAGGATAGTTATTTACATATGGTAATGCTGATGTTATTAAAATGTTTTTTTTTGAGTTGTCTTCAAATATTGGTTTGTCTTTTGTTGGTCTTATTAATTTAGCATTTGATTCATAGTATGATACATCTTTTTTCTTTTTTTCTTTGTCGTCTTTTTTATTTTTTTGAGATTCTTTATCTTTTTTTTCTTTTTCTTCTTTTGCTTTTTTTTTCTCCTCTTTTGCCTTTTTTTTCTCCTCTTTTGCTTTTTTTCTCATTGCTTCTTTCTCTGCTGGATCCATTGGCTCGTGATGCTTGTGGTCTTCTTTTTTTGGAGATCCTTCTTTTTTTTCTTCAGGTTGATTAACGTCTTTTTTATCACTTTCCATTTAAATATAAACGAATTTTTTTATTAGATTTAAATAAGATAAAAATTAATTAAAAAAATAGTTTTAATATATTATAAATATTTAATTTAGATTTTTCAAATAATTACATAATTATTTTTTTTATTGTGATTATTTTATAGATTAGTATATTTTTTCTTTTTGAAAAAAAGATTATCCATTAATTATTGTTTTTTTTTTTTAAATAAAAAATAATTTTTATATAATAGATTTTATTGTTATTTAAATTTTTATTAATTTATTAAAATATTTAAATGGAAAAGAACTTCTGTTATTTAAGAAAAGATTGTTGGAATTATATAATAGATTTTTTAGATATTAATTCAATGCTTCAATTAGAATTAACAACAAAAAATTTTAAAACTCAAATTGATTCTTATTATGAAACAAAAGAAAAAAGTATAAAATATCAATCTCAAAAACAACATAATATAAAAGATAATGTTAATTTATATAAATATCAATTTATATCTAAATACTTTAATTTTGTTTTAAATTGCTCTTTACAAGGAAAAGAATTCTGTAATGATATAAATGAAAAAAACAATGAAATTGAATTTACTCAGAAGGGAATTGTTCCCAAAGCCGAAAATATTTTTTTCGGAAACAAGTAAACATTTTTTTTATTATTATTATAGAATTCAATTTGAGCAATTTTATTCAAGGAAAAATTATTATTTTATCCTTTATAAAGATAATACTTTTTCAGTTATTGAATATTTAAGTTTCCCAAATAGAGGATTTAAAATATTATATTCATATAATTTTTCAAATAATTTAATTAAAAACTTTACATATGATGAAGTAAATAATTATGTAATTTTAATTGGAAATAATACTTCTCTTTTTGTTTTAAAATTGGATAAATTTGAATTAATTGAATATCCAAATTTAATTGAGTTTCCTGAACAAATGAATAAAATTTATTCTTTTAAAGGATTTTATTTATTTTTATCTGTCACAGAAAATTTCTATTATATTTTAATTGAAAAATTTTTAAATTATTTGAAAATAAAAGAACAAAAAGAAAAAGAAAAAGATTTAAATAATATTGAAATAAATATTATGAATATTGATTCAATAATTCCAATTAAATTTGAAAAACAATATTCAAAAATAAAAGACATTTCCTATAGTGAAACGAATATAATGATTATTGATGAGACTAATTCATTATATTTTTTTTCAACAAGTGAATTTTCAAAAATAAATAATATAGAACCAACATTTAAATTAGTATCAGAACAAAAATTTAATAATTATTATTCAATGTCAAATGGTGAAAATTTTTGGCTTCTTTTAGAAAAAAAAATATTTCCTCCTTTAGAAGAATGGACAACAAATGAAATATATAAATGGTTTGAAGAATTAAAATTTTATGATTATCTTAATATAATTAAATATGAAAAAATAACTGGAAAAGATATATATGAAGGTGATTGTGATTTTTTTAGAAATTGTATAGGAATGAATGATGATAATATTAAAAAATTAAATTATGAAATTTCTAAAATTAAAAAAGGTTTAACAAAATATTTAAAATTATGGGGATGGGGGAATAATAAAAATGGTCAATTAGGAATGTTAAATTATAATTTAAATTATATAAAAGTACCATCCTTAATTCCTTTACCTGAATTTCAAGATAATGAAAGTGTTGAGAAAATATATTGTGGAAAAGGTTATAGTTTAATAATATCTAATTTTGGTAATGTTTTCATAACTGGAAATTATAATATTAAAGATAAAATTTCAAAAGATGATGATCAAAATAATAATCATCATAATATAAATATGCATAATAATTATAATAAAGGAGGAAATGATAAACATAATAAAAAAAATAAAAAAGAAAATAATAATAAAGATAAATTAAAAGAACAAACTAATATAAAAAACCAAAATAGATGGATTAATGTTACTAAAGATATTTGTTTTAATTGTAATAAAATAAATGATGGAAAGTATTTAAAAATTAAAAATATATTTTGTAAAGATGGTTATATATTATTTTTTGGATATCATTCTAATATTATTCCTTATCAAGCATTTCAAAAAATTCCAAAATTAAAACATTCAAAAAATGGAGGGAAATTCATTACATCAAATAAAGTAATTGATAATATTTTAGAATTAAAAAATAATGAGAAAGAAAATTATAAAATTGTATATGGAGATAAAATATTAAAAATGTTAGAAACTTCATTAAATGAATTTATACAAAGTCATGTACCTTATCATAAAGTTGAACAAATTAAATTATTCAATGATGTAATATGGGATAAAAAAAAGAGATTTTTCAAAGAAGAATTGTTTAACTAATTATAAAAATAATTATAGAAAAATAATAATATATTACACAATTAATAAATAAATATAAAAAAAAAATATTTTTAGTAAATAAAAAAGTTTTTAAAAATTATAAATAAGATAATATTAAAAAATAAATAATATAAAAAAAATAAAAAGATGAATGATGAAAACACATTAAAAATAGAATATAAAAAAATAGGACCATTTAATTGTCAATATGCATATTTTGATAAATCAAAAATAAACAAAGTTTTATTATGGCCTGGTCAAATGGGATTTGAAAAAGTAATAAAAAACTTATCAAATAAAACACCAAAAAAAGATTATATAGTATTATCATTTCAAGTAAATAGTTGGGATAATGATTTAAGTCCATGGGAATCAAAAGGAATTCCAGGAGAATATTTTAATGGTGATGGTGTAAAAACATTAAATTTTATAAAAAATGAATTTTTACCATTTTTTGAGAAGAAATTTCCAGAAATGAAAAATAAACCTAAAATTGTAGGTGGATATTCACTTTCAGGTTTATTTTCTTTATATTGTTTTTATTCAACTGATATTTTTATTGGAGTTGGGGGAATGTCACCTTCACTTTGGTTTGAAGATTGGTTTAAATTTATGAAAGATCATCATGCTAATAATAAAGATAGTTTAATTTATTTAAGTTTAGGTGATATTGAAGAAAAATCTACTACTAAACCTTTGGATATTGGAATTAATGTTAAAAAAATGTATGATATTGTTAAGAAAGATAGTAATGTTAAAGATTGTATTTATGAACTTAATAAAGGAGGACATTTTAATGATGGGGAAGAAAGAACTGCTAAAGGCTTTGCTTGGTTACTTGAGAGGATATAAATTTATTTAGTTTTATTTTTTAATATTTTTATTTTTAAAAATTTGAATTATGTATTAAATTAATGAGTAAGATTTAATATGTTTTTTTTTTATATGAATTTAAAAATAGAAATTTTCTATTTTGAATATTATTAATTAATTCATAAATATTTTTAAATTAATGAATAATAAAGAATAAATATAATTAAATATTATTTAATTAAATAATTATATAATACAAATTTTTTTTTTAATAAAAAAAATATGATTAAATATTAAAAATAAAAATGTAAAATATTAATAGTATATTAAAAATTTCTAATACTATTATTAATATATATGATTTAATAAAGAATTAAATATTTTATTTATTTATAATTAAATTTTTATAAAACAGAAGACTTAAAAATATTTATTAATGGGTGTCTGTGAAAGTCCTTATACAATGAAAATTCATAAAAGAAATGCTTCCATTAATTCTGAAAAAGGAACTACTGAAATGGACTTTTCAAAAAATATGACAAGATCTTCTTCAACAAATATTTTAAATTCTTATAAATATTTTTGCACATTCCAAAAAAAATTATATGATTGTGATTATCAATATTTTAAAAAAAATAATTATTTTATATGTGGTTGTGAATTAAGAAAAGATAAATCTATTGATAATCTAAAAAAACATGAAGAAAATTTAAATTGGGGTAATTGTTTTAAACATACTTCCAATAATGAAAAATATTATTGTTTCGAATGTGAAATTTGTTTATGTGATGAATGTATAAAAGGATTTCATGAAAAATATTTTAACTTTCATCACCTATTTATTCATCCTAAAACTTTATAAGGTATTTTAATTATTTTATAGCATTTTAATCTTATTATAATTATTGTGATGCTATAATAATTTAGCTTTTATATATATATTTAAAAACTATTCTAAAAATTTTTAAGAATGAACATTTTAGTATTATTATTATTATGGTAAATTTAAAAAATTAATTTATTTTTTTTTTTAGTCAATATTAAAATATTAATTATCATTTTTGTTTTTATATTATATTATATGGAATTGTTTTTAATAATCATTTTATTTTTTCAATTATTCAAAATTATATTTTCTCAAATAAAAATTCCATTTAAAAATAATATAGATTTTTCAACTTTAACTTCTGAAAATTTTATAAATAAATTATCAAATATGAATATTACTTCTTATTTATCACTTGGAACACCATTTCAAACAATACCATTTAATATCAAATTATCTAATTATCATTTAATTTGTTTATCAAATAATTCATCATTAGGGAAAAAATTCATAAGTTTTCAAGAAAATAAATCATCATCTTTTCAACCATTTGATAAAGGAAAAAGATATTGTGATTTAAAAGAAACTCTACTTTGTAGAAGAGGAAAAGACATTTTTAAAATTTCTGAAAATAATATTATTAATAATCTGAGTTTTTATATTAGTTATGATTTAGAAAAAAATCAAAGTGGAATTTTAGGTTTTAAATTTGCATATAAATTCCCAGAATATAATTTTATAAATCAATTAAAAGAAAAAAACTTAATTTTATCTTATCTTTTTTATTTTAAATTTAAAAATTTATATGAAGGTGAAATTATTATTGGAAATTATCCTCATGAAATTGATAAAAATAAATATGATGTTATTAATATGAAAAATTCAAGAATTCCACAAACTTTTACAAATCAAGATTATTCAATTCAAATTGAAAGTATTAAATATGGAGAAAAAGAAATTGCAAAAGATAAAGAATTTTATTTTGATTTCGAGAATTATTTTTTTTTATGTTCATTAGATTTTCATAAAGTAATAAAAGAAGAATTTTTTAATAATTTATTAGAAGAAAAAAAATGTGAAGAAAAGAAATTAAGAAAAGGAATTCAAGATGTATTTTATTATTTTTGTGATAATAATATTGATTTATCAAAATTTAAAGAAATTAAATTTAAGTCAATAAATTTTGATTATGAATTTATTTTAAAACCTGATGAATTATTTATAAAATCAAATAATAAAATGTTTTTCATAATTTATTTTATGGATTCATATGAGAAAAGATGGTCTTTTGGATATTATTTTATGAAAAAATATTTAATTATATTTGACCAAAATAGAAAGTTAATAATATTTTATAATAAAATAAAAGAAAACAATATTCAAATATCTATTATTATTTCAATTATTTTTGGAATAATTATAATAGGTTTAGTAATATACATTTATAATAATTTAAAAAAAAAAAGAAAAATAAGAGCAAATGAATTAGAAGAAAATTTTGAATACATTCAACAAAATTAATTAAAATAGTATATATATTAATAATAATAAACAATAATTTTAATATAACTAAAAATGAATTATTTAAATTTTTAATATATTAATAAATTAAATATAACCTTTTATTTAATTAAAGATTTTACATTAAGAAAACTTCTTCAGCATCAGGATACATTTCAATAGAACCTAATTGATTTATATTAGGTTTACTATGAAAAATAATTTCAGATTTACTTCCTAATTTTTGAGGAGGTTTCCCTTTTTTAAAATCTTTTTTTGGTTCTTCAGTTTTAATTTCTTCTTTTTTTGGTTCTTCAATTTTAATTTCTTCTTTTTTTGGTTCTTCTTCAGTTTTATTGTCTTCTTTTTCTATATCCATTTTATCATTTTTATCTTCTTTTTTATAATATGATTCACCCATAAATGAATCATCACTTTCATTTTCATTTTCATTTTCAATTTTTTTTTCTTCTTTTGGTACATTAATTAAATCAGTACTTACTCTTTTAAAATATGGATGACTATTTTCTTCATTTTTCATTTCTTGATCTTCATTATTATTTTTTTCTTCTTTTTCTACTTTTTCTTCCTTTTCTTCTTTTTTTTCACTTTCTTCATTTTTCATTTCAGTATTTTCATCTTCTTTTTTTTCAATTTTAGGATATTGTCTCATTCTTTCAGTTTGAGGAAAATTAGAAGTAGTTTTATTAAATTTATCTTCTTTATCTTCATCATCATTACCAAAGAAATTTCCTCCAAAAGTTTTATTTAACAATTTAAAAAAATCTTTATTTGAATAAGTATCCCAAGGACTTTCATTTTCTTTAGAACCCATTCTATTAATTTTTTGAGGTTCACTATCTTCTTTATCAATATAATCTTGTATAGATTCTATAAAATTTTTTTCATCTTTTTCTTCTTTTTTAACAAGTTTCTTATTATATCTATAAGCTTCATTAGGAGAAGGTTTTTTAGGATATTCTAAATCAAAAGCATTAGCTCTAATATATTTTCTATAATATTCCATTGCTTCTGTTTTATACATAATATCAGGATCTAAATAACGTAATTTTGGATAATCATATGTTATAAATTCTAATAATTTTCTATTGCCTCCATAATATAAAAGTTTTAATTGTTCATTTGAAAAATTTCTTATTCTATTTGGTACTATTACACTTATGTAATCTGGTAATTGTCTGTGAATTTCTGCACAGTCTGCACATAAAAATATTGCATTGTTTAATGATACGTATTCTGGAGTTTTATATGCTCTGTGACAATCGAAACATTCATAATTTAATTCATCGTTCATTATTTCTTTTAACATTGTGTTTCTACTTCCATTTTGATATGGATATCGTGTTGTGAATGGATAAAAAAAGTCCATTATTTTTTATTTTTTTAATTTTTTATTTTTTTTTATTGTATTTCCTTTTTATATTTTTTGATTTATTTTTTTAAATATCTAGAACATTAAATTTTTGTTTTCTATAATTATAATTATAATTTTAATTTTGAAAAATTAAAAATCAAAAAAAAAAAGATGTATAAATTAATTTTTGTATTTAAAAATTATATATTTAAATCAGATATATATTTAATTAAAGTATTCCTATTAACTTTATTTGCAAAAATATTATCACAAATAAAATCCTGAATTGAAATAGGTAAATTAATATAATATAAAAGTATTTTCATATCAATAAATCTTCCTTTATCTTTTTTAATAGGAAAATTTTTAACAGAGTAAAATCCTTTAGGATTCAACCCAGATCTAAAAGGAAGATGATTAAAAAAATATTCACATAACAAAGTTAAAATATCATAAATTTCAGATTGAAGTAAAGTAATATAACCATAAGAGCCATCATCACCAACATAAAAATAATTAGGTTTAACTGTAGTTAAAGGAGAGAATCTAATTTCATTTACAATTTTACCTAAATAAAAATCAGCAACTTCATTCATTTCATATCTATTATTTAATTTATGTATTAAAAATATATGACCATTTTTTCTATCATCAAATAATATTGTTCCTAATATTTCAGAATCACCCCAAAATTCTAATGAAGTAGAATGATATTGTGAATAATCTTTGAAATAAACACATAAATGTGGATGTTCATTATTATTTGATTTTAATACTGAAAACCATGTTATTGATTCTAATATATCTCCAATTATTAAAAAATTTTTTTGCATTTTTGAACATGTTATTAAATTCTTACATTCTGAATTTCTTGTATCATTTGAATATATTCCTTCCATTGTTGATAAATCTGAATAAAATTGATATATATTTATTTTTGAACCTTCTCCTACTAATAATATTTTCTCATATGAATATATCATTGATATTGTACCACGAAATGAATCATTTTCATATACTTTTTTTAATTTACTATTTTCAAATTCAAAAAATTGTATTTTTGCTCTTAATGGATTATTTTCATCACCTTGAATATTTAAACCTATTGCTAAAAATTTTTTTCTTTCATTACTTTTATCATTTTTTGGTACTTCAACAATACGACTTTCAATTATTACTTCATTTTCATTAAATTGATAATCATCTAATGCTTCTGGTGTTTCTGTTCTTAATGTTAAATGATATATAAAATGAGGATGTTTTAAATTTTGTCCTTGTTGATAATTTGTCAATCTTAATTCTTTTTCTATTAAAAAATAACAAAAAATAAAATAATGTTGTGTATAATTAAATATTTGCATATAATTGACAGAAACTGGAAAATGATTTAATTTATTTGATCTAATTAAAATTGAGTGATTTTCTAATGAATAAAATTTTGGTATTGAACATTGTTTTAATGAACCATTTTCACATATTAAAAAACCATTTTCAATTGCTTCATTTGAATATTCTGTAAATGTAGTAAAACTATGTTCTTTAGGAAAATTTGAAAAAGGTAATATACAAATTTCACCTGATTTTTCATATATAAATTTTTGATATCTATTTATATTTATAAGTATACCTGGAACATTATGAATATTATTAAATTTAATAAAAATATTTGAACCTTCTAACATAAAAAATTCTTTATAATTTAAATTTTGTAAATATTCTATATAAATTTTTTTTAATCCAATTACTATATTTCTTTCTTGCAAAGAACAAATGTACATTTCATAAATAATAATAGCACCATTCTTATATAAAAAACATAAAAGAGCTTTTTTCTTCAAAACATCAAAGAATAAAGCTTCAGGAGTTTCAGAATTTATATTCGGAACAACATCTATATATATTTTATTTGTAGGATCTGAACAACATTTAAAATAATCTTCTGGATTATTTGTTACTAAATATGGAAATTCATTTATTAAGGTATTAAATAATAATGGACTGACTTGACCTCCATATGGACATTCTAATAAGGAATTTATATCGTAAATTGCGAGGGAATGATTAGAATAATATATAATTATAAAAGAAAATGAATAAAATGATTTTGAATTAATTGAATATTTTAAAATTGAAGGAGAGTTTATAAATTTAGAAATATTTTTAAAACGAACAAAAATTGAATCATTTATTTTTTTTTCTTTATAAGAATTATTTGTATTTTGGCTAGGTGAATTATGGAAACTTATAAGAATAATATTAGAATGATCCTTATTACTTACAACCATACAATTTGTACCAAATTTACATTTAAAAATCAAATTATTAATATCTGTATTAATATTATTATTAATATTATTAATATTATTATTAATATTATTATTTTCACTATTTGTAATATTAAATAAGGATTTTGTATCATAAGAAACTAATAAATCCAACATTTGAGTATATATTTGTATTTTATGTGTAGAAACAATTGCAATATATGATATAGTTTTTTTTAATTTTAAAGTTTCTATTTCTATTTGACCAGATGATATCATTTTTCCCTTTTGATCAAGTACAATACTATCAGTTATATTCTCAAATGTGTCACCTTTTAAAATAATTGTCTTTTCATCTTTTAATTTACAAATTAAATACTCTGTATAATTTCTAAATCTTATACTTTTAATAAAAGCAAAATCATATACATTATTTTCATAATTTTCAAAATATACAAATTTATCATAAAAAAAATTTAATTTACCATTATCACCATAACCATTAGTGAATACTACTTTCATATTTTTATTATCATCTAATAAATTCATATTAATAATAGGACTATAATTAATAATTCTATCAACAATAATATAATTATTTTGATAAAAATAAAGAACAATACCATCAGAAAAAGGTGAAGAAAGGAAAAATAAACCAGGTAAAGGCATAGTAATAATATTATAAGGAGCGCCTAAACTATTTAAATTATTATTATTTGTTTTAAAAATAGATTCAATTGAATATGAATTATTTCCAAATTGTAAAAAATAAATTCTTCCTTGAGAATCAGTAAAAATAAATGAATTACTATTTAATATATAATATCCACCTCCTCTTAAATCCATACATTTATCCATATTTGTTTTATCATCTTGACCTTGAATATTATTTTCATAATATAAAGGATTTAATATTATATTAAATGCTTTTTTTTCATTTATTTTATATACTTGAATTGCATATGGTATAAATAATATTAATGTTTTTATTGAATCATTTTCTAAAACAAAAAAGTCTAAGATTTCATTATCATTTGATTGAAAAATTTTTTCAAAAGTTTCTATTTTTCTTGTTTCCATATCAACATTAATATATGCTACATTGACAAAATTTTTATCAAAAATAATATTATTCATTGCATCATATATTGGATTTTGGTCCCAATATAAAATATAAAATTGGATATTTTTTTCTAATTTAGAAGAAAGTTTAAAATCAAAAGGTAAAATATCATATTTCGAATTTTCTTCATATTTTTTAGAAATATATATTTTAATAATTTTATAAATAGATTTTTCCTCCAAATTTATACAAAGTGAAGGCTCAAAAAATTCATCTCCCTTCAAAGTATCATAATATAATTCTTGCTTTTCAATATCGGTTAATTTAAAATGTTTTTCAGGATTTAAACTTTTAATTATATTTAATTTATTATCATTATATGTATAAATTATGTAATTAGATGATAAGGAAGAATAAATTTCTAAAAAATTTTCTGAAAAAATTTTTCCATTAAGATTTGAAGAATCTAAAGCATAGAGTGCAAGAGTTTGGAAATCATTAGAAAAAGATTCAAATTGAATAAATGAAAGTTTATTATTATCTATACTTAATATAATACTATTAGTGTTATTATTTACTAATGGATGGAACTTTTCAATCCAAGTAATCTCACCAAAAATATTATATTTAAATAGTAGATTTAATTTATATATTTCTTGGTTTTCCATAGAATCAAATTCATAAATTGATTCAAATTCATATATTTCAATATGATCCTTCACATTAGCACATATTTGTTGAATTTTTTGATTTTGATTTAAGGAGAAATTAGGAACAAAAAATCCACTTATTGCACCATTTATTTGAGTTGATGGAATTTTCTCTGAATGAAAAACAGAGGTTGAATTTTCCATTTTTTTATCTAAAATTAAAATTTTAATTAATTTATAAATAAATTTTAAATTTATTAAAAAGACAAAAAATAATATATAATAATAATAATAATAATAATAATATACTTTAGTTATTCAAATTAAATTCAGTTTGGAGGAATATATGATCTGAAGGGAAATTTTCATTTGGTATTCCTTTTTCAAAATTTAAATATTCTATTGGCATAATTTTATTTATTATATTTATATTATCAGAGATAAAAATATAATCAAATTTTAATTTTTTTATTCCTTCATCCATTGTATCAATTACCATTGTAAATTTATTATTATCTTTTTCTTCATTTTCAAAAATAGATTTAAAACCATTTTCAATCATAATTTTAACACATTCAGATTCAGGTCCAGTATTAAAATCACCACATAATATATATTTTGATATTTTTAATTTTTTTAAATTATTATCATTTTTTAAATTATTAATCAAATTATTAACTTGTTTAATTCTAATTTGTTCATTTTTATCCCAAGCCGTTAAATGAGTAATAATTAAGCAAAAAATATTAAAAGGATAAAACATTTCTTGTAATAACGCCACAAGTGCAAAATTTTGTTTAACATTATTTCCTAAAAGATATCTATAATTCTTAATTAAATTAAATTTATATCTGTTATAAACTAACATTATTCCTAATGGAGTATTTGGTCTTTGAAAATAAACAGAATCATATAATTTTTGACCAACAATATTATTTAACATCATATATAAATCATCTTGTTTATCAACTTCTACAAAACAATATAAATCAGAAATATTATCTTTTATTGATAATAATTGAGAAAATAATTTTACTCTATAATCCCAAATTTTATATTTTAATTCAATATTTGGTGCAGTTTTCCAATCATAACTATATTCATCACATAATATATTCCAAAATAATAATTTATAATTCATTTTAATTTGTTCTATTTCATTAAATTTGGAATATGGATTAACTTTGGGATTATACCAAGAATCCATATTTAAATTTAGAAAAAACTTACAAAATAAATATTATTTAATTGTTTTTTTTTTCAAATTAAAAAATGGGTCAAAAAATGATATCGAATAAATATAAAGTTCCAAAAGGAGAAGAAGGTAATAAATAAAAAAATAATTAAAAAAAAATTAGTATCAAGAAATAATTTTGAATTTGTTAACGTAATAGGAAGAGGAGGATTTGGAAAAGTTTGGAAAGTAATAGAAAAAAGTCGTAAAATAAATTATGCATTAAAAGAAATGTCAAAAGTAAAAATTATAGATAAAAAAAGTGAAAGATCAATAAAATATGAAAGAGTACTATTATCAAAACTAAATCATCCCTTCATAGTAAATATGTACTACGCATTTCAAGACTATGATAATTTATATTTAGTAATGGATTTATTAAACGGAGGTGATTTAAGATATCATATATGTAGACATAGGAAATTTTCAGAAGAACAAACTCGATTTTTCATTGCTAATATTATTTTAGGTTTAGAATATATTCATTCAAAAAATGTTATCCATAGAGATATTAAACCAGAAAATTTAGTTATGGATGAAAATGGTTATTTAAGAATAACTGATTTTGGTATTGCTAAAATTTATAATGCTAAAAATTCACATGAAACAAGTGGAACTCCTGGTTATATGTCACCTGAAGTTATGAAAGGACAAAATCATACTAAAGTTGTTGATTATTTTGCTTTAGGTGTTATTGGTTATGAATGTATGATGGAAAGGAGACCTTATGTTGGGAAAAGTAGAAAAGAAATTAAAGAACAAATGATGTCTGTTCAAGCACAAATTAAAAATGAAGATATTCCTAATGGATGGAGTAGTGAAGGTGTTGATTTTATTAATAAATTGTTAATTAGGAAACCTGAAAAAAGATTAGGATATAAATCTATTGATGAGTTGAAAAATTCACAATGGTTAAAGTTTTATCCTTGGAAAGAATTAGAAGAAAAATCTTTGTCTTCACCTTTTCTTCCTGAAAAAAAAGATAATTATGATAAAAAATATTGTATTGGAGGAGATAAAATTGGATTGGAAACTCATCAAAGATATGAACAATATAAAAATAATGAAAATTATTCTAAAATTTTTTATAATTTTACTTATTATCCTATGCTTGATGATACAATTGAACATGAAAATTTTGATTTAGAAACATATATTAATAATAAAGAATCTTTTATTTCAAATGATAATAATAGTAATATAAATAATAAAAAAAATATTCTTACAAATAATGATGATAATTTGAATAATAATAATAGTAATAATAAAAGTAATAATAATAATAGTATTATAAATAATATTAATAATCAAAATATGAGGATAAATTATAATAAAAGAGTACAAAGTGCAAATATTAAAATAAATATTAATGAAAGTAAAATTGTGAAAGAAAAACCAAAATTACCGTTAAAACATAGAAAAATGATTAGTGAATATATGAAAGATAAAAAATCAACAAAAGAAAATTTAACAAAAGTTAATAAACAAAAAATAACTCCATCAAAAACAAATGGAAATAATAATATAAATAATACTAAAAAAATATTTTCTCAACCAAAAAAAAACCCAAGACATCCAACATCAAATAGTAAAGAAAAAAATAAACAAATACCTTCATCATGTAATACTCCATCAAATAAAACAATATTAAAACCAAATGTATTAACTCCATCATCAAATCTTCAATTTAATTATGGTAATTTATTAAATAAAAATATAAATATATCAACAAATATAAAAGATAATATTGCAATGACAAATATATTAAAACATTTAAGAGATTCATCAAATAATAAAAAAGAAAAATTAAAAACTCCATCAAAATCAAATAATAATAATATAAGTAATATAAATAATAATATTAATAATAGTAATTTTAATAGTAATGATAATAATAATGGACAAAAAAAACCAAGTTTACATAGAAGTAATAGTCATTATACTAATTTATTATTAAAATCTAAAGAAACAAATAATCAAACTTTAAATTCTCATAGAAATAAAATTTTTTTATCTCAATATGGAATTGCTGGTGTTACTATTAAGAAAGTAAATAAAAATAGTTCACTTCCAAAGAAATTAAGTCAAAAAAATAATACAAGTAAATTAACTGAAACTCCAAGTTTAAAAAAAAACCCAAGTACAAATTCTATGATTATAAGAAATAAAGGTACTAATAATTCACATAATAGTACAGGAAGTAGTTCTACTTTAACTAATAATACAAATAAAAATAAAACTATTATACATTAAATTAATATAAAATTTCATTGTTATTTTTATATATAATTTTTCAATGATATTTGGTATTTTTATTTTTACTGATTAATAGTAAATATAATAATATTTTATGATAAAAATTATTAATGATGATATATATTTAAATCAAAGTTTATATAATTTTAGGATAAATGATTTGAAAAAATTATATATTTTTTTTAATTAATATAAAATACTTTTTTTCATTTGAATAAATTTATAATTAAAAATTAATAAAATTTCTTTTGAAATAATATTTTTTTATCTTTTTGATTTTCAAATTGTGTTTAAATATTTTAAAAGAATATTTATCTTAATAATTATCATTAATTTTTCTTCATTATCATCATAAACTTTGAAAAATTATATTATTTTATGAATTAAAAATCTATTTTCATCTTAAATATATAATTAATTATATATTTGATTAAAAAAGTATTAATATTTTTAAATCTATATTTAGTACATTAATTGTTTTAATTTATAATAAAATGTTTTTTTTATTTGAAATATAAAAATAAAATTAAAAATTAATTTATGGCATTTTGTGTGAGAAGTGATAGAAAAATAAATTTTGAAGATAAAAATAATCCAAATATAGGACCAGGCTTATATGTAAAAATATCAAAACAAGTATTCAAAAGAAATAAAATACCTTTTAATTCATCAACTTCTAAAATTATAATAACAACAAATAATACACCTGGAGTGGGTACTTATAATATAAATAACGATGGTTTTGACAAATTAAAAAAATCTCAAAATAATGAAAAGAAAAATATAAGTTTTTCAAAAGATTCAAAAATTTTAACGAACAATAGTTCAATTGATAAGTCATATTATAATTATAATTTAAATCAAGAAAAATTAGGTTTTTTAACTAAAGTAGAAAGATTTAAACCATTATTAAAAGAAGATGAAATAACTGAAATAATAAAAGAGAAAAATGATAAAAAAAATAAAAATTTAATTAAAAGTCGTTCTCATTTAAATGTAAGAAAAAGTAATGATTTAAAAACTGGAAGTTTAGATAGAGTATTAAGTATTCAATCAAAAGATATGAATGGTTATGGAATTGGTTATTTAGAAAATGCACAATTAAATATTTTATCAGTAGATAATATTACACCTGGTCCAGGTTATTATAATCCATTATTTCAAAGTAAAAATCAAATTTTAAATTGGGAAAAATCAATTAATAATGAAAAAGACAAAAAATTAGAAGACTTTAAAAATGATATTATTCAAAATATGAAAAATAAAAGTATAAATATTAATCCATTAAATAAAAAGAATAGTAAATTAAATTCAAAAAGAGAAAATTTAATATTTAATGAACATTATTTAGTTGATAAAAATAGAAAAAAAAATATTGTAGAACAAATTGAAGAAAAAAGCAAAGAAGAATCAAATGAAACTCCAGGTCCAGGTTATTATGAAAAAGAATTAATAGAAAATGAAAAAGAAAATAAAAAATTTAATAATTCAATAGTAAATCAATTTTTACAAAAGAAAATATCAAAAACAATTCAAAATTTTGGGTCAAGATGTAATAGATTTATTGAAAAAAGATTAAGTGAAGATAATATTGGTCCAACTACTTATTTTATAAAAACAAATTATAAAAAAAAAGAAAGGGAAAGTTATTATAATATTATGAAAAAAAATCATTCAAATGATGATCATAAAACAATAATTAATAATATAAATTATCCTGGGCCAGGTTCATATAATATTTGTAAGAGTTTTATTAAAAAATCTAATTCACAAAAAGAATTTTTAAATAGTGATGAAATTAGATTTAATTATGAAATAAAGGAAAAAGATATTTTACCTGGTCCTGGTACTTATATTAATCCTATTGAAGAAAAATATGAAAATCAATATAAAAATGTTAATAAAGAAAAAGTTAATTATGATAAAGATAGTTTTGAATATAAATTAAGAAATAGAATAAAAATAATTCAAGAACAAAAAAAAAAGTCTCCTTGTGTTGGTTATTATTTTCCAGAAATTGTAAATTCAATTCAATATAATTTATTAAAAAAATATAATCCTGCTCAAAGTGTTCGTTCTGGATTTTTACAATCTTCTAAAAGATTTGAAATTAAAAAACCACTTCATGATAATTCTCCTGCTTCATATAATCCATATATTTATGAAAATATAAAAAATAAACAAATAAATCCAAGTATCTTTAATTCAAAAGAAAAAAGATTTTTTGAATTTAAAAATAAATCACAAGTTGGTCCTGGACAATATAATATTAATAATAGTGATGATTGGAATAAAAAATCATTTAATGTTCTTTTTTATTAAAAAATAAAAATTATATAATATAATAATGAAAAGTTTATAAAAAAAAAAATGATATTTATATATGTGAAAATAAATAATTAATTCAATATATAAAATTAAAAATTTCCAAAAAATCAATTTTTATAAATAATTAAAAAAATTCATAACATATACATATAAAAACATTATAAAATGTCATCAAACCAAATAAAAATAAAAGATTCAGAATTAAAAGAAGAAGATCATAATCAAATATCAACAAAGAGAGGTTTATCAGAAGGAGAGCAACTAGAAACAATAAATCCTCAAACTTCATCATCTCAAAACCCAACAGAAGGAAACCAAGAAAAAACTCCTAAAAAATATGGAGAAACAGGTTATCGTTGGTATGTAATGATATCATATTTTACATTAACATTTGCAAATGGTCTTCAATGGGTAACATTCTCATCATGTGCAGATAATTTCTCAGAAGCATATAAAATGCCATCATGGAAAGTAAATATGTTTTCATTAATGTATATGATAATTTATCCTTTTGTATGTATTCCTGAAGGATGGTTAGTTGATTCTTATAGTACAAGATTAGGACTAATGATTGCTAGTGGTTGTACTCTTGCAGGAGCTAGTTTTAAACTACTTATTAATAAGAGTATGGCTTGTGCTTTCATTGGTCAATTCTTTGCTGGTTTTTTTCAACCTGCTATATTAAATTCACCTGGTAAAATTGCTGCTAATTGGTTTAGAGAAGATATGAGAACTTTAATTACTACTATTTGTTGTTTAAGTGATACTATTGGAATTCTTGTTGGGTTTGTTTTCCATGTTCCTATTATTGATAGTAAACATAAAGGTGAGGATTTTAAAAAAGATTTCTGGTGGTATGTTTTTTATGAATTTATACTTAATGTTGTTTTTTGTATTCCTATGTTTTTTGTTACTAAAAATAAACCTGATATACCACCTAGTCCATCACAAGATGAAAATAAAAGACAAGAAGAACCTGGTTTAAAAGATAGTTTAAAATTACTTTTTGGAAATAAAAGATTTGTATATTTACTAATAGTATCATTTTTCATTGTTGGTTATTATGATGTATATAGTACAATAATAAATTCATATTTTGATTTATATGGAATATCAGATAGTAAATCATCATATATTTATTCAATATCATGTGTAATTGGAATGGTATCTTCAATTATTGTTTCATATGTTGCAGATAAAACACAAAAATTTAAATTAATTATGGTTCTTTTAGCAATTATTGGAATGGTATTTCAAGCACTTTTTACTTTATTGATGCATTTATCTGAAAGTAATAAACATGTTCATGCTTTTGTAACTGCTTTAATTATGTATTCTTTATGTAATGCTGTTGTTGTTCCTTTTTATACAATTGGTATGAATTATGCTTGTGAAATTACTTTTCCTGTTGGAGAATCTATTAATGGTGGTATTATGATGAGTATGAGTCAAGTTTCAGGAATTGGTGGAACTTTTCTTTGTGATTATTTAATTAATCATAAAAAAAATATGAAATATTTAACTAATGTTGTTTTATTAGGATTTTTTGTTGTTGCTTCTATTTTTGTGTTTTTATTTGATGAAAAGTTAGATAGACATGAAGCTGAAAAAGATACTAAATTCAAAGAATTAAATCAGAATAAAGAAAAAGAAGAAGAAGAAGAAGGAAAAGATAATAATGATAAATTAGATAATCCTGAAACTATTGAGGTTAAAGAAAATAATTATAATGGTAATAATATTGAGAATGGGGATAATAAAGATATTGCAAAAAATTTACTTAAAGCTTAATTTTGAATTTGTAAGTAGATGTAAGATTAATATTTTCCTAATAATATATTTGAATATATAAGATATTTTTTTATTTATATTTTTAAATTTTGTTTTTCGTATTGAACTGAGATAAAATATTTTTTTTAATAAAATAACTTATTATTATTAGTAAAAAATATAAAATTGTAATATATAATTATTCACTTTTGTGAATTTAAATTCTATAACATTTTTTGCCATAAATTTTAATTCCCCTTTTAAGATTTTATCAAAAAAAAATATATTTAAAATAAAAAAAACAAAAAAAAAAAATTAAAACAATCTAACTCTATAAATAATTATATAATATTAAATTAAACTTTTTTATACTCATCAAGATCTTCTAATTCTTTTTCCTCTTCTTTTACATCTTTTTTCTTACTTCGACAACAACAAATACAACAAATAGCAATTAAAATTATAAGACACCCTCCTATACCTATTAATACATTAGTATTTATAGGAAGAATTGAATAAGAAGCTTTTGGATTTGGATCATAATATAAAGTATAAAGTGAATTATCTAATTGAGTTTTATCTAAAGCAGTAGCAGAAACTACAATTAAATATTTTTTCTCCTCCTCGATTGGTACACTAAATTTAATATTACTTTCTTTTACATTTGCATCATAAAAAACTTTATTTGGATTTTTTTTAAGAAGTTCATCTAAATTAGTATTTTGATTTAATTCAGTAATATAAACATTATATTCAGAATTAATATTAATAGATTTTAAGAAAGGAAGAACTGATAATTCAAGTTCAGTTTTTTTTTTATTTTCTACCTTAATATCAAATTTATTAACATCAATTAATTTCCAATTAACTTTTTGAATATAAGTATAATAAACTAATATATCACAATCTTCTTCAGATTGAAATCTAATTCCTTTTGCAAGATTAATATCAGGAATGATTAATGTAGTTCTTCCATTATCACCAAGTAATAAAGTTTGAACATTATCAAATGCATCATAATGATAATCAATATAATCTACAATTGAATAATATATTGAACTTTTTATTGGTGTTCCTAGATAAATTGTTATTATTAATGTATAATCTTCAATTGTTTCATTTCTGATATCATTATCTAAAGGTAATAAAAATTTATAACTTGATTCTGGTTTTAAATGAAAATAATTTAATTGTCTTATTTTAAATGTATTAGTTTTATTAGTATAAAATAATAAATCTACTTCTTCTTCTTTTAAAGTTTTTTCAAATCTACAAGTTGAAAAAGCAAAATAATTTTTATTAAGATCACTATCATAATGTAAATATGGATTAAAGAAATCAATATTTAATTGTTTATTAACAGGAAGTAATTTACCAACAGCTCTATTTAAATGAGGAGTATAAGTAAATTCTTTCATATTAAAAGGTTGTTTAAATATATAAGCAGAAATAGCATCAATTGTACTTGCACTATTAATTTGATATCTGAATCCAAGAACATCTTTATATTTTGATAAATCATCATATGGATATTCACTTTCCAATACTCTATGATAAAGAAGGAATAATGTTGGTTTTTTTACTACAATTTCTATTTGTTTTCCTACTAAAGGAACAAATTCATTTATTTTATGTTTATTTTCAACAACTATTGGATTTCCTTTTAGATCTTTCATATATAATTTATAATTTCCTGAATTTAATGCATTAATATAATCTGTTTCAACATCTAAATTAATTGTTCTTTTATTTTCTACAAATATATAAAAGTATTTTGTATAATAAGTAAATTTAAAATCAGTCATTTTATCTGTATTAGTTCTAATTAATTGGAAATTAAGAAGACAAACTTTACTCAAACAATTAATTGTAAAAACATAAGTATGATTTCCTGAAACAGTCAATAAATTATTTCCTCTATGAATTTCTTTATCATATTTAATTGAAGTAACTTGACTTTTTCCATAAATATTATAATCAATATTATAAGTACCACTTAAATGGATAATATTAACAAAATATCTTTCACTTGTTTTTTTTGTAATAGAATCTTTATTTAAAATAAATTTATGAATATCATCTTTATTTTTAGGAATAATTTGATGAGTAGAAATTAAAAGTTCATAACTTTCCCAATTTAATGTTCTATAATATTCAATTTGAGTATGTTTAGCAACAAAAGTTTCTTCAATATCTTTATCTGAAAATATTTCCATAATATATCTATTTCTATCCATTTGAATTAATTCCATAAAATTAAAAGTATTAATTGTTTCATCAATATGGTAAATATTTGATGGAGCAATATCTAAATTTTCAACAAAAATTGTAATAAGAGATTCTCCAGTTCTTTTAATTTCATAATCAATAAATTTTTTTAATGATTTTAAATGAATATAAAAATAAATTGGAGTATTTGCTTTTATTTTATGAGGTTTGGAGATAATATCAGTGACAGTTGTTTCATGATGAACAAAAAATTTTGGTTCTGGGCAAAAAATTTTAGTATCTTTATCTTTTCTAAAAGAAACTGATAAATAATGTTGTCTTTTATCAGTTTTTTTAAATAAAATTCTAAATCTTTTACCATCAGAGAAAGATTCAATAACAATTTTTTCAAGTTCATCTTCATTTTCTTTTATTGATTTTGCTTCATTTTCATCTTTAGAAAATTTTTTATATAATGGAGTCAAAGAAAATTCAGTTTCTGTAAAAAGATTAATAACACTTGAAGAATTGTTTGGTATTTCATCTAATGAAATATAAAATGTGAAAAGTGATTCTATTCCTGTTGAATATGTTGATGCTTTATTTGGGTCCAATTGAACTACATTTGATGTGATTAATGGAAGAATAAATAAAATAAGATATCCTGATTTCATTTATTTTATATAATCTTAAAATTCATTTATATATGGATTTTAATCAAAAAAATTTATTTTATTTTTCTTATAATATAATATCAATAATATTTTTTTTATTTATTAAGATTTTTTTTATCATTTTAGTTTTATTTTTTATCAAATTGAAATTATTTGAAGATAAACTTTTTAAAAATTGTATCTCTAAATAAATATTAGTTTAATTATAATATATAAAAAATAATAGATTGCTTTTAAAAAAACAGATTTGGAATATAATATCAATTATTTAATTATTATAATTTTTTTGTTGAATTTTTCATTTTTTATTTTATTTTTTTTTTATTTTTTATTTTATATTTTTTATTTTATATTTTTTTATTTTATTTTTATTCATTTTATATAAGTTTGCTATTAATTTTAATAACTCAATTACTAAATAATTGAGCTTAATAAATAATTAAAATAAATTTAAAATTAATTATACTTTAAATATATTTGATAAATCTAATAAATTAATAATTTTATTATTAATTAAAAAATTAAATGATTTATTAATAAAAGAAATTTAATGGAAAAAAAATCTTATTTAAACAAATAAAATAGTAAAAATATATATTTTTATTCTAAAAAGTTTTTTTAATCAAAAATTACAATAATCAGAATACTTAAAATATTTTAATTTATAAATAAGGAAAATAAGTATTATTTAAAAAATTAATATACAACAGAGACTTCTATTATTTTATATTTACTTATAATAAATAAATTTATTATAATTCATTTAAACAAAACATATGAAACTTATTTTTTTTTATAATATACCCAGATATTCCCATCTTTAATTGTTTCATTTTCTTCTAAATTATATTCAACTATTTTCCCATCAAGAAAAAGAGTTTCTCCTTTTCCTCCAATTAATGGACAAATTATAATACTAATTTCATCAATTAAATTTTCCATTAAAAAACTTTGATCAATTATAGGTCCTCCTTCTAATAATATTCTTTCAATTCCAAATTTACTTTTTAATTTATTTAAACTTAATTCAATATTAATTTTATTTTTCCCAGAAAAAATATATGAAATTCCAATACTTTTTAAATAATTTAAATAATAATCTTCAACATTTTCACTTAATACTAAAATTACTTGACATAAACATTTTTCATTATTTGGATTTCCAATCCAAGAATATGCATCAATTACAGAAGTTTCTAAATTTAATTTTCCATTTGTATCATATACAATATAATAATATTTACAATCTTTTCTTTTTTCTACTATATAATCTTCTCTTGATATTTTTTTACCTTTAAATTTTGAATAATCTATGTTTGATACTGAAAATGTTTCAAATGTTCTTCTTCCATATGCCATTGCTTGAGCATTTAATTTTTCATTTTGAATTCTAAAATATTCTTTCATTCCTGTTTGAACTGATTTTTTTCCCCAAAAACTTCCTGTTGCTTTACCATCTAATGAAGTCATCATATGGAGAATTACTTTTGATCTTTTTTCCATTTTATTTCAAATAAAGTTTATTTTTTTTTATAATAATTCAAATCAAAAAATAATAAAAAGGTCTTAATTTGTTTAAAAATTAATTTCATTTGATAATTATATTAATCTATAATAATGTAATATTATAATTATTTACTTTTCAAAGATTTTTATTGTTAAAAAAAATAATTAATAAATAAATATTATATTTAAATTTTTTAAACAATTTATAAATATAATTTTGATAATTATTTTCCTCAAAATTTTTTTATTTAAATTTAAATATCAATTTATTAATAATTAAAAAACGGTAATTTAATTAAATTATAAATTACAAAAATGAAAAAATAATCAATTCATTTTTATTCAGATTTATTTATTAAAGAATTCAATTGAATACAATCAAATCTGTCTTTTTCATTATAAGCAATCATTTTCATAATAATAGAAATAAAATTATTACTATATTCACAATCTCCAACAATATTATTTAATATTAAGTTTTTATTCAATTCATCATTATTACATTTTTTAATATTTTTTAAAACTTCCAAATTTTTAGTCATAGCATATACAAAACATAACCCAAGTGAATAAACATCACTTTTATAAATATTAATTTTAACTTTTTTATTTCCAGAATAAACACCATTTAAAAGAATAGGACACATAAACATTTCAGTTCCTCTTATATCAAAACTTCCATAAGCTTTTTTTACAATAATACTTTCATCAAAATCACAAAATAAATATTCTCCATTTTCCATCATTAAAATATTTTGTGGTTTAATATCTCTATGTGCAATATTTTTATATTGCATTAATTTTAAACCATTAGAACAATTTTTTAAAATATGAAATAATATTTTTTCATTAAAATAAAAATTATTATCTTGAATTTGTTTTCCCCAATCTGAAATTGCTAATGGCATTAATAAATAAATTGAATATGAAGTTAAATCTAATTTTTTAAATGAATATTTATATACTTGAACAAAATATTTATTTTCATTATCAATTTCTGTTAATATTTTAATTATATTTATTTCTGATTTTATTTTTTCTAATTCATTTTCACCATCAGTAATAATTTTTTTTGCAGCATAATTAATTTTTGTTTTAAAATGTTCAACTTGATAAATATTTGCATAAGAACCATTTCCAATTAATTTTAACATTTTATATTCATTCATATTTAAATCAGATGATAATTCATAACGTTCATTATTATTATTTTCATCATCATTTTTTGAAACTTCTTTTTGACTTCCAATTGAATTTGCACAATAATTTTTTAAAAGAGATCTAAATGTTAAATCTTGAACTGAATTTAATAAATTTCCTTTTTTCTTTTCTAAACTTTTTTGTAATATTTTATCTTTTCCTATACTTTTTGATAAATCAAAACCTAATTTAACTACAGGTTTTTTATAAACTGATTTATTTTTTTCATTTGTATAATGATTACTTAAATTTTCAATTTTTTGATTAAAAAACAACTTTTTTGGTTCTTCATTTTTTTTTAATGAACTTTCTCTTTTTGAAATATCAATATTTTTAATATATGAACTTTTAAAAAACTTTGCTCTATGACAAGTGTCACATACTATAATATCTTTATAATTATAAATTCCTTTTAAATAATGACCACCACATAAACAATTTTTATTTTCTTCTGATTCTTTATCATCTACTTTTGTTCTTAATGCTAATGCCATTTTTATTGCTTTTTTTAATTCATCATTTTTATTATGATTATGATGTTTATTTGTTGAGTTTATAATTGGGTTTATTATTATTTGTTTTGAACTGACTAAGTTTACTTTATCATTTAAACTTCTAATCATTATATTAATTTTATTTTTTTTTTGAATTTTTTATTATTTAAATATGATAAGTTATTGAAAATATGTTTAATTATTTTATAAACATAAAAATTAAGCGATGTTTTTATAAAAGAAATATTAAATAAAAATTATATGTCAAATAAATGGGGATTGG
>JAEEGK010002527.1_pt1 | contig 45864 bp, 49 predicted proteins | sample 8958771 | NCBI WGS metagenome assembly JAEEGK01 (sample SAMN16246547, study PRJNA631951) | gut metagenome | biome: gut microbiome; feature: rumen; material: SC-attached | host: Bos | place: Iran: Karaj | collected 2018-10 | reverse complement strand
CCCCTAACGTACCCCGCGGCTCTCGGCCTTCGTCCTTCGGACCGGCCTCCGCCGTTCGCGCTGTGGCGCTCAGGGATGTTGCTCCCCGCAGCCGGCGCCGCCGTAGCTGCCGGTCCTGCTTCGACCGGCAGCGTTGCCCACCAGTCGCACCCCATTTCCTGCCACGACCTGCAGCATTTTTCGCCATTATTGCTCCAGGTCCCCTGCAAAACACTGTGACCTGCAGCGTTTTTGGCGGTTTTTGCTCCAGGTCCCCTGTAAAACACTGTGACCTGCAGCATTTTTGGCTGTTTTTGCTGCAGGTCTATCAATAATATGCGGTTTGATATGCTGAGGAAAAGGTATAGGGTGAACAGAACGCCTTCTGATGGGCAAGATCTATTTTTATGCCTGGGGCCTTGCCTTCATTTCGGCCTCCCATGCACTTCCGATGGGCAAGGTCCCCCCTGCGAAATTAGACCTTGCCCGATCGGGCCCCATCGCGCCCCTTCGCGTCCCCCACCCGGTCACCTCTGCGCGACGAAAGCGCAGCGGTGGCCGTGCTGTGAAGGGCCGCCTTGATGAATTGTGGTGCTCGGGGTGCGTAGTGGTGGCCAAGGTGAAAGTTCGGTCGTGGTGAATGGTTTTGGCTGTGCTGGGTAAGTGGTTGTGGTACTGAGAGTTACGCAAAGAAGGCTGCTTGATTTCGAGCAGCCTTCTTTGCGTAACGTGGTGATACATAATATGTTCCGCAGCACGGCGGATACAGTTCTTGGCACTGGTCAGATCCTGGCACTGATCAGATTCTTGCGGATTGATTATGTGTTCTCGGGGGGCTCAGTGGTTGTGGGAGATGGTGGTGGCCATCAGTCGTGCAGCAGCTAGGTTGCTGTGTGATAGGTAGATACCAGAAAGAGAATCGGCAAATTTTGCCGATTCTCTTTCTGGTAAGTTACTATAAATCAGCGATTTAAGTGCTGCCAGGAGGGACCGGCAGGGAGGAATCGCCAAAGTGTCTCCAGACGTGGCTGCTAGGTAGGGGCTCCACAAGTGGCTAAAGGATCGAGCTGAGGAAGGCGTCGAGGCCTTCGCCGCGGAGGGCGTCGCCGCGTTTGACGATCGTGCCGTCGGGGCCGAAGAGGATGAGGTGGGGGATGCCTTCGATGCCGTAGATATCGGTGGGGGTCTTCTGGGCATTAACTATCTGGTTCCACACCACGCCATGCTCTTCAGCGGCTTTGGCAGTGTCTTCGGGCTTGTCCCAAACCGCTACGCTGAGCACGTCGAACTTATCTCCCTTATATTTGTTCCAGGCAGCTTTGATGTTGGGTATCTCCCTCTTGCAGGGGCCGCACCACGATGCCCAGAAATCTACCAGGATGTATTTGCCTTTCCCCACGTAGTCGGAGAGCTTGGCCACGCTGCCGTCGGGCTGCACGGCTTCGAAATCGGTGAACATCGCACCTTCCTGGGTGCTTGTCACCATCGATACCTTGGTCTGTTCCGCAGGGGCAGCGGTCTGTTCCGCGGGCGCAGCGGCCTGTTCCGCAGCTGCCGTCTTGGCGCTGTTGTTCTTCTTGCCGCCGCAGGAAATGATAGCTACCAGAGCGATGGCAAGCAGGATAAGGTTCTTTTTCATATCGGAGAAATTATTCGTTAGGAATCGAGTAGGTGAAGCTGAACTTGGGCCTCAAGGCAGGATCCGTTGCGGTAGGGCCGTAGAGCTTGCAGTAGTAGTAGCGGTCGCGGTCTAGGTTCGCCTGGGTCTTGGAGGTCGTGGTGGAACTGCCGTACATCTGCGCCATCATCGAGTAGTTGTAATAGTTCGAATAGTAGTTCCCGTAGCCGTATCCGTATCCGCCGTAACCATACATATTGCTCATCATGCTCTGGTATGCCAGGTAGTTGTAGTACTCGCTGGCCTCGGCATTGCCGCTGGTGGTAGTGGTGATCTTGTCGTTATGCTGCACCAGCATCCAGATATCGTAGCTGCCATCCTCCAGCTTGGCATCCCCGTCCTCGAGGCCCATCAGCCTCTGCATATGGTAGGTGATGTCGGGAGAATAGGTCATCTGGGCGCGGTGGATGTTGCCCTGGTCCTCCTTTGCATCGGATGCGTCGGTCAGGCCCATATAGGTGAAGGTCGTGTCCGAGGTCTTGATGCGGCAGGTAGGATTCAGTATCTGGGGCACCTTGTACATCTGCTCGAAATTGTCGTCGGAGGGCAGATAGTGCATAGTGAGGGTCGCACGGTTGATGACGACCTTCTTGGGGTCGTGCCCGTTCGCCTCGATGGCCTGGATGGCCTTCTGGCGCAGCATCTTCGCGGAGAAGCAAGGCTTCACGCCGCCCCCGCCGTCAACATAGATGTAATCCCCCGCATCCCCCACGTACGAGGCGGAGGCATCCCCGGTGACATTGGCGCAGTACTGGGGGAAGTTGCCGGTGCCGGACTTGGAGAAGAGGGAGTCGAGGTCGTAGAAACCGGTGGCGGAGAAGTAGAAGAAGAAGGAAGAGTCCTTCTGCACATCTTTCCCGTTCTGTTTCCAGGTGGAGTTGATCTTGAGTTCGGCCATGCTGCCGGACATATACCCGTAGTCGCTGTCATACTGCAGCTGGAGCTGGTAGATATTGAAGCGGCCGCCGCGTCCCACGGGCTTGGCAGAGGAGATGTAGATGCCCGGGAAGCGCTTGGTGTAGCTGTTGATGTCCTTGAGGTCCTCCTTGGTGATGGTCAGGTATTTCTCGCCGAATTCCTTGGTGAAGTTGAAGCTGAGCGAATCCCCGGGACCGACCATAGGGACGGTGGTGGTGATCAGCGAACTGCCGTGGGCGGGCTCGGACTTGCAGTAGGTGAGATAGTTGGTGTCCAGCTGCTCCTGGAGCTCGTACACGAATATGCTCTGGAGGATGTTCGCCTGGTCTTTATCGCAGACCGAACTGGAATCGGCGATGGCCGTGAAATGGAATTTCTTGAATACGGGATTGGTGCCGAAGTCAAGCTCGTCCACGAACATCGGGACCAGGGTGACGCAGCTGCTGCGGGTGCTGAGGCCGAATTCCTCGTCGTTGCGTATGGCGCCGACGGTGATGCGGGTGGAAGAATAGGCCGACAGGCTGTCGGAGAGCTTCATGCTGACGGGGACCTCCATCGCTTCGGGGGTGACCACCTTATAAATATGGTTGGCGGGGAGCAAGTTCCCGCCAAGATCATAGTCTGCCTTCACACAGCCGACGCAGAGCACCAATGCGGCTGCGGCGGCGGATAACCATCTGGATTTCATCTTTTACAACTTGTCATAAAGGGCATCGTAATCGTCGATATAGCTGCCGTCCTCTATGCTGCCTTCCTTGAAAGGAAGTACCGGGACATTCAGGCCCTTGCAGTATTTCACGAGCTTCGGGTCGAGACCGGAAGAACTGAGGATGATACCGTCCGAATACTTGGCTGCCGTTTCAGCAAGTTTTATGCCATCGGCCTGCTCGCTGATGGGGAGGTCCTCCGGAGCGATGCTGCCGGTTGCGGCCTTCGCTGCGAAGTCGGCCGAGAAGCTGGCCGAGGGCAGGTCGTCGTACAAGGAAAGCACCACCTTGCTGGAGGAGAAGATGGGATCGTCCTTGTACACTTTTTTGAGATAGGCGGGGAGAAGGTGGGTGATCCATCCGTGGCAGTGGATGATGTCCGGGGCCCAGCGGAGTTTCTTGACGGTTTCCAGCACGCCTTTCGCGAAGAAGATGGCGCGCTCGTCGTTGTCGGAGAAGAAACGCCCGTCGGCATCGGCATACACGGCCTTGCGGCGGAAATAATCCTCATTGTCGATGAAGTAAACCTGCATTCGGGCGGCGGGGATGGAGGCGACCTTGATTACCAGGGGACGGTCCACGTCGCCGATGATTATGTTGATACCCGAAAGGCGTATTACTTCGTGAAGCTGATTCTTCCTCTCGTTGATACATCCGAACCGGGGCATGAAGGAACGGATTTCCTTTTTCCGCTCCTGGATTCCTTGGGGGAGGAACCTTCCGATCCGGGCTATTTCGCTATCCGGCAGATAAGGGAAAATCTCCGAATTGACGAACAGTACTTTTTTGAGAATTTCAGACATCTAGTGTTAGATTCGATTTTAACAAAGGTACGAATTTTTTTTTGAAATATTGATTATTCATTATCTTTGGGACAATTTCCGTTATTATGCCCAAGGGAGAAAAGAAAAAGATGAAAAGGCGTCTGACGGGGGCCTACGTGTCATCCGTCATCAGCATCAGCCTTGTACTGCTGCTGATAGGAGTCGCCTCCGCCCTGATACTCAACGCCGGCAGGGTGAGCAACTATTTCAAGGAGAACATACAGATTTCCCTGCTCTGCGCCACCCCCGTCACCGAGGCCCAGGCGGCCGCCTGCGCAGCCCGCATCGATTCCCTTCCCTTCGTCCGCAGCACGGAAATGATAGGCAAGGCCCAGGGCGAAAAGGAACTCAAGGAGATGCTGGGGGAGGATTTCCTCTCCGTCTTCGAGACAGCGCCCATCCCCGTATCCATAAACGTAGGGCTCAGGGCCGACTATGTGCACGCGGATAGCCTGGCGCGCATCATCCCCATACTGCAGGCCTTCCCCGAAATCGAAGAGGTGGAAAGCCGCCAGTCGCTGGTGGAGGATCTGACCCGCAATCTCTCGGGGATATCCCTGGTGCTGGGCATTTTCATCGCCCTGCTGCTTTTCATCTCCTTCATCCTCATAGGAAATACCGTCAGGCTGAGCCTCTTCGCCCGGCGTTTCACCATACATACGATGCGTCTGGTGGGTGCTACCCGGGGATTCATCCGCAGGCCCTTCGTGCGCGCTGCGGTGGTGCAGGGGTTGGTCTCCGCGCTGCTCAGCTGCGCCGTCCTCGCCGGGGCCCTGCTGCTGGTGCGCCGTTCTTTCCCCCAGATCTACGCAGTCTTCTCCACCGGAGTGCTGGCGGCGGTCGCGGCTATCGTGCTCGTCTGCGGAGTGCTCATCTGTGTGGTGGCCACATATTTTACCGTCAACAAGCTCGCTCTCGCAAGCGAAGATTCTTTATATTATTAGAATGGACAATAAACCGGCAATCGACCCCAAAGGTCTCAGGATACTTATCGCAGGCGTCATAGTCATGGCCGCAGGCTTCATCCTTATGATGGGCGGGCGCTCTTCGGACCCCGCGGTTTTCAACTACGATATGTTTAACTTCCGCCGCCTGGTGGCCGCTCCTATAGTGATAGTCGCGGGCATCGTGGTGGTGATAGCAGCGATAATGAGGAAGAAGTGATGGAGTGGTTCGAAGCATTGATCCTGGGCCTTCTGCAAGGCCTTACCGAGTTCCTCCCGGTCAGCAGCAGCGGACATCTCACGATAGGTCGCGAGTTGCTCGGCGTCGAGGCCTCGGGCGACCTGGTGTTCGAAGTGACGGTGCACGCGGCAACCGTGCTCAGCACCATAGTGGTGTTCCGCAAGGAGATATGGAAGCTCCTCCGGGGCTTCTTCCGCTTCAGGATGAACGACGAGACGGACTATGTCCTCAAGATATTGGTGTCGATGATACCCGTGTTCGTGGTGGGTATGTTCTTCAAGGACCAGGTCGAGGCCCTTTTCGCCTCGATGATGGTGGTGGGGTTTGCGCTGATCGCTACCGCCCTGCTGCTGTTCTTCTCGGACATAGCGTCCAGGAAGGCCCAGGAAGAGAATTCCGCCCGCAACGGCATCAATTGGTGGCAGGCCTTCGCCGTGGGCATAGGCCAGGCCCTGGCCGTCATCCCCGGGCTCTCCCGCTCCGGCACGACCATTTCCACCGGCCTTATCTGCGGGGTAAAACGCGAGGTAATGGCCCAGTTCTCCTTCCTGATGGTACTCATCCCCATACTCGGTGAAAGCCTGCTGGATGTGGTGGGAGGGGAGATGGCTGCATCTTCCATAGGGATGCTGCCGCTTGCCGTGGGCTTCCTCGCCGCGTTCTTCTCCGGGCTCTTCGCCTGCCGGGTGATGATAGCGCTGGTGCGCCGGGCCCGGCTGAGCTGGTTCGCGCTCTACTGCGCCATCGTCGGCATATTGGTACTGATATTCGCATAAGGGATGGACAGGAAGAATACATATTTCGTCGCGGACATACACCTGGGGCTGGATGCCAACGATCCCGCCGGGCGCGAGGAGCGCTTCGTGCAGTGGCTCCGCAGCATCCGCACACCCGAGACTCGTACCGTCTATCTTCTGGGAGATATATGGGATTTCTGGTATGAATACCGGGATCTCGTCCCCCGCGAGGGAATCCGCGTGGTCAGCGAGCTCATCCAGATGGTTTCCGAGGGGATAGAAGTGTATTTCATGCCGGGGAACCACGATATCTGGTGCTACTCCTTCTTCGAATCCATAGGCATAAAGAAGATAATCCAGCCGCAGCGGGTCTGCATCGACGGGAAGAACTTCCTGCTGGGCCACGGTGATGCCCTGGGAGGGGCGAAATTCGGATACAGGGTGATGCTCAGGCTCTTCCACAACCGTTTCCTGCAGCGCTGTTTCAGCGCCCTGCACCCTTGGCTGGCCTTCCGCTTTGGCACCGACTGGAGCAATTCCAACCGCCGCAAGCACGGGGGGTACAAGTTCCGCGGGGAGGCCGAACCCCTCTACGAGTTTGCCGTCGAGAGTACCAAGGAAAGCCCTGCCGACTATTGTATCTTCGGGCACTTCCACGATGCGGTGGATATGGCCCTTCCTACCGGCGGGCGCCTGATCGTACTTAAAGACTGGATTGCAGGCGGCGTGCACTTTGCCTGCTTCGACGGGAAAGATCTCACCGTCCGTTAATCCTCTTTCAGCATCTGCTTCGCTTCCTTGAGGCTCTTTTTCATCAGGTCCTTTTCTTCTTCGCTGCGTTTGCGGCGGTTTTCGCGCGATGCAACCGTGCTTTTGAGGTAGTCTCTCTTGATGACGGTCTTGGTGGGGTATTCCCAGAAAATAGCGAAGTAGAACGAGTCCCAGTGGCCTTTGTTCCATATCCCCACAAGTTCTTCCAGCTTGGCGTCTTCCCCCTTGGGGTCGTAGCGCTTCTTGAGGTTCTGACCGAATAGCTTTGCGATGAATTGCCAGAAGTTGGCCGAGAAGGAACTGCGGTATTCCTTGATTATGTCGAAGGGAGGGATGCCGCATTCGCGGTCCACCAGCCTCATCAGCATTACTCCTTGCGATATGCTCATATGCTTGATGTCGCTCCCGAAGATCGAGAACAATTCTATCATCACGTCGTGGGTGTAGGCGTTGCGCTGGCTGCGTTTGGTGACGTCGGCGGCGAGGACGCTGTCCACCTGGTGCATCATTTTCCTGCCTGCAAGGGCGTAGGGATATACTTTGTTGAAGTTGTACACCATCTTGTATTGCTTCCTCCAGTCGCCCTTTTTCATCTTCACGCCCTTGGGGAATACCCACACGGGGTCGAGAGAGTCCACGAAGGTGGTGTCGCCATTTTCTTCAACTATGTAGTACATAGGGTATTGCTCCGCCTTCTTTTTGCGTTGTGCGGAAAGAGGCAGGACAACCAGGATACATAGTATGGCGAGCGCTATTTTTTTCACGGTCGCAAAGGTAACAAAATTTTTTTTGTCCAGATTTGTAAGTCGCTGAAAAATCAAAGAGTTGACTATAGATTTTTTGTGTCGAAAATGCCAAAATTTTTTGCAAAAGTCATTGCGCGTAAAGAAATTTTTACTAACTTTGCATCCCAAAAATCCGCCCTGTAATTGCGTATATCGCTGATTATCAAGGATTTAACGAGAATTTTTAGTTTTAATTTAAGTAATATTACAATGTTACAGCCTAAGAGAACAAAGTACAGAAGGGAACAGAAGAACCGTATGAAGGGCATGGCCCAGCGCGGCAATCAGCTTGCATTCGGTTCCTTCGGTCTCAAGAACCTTGAGAACTGCTGGCTCACCGCTCAGCAGATTGAGGCAGCCCGCCAGGCTATCACCCGTAAGATGAACCGTGAGGGTCAGCTCTGGATCAGGGTATTCCCCGTGAAGCCGGTTACCAAGAAACCTCTCGATACTCGTATGGGTAAGGGTAAGGGCGATCCTTACGGATTCGTCGCTCCCATCACGCCCGGCCGTATCATTTTCGAGGCCGAGGGTGTCTCCCTCGAGATCGCCAAAGAGGCAATGCGTCTCGGCGCCAACAAGCTCCCCGTCGCGACCAAATTCATCGTCCGCAGGGATTATGTGGAATAATTTAATGGAGAAGTAGAACAATGAAAGCAGCAGAAGCACGCGAAATGTCTGTAGCAGACCTGCGCGACCGCATCCAGATCGAGAAAGGTAATCTCGACACAATGAAGATCAATCACGCCATTTCTCCATTGGAGGACACTTCCAAATTCAAGAAGCTCCGCAAGGATATCGCTCTTATGATCACTATCCTCGCTGAAAAAGAAAAACAGAACTAAATCACAGCAAGACTTATGGAAAGAAATCTTCGTAAGGAAAGACAAGGCGTAGTGGTCAGCAACAAGATGGACAAAACCGTCGTCGTTGCCGTTGAACGCAAAGAGAAGCATCCCTTATACGGAAAGTTCGTTAAAAAGACCACAAAGTTCGTTGCTCACGACGAGAAGAACGAGTGCGGCGAGGGCGATACCGTCCTCATCATGGAGACCCGTCCCCTCAGCAAGACCAAGAACTGGAGAGTAGAAAAAATCGTAGAAAAAGCTAAGTAGTTATGATACAGCAGGAAACACGTCTACAGGTGGCCGACAACAGCGGTGCTAAGGAAGTCCTTTGCATCCGCGTACTTGGCGGTACCCACCATCGTTATGCCACCGTCGGCGACACCATCGTCGTCGCAGTGAAGAGTGCGATTCCTGGCGGTGACGCCAAGAAGGGTACAGTCTCCAGGGCTGTCGTAGTCCGCACCAAGAAAGAAATCCGCCGCGCCGACGGAAGTTACATCCGTTTCGACGACAACGCATGCGTTCTCCTGAACAATGCAGGCGAACTCCGCGGAACCCGTATTTTCGGCCCCGTCGCCAGGGAGCTCCGCGAGAACTATATGAAGATCGTTTCACTGGCACCGGAAGTCCTTTAATAAATCAAGATTATGAAAAAGCTCAAGATAAAGAAAGGTGACACCGTGTATGTAAATGCCGGTAACGACAAGGGAAAGACCGGCAAGGTCCTTTCCGTACTCACTGAGAAGGACCGCGTGATCGTCGAAGGTGTAAACCTCGTCAGCAAGCACACGAAACCCAATTCCAAGCAGCCTCAGGGTGGAATCATCAAGCAGGAGGCCGCTATCCATATTTCCAACGTGAACCTCATCGATCCCGCTTCTTCGAAGCCTACCCGCGTAGGATTCAAGGTCGAGGACGGCAAGAAGGTCCGCGTAGCTAAAAAATCAGGACAGGAGATTAAGTAATTATGGCAAAGAAAGCAACAGCAGATCAGCAGAAGGCCCCCAAGGGTTACGTTCCTGCTCTGAAGAAAGCCTATAAGGAGGAGATCGCCGACAAGCTCGTCAAGCAGTTCTCCTATAACACCATCATGGAAGCTCCCCGCCTCGTCAAGATTACCATCAACGAAGGTGTCGGCGACGCAACCCAGGACAAGAAACTTGTCGAGGATGCAGCCGAAGAGCTCTCCCTCATCACCGGCCAGAAGGCTGTCATCACCATCTCCCGCAAGGACATCTCCAACTTCAAGCTCCGTAAAGGAATGCCTGTAGGTTGCAAGGTCACCCTTCGCGACGTCAAGATGTACGAGTTCCTCGAGAAGCTCATCCGTGTCACCCTCCCCCGTATCCGTGACTTCAACGGTATATCCGGCAACATGGACGGTCGTGGCAACTATACCCTCGGTATCAAGGAGCAGCTTATCTTCCCTGAGATCGACATCGACAAGAACCCCCGCATCCACGGCATGGAGATCACTTTCGTCACCACAGCCAAATCCGACGAGGAGTGCAAGGCTCTCCTCACCGAGTTCGGTCTGCCTTTCAAGAAAAATAACAACTAAGAGATATGGCAAAAGAATCTATGAAAGCCCGCGAAGTTAAGCGCGCGAAACTGGTTGCTAAATATGCCGAGAAGAGGAAGGCTCTCAAGGAAGCCGGCGACTACGCCGCCCTTGACAAGCTCCCCAAGAACGCTTCTCCCGTACGTCTTCACAACCGCTGCTCTCTTACCGGACGTCCTAAAGGATACATGCGTGCCTTCGGCCTCAGCCGTATCCAGTTCCGCGAGATGGCCAGCAACGGTCTCATCCCGGGTGTAAAGAAGGCAAGTTGGTAGAATAATTAAAAGATTAACGATATGACTGATCCCATCGCAGATTTCCTCACCAGGATCCGTAACGCCTATCTTGCAGGCAAGAAGGTCGTCGAGATCCCTTCTTCCAAGATGAAGGAGGCTCTCACCAAGATCCTGTGCGAGAAAGGATACATCCTCAGCTACAAGGTAGTCGAGGGAACCCCTTACAACACCATCAAGATCGCTCTCAAATATCACCCCGAGACCAAGATGCCCGCTATCAAGAAGATCGAGCGCGTCAGCACCCCCGGCCTCAGGCAGTACACCGACGTGGAGAACATGCCTCGCGTCCTGAACGGACTCGGAATCGCTATCATCTCCACCTCCAAAGGCCTTGTCACCGATAAGGAAGCCAAGGAGCTCGGCGTGGGCGGCGAAGTTATATGCTACGTATATTAATATTAAAGAATAGATCAAATGTCACGAATTGGTAAATTACCTGTAAACCTTCCGGCCGGGGTGAGCGTCCAGCTCCTCGACGGCAACGTTGTGAAGGTTAAAGGACCTCTTGGTGAGATGAGCCAGAAAGTAGATCCGGACATCACCGTCACCATCGAGGACAACGAGATTAAATTCACCCGCCCGACGGACCAGCCCCGTCACCGCAGCATGCACGGTCTCTACCGCGCCCTGGTGCACAACATGGTCGTCGGCGTAAGTGAAGGATTCACTATCAAGCAGGAGCTCGTCGGTGTCGGTTACCGCGTAGCCGCCCAGGGCCAGCTTCTTATCTTCTCTCTTGGTTACTCCCACGACATCCACCTTATGCTTCCTGCAGAGGTGAAGGCCGAGGTCCCCGAAATCAAGAAGGGTGAGACTCCCAAGCTGGTGCTCAAGAGCTGCGACAAGCAGCTTGTTGGCCAGGTTGCCGCCAAGATCCGCTCATTCCGCAAGCCTGAACCTTACAAGGGCAAGGGTATCAAGTTCGTTGGTGAACAACTTCGTCGCAAGGCAGGCAAGACTGCTGCTGCTAAATAAAGGAGGACAGAATTATGGCATTAAGTAGAATAGCAAGAAGAAAAAGGATTCACTACCGTATCCGCAAGCACGTCAGCGGCACTCCCGAGCGCCCTCGTCTTGTAGTCTTCAGAAGCAACAAGCAGATTTATGCTCAGGTAATCGACGATGAGGCCGGCAAGACCCTTGCCGCAGCCGCATCCAACGATAAGGCTCTTGCCGCAGAGTGCAAGGGTAAGTCCGGCATCGAGGCCGCTGCCATCGTAGGCAAGGCCGTCGCCGAGCGCGCCCTCGCCGCCGGTGTGAGCACCGTATGTTTCGACCGCGGAGGTTATCTCTTCCACGGACGTGTTAAAAGTTTGGCTGATGCCGCACGCGAAGGCGGCCTCGTATTCTAATAGGAAAGACTATGGCAAATACAAATGTTAAAAGAGTAAAGACGTCTGACCTCGAACTGAAGGACAGGCTCGTAGCCATCCAGCGTGTGACCAAGGTCACTAAGGGTGGTCGTCACTTCCGCTTTGCTGCTATCGTAGTCGTGGGTGACGAAAACGGCGTTGTAGGCTATGGTCTTGGAAAAGCCAACGAAGTCACTGCAGCTATTGCAAAGGGTGTGGAGGATGCAAAGAAGAACCTCGTAAAGGTTCCCGTCATCAACACCACCATCCCTCACGAGCAGGAAGCCGCTTTCGGTGGTGCTAAGGTGTTCATGAAGCCCGCAGCTCCCGGTACCGGTGTAAAGGCCGGCGGTGCTATGCGTGCCGTTTTCGAGAGCGCCGGCATCCAGAACGTGCTTGCGAAGAGCAAGGGCTCTTCCAACCCTCACAACCTTGTGAAGGCCACCGTGTCCGCTCTCACCGAGATGCGCGACGCTTACACCGTAGCAGGGCTGCGCGGTATTCCTATGAGTAAAGTTTTTAACGGATAGGAGGAAGAACCATGGCAAAACTTAAAATTACCCAGACGATCAGCACCAATGGCGAGACCAAGCGCCAGAAGGAGAATCTCCGCAGCCTCGGCATCCGCCGTATCGGCCACACCGTAGAGGTTGAGGACAATCCTATTTCCCGCGGTATGCTCGCGAAGGTCGCACACCTCGTCAAGTATGAAGTTATAGACTAAAGGAGGGATAGATTATGAAACTTGAAAATCTCACACCTGCAAAAGGTTCTGTAAAGAACGCTAAGAAAAGATTGGGTCGTGGCCAGGGTTCCGGTAAGGGCGGCACTGCCACCCGCGGTACCAAGGGTGCCCAGGCACGTGCCGGTTACGAGCACAAGATCGGCTTCGAAGGCGGTCAGATGCCTATCCAGCGCCGTCTTCCTAAGTTCGGCTTCACCAATCCTACCCGCGTAGAATATACTGCGGTCAACATTTCCACCATCCAGGCGATTGCCGAGGCCTCCAAGGCTAAGGAAATCACCGTCGATGACCTCAAGGCCGCCGGCCTCGCCGGAAAGAACGACCTTCTCAAGGTCCTCGGAAACGGTGAGATCAGCGTTGCCGTCACCGTTAAGGCAGATGCCTTCAGCAAATCCGCAATTGCCAAAATCGAAGCTGCCGGTGGAAAGGCAGTCGTAAATGAATAACAATGAAGAAGTTTATCGAGACAATCAAGAACATCTTCAAGATTGAAGAGCTGCGCAAGCGCCTCGGTTACACCCTGGCTCTGATCCTGGTGTACAGGCTCGGTTGCTTCATCGTGCTTCCCGGCATCGACGCTACTATGCTCGCCAAGCTGCAGGACACTGCTTCCTCGGGTCTCGTCGGCCTGTTGAACATGTTCTCCGGCGGTGCATTCGGTAATGCTTCAATCTTTGCGCTCGGTGTGATGCCCTACATCTCGGCATCCATCGTTGTCCAGCTCCTGGGTGTCTTCGTCCCCTACTTCCGCAAACTCCAGATGGAAGGCGAAAGCGGACGCAAGAAGATGAACCAGCTGACCAGGTATCTCACCATCCTGATCATCTGCATCCAGGGCCCTGCCTATATGGCCGCTCTCCACAGCCAGATCCCCGGTCAGGCCTTCTTGGCCGTGAACGTACTCGGATGGAGCAACTTCACCTTCAACCTCGTTTCCACCATCATCCTGATGGCTGGTTCGATGTTCGTGATGTGGCTCGGCGAGCGTATCACCGACCGCGGTATCGGTAACGGTATTTCTCTCATCATCATGATCGGTATCGTAGCCCGTCTGCCTTTCGCAGTGGCTGCCGAGATCGGTGAGAAGCTGACCACCACCAACGGCGGTCTCCTCCTTCTCATCGTGGAGTTCCTCGTCTGGTTCTTCATCATCATCGCAGCTATCGCCCTCGTGCAGGCAGTGCGTCGCGTGCCCGTGCAGTATGCCAAGCGTGTCGTCGGCAACCGCCAGTACGGCGGAGTCCGTCAGTACATCCCGCTCAAGATCAATGCTGCCGGTGTTATGCCTATCATCTTCGCCCAGGCGCTGATGCTCTTCCCCCTCATCTTCTCGAGGTGGGATTCCACCCGTGGAATAGCAGCGGCCCTCGGCAACTATACCGGTCTTTGGTATAACCTGCTGTTCGCATTCCTCGTGATCGTCTTCACATATTTCTATACTGCCGTCACCGTCAATCCCAATATGATGGCAGAGGATATGAAGCGTAACGGAGGATTCATTCCGGGTGTGAAGCCCGGCAAGAAGACCGTCGAGTATCTCGATGCCATCCTGGATCGCGTTACCCTTCCCGGCTCCTTCTTCCTGGCCTTCATATCCATCATGCCTGCATTCGCTAGGATCTTCGGCGTCAACGACCAGTTCGCGAGCTTCTACGGCGGTACTTCGCTGCTGATTCTCGTCGGTGTCGTTCTCGATACCCTGCAGCAGATCGAAAGCTATCTTCTGATGCGCCACTACGATGGCCTGATGAAGACCGGCCGTCTGACTGGGCGCTCAGGTATGTAGTTCTTTGAAAATCACGAAGCAAGATGGTCAGACCCAAGACAGAAGAGGAAATCGAATTGATGCGCGAGAATGCTATTCTCGTGTCCCGTACGCTGGCAGAAGTCGGCAAGGCGGTAGCTCCCGGTGTAACCACCAACCAGCTTAACCGCATCGCCGAGACCTTCATCCGCGACCACGGTGCAATTCCGAGTTCCTTGGGCTTCGAGGGTTTCCCTGCGGCTTGTTGCATGTCGGTGAACGATGTCGTCGTACACGGATTTCCGGACGACAAACCTCTTAAGGAGGGCGACATCGTCACCGCCGACATCACCACTTTGTACAAGGGCTACAGCGGAGATTCCGCCTACACCTTCCCGGTAGGGGAGATAAGCGCGGAGACCCGCCGTCTGCTCGATGTCACGAAGGCTTCGCTCTACAAGGGCATAGAGGCGGCCGTAGCAGGCAATCGCGTTGGCGATATCGGACACGCGGTGCAATCGTACGTCGAATCATTCGGATATTCCGTAGTCCGCGAACTCGAGGGACACGGAATCGGCAAGGGGATGCATGAAGCCCCCGGCGTTCCCAATTTCGGGCGCCCCGGGCACGGTCCCAAACTTGTCGAAGGAATGACTATTTGCATAGAGCCCATGGTCATAGCCGGCGGCAGGAGTGTGTACCTGGACCGCAACGGCTGGGGCGTTCACAGCGCAGACCGGAGCAATACTGCACATTACGAACTTACGGTTGTTGTCCGTCGCGGGCGCGCAGAGCAGCTGTCAACCTTCGATTTTATCGAGAAAGATCCCACGATCAAATTTTAACCAGTATATTTTTCAATGTCAAAACAAGTAGCAATAGAACAAGACGGTAAGGTCATAGAGACCCTTCCGAACGCGATGTTCAAGGTCGAGCTTGAGAACGGTCACGTGCTTCTCTGCAACATTTCGGGGAAGATGCGTATGAACTTTATCCACATTCTTCTGGGCGACAAGGTGCGCGTTGAAATTTCACCTTACGATTTGACCAAGGGCAGAATATCTTTCAGATACAAATAAAATTACAACGATATGAAAGTCAAAACATCCATCAAGAAGCGCAGCGAAGATTGCAAGATCGTCAAGCGTAAAGGCCGTCTTTACGTGATCTGCAAGAAGAACCCCAAGTTCAAGATGCGCCAGGGATAATTCAATTGTCTAACAATTAAGTAAAGTATAATATGGCAAGAATAGCCGGTGTTGATTTACCAAACAACAAAAGAGGTGATGTAGGACTTACCTACATCTACGGAATCGGCCGCAGCACTGCTTCCAAGATCCTGGAGAAGTGCGGCATCGATCCTACTATCAAGGTTGGCGACTGGGATGATGCCCAGACTGCAGCAATCCGTGCCGAGGTCAGCGAGATGAAGATCGAGGGTGAACTCCGTTCCACCGTCCAGATGAACATCAAGCGCCTTATGGATATCGGTTGCTACCGTGGCATCCGTCACCGTGTCGGCCTTCCTGTCCGCGGGCAGAGCACCAAGAACAATGCCCGTACCCGCAAGGGTAAGAAGAAGACTGTTGCTAACAAGAAGAAGGCAACCAAGTAAAAGCAGTTAAGTTATGGCAAAGAAAACTACAACATCCAAGAGAGTTGTCAAAGTGGAAGCTTATGGGCAGGCCCATATCTCCTCTACTTTCAACAACGTTATCGTGTCGCTGACCAATGCCCAGGGGCAGGTGATCAGCTGGGGCTCTGCCGGCAAGTGCGGTTTCCGTGGTTCCAAGAAGAACACTCCGTATGCTGCTCAGATGGCCGCCGAAGACGCTGCCAAGACTGCTTACGACGCAGGTCTTCGCAAAGTCAAAGTATTCGTAAAGGGTCCTGGCGCCGGCCGTGAGTCCGCCATCCGCACCATCAACAACGCAGGTATCCTGGTTACCGAGATCATCGACGTGACCCCTATGCCTCATAACGGATGCCGTCCTAAAGGCCGTCGTAAAGTTTAACGTTTAAAGACTAAGAACTATGGCAAGATATACAGGCCCTACCACCAAGATCGCCCGTAAGTTCGGCGAACCTATCTTCGGTGCAGACAAAGATTTTGAAAAGAGAAACTATCCTCCCGGACAGCATGGTCTCGCAGCCAAGCGCAAAAAGAGCAAGGAATACGGAACCCAGCTTAAGGAGAAACAGAAAGTGAAGTATATGTACGGTGTTCTCGAGCGTCAGTTCCACAACACCTACGACAAGGCTTCCCGTATGCCCGGCCAGAAGGGTGAGAACCTCGTTCTCCTCCTCGAGAGCCGTCTCGACAACGTGGTTTACCGTCTTGGCATCGCTCCCAGCAGGGCAGCCGCACGCCAGCTCGTAAGCCATCGTCACATCACCCTCAACGGCGAAGTTTGCAATGTTCCTTCGGCACAGGTGAAAGCCGGCGACGTTGTTGCAGTGCGCGAGCGCAGCAAGAACCTCGAGGTCATCACCGCCAGCGTTGCATCTGCCGCCAAGTACTCATGGCTGGAGTTCGACGCCCAGACCCTCAGCGGCAAGTTCCTGAACATGCCCCTGCGCGCCGACATTCCCGAGAACATCAACGAGCAGCTCATCGTCGACCTGTACTCCAAGTAAAATTTAACACCTGATAATTATGGCAATCTTAGCATTCCAGAAACCTGACAAGGTTATCATGCTCGAAGGTTCCGAGACTCTCGGACGTTTCGAATTCCGCCCCCTTGAGCCTGGTTACGGCCAGACCATAGGCAACGCCCTTCGTCGCATTCTCCTTGCATCGCTTGAAGGTTTTGCCATCAGCCAGATACGCATTACCGGTGTCGACCAGGAATTCGCAAACATTCCCGGCGTCATCGAAGGTATGCAGGACATCATCCTCAACCTCAAGCAGGTCCGTTTCAAGAGGATGGTCGAAGGCGTAGACAGCGAAGAGGCAAGAATCGTCATCAGCGGCAAGCAGGAGTTCAAAGCGGAGGACATCTCCAAAGGATTGTCTTCTTTCACGGTGTTGAATCCTGATCAGCATATCTGCTCTCTCGAGCCTTCCGTCAAACTCGAAATCAACATCCTCATCACCCGTGGACGTGGTTTCGTTCCCGCAGAGGAATCCCGCGACGAGAACACTCCTATCGGAACCATTCCGGTAGATGCTATCTACACTCCTATCCGCAAGGTCAACTGGAGCGTGGAGAACTGGCGCGTGGAGCAGAAGACTGACTACGAGAAGCTCAACCTCGAGATTGAAACCGACGGTTCCATCAGCCCGAGCGCTGCTCTTCAGGATGCAGCAAACATCCTCATCTACCACTTCAAGCTCTTTACCGACGACAACAAGATCTCCCTCGAGAGCCCTCTTGAGACCGAGAGCAAAGAACTTGACGAGGAGAGCCTCCGCATGAGGCACGTCCTTCTCACCAAACTTTCCGATATGGGACTTTCCGTCCGCGCGTTCAACTGCCTCAAGGCTGCCGACATCGACACCTTCGCCGACCTGGTATCCTACAGCCGCGCCGAGCTTATGAAGTTCCGCAACTTCGGCCGCAAGTCCCTCAACGAGATCGACCTGCTGGTGGAGAAGATGAAGCTTTCGTTCGGAATGGATGTTACCAAGTACAATATTGAACCTAAGAAAAAGAATATCTAACGATGAGACACAATAAAGCAGTTAATCATCTCGGCCGCAAGAGCGGACACCGCAAGGCTCTGCTCGCCAACATGGCTTCCTCGCTCATCCTCCACAAGAGGATCATCACCACCGAGGCCAAGGCGAAGGCCCTCAAGCCCTATCTTGAACCGCTTATCACCAAGAGCAAGGAGGACAACACCCACAGCCGTCGTGTCGTCTTCAGCTACCTCAAGGATAAGAACGCCGTGAGCGAACTCTTCCGTACCATCGCCCCCAAGATCGCAGACCGTCCGGGTGGATACCTCCGTATCCTCCACGTCGGTTTCCGTCAGGGAGATGCAGCTGAAATGGCTCTGATCGAATTCGTTGACTTCAACGAAGCCGCTCTCGCAGCAGGCGACAAGAAGGAGGCGAAGAAGACCACCCGCCGCAGCCGCGCGAAGAAGGCAGAGGCCGCACCTGCAGAGGCGCCCGCAGCGGAAGCACCCGCAGCAGAGGCTCCGGCAGAAGAAGCCAAGGCTGAATAAGACAGCACCAAAATAGAAGGGAGAAATTTCGGTTTCTCCCTTCTTTTTTTATCTTTGCAAAATAATTGTTAAAACCATATTTATGAACCCACTATTCTATGCCGTCCCGGCGGCCTCCATCGTGGCACTTCTCTTCGCGGCTATCTTCTATGCCCAGATGAAGAAGGAAGATGAGGGTACGCCAACCATGAAAAAAATCGCACAGTTCGTGCGCGAGGGAGCAATGGCTTACCTCAGACAACAGTATAAGGTAGTTATCATAGTCTTCATAGTGCTGGCAATCTTCTTTGCCATCCTGGCCTATGGCTTCGGGGTGCAGAACCCTTGGGTGCCCTTCGCCTTCCTTACCGGAGGTTTCTTCTCCGGACTTGCCGGCTTCATCGGCATGCGTACCGCTACCTATGCTTCCGGCCGCACGGCCAACGCCGCCCGCCGCAGCCTCAATTCCGGTCTTAAGATCGCCTTCCGCTCCGGCGCCGTTATGGGCCTGACCGTGGTAGGTCTCGGACTCCTCGACATTGCAATATGGTTCATCGTGCTCAATGCGTTCGTCGCTGATGCCACCACCGCCCAGAAGATGGTCGTCATCACCACCACGATGCTCACCTTCGGGATGGGTGCTTCCACCCAGGCCCTCTTCGCCCGCGTGGGCGGAGGTATCTACACCAAGGCCGCCGACGTGGGCGCCGACCTCGTAGGCAAGGTCGAGACCGACCTTCCCGAGGATGACCCCCGCAACCCCGCCACCATCGCCGACAACGTAGGCGACAACGTGGGCGACGTGGCCGGTATGGGTGCAGACCTTTATGAAAGTTACTGCGGTTCCATCCTCTCCACTATGGCCCTGGGTGCATCCGCATTCTATGGAGCAGGGGATGATATGCAGATGCGCGCCATCCTCGCCCCTATGCTCATCGCCGCCATCGGCGTGGTCCTGTCCGTACTCAGCATCTTCACCGTGCGCACCAAGGAAGGTGCCGGCATGGCCCAGCTGCTCAAGAGCATGAGCGTGGGGACCAACCTTGCCGCCGCCCTCAGCGGCGTGGCCACCTTCGGAGTCCTGTATCTGCTCGGCTTCGAGAACTGGTGGCAGCTCAGCTGCTCCGTGGTCGCCGGTCTGCTTGCCGGCGTCATCATCGGCAAAGCTACCGAATATTACACTTCCCATTCATATAAGCCCACCCAGAAGCTGGCAGAGGCTTCGCAGACCGGCCCCGCCACCGTCATCATCAACGGTGTAGGTCTCGGTATGGTATCTACCGCCATCCCCGTCATCGCCATAGCCTGCGCCATCATCCTGGCCTACCTCTTCGCCATCAACTTCAACGTGGCCGAGATGCTCACCGCCGCCAACCTCTCCAAGGGCCTGTACGGCGTAGCCATCGCCGCCGTGGGTATGCTCTCCACCCTGGGTATCACCCTTGCCACCGACGCCTACGGCCCCATCGCCGACAATGCAGGCGGCAATGCCCAGATGAGCGAGCTGGATCCGGAAGTGCGCGAGCGCACCGACGTGCTGGACGCCCTCGGCAATACCACCGCCGCTACCGGCAAGGGATTCGCCATCGGCTCCGCAGCCCTCACCGCCCTCGCCCTGCTTGCATCCTATATCGAGGAAATCAAGATCGCCCTCGCCCGTACCGGCGAGCTCGTGAACGGCGTGGCCGGCAAGGTCGATGCCGCCGGAGCCAGCATCCTGGATATCCTCAACAACTATAATGTCAGCCTGATGAATCCTTCCGTGCTTGCGGGCGTGTTCATCGGTGCTATGATGGCCTTCCTCTTCTGCGGCCTTACCATGAACGCCGTCGGCCGTGCCGCCGGCAAGATGGTGGTCGAAGTGCGCCGCCAGTTCCGCGAAATCAAAGGTATCCTTACCGGCGAGGGAACTCCGGACTACAAGCGCTGCGTGGAGATTTCCACCAAGGCAGCCCAGCACGAGATGCTGCTGCCCGCTTTCATCGCCATCCTGGTCCCCGTGGTCACCGGCGTCGTGCTCGGCGTTGCCGGCGTGCTTGGCCTGCTTATAGGCGGCCTTGGCGCAGGCTTCGTGCTTGCCGTGTTCATGTCCAACTCCGGTGGAGCCTGGGATAATGCCAAGAAGTTTGTCGAGGAGGGACATTTCGGCGGAAAGAATTCCGACAGCCACCACGCTACCGTCGTGGGCGATACCGTCGGAGATCCTTTCAAGGACACGTCAGGGCCTTCGCTCAACATCCTGATCAAACTGATGAGCATGGTCTCGATAGTCATGGCCGGACTTACAGTAGGACTTCACTTACTTTAAAACATATATAGCAGACTATGAGACATTTTACATTACCCGAAGACGGAGGCCTGATTACTGAAAATCTCCCCAAAGACATCCTTCATGGATACGACAAGATTTTTACAGAAGTATATTCAGATTCCTCGGAGGGCAGCCGTAAAGTGGCCGACATCGTAGTCGATGCTATACACAGATTCGAAAAAGAGAACCCGGAGGGCACTTTCAAGTTGGGACTTACCACTGGTGCCTCTCCGGCATCTCTTTACAAGGTGCTCTCGCGCTATTATAGCGAAGGGCGCATTTCTTTTAAGAACGTTGCTGTGTTTAGCATCGACGAGTACTATCCTTCGTCGCCCACAGACATGCAGAGCCGCAACCGCCGACTTCATCAGGACCTGTTGAACAACATCGACATCCTTCCTGAAAACATCCACATCCCCAATGGCACCGTTCCTCACGAGGAAGTTGCCGCCTGGTGCGCCAATTTCGACAAGGAAGCCCGCAATCTGGACCTCCTCGTGATGGGCATAGGCGAACAGGGACAGGTCGGTTTCAACGAGGCCGGAACATCGGAGTCAAGCCGCACCCGCACGGTCCTGCTCAGCTATCCCAGCCGCAAGCGCCAGACGCGCTATTTCAACGGCGACATCTCCGTAACTCCCAAAGAAGCCATCACGATAGGCATCAGCACGATGATGAGCGCCAAGCAGGTCATCCTTATGGCCTGGGGCGAAACCAAGGCAGAAGCCGTCGCCCGCGTAGTCGAGGGTGAGATCGGTTCCGACTGCCCCGCCAGCTACTTCCAGCACCACGACAACGTGTCTATGTTCGTGGACGAGGTCTCCGGCAGCCTTCTTACCAGGGTCACCGCTCCTTGGCTCATCGGCCCCTGCGAGTGGACCCCCAAGTTCCGCCGCAAAGCAGTCATCTGGCTCTGCGAGCAGGTGCACAAGCCCATCCTCAAGCTCACCCACGCCGACTATCTCTCCCACTCCCTCGAGGAGCTGCTGGACGTGGCCGGCCCCTATGACCAGGTGAACATCCAGGTCTTCAACGACCTCCAGCATACCATCACCGGCTGGCCCGGCGGAAAACCCAACGCCGACGACAGCACCCGCCCGGTGGCATCCGCCCCCTTCCCCAAGAAGGTCCTCATCCTCTCTCCCCATCCGGACGACGATGTGATCTCGATGGGCGGTACCTTCATCCGCCTGGTACATCAGGGACATGACGTGCACGTGGCCTACCAGACCTCCGGCAACGTCGCAGTCCACGATTCGGTGGTGATGCAGCATATCGACGCCGCCTACCAGCTGGGATACGGCGACCGTACCGCCGAGGTGCAGGCCCTGGTAGATTCCAAGGTCCCCGGCGAGCCCGAACCCCGCAAGCTCCTTGACATCAAAGCCGCCATCCGCCGCAGCGAGGCCCGCGCAGCCGACTATTCCTTCGGCGTCAAGGACGACCACATCCACTTCCTCAACCTGCCCTTCTACGAGAGCGGCGGCATCCGCAAGCTCCCTTGCAGCCAGGCGGACGTGGACATCATCAAGGCCCTTATGGACAAGATCCAGCCGGACCAAATCTACATGGCCGGCGACCTTGCCGACCCTCACGGAACCCACCGCGTCTGCACCGAGGCCGCCCTCGAGGCCTTCGAGCAGCTTAAGGAAGAAGGTGCGAAGTGGGTAGATTCCTGCCACATCTGGCTCTATCGCGGCGCTTGGATGGAGTGGGAGATCGCCCGCGTGGATATGGCAGTTCCCCTCAGCCCCGACGAACTCATCGAGAAGCGTCACGCCATCTACCGCCACCTCTCCCAGAAGGACATCGTTCCCTTCCCCGGCGAGGATCCCCGCGAGTTCTGGCAGAGGGCGGAAGACCGCACCCAGGCCACTGCAAAGCACTATGATGAGCTGGGCATGGCAGAATATCAGGCAATAGAAGTATTTTTAAGATTGAGATAATATGAAAGTCATCATCAGAGACAATGCAAAGGATGCTGCCCTGTGGGTGGCACATCGTATCGCCGGTGCAATCAACGCCAAGGCAAAGGTTTCCAAGAAGCCCTTCGTGCTGGGCCTTCCTACCGGCTCCACCCCCGAGGCCGTCTATGCCGAGCTCGCCCGTATGAACAAGGCAGGGGAAGTCTCCTTCAAGAACGTAGTCACCTTCAATATGGATGAGTACGTCGGCCTTCCCGTCGAGCACCCCGAGAGCTATCATAGCTTCATGTTCCGTAACCTCTTCGACCACGTCGACATCCCCCGCGAGAACATCCACATCCTCGACGGCAACGCCCCCGACCTCGCAGCCGAGTGCGCTTCCTACGAAGAGAAGATAGTGGCCGCCGGCGGATTCGACCTGTTCTTCGGCGGAATCGGCGAAGACGGACACATCGCATTCAACGAGCCCTTCTCCTCGCTGCAGAGCCGCACCCGCGTGGTGACCCTTACCGACGACACCATCCGTGTCAACTCCCGCTTCTTCGGGGGTGATATCAACCTCGTGCCCAAGCAGGCGATGTCCGTAGGCGTAGCCACCGTGCTCAGCGCCGCCGAGGTCATCATCCTCGCCCTCGGACCCAAGAAGGCCCGTGCTATCGGCGAAGCCATCGAAGGCCCCGTCACCCACAAGAACACCGTCTCCGCCCTCCAGAACCACCCCGACGGCATAGTCGTCGTGGACGAGGAAGCCGCCGGCGAACTCAAGCTCAACAGCTACAAGTACTTCAAAGCCGTCGAAGCCGCCGAGATGCGCTAGCTGCCCCCTTGGCGCGCTCTTTTTTCGCCGGGCAGCTAAGTCATTGATTCACAGCAATATCCTGAAAACAAATCGGTTATTTTGGCCGATTTGTTTTCAGGATATAGTTGATACACAGCCACTTGACTGCCCGGCCCTAAATCCCTTATTGTCATTCCGAGCGAGCGCAGCGAGCCGAGGAATCTGGTCGCTGGGCTAAGGCCGCCGGCGAGGAGGCATCCTGGCGGATGCCAGTCATCTTGTCAGGGGCTCTGCCCCTAACGTACCCCGCGGCTCTCGGCCTCCGTCCTTCGGACCGGCCTCCGCCGTTCGCGCTGAGGCGCTCAGGGATGTTGCTCCCCGCAGCCGGCGCCGCCGTAGCTGCCGGTCCTGCTTCGACCGGCAGCGTTGCCCACCAGCCGCACCCCATTTCCTGCCACGACCTGCAGCGTTTTTGGCGGTTTTTGCTCCAGGTCCCCTGTAAAACACTGTGACCTGCAGCATTTTTCGCCATTATTGCTCCAGGTCCCCTGCAAAACACTGTGACCTGCAGCATTTTTCGCCATTATTGCTCCAGGTCCCCTGTAAAACACTGTGACCTGCAGCATTTTTCGCCATTTTTGCTCCAGGTCCCCTGTAAAACACTGTGACCTGCAGCGTTTTTGGCGGTTTTTGCTCCAGGTCCCCTGTAAAACACTGTGACCTGCAGCGTTTTTGGCGGTTTTTGCTCCAGGTCTATCAATAATATGCGGTTTGATATGCTGAGGAAAAGGTATAGGGAGAACAGAACGCCTTCTGATGGGCAAGGTCTGATTTTATGCCTGGGACCTTGCCCTCATATCGGCCTCCTACGTACTTCCAGTGGGCAGGGTGCCCGCCATGAAATTAGACCTTGCCCTTTGAAATGCTGTGGAAAGGGGTTAGCATACAAAGATCCTTCGCTAACGCTCAGGATGACAATTATCATGCAGCAGCCAAGTGATTGATAGATAGGTGATAACCGGAAAGAGAATCGTCGAATTTCGACGATTCTCTTTCTGGGAAAGTATTGGTAATCAAAGGGTTAAGTGCTGCATGGCGGGCGAGTTCTGCGGCACCGCCGCCCGTCGAAGCAGGACGGGCGGCTACAGTTCGGGCGCTGCGGGGGGCTCAGTGCGAAGGCCCTCCTCGCGCCCGACTGTTGCTCGCAGCCGTAGCGGAAATGGGAGGAGGGGAAAATCAGAACCGAAGTCCCTACCAAAGCCTAAACCCGCCCACCCCTGTGCGAGAAAGCGCAGCGGTTGGGCGGGCGTTGAAGGTAGTAGCGAAATAATATCGAAAAAACTTGTAAATTTGTATTTGGCCGGGCTGGTGGAAAGGTCGGGCGAAGATGATTATGGCAACAGCGAAAACTTTATGGTATTGCACCAATTGCGGCAATGAGAGTCCCAAGTGGATGGGGCGCTGCCCGGCGTGCGGTGAATGGAACACCATGGTAGAAGCTCCTGTGGAGAAGAAGTCCGCAGACGGCGGCAGCGGCTCCAGGGGCCTGTCCGCGAAGTCTTCCGACGGCCGCAAGCCCATCCGCCTCAAGGAAATCGACCGTAGCAAGGAGCCGCGTCTTTCGCTGGGGCTCCCCGAGGTCGACAGGCTTCTCGGCGGGGGGATAGTGCCCGGTTCCCTGGTCCTCGTAGGCGGCGAACCCGGCATAGGTAAATCCACCCTCAGCCTCCAGATTCCCCTGGCCTCCGGACTCGGAACCCTCTATGTTACGGGAGAGGAGAGCGAAAGGCAGGTGAAGATGCGTGCGGACCGCCTCTCATCCGCAGACCGCCTCTCACCCGACCGCAACCCCGACGGCGAACAGACTCTCATCTTCGCCGAAACCAGAATTGAATCCGTCATAGAGCAGGCGGAGGCCATCAAGCCCCAGCTGATGATAGTGGATTCGGTGCAGACTATGTTCACCGACACGGTCGAATCTACCCCCGGCAGCGTCTCCCAGATAAAGGAAGTCGCCGCGATGCTGCTGCGCTTCGCCAAGACCTCCGGCATCCCCATCATACTCATAGGCCATATCACCAAGGACGGATACATCGCCGGCCCGAAGATACTGGAGCACATAGTGGATGTGGTCCTTCAGTTCGAGGGGGAGAACCGCGGCTCGTACCGTATCCTCCGCAGCATCAAGAACCGTTTCGGATCCACCTCCGAAATCGCCGTCTTCGAGATGACGGGCGCCGGCCTCAAGGAGGTCGCGAATCCCTCGGAGATGCTGATCCCTATGCACGAGGCGGGCCTCAGCGGAGCGGCCATCTGCGCCACCCTCGACGGCACCCGTCCCCTGCTTTTCGAAGTCCAGGCCTTGGTGAGCAGCGCGGTTTACGGCACCGCCCAGCGCTCCGCCACCGGCTTCGACACCCGCCGCCTGAATATGCTTCTGGCGGTGCTGGAGAAGCGCGCCGGCTTCCATCTGAGCGCCAAGGACGTGTTCCTGAACATGGCCGGCGGGCTCAAAGTCAGCGACCCGGCAGCCGACCTCGCGGTGATTGCGGCCGTGCTGTCATCCAATTTCGATTATTCCCTTCCGGGGGATTCCTGCTTTGCGGGGGAAGTCGGACTCAGCGGGGAGATACGCCCCGTCGCGCAGACCGACCGCCGCATCGCGGAGGCCGCCAGGCTGGGATTCAAACGCATCTACGTTAGTAGCTTCACTCCTCTGAACGAGGGGCTGCCTAAAGAAATAAAAACCATAAAAGTGGCCGACGTACCGGCCCTTGTGAAAGCACTATTCAAAAATGCCTAAGAAATTATTGCTGGTGTCGGCCCTGCTGCTCGGCACCATCGTCTATGGCCGCGACTTCAACCCCAGGAAGGTTGTGCTCAATCTGGCCACCATCAGCGACACGCACGTAAACGGATACCAGACGGTCCCCGCCCGCAAATTCCGCAGCGCATTGGAGCAGGAACGCGACTATGCCGCCCGCTTCGGCGGCCTCGACGGAGTGGTCGTGGTGGGCGACCTGGTGGACAGCCCCGCCTGGGATGCGAGCAAATACACCCAGATCGACGACTGGCGCCGGCTCTATCTGGACGTGCTCGACCCCCGCGAGGTCCCCTTGGCCTACACCGTGGGCAACCACGACATCTGGAAAGAATGGACGGTGAACACCTATAAGGAAGCCAAACAGTTCCCCAAGCGCCTCGGCCCGGACTTCTACACCGCCGAAGTAGGCGACCCGGCGATGGCCGAAAAGTACGAATGCCGGCACTACCGCATAGGCGGATATCATATTCTGTCCGTAGTCCCCGACGGGCGCGACCCTGTGATCTATCCCGAGCAGAGCATACGCTGGCTAGACGAGAACCTCAAGGCCATCACCTCCGCAGAGCCGGATAAATATGTCATAGTGATTACCCACGCCATGATCTACCATACCATCTACGGAAGCTATCTGGACGACACCTACCCCAATCATACGGGCTACTGGAGTACCAGGGTGCTGACGGACGTCCTGAACAAATACCCCCAGGCGGTGGTGTTCGGCGGGCATCTGCATTTTCCCCTGAATGACCCGAGGAGTATATGGCAGGGGAATTTTACCGCGATGGGCACGGCCTCCACGCGCTATATGGCCATAGATAACGGGGGATACGAGAATATGGCGGGCAAGACCGTTATGAGGGATAAGGACGAGTTCTCCCAGGGCCTGCTGCTGCAGTTCGACAAGAGGGGGAATATGCGTGTGGTCCGTATGGACTTCTACAACAATACTACAATCGGCGAGCCCTGGGTGTTGAGGCGCCCTTCCAAGGACGGCAGGCATCTCCGCAAATACAACCATAAGGCCCTGGCGGCCGCGAACCAGGCCCCCGTGCTGAGTTCGGTCGCAGCCAAGGGAGGGAAGGGGAAGATGACCGTTAGCTGGCCCGCCGGCACCGACGACGAGTTCGTGCACAACTACCGCATAACCGTCAAGAAGAACGGATATACGGTGACGGTGCGAAAGGTCCTCGCGGACTTCTACCGCGCACCCCAGCCTTCGCAGATGAAGAAGGACTGGAAACTGGATTTGGAGATTGCTCCGGGGGATTATGAGGTGGTGCTGGAGGCGAGGGATTCCTGGGATGCGGTCAGCAACCTGGTTTCCGCCAGCTGCACTGTCACAGAGTAGAAGGATCTACCTTCTTTACGACGACTTTCCCGATTCTGACGGGCAGGACCAGACGGATCTGCCCGTTTTGCGCTTTCTTGTCCTTCGCTATCGCGGGGAGAAGCTCGCTGACGGGGCAGGGGAGTTCGGTCGGCAGGCCGCAGGCCTTGAGGTCCTTTCCGATGCGCGCGGCCAGCCCCTCTTCCTCGGCGATGCCGAAGCGCTCGGCGTAGCGGGCTGCCTGCACCATACCAATCGCCACCGCTTCTCCGTGGGAATAAGCACCGGGCAGACGCCACTCTATCGCGTGCCCCCAGGTGTGCCCCAGATTGAGCTTGCGTCGGACCCCGCTCTCGAACTCATCCTTCTCCACAATCTCCTGCTTTATCCCGGCGGCCATCTGTATCAGCTCGGGCAGAGGCCCTTCCGCCACCGTGCGCTCATAGGCGTGGGACGGATTCTTGATGATGAAGGTCTTCAGCATCTCCGCCAGGCCACTGCGGAATTCCCTTTCGGGGAGAGTCTGCAGTGCATCCGGGAAGATGGCGGTGAACTCGGGCTGGCGTATGACACCCAGCAGGTTCTTGAAGCCGTCCAGGTTGACACCCGTCTTGCCCCCTATCCCCGCATCCACCATGGACAGAAGCGTAGTGGGCACGTTGGCATAGCGGATGCCGCGCTTGTAGATGCTCGCCGCGAATCCTGCCATATCGGTAGTGACCCCGCCGCCCACCGCGAGCACAAGTGCCTCGCGGTCGGCTCCCATCTCCAACAGCCAGCGGCAGATCAGCATCACCGAGTCGATGGTCTTGTGGGCCTCGTCGGCCGTAATGGCCAGAAGGCCACAGGGCTCTCCGCTACGGCCGCCCGTCCGCAAGCCGGTCACTTCGCGCGCGAATCCTTCCACATTGCGGTCGCAGACCACGAAGACCTGCTTGTATTTTCTGAGTTCAGCTGCCAGTTCTTTCATATCCTCTGCAAGTTACGAAATTTTTTCTTACCTTTGCCTCTCCAAACGCGAGCCACGGCACTCAGCCGGCCGCACCCCAGCCCGGATGGCGGAATTGGTAGACGCGCTGGACTCAAAATCCAGTGTCCCTTAAAGACGTGCGGGTTCGATTCCCGCTCTGGGCACGAAAAAAAGGCATCGCTTTTCCGCGACGCCTTTTTTCGTGCCCTGTCTTCGACTGCCTTCCCCACATATTGCGTATCAGCAAGTTGCTGGGAACATCCCTCTAGAAGGCTATGCACAAATTTATTCAGTTGCCGTATTGACATCCCAACCGACAGGAATTCCGTTAACACCACGAACATCCCACGAGGCCGCTTTGTTCATTACAAATGTGCCGGAAGATGATACTCCTTCAACCCAGAAACCGGTGGTGTCAAAGCTCGGATTGGTCGTGAACAACGCCTTGATATAATTCAATCGTTCGCAGGAACGAAACATATTATAATAACAAGATGGTTTCAGTTCTTTAGCAGGGAGAACAGGAGCTGTGGTCAAATTGATACAGTATCTAAACATGGCCGCATAGCAGGATTCCGCTAATGTGGTAGCGGGGAGGGCAGGAGCTGTTGTTAGCCCGGTGCATTCTGCAAACATATCGGCATAGCAACCAGGGGCGAGACTGGTGGCTGGCAAAGCAGGAGCGTCTTTCAAGCTTGTACACGCGTAGAACATTGAATTATAACAACTTTGAGCCAACACCGTTGCCGGAAGTTCCGGGGCTGATGTTAATGAAGTACAAGCATAGAACATGCATTCATAGCAGGCATGCTTCATCTTTGTTGCTTTAAGAACTGGAGCGGACGACAAACTGGTGCACCACTGGAACATAGAAAAGCAACAGTTCTTCTCAAGATTCACAGCATGAATAACCGGGGGTGATTTCAGTGCGCTGCAATATGAGAACATGTATGAATAACAGCGTTCTGCTAAATCTACCGCTGGTAATTCTGGGGCTTTTTCAAGGGCGGTGCATCGCTCAAACATCTCTGAATAACAATGATCTGCCAGACTGGTTGCGGGTAATTCCGGAGCAGACGTCAAACCAGTGCAACCATAAAACATCCAGGCATAACAATAGGATTTCATCACTATTGCCGATAGCACCAAATCCTTTTCAGGATGGTTATATATATTTGAATTGTTTTTGAATAATCCATAAAAAGCGAACGGCTCATAGATTTCTTCGGCACCTATCAGGCTGTCCGGATGATACAGGCTCATGACATTGCCAAAAATGTAGCATGGCGACGAACACTGAATACTTGTGTGTTTGACAGCGTCAGTAGCGGGTGAGTTTGCGCTGCCAAATAACGCAACCACATCTCCGGAAACAACCTTGATTTCGATTAATGTACTATCGCGGCTTGTATGCTGTGCACCATTGATGCTATAGCTATAGGTCCTTCTTAATGGATTGTTGATTGTGATTATGCCATTTTCCCGCGCCTCCAATGATAATGGAGAGCAGGCCGTGACACTGCAGGAGGAAGATACTTCTCCGCAAGTCGCCGTTATCATTGCTTTGCCGTCGCTCAAAGCCCTGATAACGCCGGATTCGTCAACAGAAACGACTTGGCTATCTGAAGATGTCCAGACTACAGTAGTATCATTCACATCAAGAGGAAGAACCGTGGCCTCGATTGTCGTCGTCGCCCCTAAATAAAGAGCCAGGGAATTTGTGTTCAATATGATTTCGGATGGATTGACTACAACAGTAACCACACAGCCGTCTGACAGCTTTCCGGATTCAACAAAAACCTCAGCCTGCCCTTTGTTGATTCCATACACTATCCCATCCGCGACCTTCACGATGCTCGTATCTGAACTATGCCACGAAACGGGAAGTTCAACAGATTCTTCTGGAGAGAAAGAATAAGTCAGCGTTTCGCTGGATCCCCTCGCTAATGTTAACTCATGATTATTCAGGGTTATGGCTGTCGGTTCTATCTCTTCCTTCGCCCGTTCTTCCGTAGGCTGTTCTTCCATAGGCGCACATGCTGAAACAAGCGCCACAAAGAACGTAAGAATAACTGATCTGGAACCGAGCATTATCGTGTGTTTTGTTGCAAAAATACAGATTATTAATCACTTATCATAGGACCGTGTTATAATGGTCAAAAGCATCCTTTTACTGATCCTCTATCTCTTTAGGGGAATCCGGGCTATATAACGCTTTGGCATTCTTGCGAGTGACAACGCTTTGTCCCAGTTGTTTCTCTAGTTCTTTGCGGGCTGTGGCTGCAACTTTACCACCTCGCTTGGCGACGGATTTTTGTGCTATGAATCCTTTTGGGTCAACTTTTTGGGAGAGCTCAGTCGCAGCCACTTCTGCAAGTGTGTTTAGGGCGCTCTCCGTTCTTGTCATATGGTCCCGGAGATTCTCCTTTTTCAATCCTTTGAAACGCTTGTATTGACGAGTGGTCATTCCAGACCATTCTTGGGTGATGATATCTGTAAGCGTGGCGTACTGCTGGCCAGAGACACCTGTTCTCTGCCATTCGTCAGTGAGGGCCTTGCGTGCATCCTTGCCCTTCATGCGCTCGTTAATCCACGCTTCCGAATAACCGAGACGGCGATAATACTCATAACCCCTGTCGATAGCTTTTTCTGGGTCTTGCATCTCGTCAATCCGCTCGCTGGCAACCTTAGCCATCCACTGTTTGAAAGGTTCTGCCTTAGGTGAAGGGATAGATTGTATCAATCTGAATAATTGTTCTTGATCGGCAACATCTGTTTGACGCATTTTACCGTCAGCAGCTTTCATTTTGAAAGTGTGACAAGTTGTCACGGTTTCGTTCCCCTCTTTGAGTAGCCGCTCTTTTAGTTTTCTCCAATACGCAGAAGCGTCTACACTATCTGTAAGTACGTAAACCACATCAATAATAGAGAAGTACCACTTCTCATCATCTTCGCTCCAGGCGGTTCTTATTGTTTTGTCTCCAAATAGTTGGAGCGCTTCTTTCTGGCTCATATGACTCTCGTTTTCTGCGAAGTTACGAAACAGGATCTTCTGTTGCAAGAGGAAAATGCTTTGATAAAACGCGGAAAATCCGTATATTCACACCTCATTTTCAGGATGAAAGAACGATTATTATCATTGGATTTACTCCGCGGAGCGGATATGTTCCTGCTTTTGTTCCTGGGGCCTGTCCTCAGGGCTTTTTGCGAAGTGTTTCCTGACGGCACCGCCTGGCTCTCCACCCAGTTGCAGCATAGCGCTTGGGAGGGATTCGTGCTGTGGGATATCATTATGCCGCTCTTCCTTTTCATGTCCGGCATCACCATCCCCTTCTCGATGGCCAAGTACAAGACTCTCGCCCGGCCGGACGGGATCTTCTACCGAAAGATATTGAAGCGCTTCTGCCTACTCTTCCTCCTTGGATGGATAGTACAGGGGAGCCTGCTGGACTTCAGCTGGAAGATGTTCCATCCCTATGCCAACACCCTCCAGTCCATCGCCGTGGGCTATGTAGTGGCCGCGCTGCTCTTCGTGCATTGCAAGCCCGGGTGGCAGGTCGTCGTCACCGTACTCCTCTTCGCGGCCTACTGGGCCGCCTTCGCCTGTACCGGGATGAACCTCGACCCTCAGGACAACATAGCTATGACGGTAGATAAGGCCGTCCTCGGCGTGCACCGGGACGGCGTCAAGTTCCTCGAAGACGGCAGCTGGCGCTTCCGTACGGGATATCAATATACCTGGATACTCTCCAGCCTGAACTTCGCGGTCACCGTGCTGCTGGGCTGCTTCGCGGGGCAGATGCTAAGGAGCGGGAAGCACTCCCGGCCGAAACGCGCCCTGCTGCTTGCGCTGACGGGTGCGGCCCTTGTCGCCGCAGGCCTGGCCATATCTCCCATATTCCCTATCGTCAAGAAGATATGGTCTTCCAGCATGACCCTGTATTCGGGCGGAATATGTTTCCTCCTGGCGGCGCTCAGCTATTATCTGGTAGATGTGCGGGGGTGGCACAAAGCTGCCGGCTGGCTTAAGATATACGGGATGAATGCCATCACGGCCTACTGCATAGGCGAGGTCGTGAACTTCTCTTCCGTATCGGAGTCCTTGCTTCACGGTTTCAGCGCTCTTGCCTGCTACCCGGTAATCATCGCTTTCGCCAATGCGTCCATCCTGCTCGCCATTCTGGCCCTGATGTATAAGAATAAAATTTTCCTTAAAGTATGATAAAGAAATTATTCCTTTTCGTGGCACTCGTATTAGTCGCCAGTGCCTGCACAAGTGATTACGGCTACAAAATCCGGGACGGCAAGATCGTTTACAATACTCCGCCGAGACCGGCCGGGCAGCAAAGTATGCTGGGCTTCGCCTGCGACCCCATCGAAACGGTCCGCGTCGGCATCATCGGCCTTGGCGACAGGGGCAAGGACGTTCCCAAGAGGATGGCCTACATCGAGCACGCATCCGTGGTGGCACTGTGTGACCTACTGCCCGAAAGGATTGAGCGCGCCCAGCGTAGCCTGGTGAAAAGGGGCGCTCCCAAAGCCATCCACGAGTTCTCCGGAGAGGAGGGATGGAAGGAGCTTTGCGAGCTTGACGATGTCGATCTCGTTTATCTGTCCGTTCCCTGGCAGATGCACACCACTATGGCCGTCTATGCCATGGAGCATGGCAAGCACGTTGCGGTTGAGGTGCCGGCGGCGACCAGCATCGAAGAGTGCTGGGCCCTGGTGAACACTTCCGAGAGGACCCGCAAGCATTGCATAATGCTGGAAAACTGCTGCTACGACTTTTTCGAACTGACCTGCCTTAATATGGCTCAGCAGGGGCTCTTCGGGGACGTGGTCCACGTAGAGGGCTCCTATCACCACAACCTCGACCCCTGGTGGGACAATTATCAGGGCGACTGGCGTATGACCTACAACAAGGATCACCACGGTGACGTGTATCCTACCCACGGCATCGGCCCCGTCTGCCAGGTGCTCGGCATCCACAGGGGCGACAGGATGGAGGAACTGGTGTCGATGGATACCGGGGCCTTCGCCGGCCAGGCCAAGGCTGACGAACGCTACGGTAAGGGTGCCGTGAAATATGAGAACGGTGATCTGACTTCGACCATGATCCGTACCCATAACGGCAAGACTATCCTCGTAGAGCACGATGTCGTGACCCCCCGCCCCTACAACAGGATGTATCAGATTGTCGGGACGAAGGGCTATGCCAACAAATACCCCTCCCCGGGCCTCGCCCTCGGGAGCGATGCCGCAGAGATACTCTCTTCGGACGACCTCGATGCCGAGAAGTATATGAGCGACGCAAAGAGGGATTCGCTGCTCGCCGTATTCAAGCACCCCATAGCCCGGGAGATAGAGGACCTTGCCCGCAAGGTCGGCGGTCACGGCGGAATGGATTTCATAATGGACTACCGCCTGATCTACTGCCTCCACAACGGTCTGCCGCTCGACGAAGATGTCTATGATGCGGCGGAGTGGAGTTCGCTGGTGGAACTCACGGAAGTTTCCATCAACCACGGCTCCAAGCCGGTCATTATGCCCGACTTCACCCGCGGTGAATGGGACAAGCTTGACGGAATAAAGCTATATTTACGCCAATAAATGGAACGCGAGCGTCAGATAATGCGCGTGACCTTCGTGGGAAGCGTCCTGAACCTGCTGCTGGTGGTGCTTAAGCTGGTGGCGGGCGTAGTGGGACATAGCGCCGCTATGGTTTCCGATGCGGTGCATTCGGTATCCGATTTCGTGACGGACGTCGTCGTGATGGTGTTCGTGCGGATCAGTGCCCAGCCTCAGGACGAAGACCACGACTACGGCCACGGGAAATACGAGACGCTCGCTACCCTGCTGATAGGCCTCGCCCTGGTGGCCGCCGCAATAGGAATAGTGGTGAACGGAGCAGAGAAACTGGCCCTGTGGCTGCAGGGCGCAGAGCTCGAAAAACCCGGAATGCTCGCACTCTGGGCGGCCCTTATCTCCATAGTCGTCAAAGAAGCCCTCTATCAATACACCCGCATCAAAGGCCGGCATCTCGACTCCACGGCGCTGACCGCCAACGCCTGGCACCACCGCTCCGACGCCCTGTCTTCCATCGGCGCGGCCATAGGTATAGGCGGGGCCATACTTCTGGGAGACAGATGGACGGTGCTCGACCCCTTAGCCGCCATAGTGGTAGGCGCGATGCTGGTGAAGGTTGCCTGGGACCTGCTGGGGCCGAGTTTCGGAGAGCTTACCGACAAATCCCTTCCTGCAGAAACCGAAAACGAGATGCTGGATGTCATAGGGCGCGTCCCCGGCGTGGAGGATCCTCACCAGCTGCGCACCCGCCGCATAGGCAAGCACATCGCTGCCGAAGTGCACATCCGGCTGGACGGGGAAATGACACTGAAGCAGGCGCATGCCATTGCCACGGAGGTGGAACGGAACTTTCGCGCCCGCTTCGGTTCAGATGCCCATATTATAGTCCATATGGAACCCCTCAAGGAGGGGGAGGGAGAATAGCCGTCTATTCAGTGAAGGTGAACTTGAAGACGGGGCCTTCGTGTTCTTCTCCGTTCAGTTTCCAAGACCTTTTACATCTGATTACAGGACTCTCCTGATGGTCGGAGCAGTGGTAGTGGATAGTGTCCACTCCGCCATTGGGCCAGTGCAGCACTATGTCTTCGTCCATATCTGCCGCGCCGTCGATCTCGCCGAAAACAAGGAAGTAGCGGCTGTCGCCGTCCTCGTCTTCATATTTCCGGGTAAACAGGCCGTACATCCTGGCCAGATAAGCTTTGGTTTGTGCGTGGGCATCCTCCCAGGCCTGTTTTTCCGTCTTGGCCTCGTAGGTCTTGCCCTGGAAGGTCAGGGACACCCCCGGCATTCCGTCCGTGATGATGGAATTGCCTTGGGTATCCACCGCGTCAATATAGACAACCACCGGCGCCCAGTCTACGATGGGCGGATCGGTATTCAATAAACCATTGCAGGAACTGAGGCCTGCAAGCAAAGCGATTGCACAGAGAATCTTTTTCATTTTCATTTCGTTTTGCAGATATAATCCGGGAACTCCGCGAAACTTGCACGCAAATATATCAAAAAGCGGCCGTCAGCACAATTTTTGTAGTAAAAACCACGGACCAAAACTAGTAATCATGCTGTCAATCATCACTTTGCTGCTTTCAGCGCTGATGCTGCAGCCACAATCACTGGAATACTCGGTAAGGGGCTCGGTAGTCGATGCGCAGAGCCGCCGCCCCGTGGCCGCCGCGAGCGTCTATATCCCGGACCGGGGCATAGCCACGGTCACCAACGAAGACGGCACTTTCGTAATAAAGTCCGACTCTCCCATAAGCAAGCTCGGCTTCACCCATCTCGGCTACCGCAGCCTCACCCTCGATGCCGAAGAAGGGATGAAGGTGCTTCTCCCTCCTATGGCCTATCCCCTGCAGGAAGCCTCCATCATCAGCGGCGATCCGGACCGGATAGTGCGGGCAGCGGTTGACAAGATAAAAGAGAACTATCCTGACCGGGATGAACTGCTGCGCTGCTTCTACCGCGAGACCATACGCAAGCGCCAGCGCTACATAGCCGTCAACGAGGCAGTCGCCAGGATGTACAAACACTCCTACGCCTGGCGCAGCATCTCCGGGGACAGGACCGCCCTGGAGAAAAGCCGCATCATCGTGAGCCAGCGCCGACGCGACACCCTCAGCGTGGTGATGGTCGGCGGCCCCAACACCGCCACCACCCTAGACGTGGTGAAGAATCCCGACATCATCTTCAATCCCACCGACCTCGAACTGTATACCTTCAAGATGGAATCCCCGGCCTACATAGGCGATCGGCTGAATTTCGTGATTTCGGTGGAACCGGCCGTCCGCGCCGACTATCCTCTATACCGCGGGCGCATCTACATCGACAGGGAGAGCCTGGCATTCCGGCGCGTGGAGCTGTCGCTGGATATGTCCGATCCCGTCAAGGCCACCCGGATGATGCTGCTCCGCCGGCCCGCCGGGCTGCGCTTCACCCCCAAGGAACTCTCCATAGTGGCCTCCTATGGCCCCGGCGAGGACGGACGGATGAGGCTGGATTATTTCCGTTCGCAGATGGCCTTCAACTGCGACTGGAAGAGGCGCCTGCTGGCCACGGCCTACACTGCCGTCAGCGAACTCGTGGTCACCGACAAGATAGAACCGGCCGTGCAGATACCGCGCGCCGGGCAGTTCCGCTCCAACGACGTACTGGTGGACCAGGCCCCTCTCTTCCTCGATCCCGACTTCTGGAAGGACTACAATATCATCGAGCCCTCCGAGAGCCTGGAGAGTGCCTCCGGCCGTTTGGTCCGGCAGTCTTCCAAATAAGCCCGCAAGTAAGACAAATAATTGTTATATTTGTGGGTGCACAAGATTTTGTTGATACTCACGGCGTTACTGATGGTGGCCTGCTCCTCCGGCAAAACGGGCGAGCAGTATTCGACCAGCATCGGCAACATCTCCGCATATAAGATGTCCATCGAGCACCTGCCGGCTCTTAACACCGCCAGGACGTCGCATCGTGCAATGCTGCTGAACGACGAACTCACCGTCTTCGGCGGGCACACCGAGGGCTTCGTCCCCACCTCCACCGCCGAGTACTTCAGGGACGGCGCCTGGCATACGATGCAGATGACCTACACGCACGATGGCGCTATGGCCGCCATACTGGAAGATGGCACCGTGATGCTGGGCGGCGGCTGTTCCGAATCCTTCGGGATAGGCCAGAGCTGGGGGGTCGAGCGCTACGATCCTTTCTCCCACAGCTTCATCCCCCTCTGCATAATGGACCGCAAGAGGGCCTTCTCGTCCGCCGCGCTTCTGCCCGACGGGCAGGTCCTGGTATCCGGCAACTGGTATGCCGACGACGACATCGAGATCTGGACTCCCGGCAAGGGATTCACCCATCTCAAATCCGCAGCCGAGCCGCGTACCGGGCCCTACATATTCAGGAGCGGCCCCGACAACGCCATAATCTTTTCCGGCGTCGGCAACCGCGGGCAGAATCTGGAGGGGATAGTGGACCGTATGAACGGAGAACCCTTCCGCGACAGCGTCCTCGACAAGTGGGTCCCGCTGTCCCAGCAGGCGAGTTCTTCCTACTCCAACGACGCCATAGGGGAGTACGCCTATCTGCTGCTGGCCTGCTCCCGCGAAGACGGCCATCCCGGGATACTCAAGGTTTCCGGGGAGTCTTTCTCCGAACTTGAGACCGAATTCCCCCTGCCCACCGAGGGGCTGATGGGCGCCAAGCTCCAGTATGCGAACAGATTGCTGGTGGACAGACCCGCCCGCCAGGCCTATGCCCCCGCTATGGACAGCACGGGCGTGTTCTATGCCGTCAGGATCGACTACGACCCCACCTTCGAGGGCGGCAAGGCTCCCTTGACCCTTTTCTATGCGGATATTTCAGAGGAGAAAACCATCCCCGACCCCAACCTCGTGCTTATGCCCGGAGGGCGTATCGCCCTGCTCGGCGGCACCATTGCGGAGGGAGGCAACTTCCTTGCGGGGAACAACTTCGCCCCCGTCGCCACGGCGATGATACTCCACACTGGAGAGCTTGCCGAGGTGACGCGCGGCCGTGTGCTGATGATACTGCTGATAGGTATGCTGGTCGCCGTGGCCCTCTTCTTCATACTCCGCAAGAAGCCGGAAGAAGTCACCCAGGCCCAGGCCAGCCCCGCGTTGATGGCCCGCATAATAGCGCTGATGGAGAACGAGAAGATCTTCACCAAGAAGGGCCTTACCAAGACGGATGTGGCGGTAGCCCTGGGCACGAACGTGACCTATGTATCCGCCGCCATCAACACCCAGCACGGATGCACCTTCCCTGAATTCGTGGCGGACTACCGCGTGCGCTATGCCCAGAAACTGATGCTGGAGCGCAAGGGGGTACGCCTTTCCGATATAGGCGACGAAGCAGGTTTTGCCAACGAGCAGACCTTCTTCCGCACTTTCAAGGCCCGCACCGGCCTTACTCCCCAAGAGTGGAAAAACCATCAAGGAATAACATGAGAAAACTATTGACCGCCCTGGCAGCGACACTGCTGCTTGCGGCTTGTACCAAGGTGCCCGAGGTGGGCTACAAAGTATGGTACAACTGGCCCGAAAGGTATCTTCCGGATTTCTCCGCCCTCGGCGGACCGGACCTGTGCGGGCAGACCGACAATTTTGACCTGGAAGACCTGGACGAAACCAGGAACCATTTCTGCGCTCAGTTCGAGAGCTATCTTTCCGTAAAGACCGAGGAGGAATACCTCTTCACCCTCACTACCGACGACGGCAGCCGGCTGTATGTGGACGGGGAGCTGCTGATAGTGAACGACGGCGCCCACGGCGCCATCGAGAAAAAGGCCTCGAAGATCCTGTCCAAGGGCCGACACAGCCTGCGGATAGACTACTTCGACTACGACAAGGGGCAGTCGATGGTGTTCAAGTACTCCACCCCCAGCATCCCGGAGCGCGAGTTCCGCGGGGACCTTATGGCCAAGGAAGACCGCATCACCTCCCGCCGGCGCTTCGTCAGGCCCCAGGTGAAGAAGGCCCTGGCCCGATACAAGGAGTGGAAGGGGGACGACGAAACCATAGTATATCCCATACTGACCGACATCCACACTGCCGGGCGTTTCAGCTACAAGCACATAGGATACGCCGCGATTGCGGCCAAGGCTTTCGGGGCGGACTTCATGGCCAACCTCGGCGACATAGGCCTGAATGCCTATCCCGCCACCGTGGACAGCCTCTACGCCCGGGAAATCCTGCGCAACGTCCGTTCCGAGATGGATAAATATGACGGTGTGTGGATCTACGCCCCCGGCAACCACGACTGGGACGCCGGCGGCGGGCGCTATCTGTCCGAACAGTTTCTGACCGACTACTTCCAGAAGCCCTGGGAGGAGCGCGCGGGAGGGAATCTCCACCTGACCCCCGGCAAGACCTACGGCTACTACGACATCCCCGCGAAAAATTTCCGCATAATCTTCCTGAACAGTCAGGGGACCGGTACGCAGGGGGGATGCTACTACATCTTCGACGAAGCCCAGCTCGACTGGCTGCAGGGCGTGCTGGATGCGACCCCGGACGATATGACCGTGATAGTCACGGCCCACTATATGCCTCATCCTATGGGGCGCTGGACCATAGGCAACGCCAGCCAGCACAGCCTCGGCCTCAATGAAAAGCTGATGGGGATACTGTCGGCGTTCAAGGCGCGCGGGGGGTCGCTGGCCGGTATGATTTGCGGGGATACCCACGCGAATTACTATACCGAGTACAATGGGGTGAACTATTTCATCTCCCAGGGATATGGCTGGGTGGTGCCCGACCTTATGCTTCCCGGGCAGACCCACGCCTTCTTCAAATACCAGGACAACCTCTGCATCGACGTCGTGGCGGTGAAACCCTCCACCCGCGAAGTGCATACCTTCCGCATCGGTGCTGGAGGGGCGGATTTCGATATCTGTTTCCGGTATTAAATTGCTATCTTTGCAGCGAAATTGTAAAGATATGATCTGCACCTGCATACAGCATAGATCCTACGAGGAAATACTTGCCATCCTGGATGATCCGTGGGTGGAAATGGCAGAGATCCGCCTGGACCGCTGCCAACTGAGCGACGACGAAATCGAAGACCTTTTCGCGAATACCGATACGCCCCTGATAGCTACCTGCCGCATTTCGGAGGTGGGAGCCAAGGAGGCGGAGAGGCGCCTGGGCGTGGCCATCCGCGCCGGAGCGCGTTTCGCGGACCTGGAAATCGAGGCGGACGTGGCGTTCAGCAAGCGTTTCCGTTCGGTCTGCGAAGAGTGCGGTACCGAGATCATCCGTTCTTTCCACGACTTCTCCGGCACCCCGGACCTGGAATATCTCAAGCAGGTACGCGACCGCTGCTACCGCTATGGCGCCGATATCGCCAAGGTCGTAGTCACCGCCCATACGGCAGATGACGCCGCCCGCGTGCTGGAATTGTATAAGATGCCCGGTCAGGCCGGGCATGACGGTAGCGTCATGGCCGGCTCGACCGGCCATCTCCTCGTCGCCTTCGCCATGGGCGATGCCGGCCGCGACACCCGCATCGCCTGCCTCAAGGCCGGCGCCCCCTTCAGCTACGCCTCCCTGGACGAGGGCGATACCACCGCCCCCGGGCAGATCGACTTCGTCACCATGCACCGGGAGGTGTACGGCCCCTGGAAGGGATTCTTCCGCAACACCCTGCAGATGCCCGCGTCCAAGAGCTTTGCCCAGCGCGCCATCATAGCCGCCGCCCTCGCCGACGGGCGCAGCCATCTCCGCGGATATTCTCCCTGCGAGGACAGCGAATCCGCCCTCGCGGCAGCCCGCGCCCTCGGAGCCAAGGTCCGCATCGACGGCAGCACCATTTCCATCGACGGCATAGGCGGAGCCCATACATCCCTCGAAACCCTGCACACCGGCGAATCCGGCCTGCTGACGCGCCTGATGATTCCCCTGATGGCCACCATCAACGACTGCGCCGTCACCATCACCGGCGAGAAAACCCTCTCCCGCCGCCCCCTGAAGGGAGTGAGCGACATAATGGCCTCGTTCGGAGTGATAGTCCGCGAAAACACCGTCCCCATGAAGGTCGAGGGCCGCATCGTCCCCGGCGTCGCCGAGATTTCCGGCAAGGACGGATCCCAGCTCATCTCCGGTCTGCTGACCGCTCTGCCGCTCTTCGACAAGCCCTCCACCCTGATAGTCACCGAGCCCAAGAGCATCCCCTATATGTTCATCACCTGCGACGTGCTGAAGCACTTCGGCATTAAGATATCCGCCGAGATGGAGGGGGATGCGAAGATGATAGAGGAGCAGGATTGGAGCGGATGCACGGGGGTGACCTTCAAGATCAAGGGCGGGCAGAAGTATCACGCCGCCGATTTCGATATCGAGGGAGACTGGAGCAGCGCGGCGCCTTTCCTGGTGGCCGGCGCCCTCTTCGGCAAAGCCGAGGTCCAGGGGCTGGACACATCCTCCCTGCAGGCAGACCTTACAATCGCGGACATACTGGTCGAGGCCGGAGCGGTGGTATCCGAACTGGATGAGTCCGTGTGCGTGTCGCGTGCCCCTCTGGAAGCTATTTCGGTGGATCTGAACAACGCCCCGGACATCTTCCCGATAGTATCTGTGCTTGCCGCGTTCTGCGCCGGCGAGAGCGTGCTTTCGGGTGCCGGACGCCTGGTCGGCAAAGAGAGCAACCGCGCCGAAGCCATACTGGAGATGCTTTCCGGCCTGGGCGTGCGTGCCTGGATTGCCGGTGATGACCTTCACGTCTGCGGCGAAGCCCTGACCTCCCGCCTGATGAACGGCAGGATGCTCCGCGGCGGCGCCTTCACCTCTCGCGGCGACCACCGCATGGCCATGGCCCTCAAGATCGCCTCCCTCGGCGCCTCCTCCCCGGTAGTCATCGACGACACCGCCTGCGTCGCCAAATCCTTCCCCGGCTTCTGGGAGATGTTCGACTAACCCCGTACGATCGCTGGAGCTTAATCGCCTGATAATCAGTCATTTACTTTAAATGCCTGCCTTTATATTTCGGCAGGCATTTAAAGTAAATGACTGAAATATAAAGGGTTAGCCTCCAGGGCAAATTTAAAGCCGCAGGTATTTTCTCAGTTGTTCTTTTGTCGCTCCGGTTTCCATCATAAGGTCGCAAAGCAATTCCGCGCGATTGGCTACCGGCAGTCTTAAAGCATCATAGGGATTCTGAATTCTGTGATACTTTTTAAGCGCCATTGGTATTTGAAGATAGGCTTGGTGGGAATCATAAAAGAATTCTTCCCTCAAATCGTATTCGCTGCCTTGATTGGAAGCAAAGGCGAGGCAGGCCTGAGCATATGAGTTGCCGTAATGTGAAAGCAGTGACTTGTAGTCAATGAAGTTGTACGATACAATGATATAGTCTATAAGCTGCTGGGTTTCTTTTTGACTCAAACCACGGAAGATCATTCTCAGTATCTTGTGATTCATAGGATAATTCAGGTCCGAATACTTATCCACCCACTTGATTGCCCTGCGCATTTTTGCAGATGATGACTCTTTTTTCAAAGGTTCAGAAAATGGATGATTGCTATTGGCATACGCAAGAAAGGTCCATCGATACTCTTCGGCCCTATTGCATAATTTCTTTTCTCCCGGATTATTATAACAATAAGAGCAGACGGTCCGTACCGCTTTCTCGCCCCTTTTAATGCTGCTGCCGAAGGACTTGTGAAACACCCTGCCGGAGCTGCCCAGTTCCTTATTAAGTTCTATGGCGTACTGACTTTCTGTGTCCCTTACAAAATCAAACACTTCCTTTCTAGAGAAGGCATCGGCTACATAATGCAAATGGTCAAACATTGGGCTTACCCCCAGAATCGAAATGCCTCTTTTGCGCGCAGTGACGCTCGCGATAGTGAAGAAAACAAGGAAGTCGGTAATTGTATAAAAAAGCAGGTACCCGTTTTCGGCCCTGGAATAGATATGCACCGCTGTGCTTTGTATGGCATTTCTCCCCTCCATATCCTTCAAATTTTCAGCAATATAAGAAGTAATTCTTTTAGATGCAAATATTTGTGCCTGGAGATTAACTGTCGGATTTACAGTGGTTTACTCAAAACCCCTGCCCGGTTTACTGAGCAGGGGTTTTAAGTAAGTGGATGAGTGTGAGGAGCTTAAGCTCCAGCCGCGGGAGGGGCGAGAATTCAGGTAAACTAGAGTTCCCAGGCGCCGCCTTTGGCGAAGACGCTGGCGACCAGCTGGTCGTAGCAGCCGGCGCGCTTGGCAAGGTCGAGCACGTTGTAGCGCCAGCGCATCATCTGCACCTTGGGGAACATATTGCGGATGTCCGCACGGGTGATGCCGATGTGCTCCGGCTCATAGGGCGCACCCACGACCTTGAAGCATTCCTGCATTTTCGCGAACGACCATACCTGGCCGGCGATGCGCTCGTGGAGATCCTTCCAGCCATCGCGCACGGCGACCAGCTGCCTGCGGACCTCGGCGGCATCGTTGTACTTCTGGGTGATCTGCTCGTAGCCCAGTTTCGGGGCGGGGAAATCCTTGAACAACTCCAGTCCGCGCTGCTGCTCTTCGGCCAGCGAAGGCCAGGCAGCCGCGCAGGCATCCACATCTATCTTCGAAAGGTCATATTTGAGGAACTCGTCGAAAACGGCGCACATCGTAAGGGTGCCTATGGCCACCTGGAATCCGTGGGATACGAACTTGCCTTTGTAGCGGTGATGGGTCATATCCAGGATGTGGGAGAAGAGATGGTCGCAGCAGGAAGCGGGGCGGCTGGAACGGGCGGCCTGCATTGCGAATCCGCTCAGTATCAGGCCTTCGAAGAGGTCGGATATGGCCTTGGTCTCCCCGGCGGCGACTCCTGCCGGATTGGAAAGAAGTTCGTCCAGGCAGTCCTGCAGCACGTGCCAGGCATCCGGCTTGATGGGCTCGGTGCCTACTATGTCGGATATCATCCACTCGGCGCCGGCAGGCACCTTGGCGGCCAGGTCGGCATAGCCGGCGGCCGTCATCTCCTTGGGTGCGGCTGCAATCACGTCCACGTCCGCCACCACCGCCACGGGGGCGGGGCACTCGAAGGTCTGCTTGGCATTCTGGTAGGTGATGGAAGCGCCGAAGGAGGTGTATCCATCTACCGAAGCGGCCGTGGGCACGGTGAGATAGCTTTGCTGATGATGGTGGGAGCAGAGCTTGCAGAGGTCGTTGATGGTGCCGGAACCGATGGAGACCGCGATCGCCCCTGTTTCGTCGAGGGCCTTGTCCAGCATCTCGATATGGTCCCAGTCGGCGTGGAATTCCGCCTCTTCGAACATATATTTTTCCGTGGGGATGCCTGCTGCGGCGAGGGCCTCGAAGACCTCTGCGCCGGCGGCCTTCCAGGTATTGCGGTCGGCTACCACGAGGGCCTTGCGGCCGGGGAAGTATTCATTGAAGAGGACGCCGGTTCGCCCGAGTATTCCTTGACCAAGTTCGAAAGCCTTGGTGTCCGTCGCGACCTTCAGGGCCGCTGCTATTCTTTGTTCTGATGTCATATCGTTTCTGCTTGTACACAAAATTAATAAATACTCCCCCATTTTTTCTCTTCCGGCCACTTTTTATAGTATTTTTGCAGATATGAGAAGTATTTTTATCCTCCTGACTATGGTGTGTTTAAGTGCACACACCATCGCCCAGCCCCTGCCTTCCAGATTCGACGTCAAGACCCGCTCCAAGGACCACGTCCAGGGAATAGCCGTCGATACCGTCGGCCGCTGTTTCTACCTGTCGTTCACCACCTCCCTGGTGAAGTGCGACTATCAGGGGAAGGTGCTCGCCCAGCTGGATTCCATCCCCGGGCATCTGGGCTCGATGAGCTTCGATCCCGCCGGCCGCAAGCTCTACGCTTCGCTGGAGTGCAAGGACGACGCCATAGGCCAGGGAATAGCCAAGAACCTTGGGATGAAGGCCTACAGCCGCGAGGATTCCAAGTTCTATATCGCGGTGATAGATGTGGACAGTCTTGGGGATGGCCGTGCTGCCGCCGCGCCGCCGGTTATGAGCCTGTGCGAAGTGCCCGAGGCCGGGGAGGATTACAAGGCCCGCTATGGCTGTTCGGGCATAGACGGAGTTACCATAGCTCCGCAGATAGGGAAGAAACGCGGAAAGCCCTGCCTCTACGTGGCCTACGGCATCTACTCCGACATCTCCCGCCGCGACAACGACCATCAGATCCTGCTGGAATACAGGCTCGACCAGGTCAAGCCCGGCAAGCCCCTGAAAGCCAGGGAGAAGTACTTCATCTTTACGGGGAACACCAACTGGGGCGTGCAGAACCTATGCTACGACCCTAAGACCAATTGCATTTTTATGGCCTGCTATGCGGGTAAGAAGCCGGAGTTCCCGAACTTCAGTTTCTTCGCCGTGCCCGTGGACCAGAAGCCTGTCGAGAAGATTCTGCGCGGGCTGGAGGAAGATGGCGAGCATATGTCGCTGGCGCTATGGCAGCAGGGCCTGCTCAGCAGCGTCAAGGGCCTGCGCGGCTGGCGTTTCAGCGAGGCTGCCACCGGTATCTGCACCCTGGGCGACGGCTATTTCTTCGTATCTACTCCGGTTAAACTCAAGAGGGGATTCCAGACCGCCTCCGTCCGCCGCTACCGCTGGAAAGGCGGCCCCCAGGAACGCCCGTTCGAATAAATTTTCTGGAGCGGAACTGTCTGACTGCCAGCGAGTTGCCACAAATGCCTGCCGTCAAAACACGGCAGGCATTTGTGGTAAGTTATTAAAAACCAGGGCGTTGAGCTCCAGGAGGTTCTAAAGCAGGTCGGCCAGCACTATGGCGGCCATGGCTTCTACGATGACGGGGGTGCGCTGGGCGAAGCAGGCGTCGTGACGCCCCTTGATCTGCAGGGTGGCTTCTTTCTT
>JAEEGK010002525.1_pt1 | contig 45884 bp, 42 predicted proteins | sample 8958771 | NCBI WGS metagenome assembly JAEEGK01 (sample SAMN16246547, study PRJNA631951) | gut metagenome | biome: gut microbiome; feature: rumen; material: SC-attached | host: Bos | place: Iran: Karaj | collected 2018-10 | reverse complement strand
TCGTTGGGAGGCAGATTTGGATTGAAACAATATGAGATTCAGATGTTTGCAAGAATCTTTAATGCCGTTTAACAATTTCAGGTGAATTCGTGTGAATTAATAACTCCATTTTTATTGGGAGATTACCATTTGTTTCCATATTTTTGCAGCGAGAACAATTCTAAATTCGTCAAAGTATGGCAAATAAAAAAAGTTTAATGATGATGCTAATGATGGCATTTTTGTTATTAACAAGCATCAGCGTGAGTGCAAAACAACCTACTGACATCAATTTGGAAGCAGGCTATGTTGATCCTGAAGATGAAGGCGGTGATCCACACAGATCACCTATCCTTATCCCTGAAGTTGGTATAGACAACTATACCTTAACATTCTACACGCCTTGTGATGGTTGCACGCTGCGCCTGTTGGACGAAAACGACAACATCGCATTTGTAACTATGATTCCCGTTGGGTCTACCACCTTGGTGCTCCCCTCCTACCTCTCAGGTACCTATCAAATCCAAATCATCAGTGGCAATATCTGCTTCTGGGGAAATATTAATTTATAAAGACTATAAAGTTATGAAAAAGTTATTTATTCTATCAATAATTACATTACTAGTAGCTTGCACAAAAGAGGAAATAGTAAAGAAGACCATTGATAGATCAAGCGAAAACGAAGTGTATATTCAAAACCGACGTAGTTTGGCCGAGGCAATGGGGATAGCTCAGAAATCCTTAAAATTGTTTGATGTCAACCATCAGGATGATTACAAAAAGACAAAAATACGAACATTGAATCTGAAAAGCGGCGTAAAAGTCATACAGCAAGCAGTTACACGAAATAGCAATCATATTCTAGGCATCGATACTTTATTCTATATATTCAATTTCAATGATAACCAAGGTTTTGCCATAATTCCAGCAAATCGAAGCTCTGATGAGATCATTGCAGTAATAGACTCAGGCTTTTATAACCCTGAAATACCAACAAATAATCCAGCCTTTGAAAAATACATGCAGATGGCTCGAGCTTATGTCGCATATCAAGATATGAAATCTACAGAAGCCAAGGCAAAAGAGAAAGAAGAATTGCCTAGATCTCTAATGCTCAGACCAGTATATGATACAGTTATTTATCATAATATTGCCCCAAAACTATCTGTCTATTGGGGACAAGAAGGTCGAATGGGGCAATTCTGCTCAAATAATTATTCTGGTTGTATGAATACAGCAGCTGCACAGGTTATGAGTTATTATAGATATCCTATTTCACTAGAATTAACATATGATGAACGTGATACAGATTACACGACGTTGAATTGGTTGGATATGTATCCTAATACGGATGTTGATTACAATAGAAATTCATCAGATATCCAAATAGGAAGACTTGCTCGTCAATTGGGAGAGTTGGCTGGAAGTACATACAATTCTGTGGGAGGAACCACCACAGATATGGATAATATACACGATGCTTTAGAATACCTAGGATATAACGTAAGCGATATAAATTATTATATTCACACAAATAACAATGGAACAAAAAATTGGGACGTTGGATATCCTTTAGCATATTCTCTTGCAAATGATAAACTAATTTTTATGGGTGGAAATAGTGGATCATCAAATAACGCACATGGTTGGGTCGTTGACGGATGTTACTATGTAAAAGCCTTCCATCGTATGATGGGGTCTTATGATGGCATTAATTGGTTTGTATATCAGGAGCTAGGTACAAATAGGACATGTTATAATCATATCAACTGGGGGTATGACGGAGATTGTAATGGCTATTTTAATTTTGATGTTTTCAATTTAAGTATGGGACTAACATATGATATGAATGATCCAAATACAGAGTATTATGATGACTCATACAACTTCTATAACAATATGTATTATTTTACAGTATGGAGATGATTTCTATGATGACAAAAACAGTTAGATGTGGCTTGGGACTCGTTTCCCTATTCTTTATTTGTAATTGTTCAAATCAAGATCAAGAAGATTGGAATTGGTCCAGCGCCAATGATACCTATTTACAAGTATTTAATGAAGATGATCAGTTCGTGACTGTCCACGATGGCGATACGCTTAAAATCTGTTCCTTGATAGATTCAAGGATGACTAGTGTGTTTTCAGACTGGGAGGCATACGCATTAGCAACAGCAAGAGATTCGAAATGGAGTAATCCTGAACGATTTATCTGGATACAACCAAAAGAAAATGAGGTATCATTCCATTGGCTTAAAATTGAACAAGAATCACCTTGTCTGTATTTGTTTTCAATTCATAAAGAGAAGAATGATACAATTAAAGAGATTATCTTTAAAACTTCAAGCAATGGTCCTGTCTCACATGCCAATCTATATTTCATGCTTGAATAAATACCATTACTACACAGATTTTCTCATGAACATAAGGGTCTACTCCAACGTGTATTGATCTGTGCGGGTCTCTGACCCCAGTGTGCATGACAGACACATAGATGCAAATACTCTGAAAGGAAGTGACCCTTCTGACCCTTGCGACCCCTGAGTGTGGGGGCGCAAGGGTCGGAAGGGTCGCTTATTATTGCTGTATGACAACTATACTGCAATAGTCGTATCTTTCGTTACAATAGTCGTAACGTGATTCCTCTTCGGCGTCTTGATTAAAAGTACTATATAATATTTTTTTTATTGGTTTTTGCATACACTGCATACACCAAGTACTTAACCTGCTGATGGTCAACGGATAGTACTGGTGTATGCAGTTGAGTTTTTAGTGTATGCAGGATTTTTGCCTACACTGATTGCTTTATGATAACGGCAATTTGTTTAGTGATAATAAGGACTTATTAATTGTCCCAGGGGGTGGGACTGGTTGTCCCATGGCCTGGGACAAAATGTCCCAAGGGGTGGGACAAATCTTATCGCTGAATAACTCTGTAGTTGCCGCTCAGATGCATGAAGGCAAAGAGGCGTAGCAGACCATCGTAGTAGGCATCAAAATAGCCGTCGTCGAAGGGCTCGTGCTTGGCATTCCAAAGTGCATCGACAAACTCCTTGCTCTTGTCGTGAGAACACATCACGGAGGCTGCTGCTGTGGTGGCTACAAGGCCGATGCTATGGCGCAATTTCTTGAATCCGTCTGCCTGCAGGATCTCATCACCCTCAGGAAGCGTTCCGTCTGTGCGGTACTGGTCAAAGAAAGTATTTACTCCCTGGCTGTAGAAGAAATTCTGTATCTTCTCTCCATATTGGCGCTGCCACTCACCATCGGCACAGCTCCACTCATAGTCGAGGGCTATGTTCATAGGTACGCGCCATGAGTCGTAGCGGAAGTTGTTGACTCCATTGCGGCGGGGTTTTTCGCCCTCCTTGGGCTCTGGCATGCCTGGGAATCGCGGCATCTGCATCTCTGAGCCGTCATACTGGCTCATGTCACCATTCAGGCCTGTCTTCTCGTTGATGGCCTTATGGAGGAACTCGCGACTCTTCTTGGCACATTCCATCCAGTAATCCGAACGTCCGTCGTCAGCCCATTTTGCCCACACCTCGTAGAAAGCGGGAATGTGGTAGGATGGATCGGTAAATCGCTGGCCGAAGCCATCGGGGGTGAAGGTAATCAGCTGGGTTTCAGGGTCTATCAGATACATTTTCTGAGGTCCATCTTGCTGTGGCCCGAAGCCTGGGAATCCGCCTTGACGAGGCTCTGGCGTGTACTCTTTGGGCTGAATACAGTTCAGGATGTGCTGGGCTTCGGCCTTATAGTTGATACCAGTATCGTTGCCCCAGCGGTTTGAGGCAAAGATCAGGGCGGTGATGAAGTAGAGTTCGCCGTCGCTGGCTGCTCCTTCGGCATTGTGGGTGCCGTCGGTCTTGCAACTCCATGCGAAATACCCTTCTCGCGTGCCGCTTTGGTGCTGCATATACTTCTTGCTCCATCGCCACAGACGGTCGAAGATATCCTTCTCGTTCATCTGTACGGCAATCATCATGCCATACGACATACCTTCTGTGCGGGCATCGTTGTTTTTAATGTCGGAAACGTATCCCAGGGAGTCGCCTACCTCGAAGTACACCTTATGAGGTCCACGGAACACATCGTTGAACACCTCTTTCAGTTTGGCGTCAACGGCTTCGGGCTGATAGCCCATCTCCACGAACACATTACGATACTTTCCTGTCTCAAAACCTCCCTTGGTCCACGGCGTCAAAGCCTTCATCTGAATAGTCATTGCCATCAGAATAGCGATAATTGTTAGTTTTCTCATACTTTATAGAATTTCTGTTTAGAGTTTTGACGCAAAAATCGTGAGAAAGTTTAATAAAGAATCCCCAGCTGATAGGGCAAAGCCTGCACAGCCGGGGACATGAAAAAGTATTGATGTTGTGATTATGCGTCGATATTGGCGTAGGTGGCGTTCTTCTCGATGAACTCGCGGCGAGGCTCTACGTCGTCGCCCATCAGCATGGAGAAGATTTCGTCAGCCTCTGCAGCGTTCTCGATGGTAACCTGCTTCAGGAGGCGGTTCTCAGGATTCATGGTGGTCTCCCAGAGCTGCTCTGGATTCATCTCACCAAGACCTTTGTAGCGCTGGGTGTGCAGGGCCTTGTCGTCGCCATTGCCTGCCACGTACTTGTCGATGAAGGCCTGGCGCTGCTGCTCTGTGTAGCAATACTCAGAGGCCTTCTTGTAAGTACACTTATAAAGTGGTGGGGTAGCGATGTAAAGGTGACCACCCTGGATAACCTGTGGCATGAAGCGGTAGAAGAGTGTCATGATCAGCGTGTCGATGTGAGAGCCATCGACATCGGCATCGGTCATGATGATGATCTTGTCGTAGCGCAGCTTGTCGATATTGGCCTCGCGATCTCCTTCACCCTCAACGCCAAAGCGTACGCCGATACTCTGAATGATGTTCATGACGGATTCTGCCTCGAAGACGCGATGCCACTGAACCTTCTCGACATTCAGGATCTTACCACGTAAGGGGAGGATGGCCTGGAAGTGACGGTCGCGACCCTGCTTGGCAGAGCCACCTGCGGAGTCTCCCTCGACAAGGAAGATCTCACACTCCTTAGGATCCTTGTTGGAACAGTCGGCAAGTTTGCCTGGCAGTCCACCACCCGTCATCGGGTTCTTGCGCTGCACACTCTCACGAGCCTTGCGGGCTGCGATACGGGCTGTGGCAGCGAGTACCACCTTGTCGCAGATAAGCTTGGCCTCCTTCGGGTGTTCCTCCAGATAGTTGCTCAAAGCCTCGCCAACGGCCTGTTGAACAGCTCCGGCTACCTCTGAGTTACCCAGCTTGGTCTTCGTCTGACCCTCGAATTGGGGCTCTGCCACCTTGATAGAGATAACGGCAGAGAGACCTTCGCGGAAGTCCTCACCTGCAATCTCGATCTTGGCCTTCTCGATCTGCTTGGAGATCTGAGGGTCAGCATCGGCGTAGGCCTTCAGCGTACGTGTCAAGGCTGCACGGAAGCCCATCAGGTGGGTACCACCCTCGATGGTGTTGATATTGTTCACGTAAGAGTGGATATTCTCGCTGTAGTCAGTGTTATACATCACAGCCACCTCGATAGGTGTGCCCTGCTTCTCGGTCTTCAGATAGATGACATCGTCGAAGAGGTGAGTGCGGTGGCGATCAACGTAGCGCACGAACTCCTTCAGTCCGTCCTTGGCGTGGAACACCTCAGGCTGCTTCACATTTCCTTCCTCGTCAGGGCGGAGATCAGTCAGCGTGATGGTGATACCTGCATTGAGGTAGGCCAGCTCGCGCATACGACGGGCAATGATGTCGTACTTGTACTCTGTGGTGGTGAAGATGGATCCATCGGGCCAGAACTGCTGGCGGGTACCAGTCTTATCTGTATCGCCTACGATCTTCACGTCGTAGAGGGGCTTGCCCTTCTCGTATTCCTGCTGGTAAATATGGCCATTGCGGAATACCTGTGAGAGCATGTGAGTGGAAAGGGCGTTCACACAACTGACACCCACACCGTGTAGACCACCTGACACCTTGTAAGAGCCTTTGTCGAACTTACCTCCGGCATGGAGCACGGTCATCACGACCTCAAGGGCACTCTTGTGCATCTTCTCGTGCTCATCAACGGGGATACCACGTCCGTTGTCCTGAACGGTGATGGAGTTATCTTCATTAATAGTCACTTCTATATGCGTACAGTAGCCAGCCATCGCCTCGTCGATAGAGTTGTCGACGGTCTCGTTGACCAGATGGTGGAGTCCCTTTTCGCTGATGTCGCCGATGTACATCGCAGGGCGCTTACGTACGGCTTCCAGTCCCTCGAGCACCTGAATATTGCTCGCGGAATAGTTCTGTTCTTGATTCAGTTGTTCTTCAGTCATTTTTCTTTGTTTCGCTAATTGGTTGCAAAGGTACGAAAAAAAAGTCAGATAAACATAGTTTATCTGCTAAAAAACTACAAAAATTAACCGCAACCCTTTCGAGTTGCGGTTCAAGTCTGTATAATAGTTGTTTATTATCCCAGCTTGTTGATGTGCAGTGCGAGGCTTGACTTCAGGTTTGCTGCCTTGTTCTTGTGGATGATGTTGGTCTTAGCCAACTTGTCGAGCATCTTCTGAACCTTCGGATAGAGAGCTACAGCCTCTTCCTTGTTAGTCATAGCGCGCAGCTTGCGCACAGCGTTACGCATTGTCTTTGCGTAGTAGTGATTGTGAAGCGCCTTCTTCTTGTCCTGGCGGATTCTCTTCACTGATGATTTGTGATTTGCCATTTTTTAATTTTAATTTTGTTGTTAATTTAAAGCTTATGGGTCTTGCGTCGCTAAGACTGCCCTGGGCGGGCCTCTTTTCAGAAACCCTCCGCCACCGTTCCCGATCTGATCAGTAGCACTGGCTGTGCAGATGGCGGATTTAATTTTGAGTAGTCCCTAGGAGAGTCGAACTCCTCTTTAGAGAATGAAAATCTCTCGTCCTAACCGATAGACGAAGGGACCATTGTCATTTTTTGCGGGTGCAAAGGTACTGAGTTTAATTAAGAAATAAGAATTAAGAATTAAGAAAACATGCAAAATTAAGAATATTTAACAGCTTGTCGCCTTAAAAACTCTTAATACTTAATTCTTAACTCTTAACTTCTTTGTATCTTTGCACACGTATGTTGACGAAAACACAGGCAATAGTGCTTCATTCGCTCAAATATGGTGAGACCAGAATGATTGTGGATATGTTCACCCGACAGTTCGGAAGACTGTCGTTCATCGTCAGTATTCCGAAGTCATCGAAGTCGAAAGTCAAGAAACAGTTTTTTCAGCCATTATCGTTATTGGAGATTGAGACGGATGTCAGACCAAAGATTCAGTTGCAGAAACTGTCGGATATCAGATTGGCGTGCCCTTTCGTTTCTATCCCTTTCCATCCTCACAAGCTCTCGATGGCACTTTTCTTGGCTGAGTTCCTCTATTATGCGCTTCGTTCTGAACAGCGTAATGAACTGCTGTTCGATTATGTTGAAAGCAGCATCCAGTGGCTCGATGGCCAGGAAGACCGCTTTGCCAACTTCCATCTAGTGTTCCTGATGCGTCTTTCACGCTTTTTGGGGTTCTATCCTAATCTGGAGCATTATCAAGCAGGCGACTATTTTGACCTTCGTGAGAGTGAGTTTCTCCAGGTTCCACCAGTGCATCGGGATTTCCTTTACCCAGAGGAAGCCGAGAAAGTACAGTTGATGATGCGTATGGACTATCCGACCATGCATCTTTTCCGCATGTCGCACCAGGAACGAAACCGCCTTTTGGAGGTTTCATTAATATATTATCGACTTCATCTGCCGGATTTCCCGGAGATGAAGTCGATCAGTGTGTTACAGGAACTGTATCAGTGATTATGAGAACACGATAGTGCCCTGTACAGGTTCTTGTGTGTTCGTAGGTGTCTCGTCGTTGTCGGCAAAATCCTTGCCACTGGCCTGACTGTTGATGCTGTCGAGGATTTCGCGTGTACGCTTATAGGTAGGCGTCTGCTCAACGGCAGAAATGACATCGTCATTGTCGAGATCCTCTGGGCGGAACAGGTAGATGTTCGGGCGGCGCTTGTAGCGCTTGGTGTTGCTCTCACCGCCATAATAGCGGTTACGACGGTCCTGACGCTCAGCGGCTTTTTCCTGCTCGGCAGCGATGCGGTTGAGGTCTTCCTGACTCTGTTTCTTGAGGTGATTGCCCATACCGTCGACATCCTCGATACCGAATCCTGTGGCAAGAATGGTAACCTTCACCTTCTTGCCCAGCTCGATATCGGTTGCCAATCCCCATTTGATTTCGAAGTCGTTGCCGAACTTGGCCATGAAATCGTTGACATCGTTCATCTCCTCCATCATGAGGGAGCTCTGTCCGTCCTTCGAGCCTGCAAATGAGATAGAGAGCAGGATCTTCTTGGAGTTGAAGATATCGTTGTCATTAAGCAAAGGCGAGTTCAATGCATCATCAATGGCTTTCTTTACACGGCCTTCACCCTCACCGTAACCGGTAGACATGATGGCCACACCACCATCTTTCAGTACGGTCTTCACATCATTGAAGTCGAGGTTGATCAGTCCGTGAACGGTGATAATCTCTGCAATTGACTTGGCTGCAATGCTCAGGGTGTCGTCGGCTTTGCCAAAGGCATCGAGAACAGACAACTCAGGGTAAATGGCGCGCAGACGCTCATTATTGATAACCAACAGGGCATCGACATGCTTCGACATCTCCTCCACACCGTCGAGGGCCTGATCAATCTTACGGTCACCCTCAAAGCGGAAGGGGATGGTAACGATGCCGACGGTCAGGATGCCCAGCTCCTTGCTGACACGAGCAATAACGGGGGCGGCACCAGTCCCGGTGCCGCCACCCATTCCGGCGGTTATGAATGCCATACGAGTGCCGTCACTCAGCATATTCCTAATGTCGTCTATGCTCTCTTCTGCTGCCTGACGGGCTTTCTCGGGTTTGTTACCAGCACCCAGACCTTCCTTACCCAATTGAAGATGAACGGGTACGGGAGAATCGTTGAGTGCCTGATTGTCCGTGTTACACAACACGAACGTCACATCATGTATACCTTCACGGTACATGTGGTTTACGGCATTTCCACCGCCGCCACCAACGCCAATTACTTTGATGATGCTTTGATCTTTTTCGGGTGCACCGAAGTCAAGGATATCTGTATTCATATTGCTGTCTGACATAACTGTTCGCTTTACATTAATAATTAAACTCGATTCTCTTACTCTTCTTCTTCGACCATTCCCTTGACAAATTTCAGGGCGCCTTTCTTAAACTTGTTCCACTTGCTGTTCTCCTTGCGGATACGCTCTTCTTCCTCCTTCTTCTTGAGTTCTTCTTCACGCTTGATGCGCTCCTCTTCTTCTTGTTGACGGCGTTTCTCCTCTTCAGCCTTCTGTTTCTCGGCTTCAGTGCGGATGACACCAGCAGGAATGTCGCTAGCTTGACGGGCAGGACGCATATCGGTAGTGGAATGAGATATTGATGGCCTCTGGCTGCTGAAGAGATCGCCATTTGGATCGACAGGGCCGCCGGCGCAGTTGATGTCGCCTTTGATGAGGAGTCCCAGCACGGTGTTCATCATGCCGTTGTGGGATTTGATATCCTCATTATTTGAAATAATAGTTTGTGTGACGAACTTGGCAACGCGGATCTTCTCGACATGAGTATGGTTGCTGAAAGCCTTTTCGATATTCTTCATGTTCGAGCCGCCACCAGTGAGGATGATACCTCCCAAGAGCTTGTCGTAATATTCTGATGGAATCTGGTACCAGACATTCTCAATGATCTCCTCGAGGCGACCTTCAACAATCTCTATGAACTTGCGGCTCTCAACCTGACGGTCTGAGTCAATAGAGTATTTCAGCTCACTGTCAATCTCGCTGTTATCAGTGAAAGCAGAACCATATTTGAGCTTCATCTTCTCGGCATCGCTCTCTTCCATCTGGAGTGTGGCAATATCCTTGGTGATATTGTTGCTGCCGAGGGGGATAACAGCCAGATGACGCAGGATGTTCTTGGAGTAGACGGATACTGTAGTCGTATCGGCACCGATGTCGACCAGGGCACACCCAGAACGCTTCTCAGCCTCAGTAAGTACGCTGTCTGCCAGTGCCAGTGGAGCCAAATACATCTCGGCGACATTGATGCCGGCTGCCTCGAAGCATTTGTTGAGGTTCTTATAGAATGCCTTACGCTCAAGGATATTCAGGAAGTTGCCTTCCAGACGATTGGATTGTATGCCAACGGGATCGAGCTGGAACTGAGAACCTACCTTGTATTCCTGAGCGGCAGCATCGAGAATTTCCTGATCCTGATATACCATGTTACGGTTTGCATCCATCAGCTCGATGACCATGTCTTGAGTGATAATCGTTTCTACGGGCAGGTCTTTCGATATCACGTTTTTCACGCTACGGATAGATTGTCCGCCAACACCGACATAGACCTGTAAAACTTCAGTCTTGAGTTGGTTTTCCAGTTTCTTAACGATACTGGTGAGGCATTGAGCGGTCTTGTCGATGTTGTAGACCACTCCCTTGCGGATAAACGACGAAGAGTCTTCCTTGACAACAGCCAGTACGTTGATGCTGCCGTCGAGATTCTTCTGCCCCGCGATACCGGTCATTTTGGATGAGCCGAGTTCAATTGCTACGATAAATTCCTTTGCTGCCATCTCTTCTTAATTATTTGTTCTTTTTCTATGATTTCTCTTACAGATAATCTGGTTGTCGAATTCCAGATTGATATAGTTGTATTTGTTCCATCCAGCCTTATTGAGCCCATAAAGGTAGAATTTGCGCAGACGCTCCAGCTTCTTGTCTACATGGGAGGGTGCACCGAGATAAACAATATGGTCGCCCACGCGTGGTACCAATTCCATCGTGCCGTCATCGAGAATATTGATCTGTACCACTTGGTTCTTCCAGAAGTTGTCGGCCATGATGTGGTTGGAAACTCTTGTCAGCACGCTTTGGGCATATTTCTTTGAGATACTTCCCGTGGCGATGATGAGATCGTTTACATAGCGGGCTTCGGGCATGATGTTGCCGTGGGTGTCAATGTAATAGTTCTCTCCATTGGCATTCATGACCCTGATGACCGGAATGCGCTGCTGAATGTTGATGCATACGTGACCACTGAGGGTTTTGTGACATTCTGCATTTTCCACGAAGGGACTCTTTTCCAAGGACTCCTCAATCTGTCGGGGATTGATGGTGCTCATAGGCTTGGATAGGGGGTAAATTTTATCCTTTGATAATATTTTCTTGACCTCGTTGGCATTCAAGAATCCATCTACGCGACCTTCTTTGATATCAATCTTCACCTCATTGCAAGACACGGCTTTAGCATCTGGCTTGTTAAACGCAGTAACAGCCAGTAGTATGTAGGTGGCGATCACGATATCGCAGACTACAATGATGGACTTCTTCCAGTTGATGGTCATTTGTTACAATTATTTGATTTTACTATTTAGCAATTTGGTGATTTGTGGCACCTGATTATCCAGATCGCCAGCACCTAACACGATCAGCACCTCGAAATTGTGGGAGCTCACGTAATCGAGAACCTCGTCTTTATGAATCATTTCTTTCTTGACTCCCTCTTTCAGGTTGTCATAGATGAGTTGGGACGTGACACCCTCAATGGGTTGTTCTCGGGCAGGATAGATCTCTGTGAGCACCACTTCGTCGAGCTGGCTCAATGCATCGGCAAAGTCCCGGTAGAAGTCACGGGTGCGGGTATAGAGATGTGGCTGGAAAATAGCCGTAATGCGCTTGTCCTTATATAGCTCACGGATACTCTTGGCACTTTGGTAGATCTCCTTAGGGTGATGGGCGTAGTCGCTGAGGAAGACCAGACGGTCAGTCTTGATCTTGAAGTCAAACCGGCGGTCAACACCGTTGTAGGTCTTCATGCCATATTTCAGTTCATCGGCTGTACAACCGTTAAGTTGAGCCATAGCCATAGCTGCGATGCCATTCTCAATGTTAATGGGAATGGGCTGCCCCAGTTGCACGTCTTTAATATTTTCAATAGGGGAGATGAAGTCGAACGTGATCTCTCCATTCTCGATACGGATGTTCTCTGCGTGGAAATCGCCTTCGTTGAGGCTATAATCATAATGGCGTACACCGTCTTGAAGGTGTTCCTTCATCTCAAGGTCGCGATGGATAATCAGCGCGCCGCCAGGCTGAATCAGTTCGGTATAGTGGCGGAAACTCTCAAGATATGCCTCTTTTGTACCATAAATGTCCAGATGGTCAGGATCTGTGGAGGTAATGACCGACATCCATGGGCGCAGCCAGTGGAAACTGCGGTCAAACTCATCGGCTTCAATTACGACATAGTCGGAGTCGGAGAGGATATAGTTAGTGCCGTAGTTCTTGGAGATGCCTCCGAGGAAGGCATTGCAGTTGAGGTGGCTTTGGTGCATGATATGAGCACACATGGTGGATGTCGTCGTTTTACCGTGGGTTCCAGCGACACATAGTCCTTTATGCGCTTTAGTCAGTGTGCCCAGCACCTGTGCACGTTTCTGAATCTCGAAACCATTCTTCTGGAAGAAAACCAGTTCCTGATGATCTGCAGGGATGGCAGGTGTATAAATGACCAGACATGACTCCTTCTGTTTGCAGATATGTGGTATCTCTTCGATATTCTCATCGTAGTGAATGAGCATTCCCTCTTTTTCCAACTGACGTGTCAGATCGGAAGGTGTCTTGTCGTAACCTGCTACAACCAGACCCTTCTTGAGGAAATAGCGGGCTATGGCACTCATGCCGATACCGCCTGCTCCTACAAAATAGACTGCTTTGATATCTGTTATATTCATCTTACTAACTTAATTACTTCTTTTGCTATGATTTCTGCTGAGTCGGGCAGCGCAAGCTTCAGGACATTCTCACTGAGCTCCTTCAAGCGCTTGTCATCATTGACGGTATGGACTGCCAGTTCAAGCAGATTTGCAGGAGCATCGGCATCCTTGACGTGGATAGCGGCATTCTTGCTGGAGAGTGCCAGGGCGTTCTTGGTCTGATGATCTTCTGCCACATTAGGACTAGGTACGAGGATGACAGGTTTCCCGATCAGACAGAATTCAGAAATACTGCTGGCACCAGCGCGACTGATGACGAGGTCGGCAGCCTTGTAGGCTGTTGCCATATCGGTAATAAAGTCGGTTACCTTCAGGTTAGGTATATTCTCGCCCTTTAACTCTTCTGCGATAGCTGCACTGTAATAGCTACCAGTCTGCCATATAAACTGTACGTCAGTAGACTTCACCAAATCAAGGTGGAGTAGTACACTGACATTGATCGTCCTGGCTCCCAGACTACCTCCAAGCAATAGGATTGTCTTCTTTTCAGGGTTCAGCCCGAAGCTCTTGACAGCATCTTCTCGTGAGATCTTGGTATTGAGCAGGGCCTGGCGAACAGGATTTCCTGTCATGATGATCTTTTCTGCTGGGAAGAAACGTTCCATACCTTCATAAGCCACACAAATCTTCTCCGCTTTCTTGGCGAGTAACTTGTTGGTAACGCCAGCATAGGAATTCTGCTCTTGAATCAGACATGGTACACCCATCGATGCCGCAGTATTGAGTGTGGGACCACTGGCAAATCCTCCAACGCCCACGACAACATCAGGCTTAAAGTCCTTAATGATTTTCTTGGCCATACGCTGGCTCTTCCATATCTTGAATAGTACTTTGATATTCTTCAATTTGTGCTGACGGTCGAAACCGCAGATGGGAAGTCCCTTGATTTTATAACCTGCAGCAGGAACGCGCTGCATTTCCATACGGTCGATGGCTCCAACGAACAGAATCTGTGCATCGGGTCTTAGTGCTCTCAGGGCGTTTGCAATAGAAATGGCTGGGAAAATATGACCTCCAGTTCCACCTCCGCTAATGATGACTTTTAACTTCTTATCCATACCTTGTTATATATATTGCGTGCAAAAATACAAATTATATTTCTTTTACTGCCAAATTCCCCGCTCTTTTTTTCGCAGAGCGGCTAACACTTAATATCGCACCGATATAAGCGCAGTTGATGATGGTGGAAGTTCCTCCTTTGCTGATAAGTGGCAGAGGTTGTCCTGTAACCGGAGCTATACCCACTGCAACCAGCATATTGAATGATGCCTGGACAACCAACAATAATGCCAATCCCATGGCGAAGAACGCAGGGAAGTTGTTCTCGCAACGGCTGGCGATACGTGCCGTCCTGTAAAGTAAAACAATATAGAGGAACACCACGAATGCTGCTCCAAAGATGCCAAGTTCCTCAATGACAATGGCAAAGATGAAGTCGGAGAAGGCCTGTGACAAGAAATCACGCTCAACAGATTGTCCTGGTCCTTTGCCAATGATATTGCTCGATACGATAGCTATATTAGCGTGTGCTACCTGGGCGTCTTTGTCGAGGTCGTATTCGAGAGGCGATACATTTTTCTTGTCGAGATGTTTGATGATGCGGTTTCGCCAAGTGACGAAGCGGTGGAAGACACCACCACCCTTGATGACTTTCGTGTCGGTGGCATTGCCTGAGACAGCCTCAACCGTCTGGGTGTTCTTTTCTTCATCTGCACCGATACTTCCCAAAGTCAGTACCAAAGTCAGGAACACGGCGATAACAAAACCTGCTGCACCTACAAGTTTTCCCATCTGAGACATCGGTATGCGTCCGATAAACATCATCAGGAAAATGACGACAAGGAGTAAGGCTGCCGTTGACAGATTCTCAATGCCAATCAATGCCGCTGTCGGTACCACAATCCATAGGATATACTTGAATGCCTTCTTGTCGGCTCCGTCTTCACGTTGCATGGCGCTGAGGATCTGTGCTGTAATCAGAACCATTGTGCCTTTCGCAATCTCTGAAGGTTGGAAGGTAATCCCTCCTGGCAGCGAGATGACACGGTTAGCCCCATTGATAGACTCTCCACCAACAAGTACCCAGAGGAGTGTGATGCCTGAGATAATCAGTAAGAAAGGCGTCATCAATTTAAAATAGCGGCAAGGAATGTTGAGTGTCACTACAGCAACTAACGCACCTATCACGATCGTGACGGTGTGGAAAGCAATAGGGCCGATGTAGTTCTGGCTCTTATAAGTCAGGTTGCTCGAAGCCGAGAAGACTTCGACGATACTGATCATACAGAGGAAGAAGAATACCATCCAAATGACCTTGTCACCTTTGAAGATGTTGCCTATCTTTTTATTCATATCAGAGGTTTCTTGCTAATTCTTTGAACTGTTCACCACGATCCTCCATGTTCTTAAAGAGATCGAAGGAAGCACAACATGGACTGAGCAACACCGTCTCGCCAGGCTTTGCCATCTCGTAACATGCTTCCATGCATTCTTTCATGGAGTGTGTGTCGCGGAAGGGGATTCCCATATTGTCGAAATTGTCGTGTAACTTCTGGTTGTCTGCACCTAAATATACCAGACCTACGCATTTTTCCTTGACGAGCGGCTTGATGGGCTCGTAGTCGTTTCCCTTGTCTTTACCACCGATGATAAGGATGACTTTTGTCTTCATGGACTCTAGTGCATACCAGCAAGCGTCGACATTCGTAGCTTTAGAGTCATTGATGTACTGGACGCCACGAACCGTGCAAACTTTTTCCAGACGATGCTCAACGCCAGGGAAGTCACTGAGGCTCTTGCGGATATTTTCCTTCTTGATACCTGAGATATTGGCAGCGATTCCGGCGGCCAGAGAGTTGTAGATATTGTGTTTGCCTGTCAGACTGAGGCTTTCTTGTTCCATGTTGAATGGTTCAGGTTCCTCAATCTTATATTGTCCTTTCTCGATGTAACCGATAACGCCTTTCTCTTTCAATTCTGAGAATGGGTACTGAATGGCTTTGATATCGTATTTCTCCAATTCACGCTTGATGACAGGATCATCAGCCCAATAGATGAAAGCGTCTTTTGGGGTCTGGTTCTGGATGATACGCATTTTTGCGTCTACATAGTTCTGCATCTTGAAACCATAGCGGTCAAGATGGTCGGGCGTAATGTTCAACAGGATGGCGATGTTAGCACGGAAGTCATACATGTTGTCGAGCTGGAAGGAACTGAGCTCGATGATGTAGTATTCATGTGGATCTTCAGCCACTTGGAGTGCCAGAGAATTGCCGATATTTCCTGCCAGTCCTGCATCGTAACCTGCCTCCTTGAAAATGTGATATATTAATGAGGTCGTTGTGGTTTTACCGTTCGAACCAGTGATGCAAATCATCTTAGAATCCGTATAGCGCCCTGCAAACTCAATCTCGCTGATGATATGGATGCCTTTGTCAATGGCTTTTTTCACCATCGGGGCTGTATCGGGAATACCGGGACTTTTGATAATCTCGTCGGCATTGAGGATTTTCTCCTCTGTATGTTGGCCTTCTTCCCATTCAATCTGATGGTCATCGAGCTGCTTCTTGTATTTGTCGCCGATTTTTGACATGTCGGAAACAAAGACATCGAAGCCTTCTTTTTTTGCCAGAACGGCAGCTCCTGCGCCGCTCTCTCCTGCGCCTAATATAACGATTCTTTTCATATTTTCTATCTAATCTTTAATGTAATAAGTGTCAGTGCGGCGAGAATAATGGTCGTAATCCAAAAACGGATGGTGATTTTCGACTCGTGGAACGGGCGATGAGGCCACCCTTTCAGGATATATGTACTTGTAGCGTCGAGTTGTGAATCGAGCTTACGGAATGTATCGTGGATTGGAGCAGCCCTGAACACACGGACACGCTTGCCTTTCCGCTTCTGTATCTTGAACCACATGGTCTGGATAATGACGCTGAGACTCTCAATGAAGAAGATCCCGCAAAGGATTGGTAATAGCAACTCCTTATGGATAATTACTGCGCATACTCCGATAATACCACCGATGGTCAGTGAACCCGTGTCGCCCATAAATACCTGAGCAGGGAATGCATTATACCAAAGGAAACCGATCATGGCTCCGATAAAAGCACAGAGGAAGATGACCAACTCCTCAGAATGCGGAATATACATAATGTCGAAGTAAGAGGCATATCCAATGTGTGAAGACACATAGGCTAAAATGCCTAATGCCACACCGATGATAGCGGAATTACCTGCACACATACCGTCCATACCATCGTTAAGGTTTGCTCCGTTTGAGATGCCTGTTACGACAAAAATCGTAATGAAAACGAATAGCATCCATCCGGCCGCGACCTTGTATTTGCCGCAGAAGGACATCACGCTTGAATAGTTCAGATTGTGATTCTTGATGAACGGGATTGTCGTTTGCAATGATTTGACAGGTTCTGCCTTATGCTTGACCACAATCTCCTGATTCTGCTTTACATTGATGTTCTCACGTACAACGACATCGGGACTTAGCCAGAGCGTCAGTCCTACGATGAAGCCTATGCTCACTTGTCCGACAATCTTGTATTTTCCCTTCAGTCCATCCTTGTTGCGCCTGAATATCTTGATATAGTCGTCAAGGAATCCGAGGAAACCTAACCAGACAGTGGTGATAATCATCAGAATAAGATAGGTGTTTCGGATGCGTCCCAAGAGCAGAACGGGAATCAGAATACTCACAATGATGATGATGCCGCCCATAGTCGGCACGCCTTTCTTCTCTACTCCAAACGGGTCAATCTTCGGATCACGTTCCGTTTCAAAGATCTTCTTCTTCTTCATCCACTTGATGAAGCGCTCGCCAAACCAAGCAGAGAGCAATAAAGCGAGAATCAGCGTCAACAAGGCACGGAACGAGATGTAGGACCACATGTGTGATCCCGGGATGTCGTATTGACCGAGGTATCTGAAGAGATAGTATAGCATGGTTTTGTCTTTTTAATTACCAAATATTTCCTTGACTACTTCCTTGTCATCAAAATGGTGCTTTACACCCTGAATCTCCTGATAGTCCTCGTGGCCTTTGCCGGCTATAAGGATGACGTCACCTTTTTCTGCCATCATGCAAGCAGTACGGATAGCCTCGCGACGGTCTACGATGCTGACTACCTTCTTCATCTGTTTGCTGTCGAGACCCTCCAACATGTCGTTGATAATATCTTGCGGTTCTTCGAAACGTGGGTTGTCAGAAGTAATAATGACCTTATCACTCTGCTTAACAGCCTCTTGAGCCATCAGGGGGCGCTTGCCTTTGTCACGATTACCGCCAGCTCCACAGACGGTGATAACCTTTCCCTTGCCGTTGAGTACCTCGTGGATGGCGTTTAATACGTTCTCCAAGGCATCGGGGGTGTGAGCATAGTCGACGATTGCTGTGTAGCCTTCAGGTGATTGGATTGGCTCCAGACGTCCACTGACACTTTTCAGAGTACTTAGTATCACAAGTATTTCCTCGGGTTTCTTGCCCAGCATGACTGCTGCGCCGTAGACAGCGAGCAGATTGCTCACATTAAACTTGCCGATGAACTGAACGCCTACCTCCTTACCATTGATGTCAAGATACATTCCCTCAAAGTGGCACTCGATGATCTTTGCTTTAAAGTCGGCCATCGTTCGTGTGGAATAGGTCTTCACTACAGCCTTGCAGTTCTGGACCATAACCATTCCGTTCTTGTCGTCGCTGTTAATAATAGCGAATGCCTCCTTGCTAAGTCCGTCGAAAAACGCTTTTTTGGCATCGCGGTAATTCTCGAAAGTGCCATGATAGTCAAGATGGTCTCTGGTCAGGTTCGTGAAAATGCCGCCTGTGAAACACAGTCCACCAATACGTTTTTGGGCAATAGCGTGACTGGAGCATTCCATGAACGCATATTCGCAGCCAGCTTCAACCATTTTCGCCAGTAGTCGGTTCAGTTCAATAGGGTCGGGTGTCGTGTGGTCAGCAGGTATAACTTCGTCTTCAATATAGTTGCAGACCGTAGAGAGCAGACCGCACTTATGTCCGAACTTACGGAACATATTATATAATAAGGTGGCGATGGTCGTCTTCCCGTTTGTACCAGTAACGCCAACCAGTTTCAGCTTCTTTGAAGGTTCTCCATAGAATTGTGTGGCAACCTCACCCACGCAGTCTTCTGTTGATTCTACTGCGATGTAGGTGATTCCCGGCTCACGTTTGTTGGGAAAATATTCACAAAGCACGGCAACTGCCCCTTGCTCTATAGCTTTGGGGATGAACTTATGTCCATCGGTCTGAGTGCCAGGAATGGCTACGAAAAGATGACCGGCCTCTATACGTCGAGAGTCGATGTTCACGCCAGATATTTCAATGTCCTCATTTCCAAGAATATTGAGGACCTCTACATTTTTGAGTAGTTCACTTAGCTTCATATTCTTTGTCGTTTTATTTATTCCATATTCAGTTCACAAACCATACCTTGTTTGATGGCGGTTCCAGCATAAATGCTCTGTGACTTAACCTTACCTCTGCCTCTAAGTTTCACTTTAACACCCCTGCTTTCCAGCAGGTATACAGCATCGCGAGCGCCCATTCCCAGTACATCTGGAATGATACCTTTCTGTGTGCTGACTGATGCGAGGGTGACGTCCTTGTTCGTTGTTATAGTTTTACCCCAGACAGGATTTCCTTCTGCATAAGAACCGCTCCAGTTCGTGCTTGTCTTAACACCAAGATTGTCGAGTACATAGTTGGCTGCTACAAGGTCGCCACCTTTGACATCGGGCACCATGATTGACAAGGTGTCACGTGCATCATCGACATCGAGTTTCAGATTCTGAGCCATCACGCCTTCAGAGATGTGGTGGAAGACGAGTCCACTCATACCACCGCCAGAAGCAGGCAGTCCTGTTTTCTTCAAGCAGACGATACAAGTGTACCGAGGATCGTCGGCAGGGAAATAACCGGCAAATGACAGCCAATAACGGGTGGTTCCTGAGTGATAGCCTCCATACTGGTCAGCAACTTGTGCGGTACCAGTCTTGCCAGCTACCTTAAATGATTTAGAACCAGCTCTTCTGCCAAGTCCCTGGCTAACGACGTGCTCAAGAATCGTCTGCATGGTCTTGATGGCTTGCGGTTTTGCGATACGTTCCTTAAGTACAACAGGTTCAAACTCCCTGAGGACCTCACCATTCTTTACAATCTGTTTGACGAAGCGTGGCTGCATCATCTTGCCGTTATTAGCGATGGCATTGTAAAATGTAACAGTGTTGATCGGAGCGATTTGGGTCTCATAGCCGATACTCATCCAAGGGAGTGTTGTCTTGCTCCAATATTTGGCACGATCAGTGGTCTTTGTGTCTGGCATTCTGATCATCGGGGTGTGATAGCCAACCAATGGAATCTTCAAATCCTCATGAATACCGACACGGTATAGCCCTTCCACATATTTCTTGGGGTTGCTACCGTAGAACTTGTCGATGACATAGCTGACTCCGATATTCGAACTGACTTCGAGCGCACGAGCTACGTTGATGTCTTGATAACCGCCACGGCGCCAGTTGTGATCTTTCATGTCACGGCCATGCATATTCATGACACCACTTCCTGTGTGAATGACAAAGCTGGTATCCACTACGCCATCGTCGAGCGCAACCAGGAATGAAGCGGTCTTGAACACCGATCCTGGTTCACAACGGTAGCTGATGGCATTGTTGACAGTCTCACGGTATTCCCCGTCAGCACCACGGGTCATATTGACAATAGCCTTGATGTCACCTGTTTTCACTTCCATCAGAATGGCTACGCCCATTTCGCCGTTGATTTCTTTCAGCTCTTCAATCATGGCACGCTCAGCCAAGTCTTGCATGCCAACATCGATTGTTGTAACAATATCGGCACCATCTTCAGGTAAGAGAACTGGTATGTCCAGATATTTACTCAGGATCTTACGACGGTGCATGATACCGTTTTTGCCCCTGAGAATTGAGTCGAAAGAAAGCTCTAAACCATATTTTGCGCTATCTTTGGCTCCAAACATGTCACCAACAGTACGCTGGGCCAGTGATCCAAATGGGCGCCGACGGGCATTGAATTCTTCCCAGTGGAACCCTCCTTTGTATATCGGCTCTTTGAAGATGGGGAGCTTACGTACCTCGCAGAAAGTGTTATAGTCGATGCGACGTGGCCAGATGGGGTAGTGGCGTGCACCTTCCTTGCCGTTTTTTAGCACACGTTTTTTCCCTGCTATCAAATGGGTCTTAAATTCTTCCGCTGTTTTTGAAGGGAATATCTGGCTCAGCCCTTCACAGATACTATCTATTTTCTCTTCCCAAATGGAATCCTGTTTTTGAGCGTGAATGGAGTCGTCTCTTCCAGCTTGGAAGTCCATATAGACTTTATATTCTGGTATGCTACTGGCCATCAGCTGACCATCACAGCTAAGGATATTGCCACGACCGGGCTTAACGCTGACACTGTCGCGTTTCAGACGGTCTGCCACTTGTGTCCAATAGTCCTTCTTGGCAGTCATGATATACATGGCTTTGCCAACAACGGCAAAACCAATCAATGTCAGGACTACTGCGATGGCAAAGTAGCGGGGCATTACTTTATCGCTCTTAAACTTACTCATTCCGTTTTTTTTATTCGGGTACAGTTATTATATATGGTGGCTGGTCTGAAATATGCAACACACTGTCCTTGTTTTGTTTTAAAGCTTCCAGAACATGACTCTCACGGCATTTTTCTGTCAAAGTGCTTGAACTTGAAAGTGCCTTGTATTTGGCGTCGAGCAACTGCTTCTCCAGTTTGTCTATGGCAATCATGTCCTGTTGGCACTGATAGCGGATGGCTACATAGACAATACAGAATACAACCATGAGTACAAATAGCCATATCTGGCGACGGACCATTTCTGCCGTGAGGAAGTCCCCGCCAAGAATCGTCCTCAGTGTCATTGCGGAACCAGGCCTGGGATCTTCCTCTTTTGCCTTTTCCTTAATCATCTGGATCGTTTTCTTGGCCTGCTCCTTCATCTCGGCAGCTTCCTCTTCCACAAGCTTCTCTTCATCTGTGGCGGGGACTTCTGCTTCCGGCTGTTGGATTTCCAGTTCTATGTCTTCTTTTTTAGCCATATTTATACCTTTTCTGCAATTCTTAATTTTGCGCTTCTGCTACGTGGGTTGCGCTCCTGCTCTTCGTCGCTTGGTGTTATCACCTTATTGCTGAGCAGTCGGAAAGGAGCCTCTGTGCGACCGAAAAAATCCTGCACCATTCTGCCCTCGGGGTTTCCGGCTCTCATGACGTTCTTGACGATGCGGTCTTCTAAGGAATGATAGGTAATGACGGAGAGCCGTCCTCCTTCGCTTAGTATTTCCTTCGCACCGTTTAGCATCTCTTTTAGGGCGTCCATCTCACGATTGACCTCAATGCGTAGTGCCTGAAACAGTTTGGCTGTTTCTTTTTTCTCACGCTCACGCTGGAACAGTTTTTCTGTGGCCTGCATGAGATCGCTTGTCGTTTCAATATTTTTGTTGCTCCTTGCTTTTACTATGGCGGCCGCAATCTTGCGGGCGTTTTTTAATTCTCCGTAGATGTAGAAGATGTCGGCTAGCGCCTCTTCACTATATGTGTTCAAGACTTCTGCCGCTGTCATTCCTGACCTGTTGTTCATGCGCATGTCCAACGGTGCATCGAAGCGGAAGGAGAATCCGCGTGTCTCATCGTCGAAATGATGGCTGGAAACACCGAGATCCGCCAACAGACCGTCGATATGTGCAACATGGTAGTAACGCATCCAGTTGCGGAGATATCTGAAATTGCTCCTCACGAATGTAAATCTGTCATCATCAAGGATGTTCTTCTCTGCGTCCTCGTCTTGGTCGAAGCTGTAGAGATGGCCGTTTTTCCCCAAACGGTTCAGAATCTCCTTGCTGTGGCCTCCTCCGCCGAAAGTGACGTCTACATAGATGCCGTCAGGCTTGATGTTCAGCCCGTCGATGCTCTCCTGAAGGAGTACCGGAACGTGATATGTCTCGGCAGTGTTCATCATAGGGCATCGTCAGCGTTCATGATGTTTTCAAATTCTATTCCAAACTCTTCATCAGGTTTGAGCGTCTGTAACAGGTTCTTGGGCGACCATATCTCAATGGTGTTGTCCATGCCGATGAACTGGATGTCCTGATCGATCTCTGCGATTTTTTGCAGGCGTTTTGAGATGAGGAATCTTCCATTGCCATCGAGTGTCACCACTTCAGCTTCTGACACAAACTGCCGGAACATCTGTTGATGAGACTGCTTCCATGGTTTCAGCTGGGTCTTCAACAGGTCAATCCGTTCGTTCCATACACTTTCAGGATAAAGCACAAGGCACTTTTGGAAGACATCCTTTCTTAACATCAGGCAATCCTCACCAGATGCTTGTAACACCTTGCGGAAAACTGCTGGTAGAAAGGCTCTTCCCTTCGCGTCAGTTTTGGCTTCTATGTTTCCTAAAAAGCGCATATATACCTATTTATATGATTTCGGTTACAAAGGTAGGAAAAAATCCCCACTTTGCACCACATTTCCCCACTTTTTTTCAATTTTAACTTTATTTTATTGATTTGTGGCCTTTTTGTGTACTAAATACATTTAAAATATAACATTTTTCTCCTTTTTTTGCTCAGAATTGAAAGAAATGTGCTATTTTTGCAACTTGTTAACGAAAATGTGCAAATGGCAACAGTAGTTGAGCAGACAATTGATATCGATGCAATCCTGAAAGGGAAGATGGGCACGAAAGCGAAATTCGTGCCTGGTTTTTTGGTTCGGTGGTTGAAGCGTATTGCTCATCAGGATCAGGTGAATGCCTTCCTGTGGGATAATCGTGACAAGACAGGAGTCGACTGGTTGGAAGCGTGTGTCAAGTATCTTGATATGACTTTGGAGGTGGAGGGAAAGGAAAATCTTCCCGACCCCAGCGATGGGAGACTCTATACTTTCGTGAGCAACCACCCCCTTGGTGGTGAGGATGGTGTTGCTTTGGGGGCTATTATAGGGCGTCACTATGATGGACGATTCCGATATCTTGTGAATGACTTGCTGATGAATCTTCCTGGATTGGCGCCTGTTTGCATTCCGATCAATAAGACAGGTAAGCAGAGCCGTAACTTCCCGGCAATGGTTGAAGCTGGTTTTCAGAGTGATAATCACATGCTGATGTTCCCTGCAGGTATCTGCTCCAGAAAGCATCAGGGAGTTATATGTGATATTCCTTGGAAAAAGACTTTTGTCTCGAAAAGTGTTGAATATCAGCGCGATGTAGTGCCGATTCATTTTAGTGGTCAGAACAGTAAGTTCTTTTACCGCTTGGCAAACTTTAGTGACAAATACCTGCCTTTCAATCTGGCAATGTTGTTTTTGGTTGATGAGATGTATAAGAATGTGCATAAGACATTTCAGATTAGAATAGGGAAACCGATTCCGTGGCAAACGTTCGACAAAACGAAAACACCGATGGAATGGGCTCAATTTGTTAAGGAACAAGTCTACAAACTATAAACTTATAAGAGAATGGAACAGGAGATTATCCAGCCGATAGACAAAGAAGTGCTCAAGAGTGAACTGACTCCCAAACTTCAACTTCGTATGACGAATAAGAGCCATAACGAAATATATGTCATCACTGCTCATAATGCACCCAATGTGATGAAAGAGATTGGCCGTCTGCGTGAGATTGCCTTTCGTGAAGCTGGAGGCGGAACTGGCAAGGCTATGGATATCGATGAGTTCGATACCTGTGAGAATTGCTATAAACAGTTAATAGTCTGGAATCCTGAAGAAGAGGAGATTATTGGCGGCTATCGCTATTTAGAGGGGACGAGCTGGAAAATGGACGAGAAGGGGCAGCCTATGCTCGCTACCAGTCATATGTTTCATTTCTCTGAGAAGTTTATCAAGGAATATATGCCTTATACGATAGAACTTGGCCGGTCCTTCGTCTCTCTGCCATATCAGAGTTCTCGTATGGGTGCTAAGAGTCTTTTCGCCCTTGATAATCTTTGGGACGGACTGGGCGCATTGACGGTTATTATGCCTAATGTGCGCTATTTCTTCGGTAAGATGACGATGTATCCCTCTTATATCCGTAAAGGGCGTGACATGATCCTGTATTTCCTGAAAAAACATTTCGATGATAAGGATAAGCTGATTATACCGATGAAACCGTTGGAGATTGAGGAAGATCCGCAGGCTTTAGCAGCATTATTCTGTAAAGACGATTTCAGGGAAGATTATCGTATTCTGAATGCCGAGATTCGTAAATTGGGTTACAATATACCCCCGTTGGTGAATGCTTATATGAATCTCTCTCCTACGATGCGACTCTTTGGTACTGCCATCAACTATGGTTTTGGTGACGTGGAGGAGACGGGTATCCTGATTGCTGTCGATGAGATTCTGACTGAGAAACGTGTTCGTCACATTGACTCTTTTATAAAAGAACATCCTGAAGCACTAAAGATTACAAGCGGTGCAAACAAGGTGATTTATAAGGAAAAGTAAGAATACCCACTTATGTTCGGAATTGCTTTCAATGCTTTGCTGGCATGCTCTTGTGCCAGCCTCTTTTAAGGCTCTATTCCTTAAATAATGTTTAAAATGGTTAAATTCCTTCTTTTTTATGCAAGGTTTTTTGAATTTGCAGTTATATATACAGATGAGCAATCAGAAATTGTGAAGATGAGAATGAAAAATCTTATATATAAAATAGGTATAATGGTCTGGAGCCTGATGCTATTTGCAGCATGTTCCAGCGATAGCGTTGATGATACAAGTGCTATCATTGACCCCAATCCTTCTCCCAGAACAGAGACATGGATGGTAACCATTGAACCTGAGTTCGTCTTAACAGATGTAGACAGGGCTGCACACCGCGTAGCACCTGTCAAAGAAGCGATTGACGATAAGGGTCAGCGGGTTGCGACCTTTGATAGCCTGGCAGTCAATAATGTTATTCTTAAGGAAGGATGGCGGTATAAGCTAAAGATTGCCGCTAACTTGAGTGTTGATGATCTTGGCAGTTCTGCCTTTACGTTCACCTCGATGAAGATCGAAGATATGGTTTATGTCGGGATTAATAAGGACAATATGAAAGAGGTGGTCATGGATGTCATCCCTATTCGGGTCCTTCCTAAGAACAGTGAAGAGACCTGGAGTTATGAGACACTCTATGGTAAGATAGTGGGCACTGATCAGAAAATCGACATGATGATGGGTGAGATCAATGGCCTTGATTATAAGGAGTTCTATGGGAAAGACAAATTGTATCGTCTGCGCATTGTGGCAAGTATCACACCTTCTCCTAAGCCGATTTATGAGGGCAAGCAGCAGCGTATCCGCTTGATTCAGGTTGTCAGAAAGACGGAAATAGAGAAAGACAGCATCATTTATGCTGATGGCGAGAATGTTGATCCGGCTATACCTGTCAGCGATTCCCAGTATGGTGATTTTGAGATGGTATGGAGCGTAAATGGAAAAGAGATTGGTAAAGGTATTCTGCATGCAGAGCAGAATAGCACATCTACATTCGGTCTTTTCATGGATGCGGAGAACAATATGACAAAGTTCTTTGTTGACTCTTTATATAAGAAGGACTTCAAGACGATGGAACCGCAGCCAGTCATATTTGATTATGAGGGCGCTACCTATAATTCAACTTTGCAGTATGTCTATGTTGGCTATTCTGATGATGCCAATTACTATAATATCAAGGATTGGCAATATAAGGCAATTGCCAAAATTGATGATATGTTCTATCAATTTACGCCGATGCCAGATTACGAGAAGTCTATTTTATATTACGATAAAAAGGTAAAACAGTGGGCGGGAGTCATTCCGATAAAACAGGTGGACCTCTGTGAGGCATATAGGATACCACCACCCTGGACTGAGGAATATAAGATGTCAGCATCTTCCCCGTTAACGATAAAGTTTAGCACGACTAAAAAGATTAAATAGGGAGAGACGGTTTGGAGACTGAAAGGCAACTGCTCGATGCTATACGTGGCGGTGACTCCCAGGCGATGCGACGTCTGTATGACCGCTTTTCAGGATATGCCATGGCGATAAGTCTGAGGTATATCTCGGGGCGCGATGACGTTAGAGATGTGATGCAAGACAGCTTCGTTAGTATACTGACCTCCATAGGCGATTTCGAATACCGGGGTGAAGGGTCGCTGAAAGCTTGGGTCACGAAGATTGTAACAAACAGAGCCCTCGACTGGATAAACGAACATGATCTGCTGAAGACTACGGACGTGATGCCAAAAGAGGAGATAGCAGATGAGGAAGAGCCCCAGGTGGAATTGGTTCCGCCCGATGTCCTCAATCAGATGATAGGGCGATTGCCTGTAGGTTGCCGACTGGTGTTAAACCTCCATGTATTTGAGCAACTCTCGCATAAGGAGATCGCCCGTCGGCTAGGAATCAAAGAGGCTTCATCAGCCTCGCAGTTCTTTTACGCAAAGAAACTATTGATAGGAATGATAAATGATTATTTAACTCATAAAGGAAATGAAACAGGAAGCATGGATTAAACAGTTACGCGATCGGCTGGCAGACCACGAAGAGGCTGCTCCGGCAGACTTGTGGGCTGGTATCGAGGCTAAGCTTGCCCAGCAGGCTGCTCCGAAGCGTCCTCGCATTGTTCCTCTATGGGGCAGATGGGCAGCAGCGGCAGCCGTTCTTGCAGGTGTCATCATGGGTGGTGGTTACCTGATGCAAGAGACTGAAAATGAGCAGATGGCTATTTCGACGAGTGCAGGTCAGATGGCAGAAGTACAGAAAGCAGATGATCATCAGAGTGTTTCAGAGCCTGAGCCGGCAGAAAGTGGCATTGCAGCGAAATCTCAGCAGTTTGTGGCTCAACTGAAGCAGGTGGCATCAGCTGTAGAAAAGATGGTGTTACCAGTGACAGCTTCTGAAGACCAGGCAAATCCGGCACAGGAACTGCAAGCAGAGAAGCAACTGGCTGAACTGGCGGAACAGAAGACGGAGGAACAACCTGTTGAGCAGCCGACTCCTCAGCAAAATGCTTCAGAGCATAAGACCACTGCTAAGAAACAGTTACCGCCTAGTGAAGATGATGTCATCAAGGAGTTAGATCGCAAGATCGCAATGGCTGCTAAACAGCGCTATACTCAGGCAGAGTTTGGACTTTATGCTTCAAACGGTTTTAGCAACCAAGTGAGCTCTAATGGTGTGGTTATGAATCCGTCGATGGCTGCGAATTATAACTTGAATAATTATAGGTCTGCAGGTACTCGAGCTGATGATAATGAGGATATTTATTTGGCTAATTATGAAGAAAAACAGAAGCATTATCAGCCGATATCCTTTGGTCTGTCAGCAAATATCCCCATCTATCCGAAGCTTTCTATAGGAACAGGCCTTGTATATACGCGCCTTCGTTCTGATTTTACTTCGGTAATGCCAGGAAACTCTATCTTAACTGAGCAGACTTTGCATTATATTGGTATTCCTGTGAACTTGCAGTATATGATCTGGAGTAAGGGTGGCTTTAGTTTTTATGCTGCTGCCGGTGGACAGGCTGATTATAATGTGAAGGCAAATGCGAAACGTGAAGGCATAAAAGTTGAACAGGAACGTGATCGCCTGCAGTTCTCAGTACAAGGATCGTTAGGCGTTCAGTTTAATATCGTTCCTATGCTAGGCATTTATGTGGAGCCGGGCGTCAAATATTATTTCGATAATGGGAGCGATGTTCGCAACTATTTCAAGGATAAGCCAACGAACTTTAACTTCCAAGTGGGTTTGCGCCTGAATTTAGGAAACCAGTAACTGTAGGCCGATGCCGCGGACGGTCTTGAGCGTGATCTTCGGCTCATCGGCCAGCAGTTTACGAAGCTTATTCACAAATACATCAAGGCTGCGAGAAGCAAAGTAGTCATCTTCAGTATTCCAGAAACGGCTGAGGATGGCTTCTCTACGTACCACATTATTTTTGTTTTCTGCCAGCAGTTGTAGGATTTGTGCCTCGCGCTGGGTGATGGTCTGTGAAAGGCCGCTCTCATCGTTACGGAGGGTAGCATGCTCTGCATCAAGTGTGTATTTCCCCAGCTTGTAATGGCTTGTTTCCTTCTGAGACTTGTTTCCACTGCGCATCTTCATCAGTGCTTGGATATGGGCATCGAGCTCCTCTGGTACAAAAGGCTTCTTCACGTAGTTGTTGATGCCAAGGCGATAGCCGGCTTTTACGTCGTTAGGCGAGGTGAGGGCAGAGGTGAAGATGATAATGACATCGCCGTCAGTTTCGCGGATACGTTCTACCATCTCAAATCCGTTCATCACAGGCATGTCGATATCTGAGATAATCACGTCTGGGTGCGACTCCTCCCACACTTTCAGACCTTCCTTTCCGTTTGAGGCTGTAGTGACTTCATAGCCACCGATAATATCTTCCAGACCGGTCTTCTCTATATAGGCCAGTGATGCATCGTCTTCAACTATCAATAACTTAATCATAAGCTTTTGGGAATATAAAGGGTGAATTCTGAATACTTGTCTTTCTCACTGGCAACGGTGACCTTGCCACCATGTGCCTGCATAACCTGATCTACGTAGTTTAGCCCCAGTCCGAAGCCGGATACACCACCCTTGCGGTTCTGTTCGTGGATGGCAGCACGCCCGAACTTGTCAAAGATGATGCGCTGGTCTTCTTTTGAGATACCGATGCCGTTATCGTATACCTTTAAAAGTACGTTCTTGTCGTTTTCGGAGGTTGAGATCCTGATGTCAATCTCTTCCTTGGAGTATTTGATGGCATTGTCAATCAGGTTGGCAATAGCCTCTGTCATATATTGTTCGTCGGCAAGAACGATTTTGGTCTTGAGGTCAGTGGTGATGCTGATAGGCTTTTCTACTTTAGCCTTGGCCTTTTCTGTCAGGTCGTTGATGATAGGCTCCAGGTCTACTTCGTTTTTATTGAGAATCAGCTTCTTGTTCTCCAGTTTCGAGATTGTCAATAGTTTGTTGACGAGTGCCAGTAGGTGCTCGGCTTCGCTTTCTATGATACTGTAGTATTTCTCCTTGATTTCGGGTTTGTTATCCAGCTTGCCGGAATGCAGGAAGTGGGCTCCCATGATAATGCTTGATAAAGGTGATTTCATGTCGTGTACCATTGCATACGAGAAATCGTTGCGCAGATCGGCCATTGCCTGTTGCTCGTCCAGATAGCGTAGCAGTCTGAGCAGGATCACACCAAAGAGAATCAGGATAATTCCACTTGCCAGAAAGAGCGGACTGAGCCTTCTTGCAAGTTCTGGATAGGGATTGTTAAGTGCCAGCTGGATACCCTTAGACTGGTCGCGACGTATACTGAATACTTGTGTTTTCAGTGAGTTGCCTGTCTCATGACTGTTGCTTCGGCGCAGGATGTTTCCTTGGTGATCAACCTCGAGAATGGTGAAATCACGATTCAGGTTTACCACGCTGAGCAGACTGTCTACATAGTCCGACAACGTATCAAGGGAAATCTCCGAGTGGTATTTGCGGCTCAGCACATCGTTCATGCCTTCAACGGATGATATGAGCGACAGGTCGCCTCGTAACTGTGGCAGACTGAGCGTATCGCCTTTCGAAACGATGTCTGCACGGTTATAACTCTCGTAGAACATGGCCCAGGGCATCTGGTTGCCAGCTCTCTCGCTGATGTCTCTCACGGCAGAACGGTAGGTCATCCACATATAGAGTCCCAGCAACAACATTACTGCTATCATTGCTGCCACTGACACATATTTATATTTGTTTGGACGCATAATTGAGCGCAAAGATAAGGCAAAAAAATGACAAGACAAAAAGATTTAACCTAAAAATAACATTCGGATAACTTAATGTTAGTGCAACTTATCGTACCTTTGCACCGTCAAAAGGACAAAGTAACAGAAATAGTAACAATAAAAATACAAGAGATATGGAATCAATCATCACAGCAGCAACAGTACTGACCATGTACTTCAACGCTATCAACAGCAACGATGTTAACTATCTGTATAACGCAGATATGGAGGACAACGTAGTCAACAAGATCGAGGTCTATGAGAAGAATGCTGACCACCAGATGGCTCAGAAGATGGAATATAAGTATGAGTATGATGAGCAAGGTCGCTTGGTAAACAAGGAGATGCAGAGCTGGGATGAGGCAAAGAAACAGTGGACTAAGAGCAGCCGTCTCGTTTATAAGTATTATAAGAATGGTTACAATGTAGAGGTCAGCAAGTGGAATGCCGACAAGCAGGCTTACGACCTTCCCTCTCAGGTAACACTTTACCGTTCTGTTGGTCTTAACATGACTTCAGTAAAGACCTATCGCATGAATGAGGCTCAGGACAATATGTACCTTGCTGACAGTATGATTGTGATGGAGCCTATCGACAGTCGTCTGCTCGCTGCTATCTAATTTAGTTGATTTCTCTCTAAAATATATAAAAACCTTTAAAACGGTAGGATTATCCGTAATCGGTATACGCTGATTACGGATTTTTCTTTGTATCTTTGCAGCCGAATTAGAATACAGAAACAATGGAACTAATTAAGAATAAGGAATTTGGAGGTGAACGACCTCTGTTTGCTACCCACGACTTGCGACTGGAGAATATCACGATTGTCGACGGGGAGTCTGGCATCAAGCAGTGCCAGAACATGGAGTGCTACGATAGTAAGTTTTATGGCAAATACCCCTGGTGGCATGTCGATGGAGCGAAGATTGAGAATTGCTATTTTGCACCAGGTTCGCGTTCCGCCATCTGGTATACTAACGATCTCGTGATGAAGCATTGCACTATCGACGGTCCTAAATTCTTCCGTGAGATGAAGAATGTAGAGCTCGAGGATGTCACTATCAACGATGCCGATGAGACCTTTTGGAAGGTAAAAGGACTTAGACTGAAGAATGTCACCCTCCATGAAGGAACCTATCCTTTCATGTTCTCTGAAGACATTTATGTCGATGGATTGGAGAGCGATGCAAAGTATGTGTTCCAGTATTGTAAGAACGTGGAGATCCACAATGCCAAGATTGTTACTAAGGATTCTTTCTGGGAGTGTGAGAATATCACGATTTACGATTCGCTGCTCGACGGGGAGTATCTGGCCTGGCATTCGAAAAACGTCCGACTTGTGAATTGTCATCTCGCAGGCGAACAGCTGCTCTGCTATGCCCAGGATCTCGTGCTTGAGAATTGCACCATCGATGCTGCCTGCGATCGCATGTTCGAATATTCTACTGTCGAGGCCGATATCCGAGGACATATCGAGCACATCAAGAATCCTTCCAGCGGACATATTATTGCCGATTCCATCGGCAGTGTTACGATTGATGAGAATGTCCGTCAACCTAATAATTGCGTCATAGAGACAAGGAAATGAAATACGATTTTGATGAGTTGACTGACCGTCGTGGTACTGGTTGCGTGAAATGGGATGAGAGACCAGATGCCAATGTGAATCCATCTTTGGATTTGATTCCTCTTTGGGTGGCTGATATGGACTTCAAGGCTGCACCTGCTATCCTTGAAGCTGTCCGTAAGCGTGCTGAGCATGGTGTCTTCGGCTATACCGTTGTTGAAGAGGATTATTATGAGGCTGTCATCTCCTGGTTCCGTCGTCGCCATCACTGGACTATCCAGCGCGAAGAGATCCTCTATACGACAGGTGTTGTTCCTGCCATGTCGGTAGCTATCAAGGCTCTTACGATGCCTGGCGAAAAGGTGCTGATTCTTTCACCAGATTATAACTGTTTCTTCTCCTCCGTCCGTAATAACGGCTGCGAAGTGCTTGAGACGGGATTGAAGCGTGTGGATGACTCTTTCGAAGTAGATTGGGAAGATTTCGAGGCCAAATGTGCCGATGAGAAGACTTCCGTATTCCTGCTCTGCAATCCTCATAACCCCACAGGTCGCGTATGGACTCGTGAGGAATTGGAAAAGATGAACGAGATCTGTCTGCAATATGGCGTGAAGGTGGTGAGTGATGAAATTCACTGTGAGCTCATGATGCCTGGCTACCATTTCCAGCCTTTTGCTGCTGTCAGTGAGGCTTGTCGTCAGAATAGTGTGATTCTCAATTCGCCTTCCAAGTCGTTTAATATCGCAGGACTGCAGGCGGCTAACATCATTTGTTCACAGCCGGAATGGCGTCGCCGTCTTGACCGTGCTATTAATATCAACGAGGTGTGCGACTTGAATCCATTCGGACCTGTGGCCTTGAAGGCAGCTTATAACGAGAGTGAGGACTGGATAGATAAACTTAACCTCTACCTATGGGATAATTTTACACTTTTGCGCGATTTCATCGCAAAAAACATCCCTCAATGGAAAGTCTGCCGTCTGGAAGGGACTTATCTTCCTTGGGTTGATGTGTCAGCTATGGGTATCAGCGTTCAGCAACTCTGCGATCGCCTGCTTACAGAGGCCAGTGTGTGGATTAATCCTGGTACGATGTATGGGCCAGAGACGGGAAAAGGCTATGTCCGTTTCAACATAGCCTGTCCGCGTAGTCGCTTGCAAGAAGCGCTCAACCGTATAGCGAAAGTTATATAATTCAACTTTCGCAAGCTCCGCTTGCTGGGAGTTAACGGGAGTTAGCTGGAGTTAACGAGCCAATGGCTCGAGTAGTTAGGGGACATTACTATTGCTGATGGAACATTCGTCCTTTAACTCCACAGGCTGAAAGCCTGTTAACTTCTTATAACTCCAGATAACTCCAAGCATGCGAAACTTCTATTCTGGCAGGATGGGATCACCCATCTCCGAGGCTTCTGCGTCTTGATCGTTGAGCTTGAAGAGCATGAACTTCGGACTTTCTGTTGTGCAGGGAGTCCAGCCTAAACCCTCAGCACCTTCAGCACCGTTAGGATCGCTGTACTTGGCGAAGTTGGTCCAAGCAGTGAGCATTTTTTCCGATAGATCCCAGTCTCCCTGTGTCCAAGGACGCCAACAGTGCTTCAGACTCTTGAATACAAACCAGAGGTCGCTCGAATGGAAAGCACCTTTCAGACGATTGGTGATGTCTGGATGCTTGCCGTCATCAGGCAGTGGGCGTGCAAACTCGTATGCCCAGGCTTTGCCGCCTTTTTCCTGACGAACCTTACAGAACTCTGCGATACCAGGCCCCATGGAGCCCATGTCGTTCAGTGTGTAACCAATCATGTAAGGAACGTCAGCAAGTGTGCCTTCACGGGTGGCTTCATCGAAGTTCTTGACAGATACGTAGCCGTCGATGATAGGACGCTCCATCACCATCACGTCCGTCTTGTTCACCATATTATATAAGGTACCTACGGTGTAGAGAATCTCCGTTGAGGCTGCACGCAACTTCTGCAGATCAGTCAGTCCTGCCCAGTCCATCACTTTCTTAGTCTCTGCTTCAGCCTCTTTCAGTGTCGGATTGTAGGTGAAGAATTTGACTGCTGGTGTAGCAGGCTTGGCCTCTTCACCCTCCTTTGCTGGTACATTGATGCCGCCTGCACTCATGATGACGGCCTTGTGGAACAGACCACGTGCCAGCGGACTCTCGCAGAGTGTACGTACGCTACCGCCACCAGCACTCTGGCCAAAGATAGTGACATTCTCTGGGTCACCACCAAACTGGGCGATGTTCTGCTTGATCCATTTCAACGACTGAATCTGATCGAGGATACCATAGTTACCGCTGACATGGTTGGGACTCTCTTCTGAGAGTTCTGGATAAGGCATGAAGCCAAAGATGCCCAGACGATAGTTGATCGTGACGAGCACCACGTCCTTAGAGGCCCATTCCTGTCCGTCGAATTCTGGTTCTGTACCCCATCCTTCGCGATAGCCGCCTCCGTGAATCCACAGAGCAACAGGCAGTTTCTTGTTCACATCGCCAGGAGCCTTGGTGTAAACGTTCAGATAGAGACAGTCCTCACTGTAGGGCGATTCGTCGCCGTAACCCCATTCGGAGGCGTAGAAACCAGGATAGTGAACAGCCTGATAGCCAGGATGACCGAATCGGTCACAGATACGGATACTGTCCCATGCAATCACTGGCTGTGGTTCTTTCCAGCGCAGGTCGCCAATGGGAGGCGCAGCATAAGGGATGCCTTTGTAGACATACACGCCAGGGTTCTCAGCCACGACGCCTTTGATCAGACCGCCGTCGATTTTCAGTACGGGTGCTTCTGCTTCTGGTGCAGTGCAGCCGATGAGTGCCAATAATGGCAGCATTAACAGAAGTTTTTTCATATTAAAGTCTTTAGTTGATAATAAATTCATTCGCAAAGATAGAAAAAAATCTAATACGTTGTTCATCTTTAGAAATAAATATCGTAACTTTGCAACATGAAACAAACAAAGTGTAACATGATGAATAATAGGTGGTTTCTCGTTTTTTGTGTCGCATCAGTCCTGAATGCAAAGGCAGCAGACTTTAACATCCTTGACTATGGGGCTAAATCTGATACGACACAGCTTTCTACATCAGCTCTTCAGCAGGCGATTGATGACTGTTCTCAGGCGGGAGGCGGCAGGGTGGTGGTGCCTGCTGGCCAATATAAGATAGGAACTGTTGTACTCAAAAGTCATGTTCATCTCTATCTCGAACAGGGAGCAACACTCTATGGCAGTACGAATCTGGACGATTATTTGCCGATGAAATCGGATTTTGTTTCTTTACGTACTCATACCACGACGATTCAGCTGATCTATGCAGACAAGGTGAGTCATGTCGTCATCAGCGGCCAAGGAACCATCGATGGCAGGGGGCGTGCTTTCAAGAAACTTTCTTGGAACGATGAAGGCATCACGCGTCCTCACCTGCTTCGATTCATCCAAAGTGAGGACATTACGTTGAAGGATATAACTCTCAGGAACAGTGGCTGCTGGATGCAGCACTATCTGGCCTGCGACCGTCTGAATATCGATGGAATCAAGGTTTTTAATCGTAACAACTATAATAATGACGCCCTCGATATCGATGGTTGCCACGATGTGATTGTCAGAGGTGTGATGGCCGATAGCGATGATGATGGCATCACTCTGAAGTCTACCTCACCAAGATTGTGCGAAAATGTGCGTATCTCCGACTGTCTGGTGTCGAGCCATTGTAATGCGGTGAAAATGGGAACTGAGACGAATGGCGGTTTCCGTAACATCAATATCTCGGGCATTGTGGTAAAGCCCAGTAGTGATCAACGTGAAAAGTTCTTCGGACAGTGGATAGGCTCTTCTGCCATTTCGCTTGAGATTGTCGATGGCGGCGTACTCGAGAATGTGAATATCTCCGATTTCACCGTTGAAGGTACCGAGTCGCCCATCTTCATCCGTCTTGGTAATCGTGGACGTGGCTATCTCTCCAGTGGTGCCAATATGGAGTCCATTGTTCCTATCGATCATGTGGGATGTATCGACGGTGTTCATCTTGATAATATCCAGATTCGTCATGCTGGTTCCATGGGATGCTCTATCACGGGCTTACCAGATTATCCTGTACGAAATGTCTCTATTTCGAATGTCTCCATCCATCATCAAGGTGGCATTTCTGCCGATGAAATGGATGAAATTTTTGAATCCGTCAAAGATGAGAAAGAGAAAGACTATCCAGAAGCAACCATGTGGGGTAATTTACCAGCGAAGGGATTCTTCGTGCGTCATGCCCGCAATGTGCGGTTCTCGAATATCGAGGTTACTACCGAACAGCCTGATGCTCGCCCTGATTTTGTGGAAATAGACTCTGAAGGTTGGGGTGATCAAGGCGATGGAACCTATCGCAATCCCGTTCTTAATGCCGATTTCTCCGATCCTGATGTCATCCGTGTTGGGTCTAAATATTATATGGTGGCATCCGACTTCCATTTTCTTGGTATGCAGGTGTTGGAGAGCGATGATATGGTGAATTGGCAGTATATCAGTCAGATATATCGTCGCTTCGATGAACCAGGATGGGATACGAATGCCCATTATGCTGGTGGCTCCTGGGCTCCAGCTATCCGTTATCACAACGGACTCTTCTATGTCTATTTCTGCACCCCCGATGAAGGGCTCTATATGTCTACTGCCAAGGATCCTCACGGCCCATGGGCACCACTCCATCTCGTTAAACGTGTGGAGAAATGGGAAGATCCCTGTCCTTTCTGGGATGAAGATGGACAGGCTTATCTGGGGCGAAGCCGTCATGGGGCTGGGCCTATTATCGTTCATCGAATGTCGCCTGATGGTAAGACATTGCTTGATGAGGGCGTGACGGTCTACGAAGGACCTGTTGCTGAGGGTACGAAGTTCATGAAACGCAATGGCTTCTATTATCTGATTATACCTGAAGGCGGCGTGGGGCAAGGTTGGCAGACGGTGCTCCGTTCGCGCAACATCTATGGTCCCTATCAGCGTAAGGTCGTTTTGGAACAGGGTTCTACCAAGATTAACGGACCGCATCAAGGTGCTTTGGTTGATGCGCCTGATGGCAGCTGGTGGTTCTATCATTTCCAGGAGACGCCAGTGCTGGGACGTGTGGTTCATCTACAACCTGCTCGCTGGCAGGATGACTGGCCGTTGATGGGTGTCGACCTCGATGGAAACGGCATTGGCGAGCCTGTCGAATGCTGGAAAAAGCCGATTTCATCGAATGATTCTCAACCTTTGCGAACAGATGATGATTTCTCTGGCCCCCTTGGCTTACAATGGCAATGGAACCATAATCCAGTTGATACTCATTGGAATCTTTCTGCTCGCAAAGGATGGTTGACGCTTCAGGCTTTGCCTGCTGCGGATTTGAAAGCTTGTCGTAACATGTTGACGCAAAAGGTCGTTGGATGGCAAAGCGAGAGTACCACGATGGTGGAGTCATCAGGCGATAACTTTGCAGGTCTTTTCTGCTCAGGCAAGGAGTTTCGTGGTATCGGACTATGTAAAGATGGTATTTATGTCGAGGCTGGTGGACAGCGGCAGTTGGTACAGAAGGGGAAATTTGCTCAAGTCTGGTTTCGTGTGACAAACGATTGCCAGCAGAATCGCCATCAGTTTGCCTATAGCATCGATGGTGAACACTTCATTTCTGCAGGCAAGGCTTTCCCGATGCGAGGTGGCTATTGGAAGGGCATTCGCACAGGATTGTTCTGTTATGGCAACGATGGAAAGGCACAATTCGACTATTTTCAGCAAAAAGTTGCCCATTAGTTTGGTTTTTCGCTCGATTTGCGCTATCTTTGCACCCGCAAAGTCGTTTCTCCCTTCATAAGAAACCATGCGCCCTGATAGTTAAATGGATATAACAAGGCTCTCCTAAAGCTTAGTTCCGAGTTCGATTCTCGGTCGGGGTACTAGAACTTAGTCGGGAATCCTCTGTAATATAACGAGTTACAGAGGATTTTATTTTATAGAAGGCGTTAAAAAGGTGTTAATCCTGACAAAAGAAGGGAAAAAGAACCGAATGTTAATCTTTCATTCTTTTTCTCTTGATTGTCTTTATTCTACCATATTTTGAGTACCTTTGCACTCCGAAAAGATTAAATACAGGATAATGGATACACAGGATATACAGAATTGTTGGGAACCCGTCATAAACGAGAAAGAGAGGGTGATTAACGCTTTTGTCAAAGTAGCACTTGACGCTTTTGAAGAACGTCTGGAGCGAACTGCAGAAGGCGCATCAGATGAGTATATGGTTAAGTTGGAAGAGGAAGAATATGCAAAAGCAGTTAAGATATTAACTGACACCTACGCCGAATGCCCTCATGTGAAGCACATCAAAGATGCTCTTGATAAGCCAGATTTCATCTGGGACAGCCTGTTTATTGAAAACATTGGCCTGAAGAACGTTGATAAGTGGTATAGAAATCCCCTGAAAGCAGACATCATGGCTTTCAAGAAAGACAATACTATCTACGACGATGAGAATCCCTATTTCTCTTATATATATAAGGTGGTACTCTATGAACGATACATCAAGTTCCTGCTTGAAGACAAAAAGAAGCATCAGTTGCTCATAGAAATAGTTCAGGACAGGAAAAGATGGAAGGAAAGGGAACTGAAAGAAGCAGAGACAGATGTCTTTATTGCCGATATGGAACAGAAACTCGCGGAAAGAAAAGCCCAAACCAAGAAAGGACAGGGTGCGACGAAAGGAGCCATTGTCACCACTCTACCAGTAGCCCCACCTGATACGCCCCCAACCTTACCCACGTTTGAACATGTTTTGACTAATACCCAGTTGGAACATTTGACGAGCATCATCAACGAACTACACATATTCCGGGAAGAGATTATTACGACAGAACAGATAAAGTCAATCTTTAATTGTTCCCCTACTGTCATACTCAAATCAAAGAACAACCGCCTGTTGGCTCATTTGTTTGATCAACTTTCTCGTAGAGAATACATCACAGAAGATTGGCAAGCCGTTATCGCAAGAAACATGCTGTTCAAATCTTCACAGAAAGATGATTTCCTAAATCAAAACGACTTATCCACTGCAACCAATAAAGTGCAAGATATGGATAAGTCAACAAGTTACATTAAATTAGAGAGTTACATCAAAGATCTGAAAAATCATTGAGTATTGTCAACAAAGCAAAGGATAGGCAAAAAGGTTGAGAATAGGTTAAGACCTTAAGCAATATCCTTGACACACAATCTTTCAAGTAGTACTTTTGCCCTCGAATTCAGAATTTCGGAGGGTGCACACTCCTATTGTCAAATTAAAAAAATTAGAGTATTATGAGTGATAAAAAAAGTATTGAAGAAAGAATCGAGGAGCTTGAAGCCCTCGTCTATGCGACCAAGAATGTGCTGAGTTTCGATGAAGCCAGCAAGTACCTTAACCTGTCGAAGAGCTATCTCTACAAGTTAACTTCGGCACAGCAGATTCCCCACTACAAACCCCAGGGGAAGATGATCTACTTCGAGAAGGATGCACTTGAAGCATGGCTTCGTCAGAATCCTGTCAAGACTCAGGCGCAGATTAGCCAGGAAGCAAGCCACTATATTATGACTCACCAAAAGTAAGGTTATGGAAGGAACAGAAACTAAGAATATGGATCCCACAGCCACTAATGAAGTCCGCGAACATGGACTGACAAAGAGTGAGTTTAGTGTTATCTGGCAATCGATCCGACTGAAGGCAACAGATGAGTATGCCGTTCCGCCAGAGATTCTTCAGGTGAATGGCTCTGCTATCGGCACCTTGGGCAACTTCAGCGCATCAACTGGTAAAGCCAAGAGCAAGAAGACCTTCAATGTCTCTGCTATCGTAGCGGCAGCACTCTCCAATAGTGAGGTGCTACGCTACACAGCGGCATTCCCTGAAGACAAGCGAAAGGTGCTTTACATTGATACTGAGCAGAGCAAGTATCACTGCCAGAAGGTGATGAAGCGCATTCTCCAACTCGCAGGATTGCCTACAGACCAAGACTGTCCTAATCTTATATTCGTGGCTCTTCGTGAACAATCACCAGAGCAGCGTCGTACCATCATAGACTATATGCTCTATAAGATGAAAGGCATTGGCCTGGTAGTGATAGATGGCATCCGTGACCTGATGTATGACATCAACAACCCTACAGAATCTACAGAGATCATTAATCTGCTGATGCAATGGTCGAGCCAGTACAATCTGCATATCCATACTGTACTACACTTGAACAAGGGTGATGATAACACTCGCGGACATATCGGCACAGAACTGAACAACAAGGCAGAAACTGTCCTCCAGATTACCAAGAGCCAGACAGATCCCAATATCAGCGAGGTCAAGGCAATGCATATCCGTGATAAGGAATTTGAACCTTTTGCCTTCCATATCAATGCAGATTCACTGCCAGAACTGGTAGGTGATTATGAGTTTGACAAGAAGGACTCCAAGCGGCAGTCTCTAACAGATTTGTCAGAGCAGGAACATAGGGAGGCATTGAGTAAGGTCTTTGCTGATGGTGACATTCCTGGATATGGCAACCTGATAGATGCTTTGGGCGAAGCATATACCTCTATTGGCTATTCCCGAGGACGAAACACCCTTGTTGCACTCAACAAATGGCTGATTGCAAACGGCTATATCGTCAAGAAGGACAAGAAGTATAGTTTAGCACAGGGCGTATATAAGACGGAGTAATGTAAACCAAGTGCAGGAAGAACCACGCTGCGCAGCCCCAACGGTATTTCCCAAAAGAAAATACCGTAGCTTATTAGGGAATTTTTCGAGCCGCATTACACAGTAACGCTAAAAATTCCCAATAAGCCAAGGGGCTGCACCCCTCTGGACTCCCTGCTTCCCAAGGCAAAGCCGACGCAAGCGAATAATCAAAGAAACAAGAACCCTGTAAAACGAACAAGAAAAATGGGCTACGCAGTACTACACTTAGACAAAGCCAAAGGTGCTGACAGTGGAATGTCGGCACACATTGAGAGAACCATCCATCCCAAGAATGCCGATCCGACGAGGACACACCTTAACCGTGAACTGATACAATTCCCTGAAGGTGTAACCTCTCGTACTCAGGCCATCCTGCACCGCCTTGATACGGCAGGGCTGAAACGCAAGATAGGCAAGAACCAAGTACAAGCCATTCGCATCCTTCTGACTGGCACTCATGAGGACATGGTGCAGATAGAGAAGGAAGGCAGACTAAATGAATGGTGCCAGGATAACATCGACTGGCTCCGTAAGACCTACGGAAGCGATAATGTCGTATCGGTAGCGCTCCACATGGACGAGAGTACACCTCATCTGCATGCGACTGTCATTCCAATAGTAGAGACAGAACGAAAGCGCAAGAAAAAAGAAGAGGAAGTGAAACGTACCTATCGCAAGAAAGCGCCAGCCCCAAGACTCTGTGCCGATGATGTAATGAGTCGTACAAAGTTGAAGAACTATCAGAATACCTACGCTGCCGCCATGCAGAAGTATGGACTTCAACGAGGTGTTGACGGTTCAGAGGCCCAGCATATCTCTACACATGAGTACTACCGTTCACTGATGCTGCAAGGCAAGAGCCTTCAGGAAGACGTGGACGAACTCTTGAAACGAAAAGAACAGGAGAAAAAGGAATTGGCCAAGGTCAAGGCTGAGAAAAAGACGGAAGAGCTAAAGAACACAGCGGCCAAGACTGCCAATGTCGCCCTTAAAGGGCTTAATTCTTTTCTTGGCAGTAACAAGATCAGCAAACTGGAGAAGGAGAATGAGCGACTACAAGGAGAAATCACTAATCGTGACGACCAGATTAAGAAACTCCAATCTGAAGCTGAGAAACAGAAAGAGTGGCATGCTGAAGATATTCGTTATACAAAATTGCAGATGCAGAAAGCCATCAATGAGAAACAGCGCAACATAGACAAAATACTCCGTTGGTTCCCTCTTGTTGGTGAATATCTTAGAGTTGAAAGTGAATGTCTCATGCATGGGTTTAGTGAAGAACAAACTGATAAACTGGTTCATGGTCAGACCCTGAAATTCAGAGGCTATTTGCAAGCCGACAAGCGAAGTCCCAGAGTCTGGGCAGAAAGTGTCACAGCTCAAATTATCAAGATGGCAAAGGACAAGTTGCAACTTACCGTTGAACAATCGCCTATCGTTCAATGGATTCAGCAGCAGTTAGAACGCAACAAGCAAGAAAGACTGAGTGAAGAGCAAAAAACATCAAAACATCGCGGATTTCACCTCTAATTGTATTAAAACGGCATCATTTGGTGCCGTTTCTTTCACTTTTTTGTGTTTTTAGACACAAAATTCAAGAATAATGCCTATATTTGCAACGTGTTTTGACTGGAACACAAGACATATTGAAACAACGAAGCGTGACCCAAGTTGGAATGCAAAATCTTTGAAGCGATGCGCGTACTGGGCTGTTCCTTGCTTACCAAGGACAGCATGCAGATTTTGTTTACCCACAGGTTCGTGGAGGAAGATATGCATAATATGATATTATGGGATTATTTGATTTATTTAGTGGTAAAAAAAAGAAAGTGGAAGGCAATGTTCGTGAAATATTGTCAGAGTGTTTTGAGGTGTCTGCCAGAAATGCACGCACACAATGTGATTATGAAGGGAAAGATTTTGCAGTTAGTGGGAATTCATACGTAAAAGAATTTCTCGACGGAACTAAAGAAAGTCTATCTCGTGGTAATAGTATAGATGCTCTCGGTACAATGAGATTATGTGAAATGTTTGGACTTGACTTCTACGATATTCTTAGCGATGAACATAAAAGAGCATTAACTAGACATCTCAAGTATGCGAATAATATTAATTCAATGTGTTCCTCCCTTTTTAATGTCGTATTGCATTGAAAACAGCATATATACTATTGGCTATATTTGCCATCCCATAATCTCCAGGATGCGATCCTACTCCAGGCATCTTGTAATCCTTGTATGAGGAAGAGAAATTCATTGGATCGGTTCCGTCTCCCAAATGGGAAATGTCAACCAAATATGAATTACTCCTAATAGCAATATTTGTTGTGGCATATTCTTTTGTCTTGTCAGGCCAGAAGGGAATGGTTATAATTCTCTTTGAATTAGGGAACAATGCTAAAAGATTAGTATACTCATCTTCGTATTTTTTTGCATCTATAATATCATCTTTAGCGACATTCTCTCCAATCTGAACGAAAAGATAATCAGGTTGTTTGTTTTCTGCTAATGCCAATTTGCCCATCTCAAAACTATGTTTAGTAAAAGTCCTCTCGAATTGAGCAATGTTTAGGATGGAATACTTAATGTTGACATTATGTTCTTCTGATATTGTTTTCAATAAAATATGAACATAATCTTTCTCAATGCTTGTTGCGGTTAATCCTCTTTTGCCTTCTGCTGGTTCTTCATCAATTACAGCATGATATGTTAAACTATTGCCTAAAAACAAACATGTTATGGTTGAGTCAGCTCCAATCATCAATGAATCATTAACTGCTTCTAAAGGTTTATCATTAAACTGTGCCAATGCTTCAGCTGAAGGAGATTTATATTGTCCCATTACTTTTTGAACTTTTTCAACGATTTTTCCACGATAATGAAATGCAACTCCACAAATACAAATAATAAACAATGCATTCAGAAGTAATGATGCCACCAAAATTCTTTTCTTAGTCATATTACCAATCATAAAGGCCCGCAGAATACCCAAATCGGACTGATTAAAAAGATTTTGACTACAAAAGAAAAGCGGGGTATCTGGCTTCTGCCCGTTCGCCGTTTGAGGCCTTCCACAGCCCTTAGTAGTGAACGAACAGAGTGATACCCACGCCGTTGGTATATATAATACGCCCCTAAAGGTGTGCGTGATGGCATGATTAGCCATCGGCACACCAACGGGAACGGTATATACCTACCCGCAGCATCTACCTCTGCAATGTCCTTGACTACTAAATTTGATTGTGGAAGTTTCAAAACGGCCAAAAACAAAGCGTCAGCGACGCATTCCAAAATGTAGTGCTCCCTCCTTCAGCCGCTCCAACCTTTTCCAAGGTGGTTCGGCATGAGTTAGCGGGTGCAAAGTTACTCAATTTCTATCAAAGAAAGATAATAGATATTATTTTTTTTCATCTTGACTATCATTTAAAGCCAAGAATAGATAAGCCACAAGATAATATCACTTGTTTATATAATATCAAACCATGCTAATATGGTAGCAATAATCGAAAGAATAATGGTTACAATTAGCCAATAAATCCCTTTGGTTATTCGTTCTAAAAGTCTGACGATGGCAGATAAATATATCTGCCACTTGTATTTTTTGAATACCTCAAGTATAGTTTGATATTGATAGTATGACAAATCGTATAAACGCAAAGCCTCGTCAGAATTAATTGACTCACTACGCTTTGCATCTTTCTCGTTTTTACGAGCGAACTTATAATTATCCAAATAAGTATTCCATAATTCTCCCTTACCTATGCGTGGCCATCGTGAACTATAAAACCATTTCACAGTATGTTTGATGTCGGCTGTTTGATACACTATTAGCTGTTTATAACAGTCGTATGCCAACCGCTGTAGATGCCCTTCTGCTTTTCTCAGTTCTGTTGTAATGTCTTCGTCTGACATGTTATCACGGTAACAGCGTGCAATATGATCATTGATGGCCCTGATTTCATTAAGACAATTTTGGGGGTACTTACCCTTCATCCTAACTTTAAGAACTTGCAATAAAGGCTTAAAATTATGGAGGTAGCTTTGTGAAATAGCCTCAATGGCTTTCAATTGTATTTGATTCATTGCGCACCCAGCATTGTTTTTGCCGCCTCCCATATTTTAGAAATAAGTGCAATTGCATATTTACCTGCCACCACAGATATAATAATGCTTAAGCACCATCCAATGACTGTCCAAAGCCACGAACCTTTAGAGCTATGAAGTAAGGTTTCCGTATTATTAACGCCTTCTATCATTTCTTCCAATTTAAGGCATTTGTGATACGATTCCTTATAATCATCTATGTGTAAGATATAGTTGTCTTTGTCACTCTTACATCGTTTATCGATTGCCCTTATCTCATTTTTTAGGTTTTCGTATGCACTTGCAAATTTACCTTTTTCAAGCTTGATACGAATCGTTCCACCATTATTCTTTTCGAATCGCTTGACATCATCTTTGATAGCAGCAGCAATATACATGTAACTCTGAGAGATACACGTTGACAACATATTGTTCATCTCCTTTAAATAGACTTCCACATCTCCTTCCCGAGTCAAAGCCTGGGAAAGATTGTCAAACATCTTGGAGAGATTAAGCAATAGTGGCTCTTCAAATGCAGACATTCTTGTTTCTTGTTCTGCAATTAAAGGCTTAAGTTCTGTATTGTAGCGTGAATAAATCTCATGAAGTCTTACGTCCATTGTGCAACTAGAAATTAAAGAATCGGCGAGAAACATCTTTCAGTCTTGCCACCATTTTCATTTGTAGATACACAGAACCTCTGGAAGGTATTTCCCTAGCACCAGAATCTCTGAAAGGGGAAAAGTCGTTAGGGTTGACCTTCCCTCCCTCATTAAGTGACATAGAAATAA